>Ga0307497_10000171_pt1 | contig 14293 bp, 11 predicted proteins | sample 10_S_MG_FD_201366 | JGI IMG/M metagenome (GOLD analysis project Ga0307497, IMG submission 201366) | Soil microbial communities from Populus trichocarpa stands in riparian zone in the Pacific Northwest, United States - 10_S | ecosystem: Environmental > Terrestrial > Soil > Riparian zone > Trees...
CTCGGCCACTTTCATTGCTTCGGGCGGCGGCAGCGTGGCGAAGAACGGCCGCAACCGGTCGGAGGACATGGTGCCGGTGTCGAGGCAGACGCGCTTTACGTCCTCATAGCGCGTCAGCACCCAGGCCTTGAGCCGCGGGCTCCAGTGCGCGGGGTCTTCGTCGCGCAGGCGTGCGTAGAGCGGGAACGGATCCGCCAGCACCGCGGGGTCGTTGGGCCTGTAGTCGATACTCACGTCGAGGGTGCTCACCCTTTCATCACCAGCCAGACCGCAAGCATAGCGAGGCCCATCCCCGCCGCGGCAGCCACCGAATATGTTTCACCGAACAGCGGCCAGGCGATGAGCGCGGTGGTCGGCGGCACCAGATAGAACAGGCTCGACACCTGCGTGGCTTGGCCACGGCGGATGAGCGCGAGCAGCAGGAAGATCGCGCCGCAGGAAAGCACCACCACCAGCCAGAGCAATGCGAACGCGAATTCGCCGCTCCAGCGCACCATCCCGTCCTCGAGCAAGGCGAACGGCGCGAGCAGCACGGCCGCAGCCATGAACTGGATCGCGGCGCCGGTCCGCAGATCGATCTTCGCCCCGTGCCGCTTCTGCCAGAGCGTGCCGAGCGTGATGCTGAGTAAAGCGAGCACCGAGAGCGCGATGGCCGCTGCCCCCAGGCCATCGACGCCGAGGCGCTCGCCCACCACCAGAAACACGCCGACGAGGCCCAGGCCGAGGCCGAGCCATTGGCGGGGCTTGACGGTCTCGCCTAGCAGCCAGGTCCCGAGTACCGCGGTCAGGACCGGCTGCATGCCGGTGATGAGCGCGGAGACCCCCGCGGGCATGCCGTGGTGCAGTGAGGCAAAAACGCCCCCTAAATAGCCCGCTTGGAGAAGGCCGCCGCTGACGGCCATCTGCATCGCCCGCCGGCCGGAGGGCCAAGGCGCCTTGGTGAGCCAGCATAGGGGCAGCAGGATGCCAAGAACGCAGATGAACCTAAGTTCAAGAAAAACAAATGGTTCTGCGTAAGGAAGCCCTAACTTTGCGCCAATGAAGCCCGTGCTCCAGAGCAACACGAAGAGCGCTGGAAATACCCACGTCATGCGGGGGTCGTAGGATCTGCTAGGGAGCGATCATGATTTGTGCTACGCACAAATTTCTTGACTTTCGACACCACGGGCATAGAATCCTATTTGCTGCATTGCACAAAACCCATTAGGAGAGCAGAGACCATGTACGTGACCCCCGAACAGATTCAATCAGCCAATAAGGCGAACGTCGAGACCTTGCTGGCCGTTGCCCACGCGCAGTTCGCTGCGCTCGAGAAACTGGCCAACATCAGCGCCGGCGCGGTGAAGACCGCCTTCGAAGACTCGATCAGCAACACCCGCGCGCTGCTTGGCGCGAAAGACGTGCAGGAATTCGTGACGCTGCAAAACGCGTTTGCCCAGCCCGCCATGGAGAAGGCGATTGCCTACTCCAAGAGCGTGTACGAAGTCGCCACCGAAGCCAACGCCGAGCTGACCAAGGTCGCCGAGCGCCGCGTTTCCGAGTGGAACGAAGGCTTCGTCGGCCTGCTCGACAAGGTTTCGAAGAACGCCCCGGCCGGCTCGGACGTCGCGGTCGCCGCGATCAAGTCGATGCTCGCCGCCAGCAACTCGGCGTACGACAACCTCACCAAGGTCGCGCGTCAGGCGACCGAGATCGCGGAAGCCAACGTCAACGCCGCGACCGAGACGGTGAGGGGCATGGCGAAAGCAAAAAAAGCCGCTTAAGCGCCAAACCGGGCAAGAAGAAACCGGCCCGATCTAGCGCGAAGCGCAGCCGCAAGGTTCAGAGGCTGAAAAAGAAAGCCCGCCGATAGGCGGGCTTTTTATTTTCAAGCCTCGCCTAGCGGCGGGCTTTTTATTTGTACGGGAAGCCGGCATCGCCGACCATCTGGCGCAGCTTCTGCATCGCCGGCTCGACCTGCGCCGGGTTGCCGCGCACGCCGAGCTCGACGTGGATGCGGCTGCCGTCCTGGCCCATCGACGGCAGGCTGAACACCTTGATGCCCTTGAAGGCTGCCTCCACCGCCTGCATGGCGGGAATGAGCTGGCTCTCTCCGGCCTCGAACACCAGGATGGATTGCTCTTTCCACTCCTGGGCGTTGAAGCGGTCGCGGTATTTCGTGTCGAAGACCCATTCGACCATCGGCCAGGCCATCTGCGGAAAGCCGGGCACGAAGTGGTGGTCGCGCACCGAGAAGCCAGGAATGCGGTTCACCGGGTTGGGGATGATCACCGATCCCTCGGGGAATTCACCCATCTGCAGGCGCTGCGGAGTGACCTCGCCGCCGAATCGCGCGCGGATTTCGCGCTCAGCGTCAGGATGGATCCTCAATAGGACCTTCAAGGCTGCCGCGGCGCACTGGCGCGTATGGTCGTCGGGCGTCGCGCCGATGCCGCCGAAGCTGAAGACGACGTCCTTGGAGGCCAGCGACTGCGTCAGCGCGGCCGTAATGCGCGGGGGCTCGTCGCCGAGATAATGGGCCCAGGAAAGACGAAGCCCCCGCTTGGCGAGGGCTTCGATCACGAACGGAAGATGCTTGTCCTGGCGCTTTCCGACGAGGAGCTCGTCCCCGATGATGAAAGCGCCGAACAACTAGGCAGCTTTCTTCGACCAGCGCTGAAGATCTTCCAGGCCGCCGATGTGCTTGCCGTTGACGAATACCTGCGGCACCGTGCCGCGCCCGGTGATGGCGCCGACAACACGCGAGCGGTCGCTGTGGTCGAGCTTCACTTCGGAGTAAGCGTAGCCCAGCTCCTTGAGCAGCGCCTTGGCCTTGGCGCAGTAGCCGCAGCCTTCGCGCGTCAGGATCGCGACCTGGTCGGGCTTCTTCGCCTTCGGGTTGATATGGTTCAGCATGGTGTCGGCGTCGGACACCTCGAACGGGTCGCCCGCCTTCTCCGGCTCGATGAACATCTTCTGGATCACGCCGTCCTTCACCAGCATCGAGTAGCGCCACGAGCGCTTGCCGAAGCCGAGCTCGGACTTGTCGACCAGCATGCCCATCTTCCCGGTGAATTCACCGTTGCCGTCGGGAAGCATGAGGACGTTACCGCACTCCTGCGTGCGCGCCCACTCGTTCATGACGAATGCGTCGTTGACGGAGATGCACACCACGCGGTCGACGCCGTTGGCGAGGAACACCGGCGCGAGCTCGTTATAGCGCGGCACATGGGTCGACGAGCAGGTCGGGGTGAACGCGCCTGGGAGCGAGAACACCACGACGGTCTTGCCCTTGAAAATGTCGTCGGTGCTCAGCGTCTTCCAGTCGCTTTCACCGCGCGTACGGAAGCTCGCTTGAGGAACTTTCTGGCCTTCGCGATTCTCGAGCACTTGCGGACTCCTGTCGGTCAAAAGGGAATGGACCGAGTCTAGGGAGCGGTGTTCCCGCGCGCCAATTCTTTGTTCGGATCAACGCGATAGTCCGGCCTAATCGACTCGAGCGCGCCGAGCAGGTAGCGGATGAAGGCGAGGCCGAACACCACCGGGCCGAGGAAGCCGATGAACGGCACGTAGGCCACCAGCGCGAGCAGGAACCCCAGCATCAACAACGGCCCGCGCTGCTCGCGGAACACCCGCTTCATCTCGGCGGCGTCGGCATGGTCGGCGAGCGCGTCGTAGCGCAGCAGCCGCTGGTTGACCCAGGTGAGGATCGCCAGGGTGATGACGGGCCAGAGCACGGGAATCAGCCAAAGCGGCAGGCTGATGGCGAAGAGCAGCAGCATGCCGAAAAAGGTGGCCAGCGCATTCCATACGCTGCCCGCGGTACTGCCGCCGTGGCGGCGCTCGAGGTGCGGAAAAGACCGCGTGGCGACATGCTCGACCATCTTCTGCATGCCGAAGGCGCCGAGGATGAACAACGCCGTCAGGTAGACCAGCGGCACGAACAGGAGCAAAAGCGCCACGTTCGCCAGGAACAGGGCCAGTTGGCCGAGCTCGACGCGTACGATGCCAAGCGCCCACTGGTTGAGGAGCTCGGCGAGCCACAGCGCGAGGCGCGTCCACATGACGAGCGCGGTCGTGCCCCAGATCGCCAGCGACACCAGCATCGGCCAGATCATCAGCCACAGCATGCGCGGGTGGAACAGGTTGCCAAGACCGTAGAGCAGCGCGCCGGCGACGTTCATCGTTTCAGAGTCTGCCAGAGTTTGGCCAGACGCTTGGCGGAAACCGGCACCGGCGTCTTCAGCCCCTGGGCGAACAGCGACACGCGCAGCTCCTCGAGCAGCCAGCCGAACTGCTCGAACTCCGCATCCACCGCCCCGTGGCGCGCACGGGTCGCCGCCTCGCGGCGATACGGCACCTCGAGCGAAGCGAGATCGGCCGCCAGCCGCGCGTCGCGCGCCGGGTCGGCGCGCAGCTTGTCGAGGCGCAGGGAGGCCGCCTTGAGATAGCGCGGAAAGTGCTGCAGCCGTTCCCACGGCGTGCGCGCGAGCCAGCCCTCGGCGAGCAGGCGACCGATCTGGCTTGCCACGTCTTCGGTTTCCCTCGGAAACGTCTTCAAGCCGTTGAGCTTTTTCTCCAGCGCGGCGCGTTCGGCGAGGATGCCGGCCGCCATGCGCGCGAATTCCTGCGCGATCAGCGTGAACCGGCTGCGGCCTTCCTCGACGCGGCGGGCGAAATCCTTCTGCGTCATCGGCAGCTCGCCCGCCAGGAACGTGCGCTGCAGCGCGGCCGCAACCACGTCGTCTTTGAGAGGACCGAGCACGATGTCCTTGGCCAGGGAGCGCTCGATGTCGCGGATGCGGTCGCGGAAAGCGATGCCGAGCAGCCGCAGCACGCCGCCGCGATGCATCTCGCGCGCCTTCTCGGGCGAGTCGAACACTTGCAGCGTCACTGCGTCGTCCGCGTCCACCAGCGCGGGATAGCCGACCAGTGTCTGGCCGCCGCGGCGGATTTCCATCAGCTCGGGCAGGTCACCCATGGTCCAGCCGGTGTAGCGCTCGCCTTCGTCGACCGGCGCCTCCTCCTGCAGGATGGCCTCGGTCTTTCCGCCCAGCGCGCGCTTGAGCTCCGCGAGGTTGCGGCCCATGTCGAGCTGGCGGCTATGCTCGTCGAGCACGCGAAAGTTCATGTGCAGGTGCGGCGGTGCCGAGTCGGGACGGAAGGCGTCCAGCGGGACGTCGAGGTTGAGCTGCTCGCGCACATGGCGGCGCAGGGCCTCGGTCAGCGGTACATCCGCGGGTTGTACTTCGGCCACAAAGGCGGCGGCGAAATCGTCGAGCGCGCCGAGCTTGTGCCGCAAGCGCTGCGGCATCGACTTGGCCAGCGCCTTCACCTTCTCCTTCAGCAGCCCGGGCACCAGCCAGTCGGTGCGCGCCGCCGGCACCTGGTTGAGCAGCGCGAGCGGGACATTGAGGGTCACGCCGTCGCGCGCCGATCCCGGCTCGAAGTGGTATTCGAGCGAGTAGCGGTTGGGGCCGAGCGCCATCGAGGGCGGGAAGTTGTCGGTCGTGATGCCGGCCGCCTCGTGGCGCATCAGGTCTTCGCGCGCGAGGAACAGCAGGCGCGGTTGGGTCGCTTCGGCCTGGCGGCGCCAAACTTCAAAGGTTTTTGAAGAATTTATTTCCTTCGGAATGCGCTCGTCGTAGAAGGCGTGGATCAGCTCGTCGTCCACCAGGATGTCCGGCCGCCGCGACTTGTGCTCCAGGCGCTCGATGTCGGCGAGCAGGCGCCGGTTGTGCGCGAAGAACGGCGCGCGCGTGTCGAAATCGCCCTCGACCAGCGCCGCGCGGATGAACACGTCGCGCGCGAGATCCGGATCGTACGGGCCGAACGGCACGCGCCGGTTGACGTATACCGGCAGCCCGTAGAGCGTGCCGCGCTCGAGCGCGACCACTTGCCCCTGGCCTTTCTCCCAATGCGGATCGCCGCGGCTGCGCTTGAGGAGGTGGCCGCCCACCTCCTCCAGCCAGCGCGGCTCGACGGCCGCGACCGAGCGGGCGAAGAGCCGCGTGGTCTCGACCAGCTCGGCGGCGACGATCCATTTGCCCGGCTTCTTGGTCCACGATCCCGGGTGCACCCAGAACTTGATGCCGCGCGCGCCGGTGTAAGCCCCCTCCTCGTCGCGCATGCCGACGTTGCCGAGCAGCCCCGCAAGAAGCGCTCGGTGGATCGCGCGGTATCCGTCCGACTTCTCGGGCCGGACCGAGGACTCTTCCCATTCGAGCGCCTGCTTGAGCTGCTCGTGCACGTCGCGCCACTCGCGCATGCGCGGGTAGGAAAGAAAGTTCTCGCGGCACAGGCGCCGCAAGCCCTGCTCGTCCTGCAGCTTCCACAGTTTGAGCAGCGAAAGGAAGTCGGATTGCTCGTCCGCGAAGCGCGCGTGACGCTCGTCGGCCGCTGCGGCTCGCTCCATCGGCCGCTCGCGCGGATCCTGCACCGACAGCGCCGCCGCGATGATGCGCACCTGGGCGAGGCAGCCCTCGGCGCGGCCCGCCACCAGCATGCGGGCGACGCGAGGGTCGAGCGGCAGGCGTGCCAACTCATTGCCCACCGCAGTGAGCTTTTTTTCTTCGTCGACGGCACCCAGCTCCGTCAGCAGCTCATAGCCGTCGGCAATCGCGCGCGGGCTGGGTGGATCGACGAATGGAAATGCCTCCACCTCGCCGAGGCCGAGGCTCTTGGCACGCAGGATCACCGCGGCGAGCGAAGAGCGCAGCAGCTCGGGGTCGGTGAACGCGGGGCGCTTGGTGAACTCCTCCTCGGAGTACAGGCGGATGCAGACGCCGTCGGCCACGCGTCCGCAGCGCCCGGCGCGCTGCTGCGCCGCGGCCTGCGAGATCGCCTCCACCCGCAGCATCTCCACCTTGTTGCGGTAGCTGTAGCGCTTGACGCGCGCATCGCCGGTGTCGACCACGTAGCGGATGCGCGGCACGGTGAGCGAGGTCTCGGCGACGTTGGTCGCCAGCACCACGCGGCGCTCCTTGCCGGGCTTGAACACGCGGTCCTGATCCGCGGCGGAGAGTCGCGAGTACAGCGGCAGCAGCTCGAGGCCCTTGGGGCCGCGCCGTCTCAAGGTGTCCGCGGCATCGCGAATCTCGCGCTCCCCGGGCAGGAACACCAGGATGTCGCCGGGCCCCTCACGGCACAGCTCGTCGACTGCGTCGGCGAGCGCCTGCTCTTCCTCGTCGCGCGTGGTGTCTTCCGCGTCGCCCGCCACCGGGCGGTAGCGCACGTCCACCGGATAGAGCCGGCCCGAGACTTCAATCACCGGTGCGCCGTCGAAATGCTTAGAGAAGCGCTCCGCGTCGATGGTGGCCGAGGTAATCACCACCTTCAGATCGCGGCGCTTTGCGCTGAGCTGCCTGAGATAGCCCAGCAGGAAATCGATGTTGAGGCTGCGCTCGTGCGCCTCGTCGATGATGATGCTGTCGTACTGGCGCAGCTCGCGGTCGCCCTGGGTCTCGGCCAGCAGGATGCCGTCGGTCATCAGCTTGATCGCGGTGCGCTTGCTGCTTTCTTCGTGGAAGCGCACCTTGTAGCCGACGCGGTCGCCGAGCTCGGTGCCGAGCTCCTCCGCGATGCGCGCCGCCACCGAGCGCGCGGCGATGCGGCGCGGCTGGGTGTGGCCGATGTGTGCGCGGGGATCGCGTTCGAGCAGTATTTTCGGCAGCTGCGTGGTCTTGCCGGAGCCGGTCTCGCCGCAGACGATGACGATCGGATGCGCGTCGATCGCCGCGCGGATTTCGTCGCGCCGCGCGTTGATCGGCAGCGCGGGGTCGAAGCGCACTGCTAGCCGGGAACCAGCGCCACGCCGTGACTGGCGAGCGTGATCGACACGTCGGTGCCGGCAGGCATCGGCTGCGAGACGTCGCGGTCGACGACGAACAGCGAGCCGATCGGCGCTTCCACGGTGTATTCCATATGCGTTCCCAGATACGCCGCCTTGCGAATCGTTCCGCGCAATCCGGAAGAGTGTTCCTTTTTCAACACGATCGATTCCGGCCGGATCGCGACGCGCACAGCGCCCGGCGCAGCGCCGCGGTGCTCGAGCTCGAGCTCGACGCCGCCCAGGCGCACCGAAGCGCGGCTGCCGCGGTGCGCGCCGAGCTCGGCTTCCACCAGGTTGGCATCGCCGATGAAATCCGCGACGAAGCGGTCGCGCGGCGCCTCGTAGAGCTCGCGCGGCGCGCCGATCTGCGCGATGCGCGCATTCGACATGACGATGATCTGGTCGGAGACTGCGAGCGCTTCCTGCTGGTCGTGCGTGACGTAGGCGACCGTGAGGCCCAGGCTCTGCTGCAGCTCGCGGATCTCCTCGCGCACCCGCCGCCGCAGTTTCGCGTCCAGGTTGGACAGCGGCTCGTCGAACAGCAGCACCTGCGGCTCGAGCACCAGCGCGCGCGCCACCGCCACGCGCTGCTGCTGCCCGCCGGAGAGCTCCGAGGGCATGCGGCTGCCGAACTGGTCGAGGCCCACCATGCGCAGCTTCTCGTGCGCCTTGTCGTTCGCCGCCTTGTCGCCGCTCACGCTCGGCCCATACGCCACGTTCTGCAGCACGTTCATGTGCGGGAACAGCGCGTAGGACTGGAACACCATGCTCACGTCGCGCTCCGAGGCCGGCGCCGAGGTGACGTCGCGCCCGCCGATGGTGATGGTGCCGGCGCTCACCATCTCGAGCCCGGCGATCAGGCGCAGGGTGGTGGTCTTGCCGCAGCCCGACGGCCCGAGCAGCGTCGCCAGCGTGCCTTTCTCGACGCGAAAAGAGATGTCGTCGACCGCGGTCACGCCCCCGTAGCGCTTGCTTACGCTTTTGAATTCAACCATCAGGCCGCTCCCTGTAGCGCCACCGTCTCGCGGCGGCCCAGCTTGCGCTCGCCGACGCCGAGCTGGATCAGGCCGATCACCGCCAGCATGATGACGATCAGCACGCTCGAGTAGGCGATCGCCAGGCCGAACTCGCCCGCCTCGACGCGGCCGACGATGTACGCGGTGGCCATGTTGTATTCGGCGGTGACCAGGAAAATGACCGCGCTGACCGCGGTCATGGCGCGCACGAAGCTGTAGACCAGCGCGGCGATGATCGCCGGGCGCAGCAGCGGCATCACCACGCGCCGCAGCGTGGTCGCCGAACGGGCGCCGAGCGTGTGCGAGGCTTCATCGAGCGACTTGTCGATCTGCGAGAGCGTGGCCACGCCGGCGCGCACGCCGACCGGCATGTTGCGGAACACGAAGCAGATGACGAGGATCGCCGCGGTGCCGGTGAGCTCGAACGGCGGCACGTTGAAAGCGAGGATGTAGCTGATCCCGACCACCGTGCCGGGGATGGCGAAGCTCAGCAGCGTGCCGAACTCGAACACGCGCTTGCCGGCGAAGTTCTGGCGCGACAGCAGCCACGCGGTGAGCAGGCCGAGCGCCGCGGTGAGCGGCGCCGCGACGGTGGCGATGATCAGCGTGGTGCTGAGCGAGGGCCAGGCGGCGCCGATGAAATGCAGGCCGCGCTGCCCGGTCTCCACGGCGAAGCCGGCGAGGAAATGGTCGAGGGTAAAAGTGTAGTCGCGGCCCACCGACTTGACGAAACCGCCGACGAAAATGGTGACGTAGATGACGAAGGTGAGGAGCGCCCACGGAATCGCGATGCCGTAGCACAGCCAGCGCAGGCCGCGCGGCAGCGGCACCGGCAGCCCGGCGTCCCCTTTGCCGGTCACCGTGGTGTACGAGGCGCGCCCCAGCCAGCGCTGCTGCGCCCAGAACGCCGCCAGGGTGAATACCAGCAGCACCAGCGCCAGCACCGCCGCGCGGCTCTGGTCGTGAGAGGCGCCGACCACGGCGAAGAAGACTTTTGTCGACAGCACCTCGAAATTCCCGGCCAGCACCAGCGGGTTGCCGAAATCCGCCATGCTCTCGACGAAGCCGATCAGAAAGGCGGCGGCGAGGCCCGGCCGAAGTAGCGGCAGCGTCACTGTGCGGAACGTGGTCCAGCCGCGCGCGCGCAGCGTCTGAGAGGCTTCCTCGAGCGAGGGGCTGATACCCTGCACCACGCCGAGCAGCACCAGGAACGCGATCGGCGTGAAGGCGAGCAGCTGGGCGAAGGCCACCCCGGCAAGGCCGTAGATCCAGCGCGAGCGCGGGAGGTCGAGCCAGTCGTAGAGCAGCGTGGTGAGCGCGCCGGCACGGCCGAACAGCAGGATGATGGCAAGGCCGATCACGAACGGCGGCGTGATGATCGGCAGCACGCTCATCACGCGCAGCACGCCCTTGAAGCGGAACGCGGTGCGCGCCGAGATCAGCGCAAAGGCGAGACCGAGCAGCGTCGAGCCGGCGCCGACCACGATCGCCAGCAGCACCGTGTTCCACGCGACCCCGCAGCGCAAGCCCGAATACAGGCAGTCAAGACCCCAGATCGAGCGCTCGAAGAAGCTGGCGAAAAAATTCTCCTCGAACGCGCTCTGCAGCATCACGGCGATCGGGAAGAACACGAACGCCGCGATCGATGCCACCACCAGCCCGATGGCGCCGACCACGAAGGCGTCGCCGCGGCAGATGCCGTGCGCCGCCAGACCCTGGCAGAACAGCATCAGGAAGCCGATGCCGGCAAGCAACGCGCCGTAGCCCATGCCGGGCTGGGTCGGCCAGCCCGCCGGGGTGATGTTCGGATGGCGGAAGAGGAAGCCCTGGAGAAGCATGAGCAGGACGCCGAGCGCGCCGGCCACCGTCAGGACGGTGCCCGCACTGCCGCGCTCCAGGCGCCACGGGCGCAGCGCGAGGGCGGCAGCCAGAGGCAGCAAGAGGGCCAGCAGCCACGGCCGGCCCTGAAAGCCGTGCAGTACCGCCGGGGCGCCCCATCGCGCGCCCTCCACGGCGTACCACGGCAGCAGCAGCAGCCCTGCCGCCGTCGCGGCGATCCAGGCGATCGCCGCGCGACCGGGCGCGTGCGTCACTTCGGCAGCGCCTTGACTTCCTTATCCCACTTCGACAGCAGGCGCTTGCGCTCGGCCGACGAGCCGTACTTGCCGAAGTCGTAGTCGATGACCTTGGTCTGGTCCAGGCGCGGTGCCTGCGGCGGTGTCTTGGCATTCTTGTTCGACGGGATCTGGTACGCCTTGGCCTCGGCGCCGAGCGCCTGCGCCTCGGGCGTCAGCGCCCAGTCGTACCAGGCTCTCGCCTCCTTGGGATTCTTGCCGCCCTTGATGAGGCTCATCGAGCCGACTTCGTAGCCGGTCCCTTCGCACGGCGCCACCAGCTTGATCGGCGCCCCGCCCACCGCCATCGTCACCAGGTCGTGCAGGAACGTGATGCCGATCAGTGTCTCGCCGCTCGCCGCCGCCTTGGCCGGCGCCGCGCCGGACTTGGTGTACTGATTGATGTTCTTGTGCATGCGCTTCATGAAATCGAAGGCCTTGTCCTCGCCCATGATCTGCACCAGCGTGGCGAGCATCGTGTACGAGGTGCCCGACGAGTTCGGATCCGCCACCTGCACCTCGTCGCGGTACTTGTCGGAGGCGAGGTCGCTCCAGCACTTCGGCTCCGGCAGCTTCTTGCGGGCCAACAGCTCGGTGTTATAGCCGTAGCCCAGCACGCCGGCGTAAACGCCGACGGTGCGGTATTTCGCGTCCTTTGCCTGCCGCAGCGCCCACGGCGCCAGCTCCTTCTCCATCGGCGAGCGGTACTCCACCAGCAGGCCCTCTTCCGCCGCCTGCAGGTGCGGGTCGCCGGTGCCGCCCCACCAGATGTCGCCGCGCGGATTGCTCGACTCGGCCTTCACCTGGGCGTAGATCTCGCCGCTCGACTTGCGCGTCATCGCCACCTTGATGCCGGTCTTGCGCTCGAACGCGGTGACCATCGCGCGGCACCACTCCTCCTGCGGCGCGCAGTACAGCACCAGATTTCCCTGCGCTGCCGCCAGCGTGGGAACGAGCAGCGCCAGCCCTACGATAAAGCGAATCATGAAATCCCCCTCTCCAGTTTCTCGTTAGCCTGCTCCACGCCGGTTGCTGCCACCAGCGCCTCTTTCAGCCCCGGCGCGCAGGCGAGCACCGCGTTGCCGCGCGTGAGGCCGTCGTGCGCCAGGAAATCGTTGGTCCATCCGCCGGCCTCGCGCACCATCAGCAGCCCGGCGAGCGTGTCCCACGAGTTGATGTGCAGCTCGCAGTAGCCGTGCGTGCGCCCCGCGGCGACATAAGCGAGGCCGAGCGCCCCCGAGCCTGAGCGCATGAACGTAGCACCGGTGGCGAGCACGCGCTCGACCATCGCGGTGTAGCTGCGCACCGGGCGGCGCGAAGACCAGCCGAGCTCGATCACCGCCTGCTGGATATCGGCGTCGGTGACACGCATGGCGCGATCGTTGAGGAACGCGCCCTGCCCGCGGCGCGCACGATACAGCTCGCCGTACATCGGCGCGGCGATCGCGCCGAGCGCGAGCTGGTTGCCGGCCATGAACGCGATCGACACGCAGAAATGCGGAATGCCGTGCGCGAAATTCGCCGTGCCGTCGATCGGATCGATCACCCAGAGCGCGTCGCTCTTGCCCTCCGCCCCGCCTTCTTCTCCGAGAAACGCGTCCTGCGGGAAGCGCGCTTTCAGGCGCGCGATGATCATGCGCTCGACCTGACCGTCGGCCTCGGTGATGTAGTCCTGCTTGCCCTTGAGCTTGATCTCGATCGGCTTGGAGAAGAATTCGCGCGCCAGCTCGCCCGCTTCGCGCGTGACGGCGATGAGCGCCTGCTCGCGAGCGTCGAGTTCTTTCGTGTCCGCTTCTTTTCTATTTGTCACTTCGTCCAGTATCGCTTTGCGAGTGGCCTAAGGCAATCATGGCCGATCCGCGCATGCGTGAGCGGATGCGCCTTCGCCGGATCCTGATCCGCCTCCACCACCAGCCAGCCTTGGTAGTTCTGGTTGGCCAATGCGGCAAGGATGGGGTCAAAATCAACCGATCCATCCCCCGGCACCGCGAACACGTCGCCGAGCACCGCGTCGAGGAAGCTCAGGTCGTTCTTTTTGGCCTGCGCGAGCTTGTCCTTGCGGATGTCCTTGCAATGCACGTGCACGATGCGCTTCGCGTGGCGCTTGAGCGCACGCATCGGGTCGCCGCCGGCGAACGTCAGGTGCCCGCTGTCGAGCAGCAGGCCGACGTTCTTGGTCGAATCCATCATGCGGTCGACCTCGTCCTCGGCCTGGATCACGGTGCCCATGTGGTGGTGATAAGCCATCTTCAGGCGCTGTTTCTCGAGCGCCGCCGCCACGGCGTCGAGCCGCTCGCACAACTGCTTCCATTCCGTTTGCGCCAGCTTCGGCCGCTTCGACAGCGGAATTCCGCGATCGCCGTGCACGCAACGCGACACCTCGCAGAACACCATGACCTGCGCCCCGAGGCTCTTGAGCAGCGTGGCATGCGCCTGCATCGCCTTGATCTCGTCCTCGACCGAGCGCTCGAGCAGCCGCGCGCTGTACCAGCCCGAGACCAGGCTCAGTGCATGTTTCTTCAAGATGGGACCCAGGGCGGCGGGGTCGCGCGGGAATTTGCGCCCCAGCTCCACGCCCTCGTAGCCGGCGAGCTTGGCCTCGGTCAGGCAGGTCTCGAGCGAATTCTGCTCGCCGAGCTCCGGCAGGTCGTCGTTGGTCCAGGTGAGCGGATTGATTCCAATGCGGACCATCTATGCTCCCCGTGCCTGTTTCTTCCTCGCCCGTTCATACGCATTACGGGCCTGTTTCTGTCCGGACGAGCGAGGTGCGTCCGTAACCGCAACGTCCCACCAAGCGCCGCCCTCAGGCGTACCGCGGCGCGGATCGGTGTCGATCACCACGACCGAGGTGCGTTTCGCGCGCAGCGCCTTCTTCAGCGCGGTGCCCAGCGCGGAAAGCCCGTCCACCTTTTCCGCCTGCGCGCCCAGGCTGCGCGCATGCGCGGCGAAATCCACCCGTGGCGCGGAATCCTCGAGCAGGTTGTTGAACGAAGCGCCGCCGGTCGCGGCCTGCAGGCGCTCGATGCAGCCGAAGCCGCGGTTGTCGAGCACCACGATGGTGAGCTTCGCGCCCAGCGCTACTGAAGTCGCGATCTCGGAGTTGAGCATCAGGTAGCTGCCATCGCCCACCAGCACGCACACCTCGCGGCCCGGATGCGCGAGCTTCACGCCCAGGCCGCCGGCGATCTCGTAGCCCATGCACGAGTAGCCGTATTCGAGGTGATAACCGGTCGAGTCGCTCGCGCGCCACAGCTTGTGCAGCTCGCCGGGCAGGCCGCCCGCCGCGCAGACCACGACACCGTCTTTTTCCAGGATTGAATTCACCACCCCGAGCACCTGGGCGTCCGTCGGCT
>Ga0307497_10000172_pt1 | contig 14287 bp, 16 predicted proteins | sample 10_S_MG_FD_201366 | JGI IMG/M metagenome (GOLD analysis project Ga0307497, IMG submission 201366) | Soil microbial communities from Populus trichocarpa stands in riparian zone in the Pacific Northwest, United States - 10_S | ecosystem: Environmental > Terrestrial > Soil > Riparian zone > Trees...
CGTCGGAGGTCGACCTGGGATTCAAGGTAGACGTCTAGGCGCGAAGTGAAACGCGTCGCGGTCTTCGGCAACGCAGGCGGCGGCAAGTCGACGCTCGCTCGAAGGATCGCGGAGCTCACGCGGCTTCCTCTTTACGTCGTCGACAAGATGCAGTTCCGCGAGGGCGGAGCCGCGGTCAGCAGCCGCTTCGTGATCCAGTGGACTCCGCGTGCGCCTTCACGAACTCCTCGTGCGGAGCTACCGCGTGCTTTGGTCATGTCATCGGCACTTGACGCCGAAATACCGCGGGCTCGTTTTTGAGGCCAAGGGTCGCAAGCGCGTTCATCACCTGAGGTCCGCAGACGAGATCAACGCGTTTCTCGAAGTGGTGAGGGAAGCTTCGGGGCGGCTCCCCTAACCGCCGGGCATACCGAAAACCGGCGGAATGCGGTAGGGTGGACTGTGATCGCCTATCGGGGCGAGCGACAATGGGAGGACCATGAAGAGAGCCTCGGCGTTGCTCATCGCCGGAGGGCTGTGGTTACGTGGCACGGGCCGGCACGCTAACGTCGCCTCGAGTGATGCCACCTACTGGCGACCGATGGGAAACCTTCTGCTCGTTTCGCTGATCGCCTCGGTTCTCTGCGCGTGCAGTGGGGGAGGGGGCTCGGGGGGTGGAGCACCCGGAGCCCAGGCGCCGTCGCCGAGTCCGACGCCAACGCCGACACCGCCGCCGGGCTCAACCGGGCTGGAATGGTCCGGCAACGAAAGCACGATTTTCGAGCGGCGCATCGTGTTCACGAACCCGTTTCCGATCTACCCGGCGACCTATGTCTTCAGCGTGTTTCCGAGAAAGAAGGACACCGGACCGAACGCGCGTTACTACACGACTTTCTTCTGGGGGAATAACGGGAATTTCGTCTGGGATGGTGGCAGCGGAAACACGTATTACGGCATGCATCCGTATCCCACTCCGGCACCACTTGGGCCCGGGCAGTGGGAGATCTCGATTCGTTCCAACGATTTCGTTACCGGCTCCGAGGTGCAGTGGGACCGCTGGTATACGCAAGTCATCCGGGTATGGCGCGAAAGCGCCTCCACGACGCGCCACGAGTTCTACTGGGACTGGCCGGACAGGACGAAGCTGCTCCAGCAGACGATCAACGATTCCACGTGGGCGGCGACGAATCCGCCCAGGCCGGCGATCGTTGTCGGCCAGGCACCCAACTTCAATGGTCAATCATGGGGCGGGTATGCGGGATTCGAGGAGTTCAAGGGAATCATCCGCGGGATGCAGTTCTACAATTCGCTTCTGACCCTGCCGCAGATCGACAGCGAGCTCGCGGCGCCGGGCTCGGCGGTGCAGCCCTGGTACCTGAACCTCAATCCGACGCCGGCGGACATCAGCGACAAGTCCGGCAGCAATCACCATCCTGTATGGGAAGGGGCGGACCGGCCGGTGCTCTGGACGAGTCCATAGCGGCTTTCGGCAGCCGCTAGGCGAGCCCGTCGAAGAGCTGCACGCTGACCGGCTCGCCGGCCTCAACCCTGCCGCGCGCGTGCTCGAGCACGATGAAGCAGTTCGCCTCCGACATGGAGCGCAGCACGCCCGAACCCTGCTGGCCGGTGGTGCGCACTTTCCAGTCGCCGTCTTCGCGAAAGAGGATGCCGCGCTGATACTCGGTTCGTCCCGGCACTTTGCGCAGCGGCTGCGCTGCCGGCACTTTCAGCAGGGGAATCGTGTAATCGTCCGTGCGGCCCGCGAGGTGCAGCAGCGCGTCGCGCACGAACTGGTAGAAGGTGACCATCACCGCGACCGGATTGCCGGGGAGGCCGAAAAGGAACGCGTTGCCGATGCGGCCGAACGCCATCGGCCGGCCGGGACGCATGGCGATCTTCCAGAACATCACTTCGCCGAGCTTCGCCATGAGCTCGCGCGTGAAGTCGGCTTCGCCGACCGATACGCCGCCGGTGGTGATGACCGCGTCGGCGCTCCCGGCGGCGCGCCTGAACGCGCTTTCGAGGAGCTTGGGATCGTCGCGCACCACGCCGAGGTCGACGAGCTCGACGCCGAGGCGCGCGAGCATGCCGTGCAGCGTGTAGCGGTTGGAGTCGTAGACCTCGCCCTCCTTGAGCGGCGCGCCGATCGAGGCGAGCTCGTCGCCGGTGGCGAAGAACGCGACCTTGAGCCTGCGCTTCACCGTGACTTCGCCGATTCCGAGCGAGGCAATCATGCCGAGGTCGGCCGGGCCGATCCACTTTCCGGAACGAAGGACCGCGATACCGGCCTTCAGGTCTTCACCGGCGTAGCGCACGTTCTGCGCCTTCTTCTGTCCCGGCGGAATGACGACGCGGTTGCCGTCTTTGCGCGCCACCTCCTGGATCACGACCGTATCGCTGCCGGCCGGCATCACGGCGCCGGTCATGACGCGCACGCATTCGCCCGCGCTCACCTTGCCCTCGAAGACGCGGCCGGCGAACGCGCTTCCGACCTCGGTCAGCGCCGTCTCGCCAGACCTCAGGTCGGAAAAGCGCAGCGCGTAGCCGTCCATCGCCGAGTTGTCGTGCGCCGGCACGTTGATCGACGGCACGACGTCCTCGGCGAGCACGCGCCCCAGGGTCTGTCGAATCTCGATTGCTTCCGTTGCCGTGATCGGCGAAAGGCAGGCGCGGATCGCCTCAACCGCCTTGTCGACGCGCAGCGCGTCCGGGTCGTAGTCGTCGAGGCAGCTTACGGTCTGGAGGATGCTCGTCATGCCTTGCCCAGCTCCTCGCGCGTGTTGATGTTGCGGAAGGCGTCGGCCTCGTCGTCGAAGCTCACTTCCACGGTTGCGAGCGACGCGTACCAGGAGTCGATCTTGCGGCCGCCCGAGCGCAGGAACGCTTCGAGGTTATCGAGCACGTCCTTGCGCACCAGCGAGAACACCGGGTGCGGCTGATCCCCGGTCTTGGCGACTGCGAGGTCGTTTTTGTTTAGGTGCTGTTGCAGTCGCGAGACGAGGTCGGACGGCAGGAACGGCGAATCGCACGGAACGGTCACCACGAGGGGATGCGCGGCGGCCTTGAGGCTCGCGTGCAGCCCGGCGAGCGGACCGGCGAAGCCGCCGATCTCGTCGGGCACCAGGCGGTAACCGAAGCGCGCATACGCGTCGAGGTTCTGGTTGCAGTTGATGAGGATTTCGTCGACCTGCGGTGCGAGCCGCTCGAGCGCCCACTGTGCCATCGGCTTGCCGCGCAGCACCTGCAGTCCCTTGTCGACGCCGCCCATGCGGCGCCCCTGGCCACCGGCGAGCACCACTCCCGAGACTGCGCCTGAAACAGCGCTCATGGGAGTCGATTTTACGGGGTAAGCTTGGTGCCATGAGCGATCCGGAGCGCCGTGTGCGACCCAACACCTGGCTGGTTCCCTTCATCAACCTCGGGCACCTGCTCGACCATCTCGTCATGCTGGTCTTCCCGACGGTGGTGCTGGCGCTCGCGCGCGAATGGGACCGCCCTTACTCCGAGCTGCTTCCGCTCGCGCTCGGCGGCTTCATCGCGTTCGGCGCGTTCGCCATTCCGGCCGGGTGGCTCGCCGACCACTGGAGCCGCTACAAGATGATGGCGGTGTTCTTCTTCGGCATCGGTGCCGCGCTTTTTCTCACCGGCTTCGCCAACTCGCCTTGGCAGATCGCCGCCGGCCTCACGCTCACCGGGATGTTCGCGGCGATCTACCACCCGGTCGGCATCGCGATGCTGGTCGCCGCGCCGAAGAACCTCGGCATGGCGCTCGGCTGGAACGGCCTGTGGGGCAACCTCGGGCTCGCCTTCGCGGCGATCGTCTCGGGCGCGCTGATGGATCTTTGGAGCTGGCGCGCCGCCTTCTTCGTCCCCGGCCTCGCCGCGATCGCGGCCGGCGCGGCGTTCTTGCTGCTTGTGCCCGACCCGGGCCCGGTCGCGAAGAAGTCGAAGACCATCGGCCTGCACCTCGACGCGCGCACCATGGCGCAGATCTTCGTCATCCTGCTCGTCGCCACCTGCTGCGGCGGCGTGATCTTCAACTCGACCACGGTGGCGATGCCGAAGATCTTCGACGAGCGCCTGCGTGCGCTCACGCAGACCAACCTCGGCATCGGCGCGCTGGTCGCCTTCGTCTACTCGGTGGCCGCGTTCGCGCAGGTGCTGATGGGCACGCTGATGAGCCGCTTCGACATGAAGCACCTGATGATCGGCGTCGGCCTGGTGCAGATCCCGCTGCTCGCCGCCGCCGCGACGCTCGACGGCTGGCCGATGCTCGCCGTGGCGCTTCTCATGATGATGGCGATCTTCGGCCAGATCCCGCTGAACGACGGCATCGTCGGCAAGTACGTCGCCGACGAGTACCGCGCGCGAGTCCTCTCCGTACGGTATGTCGTCTCGCTCGGCGTCGCCTCGGTCGCGGTGCCGATGATCGCGCTCCTGCACCGCACCGAGGGCGGGTTCCGCAACGTCTTCATGTTGCTCGCCGCGCTGGCGTGCGCGGTCTTCGTGTCGGCGCTTTTTTTCCCGTCGCGCCGCGCGCTGAGCCGCCAGACCGTCCCAGCCTAGAGCATGCCACTCCTCGAGGTGCGCGATGTCGCCGTGCGGTTCGGCGGCATCGTGGCCCTCGACGGCGTCTCTTTCGAGGTCGCCGCCGGCAGCATCGTCGGCCTGATCGGCCCCAACGGCGCAGGCAAGACCACGCTCTTCAACTGCGTCTCGCGGCTCTATCCATGCGACCGCGGCGAGATCGTGTTCGACGGGCACTCGCTGCTTTCCGCAGCGCGCCATCGCATCGCCGCGATGGGTATCGGGCGCACGTTCCAGAACGTGGCGCTGTTCGGCTCGATGACGGTGCTGGAGAACGTCATGCTCGGAGCCCACTGCCGCAGCGCGGGCGGTTTCTTCGCCAATGCGCTGCGCCTGCCGCGTGTGCGGCGCGAGGAAGCGGCCATCGCCGCCAAGGCGGATTCGATCCTGCAGCTTCTCGAGCTTGAGCGGGTCGCGGGCGCGCCGGTGATGCAGCTGCCGTTCGGCACGCGAAAGCGCGTCGAACTGGCGCGCGCGCTCGCCGCGGAACCCAAGCTCCTGCTGCTCGACGAGCCGGCGAGCGGGCTCAACCACGAAGAAGTCGGCGAGCTCGGCAGCCTGATCCGCGGCCTGCGCGAGCGCCTGCGGCTCACCGTGCTGCTGGTCGAGCACCACATGAGCCTGGTCATGAGCATCTCCGAGCGCGTGGTGGCGCTGAACTTCGGCAGGGTGATCGCGCAGGGCGCTCCGGCGGAGGTGCGCCGCCACCCCGAGCTGATGCGGGCCTACCTTGGCGCTGCTTGAAGCCCGCGCGCTGCACGCCGGCTACGGCCAGACGCGCGTGCTGCACGGCATGGACTTCGCGCTCGAAAAGGGCGCGATCACCGCGCTGCTCGGGGCGAACGGCGCGGGGAAAACCACGACGCTGCGGGCGCTTTGCGGCCTGGTCAAGACGCGGGGCGAGATCCGCTTCGCGGGCGAGCGCATCGACGGGCGCAAGACCGAGGACATCGTTCGCCTGGGCGTCGCGCACGTCCCCGACGGCCGGGGCACCTTCGCCCATCTCACCACCGAGGAGAACCTCAGGCTGGGCGCCTATATCCGCAAGGACCGCGCCTCGATCGACGCGGATCTCCAGCGCATGTACGGCTACTTCCCGCGCCTCGCCGAGCGGCGCCGCCAGCAGGCCGGAACGCTCTCCGGCGGCGAGCAGCAGATGCTCGCCATCTCGCGCGCCTTGATGCTGGCGCCGAAGCTCATGCTGCTCGACGAGCCCTCGTTCGGCCTCGCGCCGCTGCTGGTGGTCGAGCTGTTCGACATCCTGCGGCGGATCAACCAGCGCGAGCAGGTGACCATGTTCATCGTCGAGCAGAACGCGGCCATGGCGCTCGAGCTCGCGAATTCGGCCTATCTGCTGGAAACGGGACGCGTCGTGCTTTCTGGAAGTTCAGATGTTCTGAAACGTGATGACGCGGTGCGCCGCGCCTATCTCGGGTACTGATGGAAGCGCTCCTTCACCAGATCCTCGCCGGGCTCGCCACCGGGGGAATCTACGCAAGCCTCGCGCTTGCGCTGGTGATGATCTACCAGGCGACCCACCTGGTGAACTTCGCGCAGGGTGAGATGGCGATGTTCACCACGTACATCGCGTGGAGCCTCGTCAACGCCGGAGTGCCCTACTGGCTCGCCTTTGCCGCTACGGTGCTGCTTGCGTTCCTGTTCGGCGTGCTGATCGAAAGGCTCGTCATCCGGCCGGTGGAGGACGCACCCGTGCTCGCCGTGGTCGTGGTCTTCATCGCGCTGCTGCTGATCCTGAACAGCGTGACCGGCTGGATCTACAGCTACACCATCAAGAGCTTCCCGAGCCCGTTTCCGAAAGAATCCGTGTTCGGAAAGTGGCTCTCGTCGCATGAGCTCGGCGCGATCGGCGTCACGCTGGTCGTGGTGCTTCTGGTCTACGGCTTCTTCCGCTTCACGCCGCTTGGCCTCGCCATGCGAGCGGCTGCACAGAACCCGGCCTCCGCGCGCCTGGTGGGCATCCGCGTCGGCTGGATGCTCGCGCTCGGCTGGGGGCTCGCCGCAGCGGTCGGCGCGGTGGCGGGAATGATGGTGGCGCCGATCGTCTACCTCGACCCGAACATGATGGGCGGGATCCTGCTCTATGCGTTCGCCGCCGCCCTGGTCGGCGGCATCGACAACCCCTGGGGTGCGGTGTTCGGCGGTTTTCTCGTCGGCGTGCTGGAGAACGTGCTCGGCGCCTTCGTGATCGGCAACGAGCTCAAGCTCTCGGTGGCGCTCGCGATCATCGTCGGCGTGCTGCTGGTACGGCCCTCGGGCTTCTTCGGCAGCGTGCACGTGACGCGCGTGTGAGCATTGCCTCCGTGAAAACGTGGTCCGTCCCCGTTCTTGTCCTGGCCGTGCTGGGCTTGGCGGCGATCGCGTTGCCCTTCGTCGTCAGCAGCTACCGGACGTTCCAGTGCACGCTGGTGATGATCTACGCCATCGCGCTCCTCGGCCTCAACATCCTCACCGGCTACAGCGGCCAGATCTCGCTCGGCCACGGCGCGTTCTACGCGATGGGCGCGTACTGCACCGCGATCCTCATGGACAAGCTCGGCGTGCCGTACTGGGCGACGGTACCGCTGGCCGGCGCCTTCTGCCTCGTGGTGGGGTTTCTGTTCGGGCTTCCGGCGCTGCGCCTGGAGGGGCTGTATCTAGCCCTCGCCACGTTCGCGCTCGGGGTGGCGATGCCGCAGCTCCTCAAGTACAAGGCGCTCGAAGGATGGACCGGCGGGGTGCAGGGGATCGTCATCCTGAAGCCCGAGGCGCCTGCTTTTTTTCCCAAGATCGGCCTGCCGCTCGACCCGGACCAGTGGCTGTACTTCTTTACGCTTGGGTCGACTGCAGTCATGTTTATCCTGGGCCGGAACCTCCTGCGCGGGCGCGTGGGGCGCGCCCTGATCGCGATCCGCGACCAGCACATCGCCGCCGAGGCGATGGGCGTGAACAACGCGCTCTACAAATCGGCTGCGTTCGGCGTGTCCGCCATGTACACCGGGGTCGCGGGCGCGCTGGGCGCCATCGCGGTGCAGTTCGTCGCCCCCGACAGCTTCACCATCTTCCTGTCGATCATGCTGCTGGTGGGCATCGTCATCGGCGGCCTCGCTTCGATCTCGGGGGCGCTCTACGGCGCGCTCTTCATCCAGTTCGTCCCCAACATCGCCGACGAAGTGTCCAAGGCCGCGCCCTGGGCGATCTTCGGCGTCTTCATGATCGTCTTCGTCTATCTCATGCCAACGGGGGTCGCCGGGGCGGCCCGGCTGCTGCTCGCCCGCGCCGGCAAAAAGGCGCAGAATCCGTCGGCGTTTCCAAGAGAGGAGAGTCCATGATCCGCCTGTCCGTCGCAGTGCTGTCGCTGGCGCTCGCCGTACCCGTCGCGCACGCGCAGAAGAAATACGATCCGGGCGCTTCCGACACCGAGATCCGCATCGGCAATACCAATCCGTACAGCGGACCGGCGTCGGCCTACGGCACCATCGGCAAGTCGATCGCGGCCTACTTCAGGATGGTGAACGACCAGGGCGGAGTCAACGGCCGCAAGATCAACTTCATCAGCTACGACGACGGCTACAGCCCGCCGAAGACGGTGGAGATGGTGCGCAAGCTGGTGGAGCAGGACCAGGTGTTGTTCGTGTTCCAGACCCTGGGTACGCCCTCCAACACCGCGATCCACAAGTACATGAACGCGAAGAAGGTGCCGCAGCTTCACGTGGCCACCGGCGCGACCAAGTGGAACGACCCGAAGAACTATCCCTGGACCATGGGCTGGCAGCCGAACTACCAGACGGAGGGCCAGGTCTACGCGCGCCACATTCTGCAGACCAAGCCCGACGCGAAGATCGGCATCCTGTACCAGAACGACGATTACGGTAAGGACTACGTCAAGGGCCTGAAGGACGGCCTGGGCGACAAGGCGAAGAGCATGATCGTCGCCGAGGTGTCCTACGAGGTGAGCGAGCCGACGGTCGACTCGCAGATCGTGCAGCTCCAGGGCTCGGGCGCCAACGTGTTCTTCAACGTGACCACGCCGAAGTTCGCCGCGCAGGCGATCCGCAAGGCCTACGACATCGGCTGGAAGCCGGTGCAGTATCTCAACAACGTGTCCATCTCGGTCGGCTCGGTGCTCACCCCAGCGGGGCTGGAGAAGTCAGTGGGCCTCATCACCACGGCCTATCACAAGGACGCCACCGATCAGCGCTGGGCCGACGATCCGGCGATGAAGCAGTGGCACGCCTACATGAAGAAGTACTACCCGGAAGGCAACCTCACGGATTCGTTCAATGTCTACGGCTACACGGTCGCGGCCACGGTGCACCAGGTGCTCAAGCAGGCGGGCAACGAGCTCACGCACGAGAACATCATGCGCCAGGCCGCCAGCATGAAGGACTTCCGCGTCGACACACTGCTGCCGAAGATCACCATCACCACGTCGAAGGACGATTACGCTCCCATCGAGGCGGTGCAGCTGCAGCGGTTCAACGGCAAGCAGTGGGAGCTCTTCGGCGACGTGATGACCGGGGGTCATTGATCTCCATGCTCACGGTCGAGGCGGTACTGGAGCTCATCGAGCTGCCGTTCAACGATCTCCTGTACCGCGCACACCAGGTCCACCGGGAGAACTTCGACCCGAACACGGTGCAGCTCTCGACGCTGCTCTCAGTCAAGACCGGGGGCTGTCCCGAGGATTGCCAGTACTGCCCGCAGGCGAAGCGCTACCACACCGGCGTGCAAGACGAGCCGCTGCTTACCATCGACGCGGTCCTCGCCGCGGCGCAGGCCGCCAAGGCGAACGGTGCCACGCGCTTTTGCATGGGCGCGGCCTGGCGCGGGCCGAAAGAGCGCGACCTCAAGCAGGTGCTGCCGCTCGTGTCGGTCGTTCATGAGCTCGGGCTCGAAACCTGCGCGACGCTGGGGCTGCTGAAGGACGGGCAGGCGGAAGAGCTCAAGCGCGCCGGGCTGGACTACTACAACCACAACCTGGACACCGCGCCCGAGTTCTACGGCAGGATCATCACCACCCGCGACTACCAGGATCGTCTCGACACGCTCGAGCGGGTACGCAGCGCGGGGCTGCGCGTATGCTGCGGCGGCATCGTCGGCATGGGCGAGAACCGGCGCCAGCGCGCCGGGCTGATCGCCCAGCTCGCGAGCCTCGCGCCGCCGCCCGAATCGGTGCCGATCAACAACCTGGTGCAGGTCGAGGGCACGCCGCTCCACGGCACGGCGCTGCTCGATCCGTTCGAGTTCGTCCGCACCATCGCCGCGGCGCGCATCGCCATGCCGCGCAGCTACGTCCGCCTGTCAGCCGGGCGACAGGAGCTTGGCGAGGGCATCCAGGCGCTGTGCTTCTTCGCCGGGGCGAACTCGATCTTCTACGGCGAAAAGCTCCTCACGACCGGCAATCCGGAGGCGGCCGCCGACCGGGGGCTGATGGCGCGCCTCGGCATCGCGCCGCAGGCGGCGGCCCATGGACACGCGCCGTCTTAGACCGTAGGCTTTCTTTCACTGCATTGCCGGAGTGCACAGAATGGCCTATCGCATCGCTCTTGCTTTTCTCATGGTGGCCGCGGCTACGGCCTGTTCCTCGACCTCACCGTACAGCACGCCGCGGATGGGGCCGAGCGACGCGTACAGAGGCTCTTCGTACCGCGACACGAACGGCTTCTACACCGCGCCGGCGGCCTACGCGCCGCCGATGGACCAGAAGCGCAAGGTCGCCGAGGAGGACTGCTCCAAGCCGCTCACCGACAACGACGGCAACCTGCGCTGCAAGTAGTAAGACGCCGCATCAGGCGAGAGCGGTTGGCTGAGGCGTGGTGCGCAGCAGCCGTTCCTTCCCGGTGAAGGCGAGGTAGTGCCGGCCGCTCGCGCGGCCGAGCATCGTGATGCCGACCTTCTGCGCGATGGCGTGCCCCATCTGGGTAAGCCCAGAGCGCGACACGAGAAACGGGATGCGCATCTGCGCGCACTTGATCACCATCTCGGAGGTGAGGCGCCCGGTGGTGTAGAACACCTTGTCCGAGCCGTCGATGTCGTCGAGCCACATGAAGCCGGCGATGGCGTCCACGGCGTTGTGCCGGCCGACGTCCTCCACGAACATCAGGATCTCGCCCGCCGTGGTCGCGAGCGCGCAGCCATGCACCGCGCCAGCCTGCTTGTAGATCGTCTCGTGCTTGCGCACCTTTTCCAGCAGGACGAAGAGGTCCGCGTCCGCCAGGGTAACGTCGTTCCTCAGCTTGATCGAATCGATCTCCTCCATCAGGTCGCCGAACACCGTGCCCTGACCGCAGCCCGTGGTAACGGTTTTTTTCCCCAAGCGGGAACTCAAATCCTTGCGTTTTCGCGTGGTGACCGCGACCGACTCGGTTTCCCAGTCGACCTGCACCGCGGCGATGTCGTGGATCGAGTCGGCGAGACGCTGGTTGCGCAGGTAGCCGATGGCGAGCGCCTCGGGCGCGTGGCCGAGCGTCATCAGCGTCACGATCTCGCGCTTGTCGAGGTAGACGGTGAGCGGATGCTCGCCAGCGACCGCGGTCGGCACCATCTCGCCGCGCTCGTTGTAGGCCTCGACCTCGAACGTTGCGGGCTTCGCTGCGTTGGTGAGTTTCGGCTTAGCCACCAATGTAGGACATTTCGACTTTCTTCACAGAAGAGGTCTGAGAAGTCCTGATCTCGGAGTATCGGTCGGCGCGGCGCTCCCAAACGGCCGCGATCTCGTTGCGGATCTCGTCGTCGCTGGCCCCCGAGCGCACGAGCGATTTCAGGTCGTGTCCGGACTGCCCGAAGAGGCAGGTGTAGAGGCTGCCCTCGGTCGAAAGGCGCATGCGGTTGCAGCTCGAGCAGAACGCCTGCGTCACCGAGGAGATGACGCCGATCTCGCCCGCGCCGTCGAGGAAGCGCCAGCGCTCGGCGACCTCGCCGGGGTAGTTGGCGTCGATCGGCTCGAGCGCCCAGGCTTCGTTGATGCGCCGGACGATCTCGGCGGAAGGCACCACGTCGTCCATGCGCCAGCCGTTGGTCGACCCGACGTCCATGTACTCGATGAAGCGGATGATGTGGCCGGTGCCGCGCCAGCGCCTCGCCATCGCCACGATGTCGTGGTCGTTCGTGCCGCGCTTCACCACCATGTTGATCTTCACCGGCGCGAGGCCCGCGGCGGCCGCGGCCTCGATGCCCTCGATCACCTTGGCCACCGGAAAGTCGGCGTCGTTCATCGCGCGGAAGGTCGCGTCGTCGAGCGAGTCCAGGCTCACGGTGACGCGGTCGAGGCCGGCCTGCTTGAGCGCCGCGGCCTGCCTCGCGAGCAGCGACCCGTTGGTGGTGAGGGTGAGCTCCACCGGCAGCTCGCTCAGCATGGCGACGAGGCGGTGAAGCTGCTTGCGCACCAGCGGCTCGCCGCCGGTGAGGCGGATTTTCTTTACGCCGAGCCCGGCGAAGACGCGGGCGAGGCGCGCGATCTCCTCGAAGGAGAGGATGGCGCTATGCGGCAGGAATTCGTGGCCGGCGTCGAACACTTCCCGCGGCATGCAGTAGACGCAGCGGAAATTGCAGCGGTCGGTGACCGAGATGCGCAGGTCGCGCATCGGCCTGCCCAGCGTGTCCACGAGTTGACCGCCGCGGAACGCGGGTGCCGGGGCCTGGAAGGCCCCGCCGGCAACGATGGGAATGACCTTCGTCGGCATGGGTGTATATGCTGGAAGATCATACAGCAGTGCCGCGCGGGTCCTGACTCAGTACTACTTTCCCTGCTTCGGCTCGGTATCCGGCCCCTTCGGTCCCGCGCCATCGCCCTTTTGCTGGAAGTCGCGATGCTGCTCGGCGGCCTTGGGGTCGACCTGCCCCTGGACGGGATTGGCGCCTTCTTTCTTTTCTTCCTGCGAAGCGCTCTGGCCTGCGCTCGCGGGCGTCGTCGGCGTATTGGCCTGCGACTGCGGAGGTGCCTTATCCGTACTGGCATTAGGCTTTGCCCGGTCGGAACTCTTGTTGCACCCGGCGGCCAATGCAAGCGCGGCGGCCAGAACGAAGATCTGCAGACGCATACTGTTCTCTCCTTGATTTGGATGGCATGAAGAGAGTGCAAAGCGCATGCCGCCCCTGCCGGATGGCTTACACTGGCGAGTCGATGAGCAAGCCCAATTTCGCGGTGGCTGTCGTCATGCAGCGCCGAGCGGTGCAGAACCGCTGGATCGACTGCGTGTGGGAGCCCTCGGGCGTGCTCGCGAGCGACGAGCGCGGTGAGGCGCGACAGCTTCGCGACGAGCCGGGCCTCTCGCAATGGCTGCATCCCGGGTTTACGCTGCAGCTTCATCGCGACGAGGCGGAGGGCTATTACCTCAACGTTTCGGGACCCGCGCCAAGCGTGTTCATCCTCTGGCGCATGGATGAGGATCGTGGTTTGCCCCTCGAGGTCACCGTGAGTTCCGAGGAGGCCGGGCGCTGGCTCGACGGCGGCCACTCGGTCGACCGCGTCGGCATGCCGCCGGAGATCTTCGCCTGGGTCGGAGACTACGTGGAGCACAACTACCGGCCCGAGCCGAAGAAGCGCATCAAGCCGCGCTCGTTCAAGCATCCGAAGGACCGGGTCTGACCATGGCGGAAGAGAAAGAGAAATTTCTGAGTCGCTGGTCCCGGCTCAAGAGCGAGTCGAAGGAGCTTCCACAAAAAGAAGAAGAAACTCCGGCGCCGGTTTTGCCTCCGGTGGACACGCTCACGCCGGAATCGGACTTCACCGGCTTCATGCATCCGAAAGTGGAGGACGCGCTGCGCCGCACCGCGTTGAAGAAGCTCTTCAGCGATCCTCATTTCAACGTGCCGGACCCGTTCGAGCCGTATTCGGGCGACTGGACGGTCGGCGAGCCGATCCCCGAGGAGATGCTGGCGACGCTGAATCAGGCTCGCACGCTGCTCTTCGACAAGGAAGAAAAAAAGGAGCAGGCGACGGACGAGTCGACGCCGGCCGACGACGGCGCTCCCGTTGCGGAACAGAAATCGGAATCGAAAGACGATGACGGTGGAAGGAAAGACGCTTAAGGTCTGCAGCTGCAACCGCACGGTCGCGATCGACGCGGCCGCGCTCGGCGCTGCGCTGAAGGTAGGCGCGCCGCTCTCGCTCCACCACCAGCTCTGCCGCAAGGATGCAGGCGCCTTCCAGGCCGCGCTCGGCCAGGCCGACGACGTGGTCGTCGGCTGCACGCAGGAGGCGCCGCTCTTCGGCGAGCTCGCCGCGGCTTCGAGCGCCGCTTCGACCGTCAGGGTGCGCTTCGTCAACTTGCGCGAGCACGCGGGCTGGTCGTCCGAAGCCAAGGCGGCGACCCCGAAGATGGCGGCGCTCCTCGCCATGGCGGCGCTGCCCGATCCGCAGCCCGCGCCGGCGGTGCAGTTCAAATCCGATGGCGAAGTTCTCGTCATCGGCCCGGCCGAGGCCGCGCTCGACTGGGCGCAGCGGCTTTCGGAGACGCTCTCTGTAAGCGTGCTGGTCAATGGAAAAGGCGAGCTGCCGCTCGAGCGCGGGTTCCCGCTGTGGTCCGGGAAAGTGACGGCGCTGTCGGGCTGGCTCGGAGCGTTCGAGGTCGAGTGGCGCCAGGAAAACCCGATCGACCTCGAGCTTTGCACGCGCTGCAATGCCTGCATCCGCGCCTGCCCGGAAAGCGCGATCGACTACGGCTACCAGATCGACCTCGACAAGTGCAAGGCGCACCGCAGCTGCGTGGCGGCCTGTGGC
>Ga0307497_10000173_pt1 | contig 14267 bp, 15 predicted proteins | sample 10_S_MG_FD_201366 | JGI IMG/M metagenome (GOLD analysis project Ga0307497, IMG submission 201366) | Soil microbial communities from Populus trichocarpa stands in riparian zone in the Pacific Northwest, United States - 10_S | ecosystem: Environmental > Terrestrial > Soil > Riparian zone > Trees...
ATGACGATGACTGATTAGCAAGCAGTTTCGTCTCGCAAAGGCCCGCGGCGCGAGTCGCGGGCTTTTTTTTGCGACAATCGGCCCGATGAAAGACGCCCGCGTCGCTTCGGCCATCTCCCACTGGGCCCCCCGCTTCGTCTCGAACGGCGTCGTGCTGGCCGACTTCGAGGAGGTCACGGGCTCGATCGAGCGCTGGGAGGACTGGTGCGCTGCATGGTCGGTGCGCGCCAAGCTGCATCAGGACCTCGCGGCCGAAGCCCTGCGCGATGGCCACCGCCTCAGCGCGGGCGAGCACTTCGTGCGCGCCGCGATGTACTACCACTTCGCGAAGTTCGTGTTCGTGCAGGACCCGCTGCAGATGCGCGCCGCGCACCGCAAGGCGGTGGAGTGCTACACCAGCGCGCTGCCGCTGATGCGTCCGCCGGGCGAGCGCGTGACCATCGGCCCCTACGTCGGTGTGCTGAGAAAGCCGAACGCCGGCCGCTGCCCGGTGCTCGTCATGGCGCCGGGGCTCGACTCCACGAAGGAGGAGCTGCACGCCTACGAGGAGCCGTTCCTAGCGCGCGGCATCGCGACGCTCGCCATCGACGGTCCGGGGCAGGGCGAGGCCGAGTACGAGATCCCGATCTGCGGCGACTACGAGCGCGCGGCGAGCGTCGTGGTCGACTGGATCGAGAAAAGGAGCGACGTGGACGCGAAGCGCATCGCCATGTGGGGCGTGAGCCTCGGCGGCTACTACGCGCCGCGCGCGGCGGCGTTCGAGAAGCGCTTCCGCGCCTGCATCGCGCTGTCGGGCCCGTTCGAGTGGGCCGAGATCTGGGACGCGCTGCCCGAGCTGACCCGCGACACCTTCCGCGTGCGCAGCCACTCCGCGACGCAGGCCGAGGCAAAGCACAAGGCGGCCGCATTGACGCTGCGCGAAGCAGCAGGGCAAATCACGTGCCCGCTCTTCATCATCGCCGGCCGCCAGGACCGTCTCGTACCCGCGGCGCATGCCGAGCGGCTGGCGAAGAGCGTGGCCGGACCGGTCGAGCTCCTGATGGTGGAAGACGGCGGCCACAACGCCAATAATCGACCCTACCGGTATCGCGGCCGCACCGCCGACTGGCTGGCGGCGCAGTTCGGCTTGCCCAGAATTTAGAACCGGAATCGGGGTCAGACCCCGATGAGAACCTAGGAGGAGTCATCATGAGATGGATGGCAGCAATCTTCGCAGCGGTGCTGTCGGTCACGGCGGCAGCGCAGCCGTTTCCCCACAAGACGGTGCGCTTCGTATCGGGCGTGACGCCCGGCAGCGCCTCCGACACGATGGCGCGCATCCTGGCGGAGAAGCTTTCGCCGGCACTCGGCCAGCCGGTGATCGTCGAGAACCGGCTCGGCGCCGGCGGCCTGGTCGGCGCGAAGTGGGTCGCGGGACAGGAGCCCGACGGGCATACGATCATGATGTACGCGTCGGCCTTCACCGTGTCGCCGCTCATCAGCCCGGGCCTCGATCCGAAGGAGCTCGCGCCGGTCGCGACCGTGGCCACGATTCCGACCGTGCTGATCACCCCACCGGGCAAGTACAAGACGGTGCAGGACTTCGTCGCCGCGGCGAAGGCCGCGCCCGGCAAGCTCGCGTGCGCGACTGCGGGTGTCGGCAGCGCGACGCACATGGCGCTCGAGCGCTTCCGCTTCGCCGCCGGCTTCGAGGTGCTGAACGTGCACACCAAGGGAGCCTCCGAAGCCCTGACCGAGGTCGTCTCGGGGCGTGCGGAGTGCTACTTCGCGCTCGTGTTCCAGGCGCAGAAGATGCGCGATTCGGGCAAGGTCGGCGCGCTCGTGGTGAGCGCGCCCAAGCGCACCTCGCTCATGCCCGAGCTCCCCACCACGGAGGAGGCGGGCTACGCCAACTCGGCCTACAACTTCTGGGTCGGCGCGCTGGTGCCGGCGAAGACGCCGCGCGAGATCGTCGACCGGCTGCACAAGGAGATCACCAGCCTGGTGCAGTCGCCCGAGATCAGCGACCGCATCCGCAAGCTCGGCGCCGACCCGCTCGTCATGTCGGTCGCCGAGTTCGACGCCATGATCCAGCGCGAGCTGGAGGAGAACGCGCGCCTCATCAAGGCCGCCGGAATCAAGGCGAATTGATCTCCGACCCCTGGTTCTGGGCGCTCGCGATTCCCGCAGTCGCCCTGACCGGGATCGGAAAAGGCGGCCTCGGCGGCGGCGCCCCGGTCGCCACGCTGCTGATGGCGCTCACCATCCCGCCAGCACAGGCGGCGGCCATCATGCTTCCAGTGCTTTGCGTCATGGACATCGCCGGCGTGCGCGCGTATCTCTGGCGCTGGGATCGGCGGATCGTGCGCATTCTCGTTCCCGCGGGCATCGCCGGCATCTGCGTCGGCGCGCTCACCATCAGCTTCATGAACGACGACTGGATCCGCATCCTGCTCGGCACCATCGCGCTCGGCTTTCTGGGATGGACCTTCTTCCCGAAGCAGGCCCAGCTCGAAAAGCCCGGGGATGCCGCGGGCTGGCTCTGCGGCATGCTCTCGGGCTTCACCGGGTTCATCACGCATGCCGGCAGCCCGCCGGTGATGGTCTACCTCTTGCCGCAGAAGCTCGACAAGGAGGCCTTCGTCGCCACCTCGCTCATCTTCTTCTTCACCCTCAACTACGCCAAGATCGTGCCGTACCTCTGGCTGAGATTCTTCGATGCGAGCGTGCTCGTCGCGGCCGGGCTCCTCATCCCGGTCGGCATTGCCGGCGTCTACGCCGGGCTCTGGATGCAACGGCGCATCGACGTGCGCTGGTTCTACCGCCTGATCTATGCGCTGCTCCTCGTGACGGGCACCAAGCTTCTCTATGACGGTGTCACCGGTCTGGAAGGACACGGATGAAACCGATTAGACTAGGTTGGTCACCCGGAGGAGGGCGAATGCGGTCTTGTGCCGTTCTACTAGCTGCCGTTTTCTCGGCGGTCCTGGGCGCTTTCGCGCACGCCCAACCGTTCCCGTCGAAGCCGGTTCGCATAGTCGTACCGTTTCCGGCCGGCGGCACCACCGACATCGTGGCTCGCCTCGTCGGCCAGCGCATGAGCGAATCCATGGGTCAGCCGGTGCTGGTCGAAAACAAAGGCGGCGCAGGAGGCCAGATCGGCGCGGCCGAGGTGGCGAAGTCCGCGCCCGACGGCTACACCGTGCTCATCCACAACGTCACCTTCCCGATGGCCTCGGTCGCGGCCGCCCTGCAGAACCGCGCGATGTACAACGTCGAGGGCGACTTCGCCGGCGTGTCGATCGCCGTCTATGTGCCGCTGGTCATCACAGCGCATCCAAGCGTTCCCGCGAACAACCTCAAGGAGCTGGTGGCCTACCTGCAGAAGGAGAAGGGCGCGCACTACACCTACGGCTCGACCGGACCGGGCTCGTTCATGCACGTGATCGGCGAGGCGCTCTCGCGCGACACCGGGATCCAGATGACGCACGTGCCCTACAAAGGCGCCGCGCCGCTCAAGCAGGAGCTCATCGCCGGACGCGTCAACGTAGGCGGCGACCAGCTTTCCTCGTCGCTCGCCGATATCAAGTCCGGCCGGATCAAGGCGCTCGCCACCAACGCCTCGCGCCGCATCCCGGAGCTCCCGGACGTGCCCACGGTGCGCGAGCTGGGCTATCCGATCCTCGAGGCCGACGGCTGGAACGGGTTCTTCGTGCCGGCGAAGACGCCGCGCGAGGTGATCGACCGGCTGCAGAAGGAGACCGCCGCGGCGGTGCGCCATCCGGAGACGGCGAAGCGGCTGACGGAGATCGGTGCCGAGCCGGTCGGCTCCACGCCCGCCGAGCAGGATGCGATTCTCAAGCGGCAGGTGCAGCAGTTCCGGCCGGTGATCAAGGAAATGAAAATCGAAAACTAAGGAGGAGTCGTGCGTTCGCTTTTTGTACTTTCACTGATACTTTCTTGCGGGAGTGTTTTCGCGCAAGGCTATCCGAGCAAACCGGTGCGGCTCATCGTCACCTACCCGCCCGGCGGCAGCTCCGACCTGATGTCGCGCGTCTACGGCGCGAAGCTCTCCGAGCTGTGGAGCCAGCCGGTGATCATCGAGTCCAAGCCCGGCGCCGCGGGCTCGATCGGCATGGATTTCGCGGCGAAGCAGCCGAATGACGGGTACACCTTCGTCGTCGGGAACCTCCAGCCGGTGGCGGTGAATCCGCTGCTGTCCCAGGTGCCCTACAGCATCCAGAAGGATTTCGTCGCGGTCTCGCAGATCTCGCAGGGGCCCAATGTCCTCGTGGTGCAGACCGACTCGCCGTTCAAGTCGCTCGCCGACGTGATCGCGTACGCGAAGGCGAATCCGGGCAAGCTGAACTACGGCACCAGCGGCCCGGGCAGCGTGTCGCATCTTTCTTCCGAGATGCTGAAGAACATCACCAAGTCCGAGGTGGTCGAGGTGCCCTACAAGGGCGGCGTGCTCGCGGTGCAAGATCTCCTGGGCGGCCAGATCCAGTTCATCTTCTCCGACACGCTGCCTGCCATGGCGCACATCCGCGCCGGGAAGCTGCGCGCGCTGTGCGTGACAGGCGAGAGCCGCTACGAGCTCCTGCCCGACCAGGCGCTGTGCCAGAACGACGCGCGCGGCCTGGTGGCGGTGAACTGGTGGGGCGTGCTCTATCCGGCGGGAACGCCGAAGAACGTCGTCGAGAAGCTGCATGCCGACACGGTCAAGGTCCTGGCGGACGCGGACACGAAGAAGCGCTTCGCCGACCTCGGCGTCGAGACCAAGGCGAGCACGCCGGCCGAATTCTCCGCTTTCATCAAGGCCGAGACGGACAAGTACGCGAAATTGATCAAGGAAGCCAACATCAAGGTGAACCCGTGAAACCGATCGAAGTCGCGGTGGTCGGCACCGGCTGGTGCGGCGGCATCCGTGCCGACACGCTCGCCGCGCACGCGCTGGTCGGCGGCCTGCACATCGCCGAAGTGGAGCCGGAAAGATTGAGCGAGCTGAAGGCGAGGCTCAACCCCATAAGTGCGACCCGCGACTATAAGGAACTACTAAACAGGAACGAAATACAGGCTGTTTACATCTCCGCCACGCCCGAGAGCACGCACTATCCGATGGCGAAGGATTGCCTGAATGCAGGCAAGCACGTGTTCCTCGAGAAGCCGATCGCGATGACGCTGCCCGAGGCAGACGAGTTGATCGAGCTGGCGAAAAAAATGCGCCTCAAGTTCACGATCGGCTATTCGCAGCGCTTCAATCCGAAGTACGCCTACGTGCGCAAGTCGATCCGCGACGGCACGATCGGCAAGCCGGTGAGCGCGCTCGTCAGCCGCAACATCACGCGCGCCCTGGGAAGCAAGATCACCGGCCGCAGCAAGCTCTCGCCCGCGGCGATGGAGGCGACCCACGACCTCGACTTCGTCCTCTGGTGCCTCGAGCCGGCGAAGCCGATCCGCGTCTACTCGCAGGTCAACTACGGGGCCCTCCAGGAGCAAATCGGCGCTTCTGGCGGCGGCAGCGTGCCCGACAACCAGTGGGTGATGGTGACGATGGACAGCGGCCTGTCGCTCGTAGTCGGCGGCGGCTGGAGCCTGCCGCTCGGCTATCCCAATTTTTCCACCACCTGGATCGAGGTCATCGGCACCGAGGGCGCGGTGATGGTCGACGACAGTCACAAGGACGTCGTCCTCAACACCGTGGCGAAGGGCATGCAGCTGCCGATGTCCACCATGCCGGGCGAGTTCGTCGAGCACACCTACGCCGGGCCGATGGCGCCCGAGACCGTGCACTTTCTCGAGGCGGTGGTGTACGACCGCGAAGTCATGGTCAAGCCGGAGCACGCGCGCATGGTGATGGAGGTGTACATCGCCGCCGACCTTTCGGCGGAGCGCAACCAGCCGGTGGATTTGCCCTTGAGGTCGTCCAAGGGGAAGTCCCTTGAAAAAGCAGCCTAGGCGGATCGGCCTCGCGATCGTCGGGGCCGGGCGGGTCGGACTTTTCCGCGGCGAGGTCGCCGCGCGCCACCCGATGGTCGATTTCATCGGCGTCGCCGATCTCCGCGAGGAGCGCCTTTCCATTCTGAAAGAGAAGGCGAAGGCGGATTTCGTCACCCGGGATTTCAGGGAGCTCCTGCAAAGACCGGAAGTGACGGCTGCGATCGTCTCCACCGACGAGCACCTCCACGTCGAGCCGATTCTCGCCGCCGTGGAGCGCAGGCTCTCGCTCCTGATCGAGAAGCCGCTCGCCACGGAGCTCTCGGAATCAGCGAAGGTTCTGAAGGCCATTCAAGAAGCGAAAATCGATGCCGTCGTCGGCTACACGCAGCGCTTCCGCAGGCGCTGGCTCGCGGCCAAGGAGAAGGTGCGCACCGGGCAGCTCGGCGACGTGACGCTCGTCACCTCGCGCGCCTTCATGAACCGGCTCGTCGCCCTCGACAACTACAAGCGCACGAGCGACGCGTCCAAGATCTCGCCGATGGTGATCTCGGGCACCCACGCGCTCGACGTCGTGATGTGGATGATGGAGGCCAAGCGCCCGGCCGAGATCTACGCGCGCTCGGTCGACAAGGCGCTTGGACCGCTGTGCAAGGGAATCGACGCCACCGCCGGCGTGATCACCTTCGAGGATGGAAGCCTCTACCATTCGGTGATCTCGTGGGCGCTGCCGGTGGTGTGGCCGGGCGCGGTCTACAGCCTGGAGGTCGGCATCACCGGCACCGAAGGCGTGCTCACCATCGACGACACGCACCGCGACATCGTGCTCGCGACCAGCCGCGCCCAGGGAGAAGGGTATGCGCCCGATTCCCAGAGAAGGGTCGATTTTCTGGGGAGCTACCCGCCGGGCGACATCGCGCTCGGCGAGCTGCGCGGCCCCATGCGCGAGGAGACCGAGCAGTGGCTGAACCGCGTTTCGCTCGGCCTGCCCACCCAGCACGCCACCGCGGCCGAAGCGCACAACCGCTTGATGCTGACGAAGGCGTTCGACAAATCGGCGAAGCTCAGACGGGCGATCCCGCTGCCGATCGAATCGGAGGATGAATGAAACGGGTCTTGCTGTTCCTTCTTGCGCTGTTTCCCGCTTTGGTTGCGGCGCAGAGCTATCCGAACCGTCCGCTGCGCATGATCGTGCCCTTCGCCCCGGGCGGCGCATCCGACCTCGTCGGCCGCATCCTGCAGCCGCGCATGTCCGAGCTGCTGGGACAGCAGGTGATCGTGGAGAACCGCGGCGGCGCGGCCGGGAACATCGGCGTCGAGGCGGGGGCGCGCTCGGCGCCCGACGGCTACGCCTTCGTCCTCGGCAACATCGGCAGCATCGCCATCAACCCCGCGGTGTTCCCCAACCTTTCGGTGACGCCGACGCGCGACCTCATCGCGGTGACACAGGTGGTCGACGTGCCGAGCGCGCTGGTCGCGCATCCGTCGTTTCCCCCGAACAACATCAAGGAGCTCATCGACTACGCGAGAGCCAATCCCGGCAAGCTGAACTACGCTTCGCCGGGCAGCGGCAGCCAGAACCGGCTCGAGATGGAGGTGCTGCGCAAGCTCGCCAACCTCGACATGGTGCATGTGCCGTACAAGGGCGGTGCCGGGCCCGCGGTCGGCGCTCTGGTGGCGGGCGAGACGAACCTCATGTTCGTCACCGCTTCGTCGGCGCTGGGCCATGTCAGGGCAGGAAGGCTGAAGATTCTCGCGGTGAGCACGCCCGCGCGCATGGAGCAGTTTCCGCAGACGGCGACCACCACCGAGCAGGGCTTTCCCGAGCTTAGGGCGAGCTCCTGGCAGGGCGTGTTCCTGCCGGCCGGCACGCCGAACGACATCGTCGAGCGGCTCTTTACGGTGACGCAGCAGACCATGGCCACGCCCGAGGTCGTGCAGCGCCTGGCGAACGGCGGCGTGATCGTGGCGACGAGCGCCACGCCCGCGGCGTTCGCCGAGTTCGTCGCCGCCGAAACGCAGCGCTGGGCCAAGGTGGTCAAGGAAGCCGGCGCCACTCCCGACTGATTGTGCTGCGATGAGTTCACTCAACATTGCGGTGATCGGACTGGGCTGGTGGGGACGCGTGATCGTGCTGCTCGCCAAGTCGAGCGCGAAGCTCCGCGTCGTCGCCGTGGCCGATCCCGATCCCGCGGCGGCAGAGTTCGCCCGCCAGCAGGATCTGCTTCTTCGAACCTACGACGAGGTCCTGCAGGATCGGAAAGTTCAAGGCGTAGTTCTCTGCACGCCGCATACGCTGCACACCGACCAGATCGTGCGCGCGGCGAACGCGGGCAAGCACGTGTTCTGCGAGAAGCCGCTGTCCCTTTCCCGCAAAGACGTGCTTCGAGCTGTTCAAGCTTGTAATGACAGTCGAGTCGTCCTCGCGGTCGGACACGAGAAGCGCTTCGAGCCGCCGATCCAGGAGCTGATGCGCATGGCGAAGGCGGGAGAGCTCGGCACGCCGCTGCAGATCGAGGCCAACTTCGTGCAGGACAAGTTCCTTTCGCTGCCGCCCGACAACTGGCGCCTTTCGGCAAAGGAGGCGCCCGCCGGCCCGATGACCGCCACCGGCATCCATCTGCTCGACCTGTCGGTCGGCGTGATGGGGCCGGCCGAGCGCGTGCTCGCGTCGGTGCGCACGCTCGGGAGCGAGCTGCGAAACGGCGACACGCTCGGCATCCTGGTGAACTTCCGGAGCGGAGCGAACGCGCTCCTGAGCGCGATCCTCGCCACGCCTTTCGACGGGCGCTTCGCCGTGTACGGATCCAAGGGCTGGGCCGAGGTACGCGACAAGGCGCACCCGGAGTCACCGCAGGGGTGGACGCTGACCACCCATTTCAGAGGCCGGGAAAAGCAAACCCGGGATTACCCACCGGCCAAGGCGGTGCTCGCCAACCTCGAGGCCTTCGCGGACGCAGCGGCGGGGGGCGCCCCCTATCCGGTTCCGCAGGCCGAGATGATCGGCAACGTGTCCGCGCTGGAAGCCATCTTCCGCTCGGCGGCGAGCGGGAAAGTGGAGCTGGTCGACAATGGCTGAAGCGCTCACGCCCGGCGCGAAGCGCGCCAGCCCCGGCGAGTACGTATTCGACCTGAACCGCGTCAACCGGATCATGGGCGGCCCCGACTACTCGCCCGCCTTCGGCGGCTGCGTCGAAGGCGAGCGCATGATCGTGGCGCTGATGCGCTACCCGGCCGGCCAGCCCTCGAGCCCGCATTCGCATCCGAACGAGCAGTGGATCTTCATCCTCGAGGGCGACTTCGAGATCCAGTTCGACGGCAAATGGCACAGGGCGGGACCGGGCGAGGCGATCTACGTGCCGGCGAACAAGGTTCACCAGGCGCGCAACGAAAGCGGCAAGGACGTCGTGTTCTTCACCTGCAAGGACGCCTCGCATGGCTTGCAGGGCCAGCGGGTCTGACGGCAGCCGCGATGCCGGTCTACAAGATAGACGCGCTCGAGAAAGAGTATGTGACCCCGAAGCATTCGCGGGCTTTCGGCAGTCTCGTCACCGGCGAGCAGATCGAGCTCGGCGTGCTGCGCTTCAAGGCGGGCGAGGGCGCGAACGAGCACACCCACCCGCACGAGCAGGTGCTGTTCGTCCTGCAGGGAAGGATCCGGATGAAGATCGGCGGCGAGGTGCACGAGCTCGGCCCGCGCGACGTGGCGCACCTGCCGCCCAACGTTCCGCACAGTCTCGCCGCCCTAGAGGACAGCGAGCTCGTCAGTGCCAAGGGCATCGTCGGCGGCGTGGGCCACCGGACCTGACTTACTCGATGTAGCTACTCGATCTTGATCTTGACCTTGCTCAGGAACTGACCCCACTCAAGGGTTTCCTTGCGCACGAGGTCGTTGAACGCCTGCGGCGAGGGCGAAACCGTCACCGTCAGCATCTTCGCGGCGAGGCCTTCCTTCTCCTCGCGATTGTTCAGCGCGGCGGCGACCGCGGCGTACAGCTTGTCGACCACCGTCTTCGGCGTGGCCGCCGGCGCGAACATTCCCTGCCAGGCGTTGGTGCCGATGCCGGGAAAGCCCTGCTCGGCGAGCGTCGGCACGTTCGGCAGCTCGGGGATCCGCGTGCTGGGAATCGCGGCAAGCGCCTTCAGCCGGCCGCTCTTGATGTGCGGCAGGAGCGAAGCCATGTTGAAGAACGCGAGCTGCACCTCGCCGCCGAGCATCGCCGGGATCGCCTGGCCGGCGCCGCCCTTGTAGGGGACGTGGATGAGCTCGATGCCGGCCGCCTTCATGAAGCGCTCCATGTCGAGGTGCGGATAGCTTCCCAGCCCGACGGAGGCGAAGTTGAACTTGCCCGGCTCCTTCTTCGCCGCCGCGATCAGCTCGGCGATCGTGTTGGGCGGAAAGCTCGCGCTCGCCACCACGATGTGCGGGATCTCCACCAGCTTGGTGATCCCGACCAGGTCGCGCGAGGGCTGGATGCCGAGCTGCTCGCGGTAGATGTTCTCGTTGATCGCGTTGGTCGACACGTTGCCGACGAGCAGCGTATAGCCGTCGGGCGCGGCCTTCGCCGTCGCCTCGAGCGCGATATTGCCGTTCGCGCCCGTGCGGTTCTCGACGACGAAGCTCTGCCCGAGCGACTCGGTGAGCTTCGCGGCGACGATCCTCGCGATGATGTCGGTGGCGCCGCCGGGCGCGTAAGGCACGAGCACTCTCACCGGGCGGCTGGGGTATGCTTCCTGCGCCGCAGCAGGCAGCACGGCGCCGAGCAGCAAGGCAATGGCGAATCGCAGCATATTTTTTTGTCCTCCTCGGAACGAATCATAGCCGGTGAAGACCATGCTGGTCTCGATTCCCACCGAAACCGTGCCGCTCGACGGCGCCTGGCACGAGCCGGAGGGCGCCGTTTCAGGCGCGGCGCTGCTCTTCCATGGCAACACGATGAACTTCTACCAGGGCGCGCCGCGCTTCCTGCCTCAGGCGCTCGCGCGCATGGGAATCGCCTGCCTGGCGTTCAATCGGCGCGGCCACGACATCCTCGGCATCCGGGACAGCCGCGCCGCCGAAGGCGCCGCGTTCCAGACCTACGCCGAGGCGATCGACGACAACCGCATCGCCGCTGCGTGGCTCGCGGCGCGCGGCTTCCCCGATCCGGTGGTGATCGGGCACAGCAACGGCGGCACGCTCGCGGTCCGTCACGTGGCAGACCATCCTCGCACCCGCGCGCTGGTGCTGCTCTCGGCGCATTGCGGCGGACGCGAGATGGTGCCGCGTGCCAGCCGCGCAGGGCTTCTCGCCCAGCATCATCTTCCGGAGATCACGCAACAGGCCAAAAACCTCATTGCCAAGGGCAGGGGGCGCGAGCTCCTGCTCTTGCCCGGATGGTGGTACGTGACGAGCGCGGCAAGCTTCGTCGACGCCCTGGAGAACTGTCCGGACTTGCTCGAGCAGGCACCGCGCGTACAGTGCCCCGTGCTTTACCTGCGGGGCGACCGCGAGCCGCGCGAGCTCTATCCGGCCGAAACCTTCTCCAGGCTGTCGGGCGGCCCCTGCAAGGTCGAGATCGTTCCGGACTGCGACCATTTCTACGCCGGACGCGAGGACGCCGTTTCGACGATTGTTTGCTCGTGGCTGGCGAATGCTTTAAAACGGCCCTGAGGAGGAGTGATGCGTATCGATTACGACGTCCCGGTCGCCATGGACGACGGCCTCGTGCTGCGCGCCGACGTCTTCCGTCCGCAGGCCGAGGGGCGCTATCCGGTCATCCTCAGCTACGGGCCCTACGCCAAGGGGCTCGCTTTCCAGGACGGCTACCCGAGCGCGTGGCAACACATGATCACCGAGCACCCCGATGTCGCGTACGGCTCGAGCAACGTCCACCAGAGCTGGGAAGTGGTCGACCCGGAGAAGTGGGTGCCGGAGGGCTACGTCTGCGTGCGTGTCGATTCGCGCGGTGCCGGGCGCTCTCCCGGCTACATCGATCACTTCTCGCCGCGCGAGACGGCGGACTTCTACGACTGCATCGAGTGGGCGGGCGTCCAGCCCTGGTCGAACGGCAAGGTCGGCCTGAGCGGCATCTCCTATTACGGCATCAACCAGTGGCACGTGGCGTCGCTGCAGCCGCCGCACCTCGCCGCGATGATCATCTGGGAAGGCGCGGCCGACTGGTACCGCGACATGACCCACCACGGCGGCATCCTCTGCACGTTCTGGGCGAACTGGTACGACATGCAGGTGAAGACGGTGCAGTACGGCCTGGGCGAGCGCGGGCCGCGCAGCCGCGCCACCGGCAAGCTCGTGTGCGGCGACGAAACGCTGTCCGACCGCGAGCTGCAGCAGAATCGCGGCGATTTCGGCGACGAGATCCTCTCGCATCCTCTCGACGACGACTACCACAAGGCGCGCTCGCCGCAATGGGACAAGGTGACCGCGCCGTTTCTGTCTGCGGCGAACTGGGGCGGGCAGGGGCTGCATCCGCGCGGCAACTTCGAGGGCTTCGTGCGCGCCGCCTCGAAGGAGAAATGGCTCGAGGCCCACGGCATCGAGCACTGGACGCACTTCTACACCGACTACGGGCGCACGCTGCAGCTTCGCTTCTTCAACAAGTTTCTAAAGGGTCAGGATCACGACTGGGATGGACAACCCCGTGTGCAACTGCAGGTGCGCCACGTGGACCGCTTCGCCGAGCGCCACGAGAACGAATGGCCGCTCGCGCGCACGCAGTGGACCCGGCTCTACCTGCACAAGGACTTCCAGCTCAAATCGGGCCCTGACCCCGATTCTTCTTCGGCGGTGCGCTTCGAGGCCCTGGGCGAGGGCGTCACCTTCCTTTCCGAGCCGCTCGGCAGGGAGACCGAGATCACCGGACCCCTCGCTGCGCGCCTGACGATTTCATCGACCACGAGCGACGCCGATCTTTTTCTGATCTTCCGCGTGTTCACCCCGGATCTGCGCGAAGTCACCTTTATGGGCGCGATCGACCCGCACACGCCCGTAGCCCAGGGCTGGCTGCGCGCCTCGCACCGCAAGCTCGATCCGGTGCTGTCCACGCCGTACCGACCCTACCACACGCACGACGAAAAACAACCGCTGAAGAAAAATGAGGTTGTTTCTTTGGATGTCGAGCTGTGGCCGACGTCGATCGTAGTCCCGGCGGGCTATCGCCTCGCGCTCAGCGTGCGCGGGCGCGACTACGAATGGCAGACGTCGACCGGCGCGCGGCTGTCGAACTTCAAGAACGAGCTGCGCGGCTGCGGCCCGTTCCTGCACAACGATCCGCGCGACCGGCCCGCCGCGCTCTTCGGCGGCACGACCACGCTGCACCTCAAGGATTCCTTCCTCCTCATACCGGTGATTCCATGAAGCTCTACGGATTCTGGCGTTCCCTCGCCACCTATCGCGTCAACGTCGCCCTGGCTCTGAAGAATATTTCCGTGGAAAAGAACGTCTCCATCGACCTGCTGAAGGGAGAGCAGCTCAACGCCGAGTACCGCGCGGTCAATCCGCAGGCGGTCGTGCCCTCGCTCGTGCTCGACGACGGCGGGCCGCCGCTGTTCCAGTCGCTCGCGATTCTCGAATATCTGGAGGAGACGAAGCCACAGCCGCCGCTCCTGCCGAAGGACCCACGCGGCCGCGCCCGGGTACGGGGCCTGGCGTTGATCTCGGCGGCCGACGGTCATCCGCTCGTGGTCCCCAGGATTCGCGTCTACATGGAAAAGGAGCTGAAGCTGGACGAGCCGACCCGGAACAAATGGCTCGCCCACTGGAGCATGGAGGCGCTCAAGGCGATCGAGAGCCACCTCGCGAACGAGAAGGAGACCGGGCGCTTCTCGCACGGCGATTCGCCGACGATCGCCGACATCTGCCTCGCCGGCCAGGTGATCGGCGCCACCGCCTACTTCAAGTGCGACGTCTCGGAGGTGCCGACGGTGAAGCGGGTCTACGACGAGTGCATGAAGATCGACGCCTTCAGCCGCTTCCACCCGCTGAAGCAGCCGGGCGCGCCGTCGCACTGATGACGAATGTCGACATCGTAGACCGGTCCAGCCTGATGAAGGGGCTGTATCGCGAGCTTTCCCTGAGAGCTGAAGAGACCGCGATCGTCACGATCGACATGCACCGCGGCCACCTCGACATGGAGGTGGCGACGATGCCGGCGAAGCCCGAGGACGCGAAGCGCGTCATCGCCAGCGCCAGGGAGGCGCTGGATTTCGCGAGGAAGGGGAGGATCCCGGTGATCCACGTGGTCCTCGTCTATCGCAGGCTCCCGGGCATCGGCAGCGAAGGCATGCGCTCGCACTTCTGGAAGGCGCTGCACGCCGCCCAGGCCGAGACCGATCGCCTCACCCCGGGCCGC
>Ga0307497_10000174_pt1 | contig 14256 bp, 12 predicted proteins | sample 10_S_MG_FD_201366 | JGI IMG/M metagenome (GOLD analysis project Ga0307497, IMG submission 201366) | Soil microbial communities from Populus trichocarpa stands in riparian zone in the Pacific Northwest, United States - 10_S | ecosystem: Environmental > Terrestrial > Soil > Riparian zone > Trees...
GCGACGCGGCCGGAGCCGCTGTCGTCGTCGACGGCCGCCGTGTACGACTGCGGACGCAGGATCGACAACTTCGCGTTGGTGAGGAACACGTTGCCGGTCGTGTCGAGACCGCCCGAGACCGTGCTCACGAACGAGCCGTCCTTGTTCTCCCACGTGTAGCGGATGCCACCCGCAAGCGACAGCTTCGCCGTCGCGCGCCACGTCGCCTCGCCGAAGGTAGCGTGGCTGTACGAGTTGAACACCGTGCGCCCGTCCGTCCCGTAGTGGTCGAGCAGATTCGGCGGGTACGGCGGATTCGGACCGAGCAGCCAATACGCGCCCGTCGCGCCATAGATCGTGATCGGCCGACCTTCGATCGACTGTTGGAACCAATACAGGCCCGACACCCAGTCGACGGCTTTGCCGGTCGACGCGATCCGGATCTCCTGGCTGTACTGATTCTGTTGGGACGGGATGTGCTGAGAGATCTGCACCGGCACGCCGATGTAGTCGCGGTCGTTCTCCGCATCCCAGTTCCAGTCGCGCCACGCGCTCAAGGACGTGAGCGTGAGTCTCTGATTGATCTTCCAATCGACGATCGCCGCGAGGCCGGACTCGCTCGTATCGACGTTGAGCGGCCCGTCGATATCGGTTTCGCGGTCGTACGGATTCAAGCTAGGCGGCGCGTAGCTCAGCCCCGCCGCGAGCGCCGGGTATTGGCGCGCTGCGGGCTTCAGAGTCGGCGCGACGCCGAAGTACACCTGCGTGCAGCAGACTGGATCGAACGTGCCGTGGTCGGCGATGAACCGGACGCTCACGTTGTCGCCCGGCGTGAACAGGAGCTGGCCGCGCATGCCCGTCGTGCTGACTTCGTTCAAGTCGCGGCCGGTCACGACGTCGTGCAGCACGCCGGCGCGCTCCGTCTTGAGCAGCGAGACGCGACCGGCGAGCGTGTCGCCGACGAGCGCGCCGTTCACCGACGCCTTGAGCTGCCAGTAATCCTCCATCGCGCCGGACGCCTCGACGTCGTAGCTCGAGTCGAAGGTCGGCGCCCGCGAATTGATGTTGATCGCGCCCGCGGTCGTGTTCTTGCCGAACACCGTACCCTGCGGTCCGCGCAGCACCTCGACGTGGTCGAGGTCGAGGAAGTCGAACGCGGCTGTCGCGGGGCGCGCGTGATAGATCCCGTCGACGTAGAAGCCGACGCCGGGCTCGAGACCGTCGTTCGCCTGCGAGACCGCGACGACGCTGCTGCCGAGGCCGCGGATCGTGAACGCCGTGTTGCGCGGGTTCGGCGACGTGTAGTTCAGGCTCGGCACGAGCAACGACATCTGCTGCACGTTGTAGGTCGACGTCTGGTCGAGCAGCTCGCGGTCGACGACCGACAGCGAGACGGGGATGGTTTGCGCGTCTTCTTCGCGCAGCCGCGCGGTCACGATCACGGTCTCGAGCGCGTTCGAGCTTTGCGCCGCCTCGGAATTGGCCGCCGAAACGGGCGCTTCGAACCCGAGCAAGATGCCGACGAGCGGCAGGATTGCGAGATATCTTGCCGTTCTGTTCGAGCGCATGGCTCCACCTTCGGAAGGGCTGGCGACGAAGCGCGGCATTATATACGAACGGATATAGCGGTGTAGCGCCCGAGCCACGAGACGTCGCCGGCATCGTTCCGTGCGGCGCGCCGACGCGCCCGCGGCGCGGCAAACCCGCGCCGGGCGACGCTTTAGGCGGGGGCCGGCTGCGCGAGCGGTGCAGCGCAGCCGCGCGTCAGGGCGTGCTGTCTTCTTGCGACTGCTTGACGACGACGAGATCGGTCGGCGAGACCTTGAGAGCCAGAGCCATCGCGCTCGCGACGTAGATCGACGAGTACACGCCGACGCCGATACCGAAGATCAGCGCGATCGAGAAGCCGAACAGCGTCTCGCCGCCGAGGAACGCGAGCGCGATCACGACGAGCATCGTCGAGCCCGAGGTCACGATCGTCCGCGACAGCACCTGGTTGACGGAGGTGTTCACGATGGACTCGGCGGTGCCGCGCCGCACCAAGCGGAAGTTCTCGCGGATCCGGTCGTAGAGGACGATCTTGTCGTTGAGCGAGTGGCCGAGCACCGCGAGCACGGCGCCGAGCACCGAGAGGTCGAACTGCCAGCCGACGAGCGAGAACAGCCCGACGGTGGTGATCACGTCGTGGAGCTCGGCGACGATCGCACCGGCCGCGAGCTTCCAGCGGAAGCGCAGCGATACGTACAAGAAGATGCCGATCGACGAGAACACCACGGCGAGGATGCTCGCCTGCGCCATGTCGGAGCCGACCTGCGGGCCGACGGTCTGAAAGCCTTTCACGTCGACGTTCGGGTCCTGCTTGCGCAGCGTCTCGATCACGCGCTCGCGCAGACCGCTGAGGTCGGCGCCCTGCGCCGGCGGCGGCAGCCGGATCATCACGTCGGTCGACGTGCCCGCGCTCTGGACCTGGATCTTCTCGAAGCCCGCGCCCTCCAAGCCCGTGCGGATTCCGGTGAGGTCCGCGTTGCTCGAATAGGTCGCCTCGACGATCACGCCGCCCGTGAACTCGACGCCGTAGTTCAGGCCCCGGACCGCGAGCGATCCGAGCGAGATCAACACGAGGACGATCGACACGATCAGCGCGGGCCGGCGGTGGCCCATGAAGTCGATGTTGGTCCTATCGAACAGTTGCATGGCGGGAGCTCCGGTCGCTCAGGCGACCTTTTCAGGCAGGTGCGTCTCGGCCGAGCGGATGATCGCCTCGGTCACCGACGCGCCGTGCACCATCTCGTCCAAGGGAATCAGGAATTTCTCTTTGCCGGTCGCGGCGCGCGCGAAAGCCTCGAGCGTCACCTTCGTCACGTCGAGCCGCTCGGCGTCCCAGACGACCGCCGGGCCCGCGATCGGCTTGAAGATGCACTTGCCGAACAGCCGCGTGCGGCGCTCCTCGGACGGCGCGCCCGCGACGTGCGTCATGCCCTCGAGCCGCACGTAGCCCTTCGAGCCGTAGACCTGGAAGCTGAAGCCGCCGCCGGTCGCCGTCATCGTGCCGAGGTAGCCGGACATGCCTTCTTTCATCCGGAACAGGATCGACGTCGTGTCGTCGGCGTCGATCGCGACCACGCGGCGGAAGCTCTGGCAGTAGACCTGATCGACCGATCCGCAGAGGTCGATCATGCCGTCGACCGCGTGCACGCCCATCGGCGTGAGCCCGCCGCACGGCGTCTCCTCTCTGTCCGCGCGCCACGCGTCGGCTTTGAGCTGCAGCGCGTTCGGGAACGTCATCGTGGCCTCGACGTGCAGGATCACGCCGAGCTCGCCCGAGTCGATCTGGTTGCGCAGCTTCGTCATCTCGGGGTGCCAACGGCGGTTGTAGCCGAGGCCCAGCGTCACGCCCGCTCTCTTCACGGCGTTGACCGCGCGCTCCGCGCCGGCCTTCGTGAGCGCGAACGGCTTCTCGCAGAACACGTGCTTCTTGTGCTCCGCGGCCTGGATCACCTGCTCGACGTGCAGCGAGTGCGGCGTCGCGAGCACGACCGCGTCGAGCTTCGGATGCTTCAGCATCTTCTCGTAGCTGTCGTAGAGCTCGAACTTCTGCTGCTTCGCGAACGCCTTGAGATCGTCCGTGTGCGTGCGCGCCGCGCCCGCGACGAAGTCGATCTCGCCGCTCTGCCCGCCCGACACCGCCTCGACGAGCGTCCGGCCCCACCAGCCCAGTCCGACGATTCCCGCGTTGATCATGCGTCTTGCCTAAATCACTCGATGCCGGCCGCGCGCGCTTGCACGCGCGCGATCACGGACCAATCCTGCTCCGCCTCGCCGTTCGCGACCGCGCTGATGAGCCGGTCGCGATAGACGCTCAGACTCGGCAACGGCACGCTCGCCGCGAGCGCGGCCGCGACCAGCAGGTTCGCGTCCTTGAGCCCGAGCGTCGTCGTGAAGCCGGCCTGATGGTAGAGCTCCTTCGCGATGATGTTGCCATAGACCTTGTACGCCGGCGCCGCAAACAAGCCGTCAGTCATCACCTCGAAGAACGTGGCGGGCTCGACGCCGTACTTGCGGATCAGCGAGAAGCCCTCGCCCATCGCCTCGATCGCGCAACCGAGCACCATGTTGTTCGCGAGCTTCACGGCCGAGGCCCCTTCGGGCTTCACGCCCGCGTCGAACGTGCGCCGGCCGATCAAGGAGAACACCGGCGCGAGCTTCGCGACCGCGTCCTTCGGTCCCGCCGCGACGACGCCGACTTGGCCGGCCGCCGCCGCCTCGGGCCGACCGAGCACGGGCGCCGCGACGAGCAGCTGGCCCGCCTTGTCGTGCAGCGCGGCGATGTCGCGCAGCACCGCGACACTGTGCGTGCCCATCGCGACGTGGATCGCGCCCTTCGGCAGGCCCGGGACGACGCCTTCGTTCACGACGTCCAAGAGCGCCTTGTCGTCGGTGACCATGCTGATCACGGCCTCGCGGCCCTTGCAGGCCTCGGCCAGCGACGTCGCGACCTTCGCGCCGGTCTTCTCGAGGTCCGCGCACTTCGCGCGCGTGCGGTTGTAGACGACGAGCTCGTGGCCGCCACCGAGCACGCGCGCGGCCATGGCCTGACCCATTCGGCCGAGGCCGATGAAACCTACTTTCATTGAGCTACTTCTCCCGACGAAATTGCCGCGCATTCACGCGATCGCGCCGCTCGACGCTCACGCGCCGGGCGGCGGCACGCTCAGACGAGCTGACCCATGACCCAATCGAGCTCGCGCTGCACGTAGTCGACGATGTCGCCGCTCTTCATCGACGCCGGCAACACGTCCCACGTGTAGGTCTCGATCTCGAGCTGCGGCGAGAGCTTGTTCTTCTTGTGGAACTTCAGCGCGTCCTCGATCGCGAAGCGCGTGGTCTCGAAGTGCTCGCCGATCTTGTCGAGGAACACGGGCACGTGCACGTGCGTGCGCCACTCGCGCTTGAGCTTCGGATTCTTCTCGAACGCCGCGAAAGCGTCCTCGAGGTTCAAGTACTGCGTGAGCTTGCCGTTGGACTTTTCGACGGTCTGAGTGAGATACACGGTGTCCGCGAACGGCCGCATCGCCTCGACGGTGTCCTTCGTCACGTTCGGCACGCGCAGCGCCGCGGCCTCCTGGAGCTTGAACACCGGGATGCCGGCATCCGCGAGCGCACGGAGCGACTTGCCGATGTCCTCGTACTCGACCGCCTGGTGGCAGATGTCGTAGACCATGCCGAGGTGCTTGCGCAGCGCCTTCTCGGCCTGCGACTTGTTCAAACCTGTCTGGCTCGCGAGCGAGCTCACCGCGCCGCTCGCGTAGAGATGGTTCTTGAAGTAGTCGATCGCTTCCTCGGTGGTCTCGAGGAAGCACGCGGGCTCGGGCTCGAGCGCGAGCGTGACCGTGCGGCCCGTGCGCTTCTCGAGCTCCACCATGTGCGCGACGACCCCGATCACGTGGCGCGTGAACTCGTTGACGTATTCGGGGCCCGTGACCTTCGGCTTGAAGCCGAGCGGCGGGCTCTGGATCGACGGCTGGACGTTCGGCGACGCGACTTCAGCAAGGATGTCCGCGACCTGCTTCGTGTAGGTGGCGCGCGCGTCCGTGCTCCAGTCCGGCTCGTAGACATCTTTCTTGACGATCCGATTCTTGAACGGCCCGTACGGAAACGCGTTCACCGTGTACAGATACATGTCGTGCGAGTGCAGGAACTCCTTGAGCCGCTCGCGCTGCCCGCGGTCGCCCGTGAGCGTCTGCGCCGACGAGGCCGAGAGGCGCAGCGACACGCCAAAAGATTTCTTTGGGCACACGCGCGCTTTCACTTGCGGGACGTAGCGATTCAAGCTGTCCCACATCTCGGTCCATGTGTCGCCCGGATGCACGAGCGTCGAATAGGTCAGGTGACCCAGGCCATTGCCCAAATCCATGTGTGTTCTCGCGGTTGCTAGGGTTGTAGGTCGGCGGCTTCTGCAATATTGTATCCGCCCTCCGAACAAATGTCGGCACGAAGCCGACCCCACCACCCAAAAATAGGTACGGACAATGCTACGCGCGACCGCGGATAAACTGCTGCCCACGACAATCACCGGCTCCCTGCCGCGGCCGAGCTGGTATACCGAGAACTTAGGACTCAAGAACTTCTTGACCGCGATGGTCGAGACGCGGTTCCGCGAGCAGTACGAGGACGCGCTCGCGGTCTACTTCAACGAGCAGCTCATCGCGGGCCTCGACATCGTGACCGACGGCGACGCGCGCTTCACGCAGGACATCGGCGGCCAGAGCTGGACGAGCTATCCGCCGTTCCACATGGCTGGCTTCGACGGCCTTCCGAAGATGGCGCCGGTCGGCGGCGGCGGCATCGGCTTCCCGCGCGGACATATTCTTCATGACTACATCGAGGCGCGACTGATGCCGAGCATCGTCGGCCCCGTCGGCCGCGGCCAGATGCAATACGCGCAGATGTACAAGGCCGCGCAGCGCATGACCAACAAGCCCGTGAAGTTCGGCACGGTCACGCCCGAGCTCGTCGCGTTCGCGGTGCAGGACTTCCACTACAAGGACGTGCGCGAGCGCATCTGGGCGCTCAGCAACGCGTTCAACGAGGAGCTCCATGCGCTCGCGGACGCGGGCTGCCCCGTGATCCAGATGGAAGAGCCGCAGATCCACCTGCTCGCGGCGCGCGGCGTCGTCGACAAGGTGATCAACCCCGAGTACATGCTCGAGGTGTTCAACAACACCGTGCGCGGCCTGCGCGCAAAGACGGAAGTCTGGTGCCACACGTGCTGGGGCAATCCGTCGCAGCAGCGCATGTTCGCCGAGGTGCAGAGCTACAAGCCGGCGCTCAAGCTACTCAACAAGGTCGACGCGGACGTGATCACGTTCGAGTCGTGCAGCTCGGGCGGCATGGACCTCGAGGCGATCGGCCGCGAGATCACGGACATGAAGATCGCGATCGGCGTGATCGACCATCACTCGCTCCAAGTCGAGTCGCCGAAAATGGTTGCCGATCACATCCGCATGGCGCTCAAGTACATTCCGGTCGAGAGGCTCGTGCTGTCGTCCGACTGCGGCATGGGCCGCGAGGGCATGGCGCGCCGGCACGCGCTCTATAAGATGGTGTCGCTCGTGCAGGGGACGAACATCATTCGCAAAGAGCATGGGATCAAAGAGGCGGACTGCATCGCCGCCGATACGAAGCTGACGTTGCTCGACGTGAAGCCGGCGTCTGCGGTAACGCGGTAGTGCATGAACCTCAAGCTTCGGGATCAACTGTCAACGGACGTTGGTCAGTCTGTATCTCACACCTGAGGTCACTGACGACGAAGCCGACTGTTTTCTTATCGAACAACCTGAAATACCAGGTCAGTCCAATTCCTTTGGCGAACAAAAGCAGACCGCCCCACCTACCGCTTAGTAGCCGCATAGCCCCGAGGTTCCTTAGCGCATGAACATTGCCACCGGCCGACGCGGATTCGAACCACTTTAGCGCGAGACCCTCATCGCGCTCGACGCCGAAGCCACGCAAATACATATCGCCGAGCATGAACTGACTACGTGCGTCACCCGTCGCTGCGAGAGCACCGTAGAGTTCGAAGGCTCGAGCATAGTTCTGCGGCACGTTTGTCCCTTTGAAGTACAACGCTGCCAACGCTGCCATCGCGCTTGCGTTTTGTTCCTTCGTGAGGGCTTCGTACCTCTGAACTGCCTTCGGAACGTCCCGCGGCACGCCCGGGTAACCTCTCGCATACATGTCCGCGATGTACAACGATGCGCTGCGATGACCCCATTGTTCGAGTCGCTCGAACTTAGCGAATGCACCGGCGAAATCCCCGGCGCGAAAAGACTTGAGCGCTTCGATCAAGCGTGGGTCGCGAAGATCCGTCTGAATCCTTTTGGCTTCCGTTCTAAGCACTGCAGAATGCCTGCCGTGGGTGTGTGGTGGCGTGCGTCGCCGATCTTCCAGTCACCGTCGCAAGGCGCTCTCAGAGATAAAGGTAGGAGCCGTCCGGCCGATGCAAGCTCTCGCCCTGGTAGAGAGAGCTTGGCGCGCGCTCGGTGATCTCCGCCACGAGATTCAGCCGGCTCTCGTCGATCACGTTGCCGAGCCCCGGACGGTCGTTCGGATGCATCTTGCCGTCGCGAAACGCGTAGCCCTCGCGCAAGTACGGCGGGAGCTCCGGGCGGAACACCTCGTTCACGACGACACCCGGGAACGGCAGCACGGAATGAATGACCGCCGACGTCGCGAGCGGCGCGGTGAAGTGCGGCACGAGCCCAACGGAGTGGGCTTCGCAGAGCGCCGCGAGCAGGCGATAGCTCGAGATGCCACCGCAATTCGGGATCGACGTGCGCAAGTAGTCGATCAGCCCTTGCTCGATGAGCGGCAGATTGCCATCGCGGAGGTCCCCGAACTGCTCGCCTGCCGCGAGCGGCACCGTCACGCGGCGACGCAGGTTCGTGTACGCCGTCACGTCCTCGATCGAGTGCAGCGGATCCTCGACGAACAGTGGCGCGTACGGCGCGACGAGATCGCAGAGCCGCGCGATGTCGGCGAAGTCGAAGCGCGTATGCGCGTCCAAGATGAAATCCCCGTTCGGGCCGACGCCCTCGCGCAGCTCGGCGCAGATCGCGACGAACGCATCGATCATCCGCCGCGCGTTGAACTCGGTCGGGGAATCCGTCGGTACGGTGTGGAAGCGGATGGCGCGGAAGCCGTCCGCCATCGCTTTGCGCGCTTCCTGCTTCGCCTGACCTTTGCTCAGCGCGCCGAACGAGTGATAACACTCGACGTGGTCGCGCGCCTTGCCGCCGAGCAGCTGATAGACGGGCTGATCGAGCGCCTTGCCTTTGATGTCCCAGAGCGCGCAGTCGAGCGCGCCGACGGCGAGCAGCCGCTCGCTGCCGGCCGGATAGATCGAGCTGCGGTACATCCGCTGCCAGTGGTACTCGATGCGGAACGGGTCTTCTCCGATCAAGCGGCCGGCCGCATAGCGGATCAGATCCGGTGTGCCGCCCTGTCCGTAGCCCGTGATCCCGGCGTCCGTGTCCACGGCGACGATGATGTTGCCGAGGTTCAGGAACCCGCTGAGATCGGTCTTGTCAGTCGGATTGAACACGCGGATGCGCGTGATCTTGAGATCCGATACCGCGGCGTCGGCCGCGAGCGGCCGCAAGAGAGGCAGAGCGCCGGCCGAGCCGAGCGCGGCCAGCTGCAAGAAGCTTCGACGATCCATGGTGTCTCCCTCCGAGCGCCCGTCATCGGCGCGGCCGGACCACGGGTCGCCGTCATTGAAGTTCGTGTTGCGGCGCTATCGGACCACCGGGCCAGCGCGGGCGGATCGGTGAGCTACTTCGCGTCCTTGTCCTTGAACCGCATCCGCTGCGCGCCCGTGACGGGGTCCGCGAACTCGCGGTTATCCTCGCAGACGTACTCGTACATCTTGTAGCCCGGCCGACGCTGATACGTCCACGTCCACGTCCACGGCCCCGTCAGGTACTTCGGGTCCGTGATCGTGACTTGATCCTCCCAGTGATCCGCGTCGAGCACGCGCATGCGCTCGTGGATCCGCATCTCCTCGGAGTGCGGCACGCTACGGTAGAGCACGTTCGTCTTGATGCCGACTGTGTCGACGACAAGTGTGTCGCCGTCCCACTTCCCGCCCGAGTGCCCATAGAAGCCGGGCTCCGCGTCCTCGAGTTTCGGTGGCTCCTCGCCGATGTAGATGCGCCGCACCTGCGTGAAAGCCTCCTCGATGATCGTGACCTGGCCGCGCGTCTGGATCACTTCCATCGGAAAGATCGCGAGCATCATCCCGGGCATGCCCTGCGGCAGGCACATCGTGCCTTGGCTCGTGATCGGCTCGCCACGCTGGTCGGCGTCCGCGAGGCGCTTGAGCTCGGCTTGGTAGGCCGCCACGAGCTCGGGTTTGAGCGGCGGCGCGCTCGCGGGCGCGGCACCGCCCGCGTTCGGTGAGACGCCCGCGGCGCGCGGGCTCGGGGCCCCGCGCGCTGCGCCCTCCCAGACGCCGCTGAAGTCCGGCTTATCGACGGCCGCGCTCGAGCGGCTGCTGTTCTGCGCGTGCCCGTTCGCCGCGGCGGCCAACGCGAGCGCGGCGACGATCGCCATCGCGACCGAGCGCGGAACGGAACGGAACTTCGTCGACACGGCCATGCCGTTGGCGATCGCGTGCATCTCGAGCGCTCCTAGTGAATGAGCGCCGGGCCAGCCGGGCCGCCGTTGGTGAACACCCTGCCGTCCGGAAGCGTGACTTCCTTCAGCAGCGCGCCGGGCTCGCCGCTGCGCATCGGCGCCACGATCACCGTGAGCTCGTCGCCCGTCTTGATCATGTTGAACTTCCAGCCGACGCGATTGAGGATGCCGGGGTTCGCGCACTCGATCACCCAGGACTTCGTTTCCTTCTTGTCGCTGTTCACGTCGACCCCGTCGAGGTCGATGTAGACATGCGGGTTCGTCCACTGGAAGTTCGTGACCTTGCCCTTGAGCTTGATCTGATGCTCGTTCTCGTACATCGCGAACGAGTGGTGCGCGCGCGCGGCCGTGGCGGCCAAGAGCGCGAGCGCGACGGATACGAGCACCGGCGTGCGCCGGACCCACTTGGAAACAGTCATCGATAGGCCCCCCTTCAAAAGCCCGCGGCTTCCCGCCGCCGAGACGAATTTTACACGCTGTGCAGCCGGCTGATCAGCTCCTCGTCGGCGTAGTTCTCCGCGTCGAGCACGAGCCGCTCTTGCGCGAGCTGGATCTCGTGCAGCGTGTACATGAGAACGATGCTGAGCGTCAACGCGACCAGCGTCGAATTGAACGAAATGCCGAGGCCGCTCGTGACGGCAGACGTGTCGCCTTTCACCGCGAGCTCGGCGCCCTGGAGCGCCAAGCCGATACCGCGCACGGTGCCGACGAAGCCGAGCGCCGGCGTGACCCAGACGCTGAAACGGAGGATCGCGAGCTCCGCGTCGAGCCGGTTGTTCTCGCTCTCGCAGACGTTGTGCACGGTCTGCGACGCGTCCTGCACGTTGCCGGTAGCGCTGAAGCGCTTGAGCGCGGCCGCGAGCACGCGCGGCACCACCGAGTTGCGCTCCTTCGGTGGCATCTGCTCGAGCGCGCGCAGGTACTCGCGCGCGTCGCTCGGCAGGATCACGACTCCGGGCGCCTGCTTCATGAGGCCTCGGCCGAGCAGCTCGCGCTGCTGCTTGAGCTCGCGGAAGCGCATGACGGACAGGATCATCGCCCAAATCGCGACGATGATCGTCGCCTCCTGCTCGGGATCCTGGATGATTGTGATCAGCGTGCGCTGCGGTCGGTAGCCCGGCGTGCGCTCGGCGAGCGCGCGTTGTTCCGCGCGCCAGCGATCGCCCGCCGGCCTCACGTACGCGGTGAAGATCACCTGGGTGATCAGCGCGATGATCGCGAGGATCAGCAGCTTCGACCCACGGTCGCGAAGATAATTTTGGTAAACAGCCATCCGCAGCAACCCTCCGACGCCCCATGCCGACCCCACGAGCCGAGCTAGCGTTTAGACAAGCGCACGCGCGGTCGTTCAAACCCGCCCGCTCGCCCCGCGGCAGTGGCAGACCGCCGCGTTCAGCGGAGAACGGTCGAGACAGGGTGCAGCCAGGATACTCAGGCGAGCGGCGGCGGTGCAACGGACCTCTGGGAATCTTTGGGCGGACCCTACCGGAGTGATGGAGGTCGCGGTGGTAGAGTGTCGGCTCGAACGGAGGGGGAACTCCATGAGCCAGTCGGTCACACGAACCGCCGTCTGCCGAATCGCAGCCGCGACGCTGCTCGCGCTCGCGTGGGGCACCGCGGCTGCCCAGCCCGCGGCGACGGTCGGCGCGCTGACGCCCGAGAACATCGCGAAGCAGAAGCCCGCGCCGTTCAACCTCACCGGCACATGGCAGCACGAGCTCAGGGGCCCACAGTCGTGGAAGTTCGTGCCGGAGAAGTTCGAGCTCACGCCGGAAGCCCAGAAGCATTACGACGCGGGCAAGAAGGCGCTCGCGGAGAATAAGGTCTACCGCGACGACATCGGCCAGTGCTGGCCGGCCGGCATGCCGCTGATCATGACGCGCGTCTGGCCGTTCGTGCTGGTCCAGGAGCCGACCGCGATCTACATGATCAGCGGCTTCATGAACAGTCTCCGGATCATCTATCTCGACGGCCGGCCGCACAGCGATCCCGACATCGTCGTGGCGAGCTTCAACGGCGAGTCGATCGGCCACTTCGAGGGCGACACGCTCGTCGTCGACACGAAGTATTTCCCGGGCCACCATCAGTGGATGGATCAGGGCGGAGCGAGCATCCCGGCGAGCGACAAGCTGCACATCGTCGAGCGGATGAAGCTGATCGAGAAGGGCGAGACGCTCCAGATCGAATATACGATGACGGACCCGAAGAGCTGGAAAGGCGACTGGGTCATGACGAAGCGCTTCAACCGGCTGCACGACACCGACATCACGGAGGTCGAGTGCACACCCGACTTGAACGAGAACCTGCCCGCGACGTCGTCGCAGTCGCTGGTCAAGTGAGCGGAGGAATCGCGATGCGTAAGCTCTTCGGCCTGGGACTCGCCGCGCTGTCGCTCTATGCGAGCGCGAGCTTCGCCCACCACTCGCCGATCGTGTTCGACCGCACGCGCGAGGTCACGATCGTCGGCACGATCACCGAGTTCAAGTGGAGCAGCCCCCACGCGTGGATTCACTTGGACGTGAAGGACGAGAGCGGCCACGTCGACAACTGGGGTGTGGAAATGGACCCCGCGAGCGTGCTCGCGAAGGTCGGCTGGAAGTCGACGACGATCAAAGCCGGCGACAAGGTCTCGATCGTCGTCCACCCGCTGCGCAACAACGAGAAGGGCGGACAATACCTCTCGATCACGCTGCCCGACGGCAGCAAGCTCGGCCAGAAGCCCGACGGCGTGCTCTGAGCCGCTCGGCCGCGCGGCCGCGCGGCCACAGAGTGGTCCGACGAGCGCGACGCCCGCGCTTAGATCGTGATCACGACCTTGCCGAAGTGCTGCGCGGACTTGACGTACTGATACGCCTCGACCGCCTGATCGAACGAAAACGTTCGGTCGATCACGGGCTTGAGCTCGTTCACGGTCACGGCGCGCATGAGGCCTTCGAAGTGCTCGCGCGCGCCGACGAAGATGCCGCGCAGGGTCGCGTTCTTGACCATCAGCGCGTACGGGGTGAGATCGCCCTCGGGGCGCGTCATCACGCCGATCATCGAGATCTCGCCGCCGAACCCAACGGACAGATACGAATGCGGCAGCGTGCCGACCCCGCCGAGGTCGACGACGTGGTCCGCGCCCTGCCCGTCCGTGAGCGCGAGGACCTGTTTCTCCCAGTCCGGATGCCGCTTGTAGTTGATGCCTTCGTCGGCGCCGAGCTCGCGCGCGCGCGCGAGCTTCTCGTCGCTCGATGACGTGATGATCACGCGCGCACCCGCGACTTTCGCGAGCTGCAGCGTGATGATCGACACACCGCCGGTGCCGAGCGTTAGCACGGTCTCACCGGCTTTCAGGATCTTGCCGCACATCAGCGCGTTCCACGCGGTCACGCCCGCGCACGGCAGCGTCGCGGCCTCCTCGAACGACATGTGCGGCGGGATCTTGAGCAGCCCGTCCTCGTGGAACGCCGCGAACTCGCAAAGCACGCCGTCGAGCGGGGAGCCGAGCGCCTCCGGCGGGCGCCCTTGCGTGAACGTCGCGACCACGCGGTCGCCGACCTTGAGCGAGCGCACGCCCGCGCCGACCGCGACGACTTCGCCCGCGCCGTCGGACAGCGGGATCGTGTCCTGCGTGACCGGACCGCGCATGTATTTCCCGGACACGATCGCGAGATCCCGGAAGTTCAGCGACGCCGCACGCATCCGAACAAGTGCCTGACCGGGACCCGGCGCCGGCTTGTCGCGCTCGCCGCGCTTGAGACCGTCGAAACCCGAGCTGCCTTTCGCGACTGTGTAGATTTTCATTCGAGTTCTCGTGGAGGGTTGAAGCGCGCTCGACTCTAACCCGTCTCGCAATCGCGAACAATCGCCGCCGCGCGAGGTCTACAATCGCGCGCGAAGTCGACAAGGACGCGAAGGAGCACTCGTGTTGACGGACATCTTCCAGCAAGGCGCCGCACACGCATGGCTGTTGCTGCCGACCGCGGTCGCGCTCGGCGCACTGCACGGGCTCGAGCCGGGCCATTCGAAGACGATGATGGCCGCGTTCATCGTCGCCGTGCGCGGCACCGTCGCAGAGGCCGTGCTGCTCGCGCTCTG
>Ga0307497_10000175_pt1 | contig 14233 bp, 13 predicted proteins | sample 10_S_MG_FD_201366 | JGI IMG/M metagenome (GOLD analysis project Ga0307497, IMG submission 201366) | Soil microbial communities from Populus trichocarpa stands in riparian zone in the Pacific Northwest, United States - 10_S | ecosystem: Environmental > Terrestrial > Soil > Riparian zone > Trees...
CCGCCGAGGCCAATCTCAAGCATTACGACGCCGACACGCGGCGCCTGCTCGACGCCTATGCCGCCGGCGTCAATGCTTTCCTCGCCGAGCGTCCGGTGCTGCCGCCCGAATTCTGGCTGCTGTGGTCGGCGCCCGAGCCGTGGAGCGCGCTCGACTCGATCGTGTGGACCAAGGTGATGGCGCTCGACCTCGGCGGCAACTGGCGCAGCGAGCTGCTGCGCATGCGGCTGTCGCAGACCATGCCGCTCGAGCGCATCCACGAGTTCCTGGCGCCGTATCCGGGCGACGCGCCGCCGAAAATCGCCGACCTGAAAGCGCTCTATTCCGGGCTGGAGAAGAAAGCGCCCGATCGCGTGTTCTCCACGCTCGATCCCGATGCGGTGGCGGGCTCGAACAGCTGGGTGGTGGCCGGCGCACGCAGCGCGAGCGGCAAGCCGCTGCTCGCGAATGATCCGCATCTCGGCCTGACCGCCCCGCCGGTCTGGTACTTCGCGCACCTGCACGCGCCGGGCCTCGACGCCATCGGCGGCACGCTGCCCGGCGTGCCCGGCATCCTGACCGGGCGCAACGAGCGCATCGCCTGGGGACTGACGAGCACCGGCGCCGATGTGCAGGACCTGTATCTCGAGAAGCTCGATGCGCCGTTCAGCCGCATCGAAGAAGTCATCAAGGTGAAGGACGCCGCCGACGAGCGCCTTGCGATCCGCGTCTCGCGCCATGGACCGGTGATCTCGGACGTTTCGCGCGCCGCGATCGATGCCGTGCCGCGCGGCTACGCGCTCGCCATGGCGTGGACCGCGCTGGCGGAGGACGACCTGACGATGCAGGCTGCGTTGAAGCTGCCCCGGGCGCGCAACTGGCAGGAATTTCTCGCCGCCGCGCGCGAGCTGCATGCTCCGACGCAAAGCGCAACCTACGCCGATGTGGACGGCAACATCGGGTTCATTGCCGCCGGACGCGTACCCGTGCGCAAGCCCGCGAACGACCTGCGCGGCCTGGCGCCCGCGCCGGGCTGGGACGAGCGCTACGACTGGGCCGGATACATCCCGTTCGAGCAGCTGCCGCAGATGTTCAATCCGCCGCAGGGCGCGGTCGTGCTCGCCAACCACAAGATCACACCGCCGCGCTATCCGCATCACATCACCTACGAGTGGGGCCCGCCCTATCGCGCGCGGCGTATCGAGCAGCTGCTGGGGCAACGGGCGAAGCACGACCTGCCGTCGTTCAAGGCGATGCAGGCCGATACGGTGTCGCTCGCGGTGCGCGAGCTGCTGCCCCGGTTCACCGCGGCCAACCCGCAGCACGAAGTGATGAAGAAGCTCGCCGCGTGGGATGGCACCATGGCGGTCGATCGCGACGAGCCGCTCATCATGACCGCCTGGTGGCGAGAATTCGCGCGCGAGCTCTACGCCGACGAGCTTGGCGCAGCGTTCGGTCCCAACTGGGCCGCGCGCGCGGTGTTCGTCCACAACGTGCTATCGGGCCAGTCCCATTGGTGCGACAACGTGCGCACCCCGCGCAAAGAGAGCTGCGACTACCTGCTGATCGACTCGCTGGAAACCGCGCTGGAGGAGCTCAGGGGGCGCTACGGCAACGACTGGAAGTGGGGAAGGGCACACGTTGCCCGCCATCGCCACCGGCCGTTCAGCCGTGAGCCCTGGCTCGCGTCGATCTTCGATATCACGGTGCCGAGCGCGGGCGACGCCTACACCGTCAACGCCGGCGCCATGGACTTCAATGCCGGCGAGCCTTACGCCAACCGCCACGCGCCGAGCCTGCGCCACATCAGCGACCTCGCCGACCCGCAAGCCTCGGTGTTCATCCATTCCGGCGGACAGTCGGGCAATCCTTTGTCGGCGCTGTACCGCAACTTCAGCGTCATGTGGGCGCGCGGCGAATACGTACCGATGATCACGGAGCGCTCGCGTCTCGAGGCAGACGGCGCTCAGCGCCTGGTCCTGACGCCCCGACGGTAGCGCCGTTCAGCCTATGGCGGGGGCAGGCGCGGCACGACCGCTATATAACGTCGGGTGCTAAAAATGTGAAATCAAAGTCTTTCTCGTTATTTGGAGAGGAACTAGAGTCGCGCCATGAAGATCCGCAGTCCCGGCCCGCTCACCCCCGAGCACGCCCAACTCGGCCTGCCCCCGGCCGAAGCCGCCGCGGCCGAAGCCGCGCATCCGGTCCTGAATATCGCCGCCTGGTTCACCCTCGCGGTGATCGCCGCGCTGTCGATTTATCTCGCGACGCGCCTGAACATGCAGGTGGTGCTGGAGACCCTCCATAGCGGCCCGTTCTGGGGCGCGGTGGTCGTGGGCTTCTTCGCGCAAGCGGTCGACGGCGCGCTCGGCATGGCCTACGGCGTGACGGCGACGACCTTCCTGCTCGGCGCCGGCGCCACTCCGGCGGCGGCAAGCGCGAGCGTGCACATCGCCGAGATCTTCACCACCGGCTTCTCGGGTGTCGCGCATCTCAAGTACGGCAACGTGAACCGGCAACTCTTTCTGCGGCTGCTGGTGCCGGGAATGATCGGCGCCGTGCTTGGCGCCATCTTCATCACGCGATTCGACGGCAAGGCGTTAAAGCCGTACGTCACCGCGTATTTGCTGCTCATGGGCATCTACATCCTGAGCAAAGCGTTTCGCAGGCTGCGCGCGCGCACGGACGAGCCGGCGCACGTCGGCAAGCTGGCGGCGTTTGGCGGCTTCGTCGACGCGGCCGGCGGCGGCGGCTGGGGACCGGTCGTGACCAGCACGCTGGTCGGCTCCGGGCGCGATCCGCGCACCACCATCGGCTCGGTCAACTTTGCGGAGTTCTTCATCACGGTGGCGACGGCGGGGTCGTTCACGCTGCTCGCTGCGCCGGGGACCTGGATGCTGGTGGCGGGCCTCGTGGTGGGCGGGCTGTTCGCGGCGCCTTTCGCCGCGCTGCTCTGCCGCCACCTGCGTGCGCGCGCGCTGCTGATCACCGTGGGCCTGCTGATCACCTCGCTCAGCGCGTGGAACCTCTACCGCGCGCTGGCGGCCTGAAGAGCGCTATCGAAGGCAGAGGGGTCGGTGTAGATGCGCATCACCTCGCCGAGGTCGGCGAAGCGCTGCACGAACTTGGCTGTGAGCTGCACGAACGGCGAACCCGTCAGCATGCTGACATGCGCGAACCGCGAACGGTTCGCCCGTAGCCACAGCGCCCAGTCGTTGCTGACGTCGATGGTCGCGCCCTTGACGGCACGCGCGTCGATGAAGAGCTGCAGCGGCTTGCCGCCAGTGAAGTCCCGGGCGATTTCCTTCATCGCGGCATCGCCGAACTCCCCGGTATCCCAGCCGGCGAGCCTGAGCACGATGACCCCGGCCGCCGGACGCTCGATAGCGAGCCGCGCGCTGACGCCTTCGTACTTCAGCTAGGCCGCCTTTTTCTCTTCGCGCAGCGCGCGACGCAGGATCTTGCCGACGTTGGTCTTCGGCAGCTCGGTGCGGAACTCGACGTACTTCGGCCGCTTGTAGCCGGTGAGCTCCTTGCGCAAGTGCTCGAGCACGTCCTGCTCGGTCAGCTGCGGGTCCTTCTTCACCACGAACACCTTCGGCACCTCGCCGGAATGCTCGTCGGGCACGCCGATCGCCGCGCACTCGAGCACGCCCGGGTGCATGGCCAGCACCTGCTCGATTTCGTTCGGGTACACGTTGAAGCCCGACACCAGGATCATGTCCTTCTTGCGGTCCACGATCCTGATAAATCCCTTGTCGTCCATGATGCCGATGTCGCCGGTGTGCAGGAAGCCGTCCTTGCCGATCACCTTGGCCGTCTCGTCGGGCCGCTGCCAGTAGCCCGCCATCACCTGCGGGCCGCGGATGCAGATCTCGCCCGGCTGCCCGTGCGGCACGTCATGGTCCTGGTCGTCGCGCAGCACCACCTCGGTCGACGGCATCGGCACGCCGATCGAGCCGGTGAATTCGCCGTTGCTCATCGGATTCGCGGTGGCCGAAGGCGAGGTCTCGGTCAGGCCGTAGCCCTCGATCAGCGGCGTGCCGGTGACCTGGCGCCAGCGCTCGGCGACCGCCTTCTGCACCGCCATGCCGCCGCCGACCGCCAGGCGCACGCTGGAAAAGTCGAGCTTGCCGAAATCCGGATGGTTGAGCAACGCGTTGAACAGCGTGTTCACGCCGGTGATGATGGTGTACTTGTGCTTGGCGAGCTCCTTGACGAACCCGGGGATGTCGCGCGGATTGGTGATCAGCACGTTCTCGCCGCCCACCACCATCATCACCAGGCAGTTCACCGTCAGCGAAAAGATGTGATAGAGCGGCAGCGCGGTGATGATGATCGCGCGCTGGTCGCCGATCGCCGGCATCAGCCACGCCTGGTACTGGAGCAGGGCCGCGATGATGTTGCGATGCAGGAGCATCGCGCCCTTCGATACGCCGGTGGTGCCGCCGGTGTACTGCAGGAACGCGATGTCGTCGTGGGTGAGCGGCGGCGTCACCAGCTGTTTCGAGGAACCTTCGGCCAATGCTTGCTTGAACGAGATGGCTCCCGGCAGGTCGTAGGGCGGCACCATCTTCTTCACCTTGCGCACCACCAGGTTCACGATCAGGCCCTTCAACCCGAGCATCTCGCCAAGCGAGGTCACCACCACGTGCTGGATCGGCGTGCGCCCGCGCACCTCCTGCAGCACGTGGCCGAAATTCTCCAGCACCACGATGACCTCGGCGCCCGAATCCTTGAGCTGGTGCTCGAGCTCGCGCGGCGTGTAGAGCGGGTTCACGTTCACCACCGTGCAGCCGGCGCGCAGCGTGCCGAACATGGCGATCGGGTACTGCAGGCAGTTCGGCATCATGATCGCGACGCGCGCGCCCTTGGCCAGGCCGCGCGATTGCAGCCAAGCGCCGAAATCGCGCGAGCGCTTGTCGAGCTCGTCGAAGCTGATCGTCTTGCCCATGTTGGTAAATGCCGGGCGGTCGCGGTACTTCGCGATGTTGCCGTCGAACAGCTCGATCAGCGATCGGTACTGGCCCGGATCGATGTCGGCAGGCACGCCCGCGGGATAGCTCTTCAGCCAGATCCGGTCCATGAGTCCTCCTCCAGAGGAAATTCTACCGTCCGGGTTCTCTTGCCGTGCGGGTTATCTCTATTTGTGCTTGAACACCGGCTTGCGCTTCTCGACGAACGCCGCCATGCCTTCCTTCTGGTCTTCGAGCGAGAACTGGGACTGGAACACGCGCCGCTCGTAGAGCGAGCCCTCGGCCAGGCTGGTCTCGTAGGCACGATTGATCGACTCCTTGATCATCATCACCACCGGCAGCGAATAGTTGGCGACCTTCTCTGCCACCGCCATCGCCTCCTCCACCAGCTTGTCCAGCGGCACCACGCGCGATACCAGCCCGGCGCGCTCCGCCTCCTGGGCATCCATCATGCGGGCGGTCAGGCACAAGTCCATGGCTTTGGCCTTGCTGGTAAAACGCGGCAGGCGCTGCGTGCCGCCGTAGCCCGGCATCACGCCGAGGTTGATCTCCGGCTGGCCGAAACGTGCGTTGTCCGCCGCAATCACGATGTCGCATTGCATCGCAAGCTCGTTGCCGCCGCCGAGCGCGTAGCCCGCCACCGCCGCGATCACCGGCTTGCGCAGGGAGCGGAAGTGTTCCCAGCTGGTGATGTAGTCACTCATGAAGGCGTGCAGATAGCTGAAGTCCTTCATCGCCCCGATGTCGGCGCCGGCGGCGAAGGCCTTCTCGTTGCCGGTGAGCAGGATCGCGCCGATGCCGGCGTCGGCGTCGAAGGCGAGCAGCGCCTGCCCGAGCTCCTTCATCAACCCCGGGCTGAGCGCGTTCAGCTGTTTAGGCCGGTTGAGGGTGATGACGCCGACGCGCCCCTTCTGCTCGGTGCTGATGAATTCATAGCTCATGCGTATCGACCACCTTGGCATAGAAACCGTTGAGCGCCGCGAGGAACGCGGTGTGCACCTGGCGCGCGGGCACCTTCTCGCCTCCGTAGCTCTGCGCGCGCGTGGCGCACGCGTCGCCAAGCAGCGTGATCTTGTAACCGAGATCGGCGGCATGGCGCACGCTCGCATCCACGCACATGTGCGTCATCATTCCGGCGACGACCAGGTTTTTTACCGCCGAATCCTTCAGGACCTGCTCCAGATTCGTTGCGCGAAAGCTGTTGGGGAAATTCTTTTCGATCACGACTTCGCCGCCGGCCGGTTTCACGGCGGGGTGGATCTCGGCGCCCTTCGTTCCGGGCAGGAAAAAGGTCGATCCCGGCCGCACGGAGAGGTGGCGCACATGCAGCACCGGCTTGCCCTCCTTGCGGAATTTCGCGATCGCCGATGCCGCCTTGGCGCCGGCGGCATCGGCGCCTTCGAGCTCCATCGCACCGCCGGGAAAATAGTCGTTCTGGATGTCGATGACGAGCAGAGCGGTGTCGGGCATCGGCATGGCAGAATTCTAACCCCATGGCACCGGTGCTGATTTCGGTCGAGGCGGGCCTGCAGACCATCACGCTCAATCGGCCCGACAAGCTGAACGCGTTCAATCCCGAGATGCACAAGACGCTGCGCGCTGCGCTCGACCAGGCGCTCGACGAGCACTCGATCCGCGCGGTGCTGCTCACCGGAGCCGGCCGCGGCTTCTGCTCGGGACAGGACCTGTCGGAGCGCAAGGTCGAGGCCGGGGCGGCGCCGATCGATCTCTCGGTGTCGCTTGGCTCCCACTACAACCCTCTGGTGCGCCGGCTGCGTGAGTTGCCGAAGCCGATCGTGTGCGCTGTCAACGGGGTCGCGGCCGGAGCGGGCGCGAACATCGCCCTGGCCTGCGACATCGTAGTCGCGGCACGCTCCGCGCGCTTCGTGCAGTCATTCGCGCGTCTCGGCCTGGTGCCGGATTCGGGTGGCACCTATTTTCTGCCGCGCCTCGCCGGCAGCGCGCGCGCCATGGGTCTCGCGCTGCTCGCCGAGCCGCTCTCCGCGGAGGACGCGGAGCGCTGGGGCCTGATCTGGAAGGTGTTCGACGACCAGAAGCTCATGCCCGAGGCCACGGCCCTCGCGCAAAAGCTCGCCGCCGGGCCGACCAAGGGCTACGGCCTGATCAAGCGCGCGCTGTACGCGTCCGGGCACAACTCGCTCGACGCCCAGCTCGAGCTCGAGCGCGACCTGCAGCGCGAGGCCGGATTCTCGGAGGACTATCGCAAGGGCGTGGCTGCGTTCCTGGAAAAACAAGATCCTAAGTGAAGAGCTTTGCGCTCGAGGCGATCGAGAAAGCGTCGCTCGATGAGCTGAAAGCGCTGCAGCTCGAGCGCCTGCGCTGGTCGCTCGATCACGCCTACCGCAACGTCGCGCGCTACCGGCAGAAGTTCGACCACGCCGGCGTGCAACCTTCCAGCGTGCGCTCGCTCGCCGATCTGGCGAAATTTCCCTTCACCACCAAGGCCGACCTGCGCGAGACTTATCCGTTCGGCATGTTCGCGGTGCCGATGGACAGGATCGTGCGCATCCACGCCTCTTCGGGCACGACCGGCAAGCCGACCGTCGTCGGCTACACCGCGCAGGACATCGATACCTGGTCACACGTCATGGCGCGCTCGATGCGCGCCGCCGGGGCGCGCCCGGGCGACAAGGTGCACGTGGCCTACGGCTACGGCCTTTTCACCGGCGGCCTCGGCGCGCACTACGGCGCCGAGCGCCTCGGCCTCGCCGTGATCCCGCTCGGCGGCGGCATGACCGAGCGCCAGGTGCAGCTGATCGCCGACTTCAAGCCGGAGATCATCATGGTGACGCCGAGCTACATGCTGGCGATCGCCGACGAGATGGAGCGACAAGGTTTTTCTCCCAGGGATTGTTCTCTAAGAGTGGGGATTTTTGGAGCAGAACCGTGGACCAACGAGTTGCGCGCGAAGATCGAGCAGCGCGTGTCGCTGCAGGCGATGGACCTGTACGGCCTGTCCGAGGTCATCGGCCCGGGCGTGGCCCAGGAATGCGCCGAGACCCGGGACGGGCTCACCCTCTGGGAGGATCACTTCTATCCTGAGATCGTCGACCCGGCGAGCGGCGAAGTGCTGCCCGACGGCGAGAAGGGCGAGCTGGTGCTGACCTCGCTCACCAAGGAAGCGCTGCCGATGATCCGCTACCGCACGCGCGACCTGACGCGCCTGCTGCCCGGCAGCGCGCGCACCATGCGCCGAATGGAAAAGATCACCGGACGCTCCGACGACATGCTCATCATCCGCGGCGTCAACGTGTTCCCGTCGCAGATCGAGGAGCTGCTGATGAAGCAGCCGGGCCTGAGCCCGCACTACGTGCTAGAGCTCACCAAGGAGGGACCGCTCGACCACATGACCGTGATCGTCGAAGGCGACGCCACCGCCTGCGGCGGCCTGCAGCACGCGATCAAGTCCTACGTCGGCATCAGCGCGGACGTGAAGATCGGCACGGTGGAGCGCTCGATCGGCAAGGCAAAGCGCGTCATCGACAAGAGACCGAAGTGAAAACCGTCCTCGTGACCGGCGGCGGCGGCGCCATCGGCGCGGCGATCTGTCGCCGCTTCTCCAAAGACGCGAAAGTCCTGGTCGCCGACAGAAACCGCGAGGCCGCCGAGCGGGTGGCGCGCGAGGTGAACGGCAAGGCTTTGGTTTTCGATATTTCGAAATACGAGGACGCGAAGAAGGCGATGGGGGCCGAGGCGGTCGACATCCTGGTGAACAACGCCGGCTGGGACCGCTTCCAGAATTTCACCGACACCAAGCCGGAAGAATGGGACGCGCTGATCGACATCAACCTGCGCGGCCCGCTCAACATGCATCACCTGGTCGTTCCGCAGATGCTGCAGCGAGGATCCGGCAGAGTGATCAACATCTCCTCCGACGCGGCGCGCGTGGGCTCGTCGGGAGAAGCGGTGTATTCGGCCTGCAAGGGCGGCATCATCGCGTTTTCCAAAACCCTGGCCCGCGAAGTGGCGCGCAAGGGCATCACGGTCAACGTGGTGTGCCCCGGCCCGACCGACACGCCGATCCTGCGCGGCTTCCTCGGCGAGGGCGACGCGGGGCAGAAGATCTACGACGCCCTGGTGCGCGCCATTCCGATGAAGCGCGTCGGCCAGCCGGACGACATTCCCGGCATCGTCGCTTTCCTCGCTTCCGATGAGGCAGCATTCATCACGGGGCAAGTGATCAGCGTGTCCGGCGGCCTGACGATGGCCGGCTAGTAAACCTCAAGCAGTCCAAGCTTCACCGCGCGCATGACGGCGCTCGCCGCCGTATGTACTTCCAGCTTGCGATACGCATTCTTGATGTGCGTGACCACCGTGTGCGTTGATATACCGAGGCGGATCGCGGCCTGTTCATAGCTGCAGCCGCTGCTCAGGAGCCGCACCACGGCGAGCTCGCGCGGCGTCAGGCGGGTGATCTCTTGGGTCATCGGATCAGCCCCGGCAGTGCCATCGACAACGCCGGAAAGACGGTAATCAGAAACACCGCGGCGGCCAGCACGGCAATCGGCGCAAGCACGGCGCGAAACACCTCCGGCAACGGCTTGCCGAACCGGTAGGCGGTGAAGAACAGGTTCATCCCGACCGGCGGCGTCAGGTAGCCGAGCTCCATGTTCGCGAGGAAGATGATGCCGAGGTGGACCGGGTCGACGCCGAAGGCAAGGCCGAGCGGCACGATCAGCGGCACGAGCACGACGGTCGCGGAAAAGATGTCGAGCAGGCAGCCGGCGACCAGCAGGAACAGGTTCAGCGCGAGCAGGAAGGTCCAGCGCGACTCGAGCGCGCCCGTCACCCAGTCGACCGCACGGTCGGGAATGCGCGCGTCCACCAGGTAATTGGTGAAGCCGAGGGCAACGCCGAGGATCAGCAGGACGCCGCCGACGAGCAGCCCGCACTCCGCCATCACGCGCGGCACATCGCGCCGCAGGCTCAGGTCGCGGTAGATGAAGACTTCCGCCACGAAGGCATAGACCGCGGTCAGAGCCGCAGCCTCCACCGGGGTGGCAAAGCCGCCGAACAGGCCGAGGAACGCGACCGGCGGGAGCAGCAGCTCCCATTTCGCGGCGAGCAGCGCGGCGCGCGCTTCGCGCCAGTCGAATGCGCGCCCGGTCGTTGCGACTCGCGGCGCCTGGCGCAAGCCCCACCCTGCGATCAGGGCCACCATCAGCAGCCCCGGCACGAGGCCGGCGAGGAACATCTCCTCGATCGAGATTTTCGCCACGATCGCGTACAGCACGAGCGGCAACCCGGGTGGCAGCATGCCGCCGAGGGAACCCGCGCCAGCGAGCAGTCCGAGCGCGCTCTTCTGCGAATAGCCCGAGCCGAGCAGTAGTGGCATGAGCATGCCGCCGAGCGCGATGATGGTGACCCCCGACGCGCCCGAGAACGAGGTAAAAAAGGCGCAGGCAAGAACCGTCACCAGAGCAGCTCCGCCGCGCAGACCGCCGAAGAACGCGTGAAACACGCGAATGAGCCGCCGTGGCGCGCCGCCTTCTGCCAGGAAGTAGCCTGCCAGCGTAAACAGCGGAATCATGGGCAGCGACGGATTGACGACCAGACGGTAGTGGTCGAGAGCGAGCGAGGCCATCGGCAATCCGTCGTTCCAGAACAGCAGCAGCCCCAGGCCACCCACCGTGGCAAATACCGGCGAGCCGAGGATGGCGGCGACCAGCACTACGCCGATCGCGGTGATGGCGAGGGTGTCGTTCAGCGGCAGCCGATGCGCGGCGGCCAGCGCAGCCGCGGCGGCCAGCGCCAGTGTGGCGATGCGCGCCGCCCAGCCATCCGCGGCCGCCCAAGCGAGTCGCAGCGTGATGAGCGCGAAGCCGAGCGGCAGCACCGCCTGCCCAAGCCACACCGGGATGCCATACGCGATCACGTTGCCGCCGGCGCGCTCGGCCAGCACGAACTCGATGCTCGCGAGGCACAGCAGGGCGCCCACCAGAACGGCTACGGTGCGCGTGAAAAAGCGGGCGAGCAGCGCCCCGCAACCCGTCAGCATGGAATCGAGGGTCGAGAGCGAAAGCAGGCGGCCTTGCCGGGCAGCGACGGCCGCGCCGAGCATGCCGACCACCAGCGCCAGATGCTGGGTGAAGGACGCCGATCCGGAGATGCCGACGTGCAGCGTCGCGCGCAACATGATCTCCGCCAGTGGCAGCAGCGCCATCATGCCGAGCGCGACTGCTACCGCCACGTTCTCGGCCGCGGCCAGGGGTTTCATCGCCGCGCGCTCGGCTGTGCCGCCCGGTATTCGCGCAACGCTTGCTGCACCTCGTCAAATAGAGGCGCAGGCACCATGCGGCCGCGAACCAGCGGATAGGCCTGCTCGGCGACGGCGCGCCACTCGGCTTCGATTTCCGGGGTGAGCGGCTGGACCTTGAGTCCGCGCTTCTTCATGGCCTCGACCGCCTCTTCGTTCTCGCGGCGGCTGATGGCGCGCAACTGCGCGCCGCCGGCGTCGGCCGCCTGGCGCAGCGCCTTCTGCGCCGACGGGGACATGGATTCCCACGCCTTGCGCGTGACCACGACCGCGCCGACGATCGGCACCCAGTTCATGTCGAGCATGTAGGGCGCGTGGCCGTAGAACTGGCCGACCAGCGCGTAGAACGGCGTGCTCGGCACCATGTTGATCATGCCCGTCTGCAGTCCGGGCAGGATGTCGGAGATTTCCAGCACCACCGGCTGGTAGCCGAGCGCCTTCATGATGTCGACTTGCGGGTTGTCGCCGACCCAGGCGAACACCTTCATCTTGCGGTAGTCGGCGGGCCGCACTGCCGGCTCCTTCGAGAAGAAGCGCACCCAGCCCGCGTCGCCCCAGAACAGCACCACGAACCCCTTCTCGAGGAAGCGCTTCTCGAGCGCCGGACGCAGCTTCTCGCGCACGTGGTCGACCTCGTCCCACGAGCGGAATACCATCGGCATCTTCTGCAGCGCCGCGACCGAATCGTCGATCTCGGTCAGACCGACGACCGAAAGCAGCGCGGCGTTGAGCTGTCCGACGCGCATGCGCCGCACCATGTCGGCTTCGCCACCCTGCGAGCCGTCGGTATAGACGATGAACGCGCTGTCCGGCCCTTGCACGGCGCGCCACTTCTCTCCCATCTCGAGCAGGCTGCGGTGCCACGAGGTGCCGCGCGGCGCAAGCGTGCCGAGGCGGATCTTGACGGCGTCCTGCGCCCCGGCGGCGGTACTGAGGCCGATGGCGGTGGCGAATGCGAGATTGCGGATCGTTTTCACGAGGTTCCCCTAGTCGGTAAAGAGATGGTCGGTGCGGGACAGCAGCCAGCGCGCGCGGCGCTGGGCCACCAGGTTGGCGAGACGCAGCTCGCTCGCCTGTGCGCTGTCGATTTGCAGCGCCTGCTTGAGCAGCGCCTCGAATTCCTCCTTGCGCTGCTGCGGCACGGACACCGCCTCGGCGAGCGCAAGCAACGGCGCCGCTTCCTTGCCGGCGGAGAGCTCCATGGCGCGGGCGAAATGGCGGCGCGAGCGCTCCACGGGATCGCCCGCCACGCCCTGGCGCACACCCTCGTAGCCGATGAAGAAGGTGTGGATCGCGCCGCGCTCGAATGCTTCGTCGAGTGCCAGCGCGCGGTCCATCAGCGCCTCGACGATCGGCAGCTCGCCGAGCACGTCCGGATCGCCCTTCGATACGCCGATCAGCGCGCCCCAGGATGCCGCGGTCCAGTACAGGAGCGGTACGTCGCCTCCCTGGATCTCGGCCACCGCGCGGCGCGGATCCTCGCGCAGGCGCCGCTCGAATCCCGGGCGTTCGGCGGCCAGGCCCCGCACGCCGTAGTCGCGCGCGCGGCGGTACAGCCGCCGCGCGCGGTTCTCGAGCGCGGCCGCGCGCGTCACGTCCTGCGCTTCGGTTTCCTCGGCCTCCTGCTGGAGGAACGCGTACGCGTACTGCGTGAAGCCCCTTGACGCCGCCAGCAGCAGGCCTTTATGGCGCGGGGTCTCCGCGAGCAGGCTTTCGATCAGCTTCAGGCTGAAGGGCGCCGCCGAGCGAATCAGCTCGGGGTCGTCGTCCGCGGCGAATGCGGTGCCGCCCTCGGCCAGCGCGTCGCCGATCCGGTTGAGCGCCTCCTGTCGCACCGAGCAGCCGTCGAGCGCGAGCAGGACCGCGCCGAGCGCCAGGCAGCGCGTGAAGGTGAGCGTGGCTTGCATGGTTCGTCTCCTCAGTGCGGCACGAATGCGGACATGGCGCGGAAATGCGCCTTGACCTCGCGGGCAGCGGCGAACCACGACATCTCGCGATAGGGCAGGCCGTGCCAGCGGCAGAAATCGCGCGTGATCTCGCGCGCCGCGCGCAGCCGTGCCGTCGGCATGGACGGGAACAGGTGGTGCTCGATGTGGTTGTTGAGCCCGCCGAACAGGAAATCGTGCAGCCGCGAGGCGCCGAGGTTGCGCGTCACCGTGAGCTCCTGCTCGAAGAACGAGATCGGCTGCGCGGGCTCGATCACGCGCGTGCCGATGTGATTGAGCAGGAAGATGGTGCCGAGATAGGGGCCGATCAGCAGCGTCATCAGCGCGTAGTTCGCAAACGCCGCGGCGAAGCCGAGCACCAGCACCGGCGGCACGAACCAGAGCGCGAAGTGGACGACCAGCATCGCCTGGTCGGCGCGCGTAGCGCGCGGGTTACCCGCCAGGAAGCGCAGGCTGTCCACCTTGAGGGTGAAGCCCTGCAGCCAGACCAGGATCCAGATCAGCACGGACTGATGACGGCTGATCAGCCGCCCGAGGCCCCGCTTCTGCCGCGCCGACTCCGCGTACATGCTGAAGAACTCCGACTGCATGTCCGGGTCGCGCGTACGCTCGTTGCAATGCGGGTGATGCCGGCGGTGGATATGGCTGAAATACGAGTAGCAAAGGGCCGTGAGCAGCGTGTTGAAGATCTGCCCGACGACCCCGGCGATGACGCGGTTGCGCGTCAGCGCGCCGTGCCCGGCCTCGTGCGCGAGGAATCCTCCTTGCACACTGAAGAACGCGAGCCCGGCGAGCGCCAGCAGACGCCACGCGAGCGCCGGCTCCGCGAGCAACGCGACGTAGCACGCCGCATATCCGCCGAGGATGAACGCGCCGTAAGCGACGCTGCGTAGCGGCGCGCGCTCGAAGCAGCCGGCGGCGGAAAGCTCGCGAATCAGCGCGCGATGCAGTCGTTCGCCGTGGGCGATCTGCGGCGAGGGTCGTACCGAGATTCGAGTGGTGGCCATTTCTTACCTCCCCTTTGTTGGTGACCCTCACTCAGCACGGCGTATGCC
>Ga0307497_10000176_pt1 | contig 14127 bp, 8 predicted proteins | sample 10_S_MG_FD_201366 | JGI IMG/M metagenome (GOLD analysis project Ga0307497, IMG submission 201366) | Soil microbial communities from Populus trichocarpa stands in riparian zone in the Pacific Northwest, United States - 10_S | ecosystem: Environmental > Terrestrial > Soil > Riparian zone > Trees...
CGCAGCCGCTGCGCTCGAGCGCGGTGAGGAATTCGTGCCGGAGGAACGGGCTGTCGCCCGCGAGCGCGTTCCATGCGGCCGGTGTGACGTCTTTGAGGCTCGAAACGCGTTCGAGGTCCACTGGCACTTCTCGCTGCGGGGGCGGTCAGAAATCAAGTCGGGTCGATGTTAGAGGTTCGTTGTAGCCGTGGCGAGGGACGCGCCAGCGCGCGTGCTTTGCTCAGGCTCGGTTATCAGTATAATCAGGCGCCTAAGCGAGCTTAATGACCGACAGCTTGAACAAACCCAAAGGCAGCGCAGTCGTCGAGGCCTTTTTCGTGCCCCGGATCCGGGGCCTTCGCGAATCCGCGTTCTGGGTGCTCACGGGCGTGAGCGTGATCCTGCTGCTCGCGTTGCTGAGCTACAGCCCCATCGACCCCGCGTTCAGCGTCTCGGGCGGCGACGGCGGCATCGCTAACCGGATGGGACCCGCCGGCGCGTGGTTCGCGGACGTCGCTTTCTTGCTCGTCGGCCTGACGGCTTACTTGTTCCCCGTGCTCGTGCTGATCGCGGGCGTGTTCTTGTTCCGTCACGAGGAGTTGCCCGAAAAAGGGCCGACGATTTGGCGCGCGATCGGGTTTCTGCTCACGATCGCGACGAGCTCGGGGCTCGCGACGCTGCACTTCGAGCCGCGCGAGATGCGCGAGACGGCCGGCGGCATCTTGGGCCAGCTCGTCGGCCACGGGCTCGAGCGCTTGCTGAGCCCGCTTGGCGCGACGGTGCTCTTGCTCGTGCTCTGGCTCGCCGCCGTATCGCTCGCGACTGGGGTCTCGTGGGTCGCGATCATGGACCGCGTCGGGCGTGTCGTCTACGCCGCGTTGATCGAGCTCAACGTCCGCGTGAACCAATTCCGAATCTGGCTCGAGGGCCGGCGTGCGAAGCAGCATCGCGACGAGGTCGTGAGCAAGGTTCGCGCGAAGCCGAAGGCCTCCGGGCCGCGAATCGAGCCGACGATCGAGAGGGTCGAGGTCAGCGAGCGCGCCGAGCGCGAGCGAGAGCGCGACCGGCAGGTGCCGCTGTTCGAGCCGCCCGCGTCGACCGAGCTGCCGGCTCTGTCGCTGCTCGACGATCCGCCGCCGAAGGAAGGGGGCTACTCGGCCGAAGCGCTCGAGGCGATGTCGCGGCTCGTCGAGCTCAAGCTCAACGACTTCGGCGTCGAGGCGGAAGTCGTCGCGGTGCATCCGGGGCCCGTCGTCACGCGCTTCGAGCTCAAGCCCGCCGCCGGCGTGAAGAGCAGCCAGATCAGCAGCCTCGCGAAAGACCTCGCGCGCTCGCTCGCGACCGTGAGCGTCCGGGTCGTCGAGATCATCCCCGGCAAGCCGTACGTCGGCCTCGAGATTCCGAACGAGGTCCGCGAGCTCGTCGCGCTCGGCGAGATTTTGAAGTCGCAAGCCTACGAGGACCTGAAGTCACCGCTCACGCTCGCGCTCGGCAAGGACATCGGCGGCCAGCCGCTCTGCGCCGACCTCGCCCGTATGCCGCATCTCTTGATCGCTGGCACGACGGGCTCGGGCAAATCCGTCGCGCTGAACGCGATGGTCTTGAGCCTCCTTTATAAGTCCACGCCCGAGCACGTACGGCTGATCATGATCGACCCGAAGATGCTCGAGCTCTCGGTTTACGAGGGGATCCCGCATCTGCTAGCGCCGGTCGTCACCGACATGAAGCAGGCCGCGAACGCGCTGCGCTGGTGCGTCGCGGAGATGGAGCGCCGCTACTCGGTCATGGCCGGGCTCGGCGTGCGGCACCTGTCGACCTACAACAAGAAAGTCGCCGAGGCGATCGACCACGGCAAGCCGCTGCTCGATCCCACGTTCAAGCCCGAGCAGGAGGGCGACACGGCGCCCGAGCTCAAGCCGATGCCGTTCGTCGTCGTGATCATCGACGAGCTCGCCGACATGATGATGATGGTCGGCAAGAAGGTCGAAGAGCTTATCGCGCGGCTCGCGCAGAAGGCGCGCGCGTCCGGCATCCACATGATCGTCGCGACGCAGCGGCCGTCGGTCGACGTGATCACGGGCTTGATCAAGGCGAACATCCCGTGCCGCATCGCGTTCCAAGTGTCCGCGAAGGTCGACTCGCGGACGATCCTCGACCAGATCGGCGCGGAGCACCTGCTCGGCCACGGCGACATGCTGTATTTGCCGTCCGGCACGTCGACGCCGATTCGCGTGCACGGCGCGTTCGTCTCCGACAACGAGGTGCACGCGGTCGTCAAGGCGCTGCGCGCGATGGGCAGCCCGAGCTACATCGACGACGTGCTCGACGGGCCCGACGTCGAGGTGCTCGGTCTCGAGTCGAGCGCGGGCGGCACGCCGGGCGAGTTGAACGGCGAGCAGGATCCGCTCTACGATCAGGCGGTCCGCATCGTGACCGAGACGCGCAAGGCCTCCATTTCGGGCATTCAGCGGCGTTTGAAGATCGGCTACAACCGAGCGGCGCGGATGGTCGAGACGATGGAGGAGGCTGGCATCGTTGGAAGCTTGCAGACGAATGGATTCCGGGAAGTGCTCGCGCCGCCGCCGCCGGGTCTCGATTGAGCCGCTAGCCGCCGTCCTCGCGCTCGCGCTCGCTCATTTCGCCGCCGCACAGCCCGCAGACGCGGGCGCGCATACCCATACCGCCGCAGCACAGCCGACGGACGTCAGCGCGCGCGGGTTCGCGCTGCTCGATGCGTTCTCGAGCGGAGTGCATAGCCTCACGGCCGACTTCAAGAAAGAGACCTACGCGGCCGACGGGCGGTTGGTCGAGACCGACACCGGCACGCTGGCTCTCGCGCGCCCGAATCGCTTCCGCTGGACCCAGACGCCGCCGAACGAGCTCGTCCTCGTCGCGGACGGCAAGAAGCTCTGGAGCTACGACGTCGACATCGCCCAAGTCACCGTCGCGCCGCTCGACGACACAGTTAGCTCGAGCCCTGCGCTGTTGCTCAGCGGCGATCGCGACGTGCGCGATGGATTCGACGTGGTGCAGACCGAAACGAGGGACGGCTTGGACTGGGTGAAGCTCGTGCCGAAGGGCGGTGCATCGGACTTCGCGTCGATGCTGATCGGTTTCGAGGGCAAATCGCCGCGGCGGCTCGAGCTCGTCGACAACCTGAACGGAGTCACGCGCATCGCGCTCGCAAACGTCGTCGTGAATTCCGAGCTCGCGGAAAGCGCGTTCGAGTTCAAGGTGCCTCCGGGCGTCGACGTGATCGGCGACAAGGGCTGAGCCGTGCTGCCGCTGCGCCATCCGCGGGTCTGGTTGGTGCTCGGCTGGCTGCTCGTGCTCGGCGTGATCGTCGGCAGCTTGATGCCGGCGCCGTGGGTGCGCGAGGTGACGCCGAGGGTCAGCGACAAGCTCATGCACTTCACCGCGTACTTCGTGCTGATGATCTGGTTTGCGGGCTTGTATCCGCGAGGGAAGCACGTGCGAGTCGGGGCGGCGCTGCTCGCGCTCGGAGTCGCGCTCGACATCCTCCAAGGCGTCGCGACTCGAACGCGCTCGTTCGAGCTCCTCGACATCGCGGCCGACGCGGTCGGGATACTCGCGGCGCTCCTTTTGTCAGTCCTATTCCTCGAGGGGTGGTGCTTGCGCGTCGAGCGCCTCGCGGCGCGCAGCGCATGACCGGTGCGCGCGTCGTACACTAGCGCGCCATGCTCGACGTCAAGCTGCTCCGCCAGGACCTCGACTCCGTGGCCGCGAACCTCGCGCGTCGCGGCTTCAAGCTCGACCGCGAACGTTGGCTCGGGCTCGAGTCGCGGCGCAAGGACTTGCAGGTCGAGGTGGAGCGGTTGCGGCAGACGCGCAACGAGCGCTCGAAGAACATCGGCCGCGCGAAGGCCGCGGGTGCCGACATCGAGGCGCTCAAGCGCGAGGTCGGCGAGCTCGGCGACGCGCTCGCGGCCGCCGAGACGAAGCTCGCGGCCGTGTCGGCCGAGCTCGACGAGCTCCTCGCCGGCCTGCCGAACATGCTGCACGAGTCGGTGCCCGCGGGCCGGGACTCGAACGACAACGTCGAGCTGCGCCGCTGGGGCACGCCGCCGAAGTTCGACTTCGCGCCGCTCGACCACGTCGCGCTCGGCGAGAAGCTCGGCCTCATGGACTTCGACGCGGCCGCGAAGCTCTCGGGCGCGCGCTTCGTCGTGCTGCGCGGCGCGCTCGCGCGTCTGCACCGCGCGCTCACGCAGCTCATGCTCGACGTGCACACTCAGGAGCACGGCTACAGCGAGACGTACGTGCCGTACATCGTGAACGACCGCACGCTGTTCGGGACGGGTCAGCTGCCGAAGTTCGCGGCGGAGCTGTTCGCGCTCGATGTCGAGCCGAAGCTGCGTTTGATCCCGACGGCCGAGGTCTCGCTCACGAATCTCGTCGCGGACACGATCGTCGAGCCGAGCGATCTGCCGATGCGGCTCACCGCGCACACGCCGTGCTTCCGTTCGGAGGCGGGCTCGTACGGACAGGACACGCGCGGGATGATCCGCCAGCATCAGTTCGAGAAGGTCGAGCTCGTGCACGTTGCGAGCCCCGCCGAGTCGTACCGCGAGCTCGAGGTGCTCGTCGGCAACGCCGAGGCGATCTTGAAGCGGCTCGAGCTCCCGTATCGCGTGATCGCGCTCTGTGGCGGCGACATCGGCTTCGCCTCGGCGAAGACTTACGACTTGGAGGTCTGGCTCCCGGGCCAGGACAAGTACCGCGAAATCTCCTCGTGCAGCAACTGCGAGGCGTTCCAGGCGCGCCGGATGCAGGCGCGCTGGCGAAATCCTGAAACCGGCAAGCCCGAGCCGCTGCACACGCTGAACGGCTCGGGGCTCGCGGTCGGGCGTACGCTGATCGCGGTGCTCGAGAACAACCAGGGCGCGGACGGGTCGATCGCGATCCCGAAGGCGCTGCGGCCGTACATGGGCGGCGCCGAGGCGATCGGCTAACCGATTGAAGGCCCCTGACGCCTCTCGACAGCTGAGCCCGGTTCACTCGTCCAGAGCTGGATGCTCGCCGTCGGCAGGCACCGATTCGATATACTCGAATCCGCCCCGCCGCTCCGAGCTCGCCACCGAATGACCCTGCACGTCGCGCTGAATCACCAGACCCGTTACGAGTACGACCGCCGCGTCCAGATGGGGCCGCAAGTGATTCGCTTGCGGCCCGCGGTCCACAGCCGCACTCCGGTGCCGAGCTACGCGCTCAAGGTGGAGCCCGCAGGCCACTTCTTGAACTGGCAGCAGGATCCGCACGGGAATTTCCTCGCGCGCGTCGTGTTCCCCGAGAAGGTTACGCACTTCTTCGTCGAGGTCGATCTCGTCGCGGACATGGCGGTGCGCAACCCGTTCGACTTCTTCCTCGAGCCCGACGCCGAGCGCTATCCGTTCGAGTACGACGAGGTCGAGCGCAAGGACCTCGAGCCGTACCTCGCGAAGATGCCCGCGCCGCCGCTGCTCAAGAAATGGCTCCGCGATCTGCGCGGCAAGGGCGGCGAGCGCACCATCGATTTCCTCGTCGGGCTGAACCAGCGCCTGCAGCACGAGATCCGCTACACGATCCGGCTCGAGCCCGGCGTGCAGACGCCCGAGGAGACGCTCGCGCTGCGCTCGGGCTCGTGCCGCGACACGGGCTGGCTGCTCGTCCAGATCCTGCGGCACTTGGGCGTCGCGAGCCGCTTCGTGTCGGGCTATCTGATCCAGCTCGTCGCCGACGTGAAGTCGCTCGACGGCCCGAGCGGCGCGGCGCAGGACTTCACGGATCTGCACGCGTGGTGCGAGGCGTATCTGCCGGGCGCGGGTTGGATCGGCCTCGACCCGACCTCGGGACTCCTCGCGGGCGAGGGCCACATCCCGCTCGCGTGCACGCCGCATCCCGTGAGCGCCGCGCCGATCACGGGCGCGATCGAGGACTGCGAGACGACGTTCGAGCACACGATGCGCGTCACGCGGATCGTCGAGTCGCCGCGCGTCACGAAGCCGTACAGCGACGAGCAGTGGCACGCGATCGACGAGTTCGGCCACCGCATCGAACGCCAGCTCGTTACCGACGACGTTCGTGTCACGATCGGCGGCGAGCCGACGTTCGTCGCGGCCGAGGATCCCGATGCACCGGAGTGGAACACCGCCGCGACCGGACCGACGAAGCGCATATTCGCGACCGAGCTCATCGAACGGCTGCGCGCGCGTTTCGCGCCGCACGGGCTTCTGCACTACGGCCAGGGCAAGTGGTATCCGGGCGAGCAGCTGCCGCGCTGGGCGTTCTCGTTGTACTGGCGCCGCGACCAGCGGCCGGTCTGGACCGATGGCGCGCTGATCGCGGCCGAGGACAAAGACTACGGCGTGACCGCCGACACCGCGCGCGATTTTCTCAAGGGCGTCGCGCACCGCCTCGAGGTCGACGTCCGCGCGGTCGTCGCCGCGTACGAGGATCCGTGGCACTTCATCGCTCAGGAGCGCAAGCTCCCAGAGAATCTCGACGCAGCCGCGAACAAGCTCGACGATCCGATGGCGCGGCAGCGGCTCGCGCGCGTGTTCGAGCGCGGCTTGGGCAAGCCTGCCGGCTACGTGCTGCCCGTGCAGCGCTGGAACGCGAAGGCCGCGCCCGATCCGCGCCGCTGGGTCAGCGAACCGTGGACCACGCGTGCGGGCAAGCTGTTCCTCCTGCCGGGCGACTCGCCGCTCGGTTTCCGCTTGCCGCTGCCGTCGCTCTCGTACATCGCGCCGGTGAGCTATCCGCATATCGTGGCGGCTGACCCGTTCGCCGAGCGCGGCGATCTGCCGGATCCGCATCCGCGCCGCCAGCCGTTTCAACGCGGCGAACCGGTCGCCGCGAGGCCGCCCGCCGAGCGCGTTGCGGCGCAGGTCGCGGGCGGCGGCTTCGTTCGGACCGCGCTCGCGGCCGAGCCGCGGGACGGACGGCTCTGCGTGTTCCTGCCGCCGGTCGCGGAGCTCGAGGACTTTCTCGATCTCCTCGCCGCAGTCGAGGACACGTGTGCCGAGCTTGGCGTGCCCGTGCACCTCGAGGGCTACGAGCCGCCGCGCGACCCGCGGCTCAACGTGATCAAGGTGACACCCGACCCCGGCGTGATCGAAGTGAACATCCAGCCCGCGAGCCACTGGGACGAGATGCGCGCGATCACGGAAGGGATCTACGACGACGCGCGCCAGACGCGCCTCGTGACCGAGAAGTTCATGCTCGACGGCCGCCACGCCGGCACCGGCGGCGGCAACCACGTCGTGCTCGGCGGCGCGCGCGCGGCCGACAGCCCGTTCCTGCGCCGGCCCGATCTGCTCCGGAGCCTGATCACGTATTGGCAGCATCATCCCGCGCTGTCGTATTTGTTCTCCGGCATGTTCATCGGCCCGACGAGCCAAGCCCCGCGGATCGACGAGGCACGCCACGACTCGCTCTACGAGCTCGAGCTCGCGTTCGCGCAGGTCCAGAAAGCGTCGCAGCCGCCGCCCCCGTGGCTCGTCGATCGACTGTTCCGTCATCTATTGATCGACGTCACGGGCAACACGCACCGCGCCGAGATCTGCATCGACAAGCTCTACTCGCCGGACGGTCCGACCGGGCGCCTCGGGCTCGTCGAGTTCCGCGCGTTCGAGATGCCGCCGCATCCGCGCATGAGCCTCGTGCAGCAGTTGCTGCTCTTGTCGCTCGTCGCGCGCTTCTGGCGCGTGCCTTACCGCGGCGACCTCGTGCGCTGGGGCACGCAGCTGCACGACAAGTTCATGCTGCCGTTTCACGTCTGGCAGGACTTCGGCGACGTGGTCGAGGACATGAATCGCGCGGGCTACGGCCTCGACGTGGGCTGGTTCGCCCCGCACTTCGAATTTCGCTTCCCGCGCTACGGCAGCGTCGGCTACGGCGGAGTCGAGCTCGAGCTGCGCCAGGCGCTCGAGCCGTGGCACGTGCTCGGCGAGGAGGGCGGCGTCGGCGGCACGGTGCGTTATGTCGACTCGTCCGTCGAGCGTCTCCAGGTCCGCGTCAGCGGCTTGAACGCGGCGCGTTATCTCGTCGCATGCAACGGCCGGCGCGTGCCGCTCGTCGCGACCGGCCGCGCCGAGGAGTACGTCGGAGGCGTGCGCTTCCGCGCGTGGCAACCCGCGTCGAGCCTGCACCCGACGATTCCCGTCGATTCGCCGCTCGTGTTCGACCTCTACGACCGCTGGTCCGGCCGCGCGGTCGCGGGCTGCACGTATCACGTCGCGCATCCGGGCGGCCTCAGCTTCGAGCGCTTCCCCGTGAACGCTTACGAGGCCGAGAGCCGGCGCCTCGCGCGCTTCTTCCCGTTCGGCCACACCGCGGGCCCGTACCAAGAGCCGCAGCCGTTGACCCGCCCGGAGTTCCCGTACACTCTCGATCTGCGCTGGTCGCACTAGCTAGACTGGCGCGGCTCCTAGAGGTCACCTGCGGAAGGCATGTCGGCGTTGAACACTGCGGAAAGCGAGCAGGCGTCTCGCGAGGCGCACCTACTCGAGTCCTACCAACCGGTCCCCGGCGTTTTCGATGAGCTCAGCACCGCGGCCGGCGTGCGGCCGCGCTGGCGCGACGTGCTCGAGGCGTTCGCCGCGATGGGCCCCGAAGCCACGAAGGCCGCGCAGGACAAGGCCGAGCGCCTCTTGCTCGAGAACGGCGTCACCTTCGTCGCGCAGGGCGAGCGCGACCGGAGCCGGCCGTGGCGGCTCGACCTGTTCCCGCTCCTGATCGACCCCGACGAATGGGCCGCGATCGAGCTCGGCGTGATTCAGCGCGCGCGTTTGCTCAACGAGCTGCTCGTCGACCTCTACGGCGAGCAGCGCGTGCTCAAGGACAAGATGCTTCCGCCGGGCCTCGTGTTCGGCAATCCGCAGTTCCTGCGCCCGTGCGCGAGCATCGGCGTACGCGACAACTTGCATCTGCATTTCGTCGCGTTCGACCTCGCGCGCTCGGCCGACGGGCGTTGGTGGGTGCTCAGCGATCGCACGCAGGCGCCGTCGGGCGCGGGCTACGCGCTCGAGAACCGCGTCGTGTCGTCGCAGTGCCTGCCCGAGATGTTCGCGGAGCGTAACGTGCGCCGGCTCGCGAGCTTCTTCCGCTCCTTCACGCAGCGGTTCCTGAGCCTCGCGAATCGCGACACGCCGCTCGCGGTGTTCTTGTCGCCGGGCCAGTCGAACCAGAACTACTTCGAGCACGCGTATCTCGCGCGCTATCTCGGCTTCAGCGTCGTCGAGGGATCGGACCTCACGGTCCGCGACGACCGCGTGTACTTGAAGACCGTCGAGGGACTCAAGCCCGTCGATCTCATCATGCGGCGAATCAGCGCCGAGCTCTGCGATCCGTTGGAGCTGCGAACGGACTCGCTCGTCGGCGTGCCGGGGCTCCTGCAAGCCGCACGCGCGCGCAAAGTGACGATCGGCAACGCGCTCGGCTCGGGGCTCGTCGAGAGCGACGCGTTCTTGAGCTTCCTGCCGAGCTTGAGCAAGTACTTCTTCGACGAGGAGCTCACGATCCCGAGCGTCGCAACCTGGTGGTGCGGGCAGCCGCGCGAGCGCGACTACGTGCTCTCCCATCTCGACGACCTCATCGTGCGCCGGATCTCGTCGGCGCGAAGCCTCTTCGGCAGCGGCCAGGGCAGCCTCGTCACGCCGGAGACGTCGGCCCAGGAGCGCGAGCGGCTTGTCCACGCGATCGAGCGGGCCGGCCACGACTTCGTCGGCCAGGAGCCCGCGGCGCTATCGGTCGCGCCCTCGTGGTCCGGCACGGGCGCGCTCACGGCCGCGCCGATCTCGCTGCGCGTGTACGTCGCGGCGACCGACAAGGGCTACGAGGTGATGCCGGGCGGGCTCACGCGTATCGCCGTGGGCTCCGATCCGCGCGCGCAGTGGCTCGAGGCCGGCGACGTGAGCAAGGACACATGGGTGCTGTCGGATCAGCCCGTAGAGCAGTTCAGCCTGCTCGCGCAGCGCCAAGCGAGCCAGCGCCTGCATCGCGGCGGCCGCGACCTGCCGAGCCGCACGGCCGACAACCTGTTCTGGCTCGGCCGGTACACCGAGCGCGCGGAAGGTGCCGTGCGCTTGCTGCGCAGTCTCGTGATCCGGCTCGGGGGCGAGATGGGCTCGACGCGCAACATCGTCTCGCCCGAGCGCGTCGTGTCGATGCTGATCGTGCAGAAGCACCTGTCCGCACGGCGCGGCCGGCGCGCGATGCAGGAGGGGCGCGAGGCCGTCGAGCGCGAGCTCTGGACGATCTTGTTCGATCCCGAGTGCAAAGACGGGCTCTCGACCGTGCTCGGCAACGTGCGCCGCAACGCGGAGGCCGTGCGCGAGCGGCTCTCGTTCGACACGTTCCGGATCCTGCGCGACCTCACCGAGGTCGTGCACTCGTGGGAGCTGTCGCCCGGACACGAAACCGACGACGCGCTGCGGCTCCTGAACCGGCTCATTCAATATCTCGCCGCGTTCAACGGCATGGTCATGGAGAACATGACGCGCGGCTTCGGCTGGCGCTTCCTCGACATGGGCCGCCGGCTCGAGCGCTTGCGCGCGATGATCCAGCTGATCCAGCAGCTCGCGGTGCGCGGCGAGCCCGAGAACGACGGCGGCCTCGAGCTCTTGCTCGAGCTCGCGGACAGCAGGATGACCTATCGCGGCCGCTATCAGGCCGCGCCGCAGCTTCCGGCCGTGCTCGACCTCCTGCTTTGCGACGAGACGAACCCGCGCTCGGCCGTGTTCCAGATACTCACGCTCAGCGAGCACATGACGAGCCTGCCCGAGGCCGGCGACGACGGGATCATGAGCGCCGACCGCAAGATCGTGATGCGCCTCGCGAGCGAGCTCCGGCTCGCCGAGCCGATCGAGCTCAGCTCCATGGTCGGCCGCTTCGACGCGCGGGTCGAGCTCGATAGGCTCGCGCGCCGGATCGATCGCGACGTGCAGCAGCTCTCGGAGCACATTGCCGAGCATTTCTTCAGCCACTCATCGCCGCGCAGAACGGCGGGCGCGCGGCGCGTCGAGGCGCCGCGGTGATCTACGACATCCGCCACCGGACCACGTTCACCTACGAGGACATCGTGTCCGTCTCGCACCACGTGCTGCACCTCGCGCCGCGCCGCAGCCCACGCCAGCGCGCGCTCGAGACCGCGATGGTGATCGACCCGTCGCCGGCCGTGGACTCCGAGGGCAAGGACTACTTCGGCAACCCGGTCCACTACCTCACGGTCCAGGAGCCGCACGAGCAGCTCGTCGTCGAGGCGCGCTCGCGGATCGACGTGCAGCCGCTACCGGCGCCGCTCGACCTCGAGGCGAGCGAGCCGTGGGAAGAGACGCGCGACGCGCTCGCCGGCGTCGGCGACGAGACGCTGCTCCAGGCCTGTCAATTCTCGTTCGATTCCCCGTACTCGGTCGCGAACGACGAGGTGCGCGACTACGCGCTGCAGTCGTTCGGGCCGGGCAGGCCCGTGCTCGAGAGTGCGATGGACCTCACGTCGCGGATCTATCGCGAGTTCGAGTACCGCGGCGGCGTATCCGACGTGTCGACGCCAGTGCGCGACGTGTTTGCGATGCGCAAAGGCGTGTGCCAGGACTTCGCGCACCTCGAGCTCGCGTGCTTGCGCAGCGTCGGGCTCGCGGCTCGCTACGTGAGCGGCTACCTGCGCACGCACCCGCCGGAGGGGAAGGAGAAGCTCGTCGGCGCCGACGCGTCGCACGCTTGGATATCGTTATGGTCGAAGAGCGCCGGCTGGGTCGACTACGATCCGACCAACAACGTGATCCCGAACGTCGAGCACATCACGATCGGCTGGGGCCGCGACTACGGCGACGTGAGCCCGATCAACGGCTTCATCGTCGGCGGCGGGGCGCACCAGGTCGCGGTCGCGGTCGACGTGAGTCCCGCGAGCTGATATCGCCGCATGAGGCGCGAGCGATTCGTTCTGAGTCTGTTTGCTCTGCTGGTCAGCGCCCGTTGGCAGCAGCGGAGATGCGCAGCCCGCTAAATCAGGCGTTGTCGATCTCGGCTAACAGAGCACACGGTCGAGGGCCGTACCGGTTCGCCTTGCGCACGGTCCGGCGCGTTTGTCGCGTTCGCGCGCTATGTCGACGGAACCTCGTTCGCTGTTTCCGCACCGAGCAAGTTACGATGACGTCAGGGTCGAAGGAGCGACGCGGCGGACCGGCGCTGCCGCCCCCGCGCAACCGGAAGCGTGCGTCGCGCATCCAATGACTTGGTGAAAAGCTCCACTCGGCTGGTTGGATTCGCTAAGTACTGGCGCCGTCACCCAAATGTCGGTCGCGCGGTCTCCTTGGGGCAGCCATAGAAAGCCGATCGTAAACAGTCGGTTACGCGACTCGGCGCGCGTGGCACGGTTTCTGCTACGTGCATTGGTCGGTCGTCGGTCCGAAACGGATCGAAAGACTGAACGCCGGCTCGGTCGAGCGCGGCGGCAGACGGAGCGGGGCTAGGGGAGGTCTCTTGAGCGACAAGTCGGAGCTGATCGATCAACTGCGCATCGAGCGTCCGGCCGAGGAAAGCGGCGGCGTGAGCTGGGTCGTCTGGGCCGTCGCGATCGTCGCAGGCGTCGGCCTCGCGGGTGGTGTCGCGTGGTACGCGTTCCCGCGCGCGATCCCGATCAGCGTCGCCACGGCGGCTCCGGCGCCGGCGGACGTCGTGGTCGGTCCGAGCTCGATCCTCGACGCGTCGGGGTACGTCGTCGCGCGCCGGCAAGCCACGGTTTCGTCGAAGATCACCGGCAAGGTCGTCGAAGTCAAGATCGAGGAAGGCCAACGCGTCGAGCAAGGCCAAGTGATCGCGCGTCTCGACGACACGACGCAGCGCGCGGCGGCCGCGCAAGCGCGCGCGCAGCGCGCACAGGCGGACGCGAACCTGACTGCGGCCCGCGTCGCGTTCGAGAACGCCAAGCCGACGTACCAGCGCAACGAGCTCCAATACGCGAAGGCCGTTATCAGCGCGCAGACGCTCGACACGGCGAAGGCCGCGTACGACACCGCGCGCACGAGCCTCGACGTCGCGGCGCGTGCGCTCGCAGTCGCGGACTCGGCCGTCGCGGTCACCGAGCGCAACCTAGAGGACACGGTCGTGCGCGCACCATTTGCCGGAGTTGTCACGGTCAAGGCGGCGCAAGAAGGCGAGATGGTCTCGCCGAACTCGGCCGGCGGCGGCTACACGCGCACCGGCGTCGGCACGATCGTCGACATGGATTCGCTCGAGGTCGAGGTCGACGTGAGCGAGAACTTCATCAACCGCGTGCATCCAGGTCAGCGCGTGACCGCGAAGCTCAACGCGTATCCCGATTGGGAGATCCCGGCGCACGTGATCGCGATCATCCCGACCGCTGATCGCGCGAAGGCGACCGTCAAGGTTCGGATCGGGTTCGAAGCGGCGGATCCGCGCGTGCTGCCCGAGATGGGCGTGCGCGTCGCGTTCCTCGAGGGTGAGCCGGCGTCGGCCCCGGCGCGGACGAGCTCCGCGCCGCGCGCGCTCGTCGTGCCGATGGCCGCCATCCAGAGCGAAGGCGACGTCGGCGTCGTCTATGTTGTGAACGACGGCGCGGTCGAGCGGCGCAGCGTGAAGCTCGGCACCAAGGTCGCGGGCGGGCAGATCGTTCTATCCGGCCTCAACTCCGGCGCGCGGCTCGCGGTCGGCGACCTGTCCCGCCTCGCGGATGGCGCGAAGGTTCGAATTGCCAATTAGCGTCCGGCGCAGCCGGGCGAACGAAGGAGTCGGTGATGAGTGCGTTGGTTTCGATCAGGAACGTGGTCAAGGGTTACGTGCGCGGCAAGCAGCGTGTCGAGGTGCTGCACGGGATCAATCTCGAGGTGGAAGCAGGCGAGTTCCTCGCGCTGATGGGACCGTCGGGCTCCGGCAAGACGACGCTGCTGAACCTGATCGGGGGTTTGGATCGGCCCGACCGGGGCGAGATCACCGTCGGCAAGGAGCGAATCGACCGGATGTCGTCCGGCCAGCTCGCGAAGTGGCGTGCCCGGCACGTCGGCTTCATCTTCCAGTTCTACAACCTGCTACCGGTGCTCACCGCGGAGCGCAACGTCGAAGTCCCGCTGCTGCTCACGAAGCTCGGTAGCCGCGAGCGGCAGCGCAACGTGCGCGCGGCGCTCGAGCTCG
>Ga0307497_10000178_pt1 | contig 14080 bp, 16 predicted proteins | sample 10_S_MG_FD_201366 | JGI IMG/M metagenome (GOLD analysis project Ga0307497, IMG submission 201366) | Soil microbial communities from Populus trichocarpa stands in riparian zone in the Pacific Northwest, United States - 10_S | ecosystem: Environmental > Terrestrial > Soil > Riparian zone > Trees...
TGAACAGCGCCGCTTCCTGCGTGCAGGCGACGATGACCTCGTCGCTCGCGCCGACGGCGGCCTGGAACGCGCCGATGTCCTTGCGGCAGAGCTCGTGATGCACCGCCAGCGGCTCGCCCGCCTTGAGTCCCGCCGCGAGCGCCTTCGCGTCGAGCGGGATGGTGCGGTTGCAGCTGCAGACCTTAAGCGTCTTGCTTTCCAGGCTCATCGCTCTTGGCCTGCTCGGGGGCGGACCCTTCGGGGGCGGACGCTTCGGGCGCGGGCGCCTGCGCGGCGGCCTGCGCGGCGGCCTCTTGTTTCGCGAGCTCCTGCTTCTCTTCGTCGCTGAGGAGCAGCGTGCGCGCCTGGTTCATGGCCTTCAGCATCTTCTCCGGGATCGGCTCGCCGACGGTCCAGTCGCCGGAAAAGGGCTCGAACGGATCGGGCAGGTTGAAATGCGGGTCGCCGCTGAACAGCTTCTTCAGCGCCACGCGCCGCAGCGCGTCCTCCACCTTGGGGTGCATGAAGCCGGAAAAGTCGGACTCGGGCTTGAGCTCCTCCACCGACGGGAGGCTCGGCTTGGGCGTTTCAGCAGGTCTCTCGATCGGGGTCTGCTTCTTGAGCCGCGACCAGCGCTTGAGAAAGTCCTCTTTCTCCGCGGCCACCGCTACACCCGGTCCTTGGGATGCACGAACGAGCGCGGCTTGATGCGCTTCTCCGGTTCGGGGTGGTAGTTCTTCTCCACGTAGTCGCCGACCCACGCGAAGACCTCCGCGGGCATCGCCACGTTGTCGACCGAGTGACCGCCGTCGAGCCAGCGCCCCGCTTCTTCGGAGCTCGCCGTGACGTCGAGCGGCAAGGCCTCCTCGCCTTCCATGCGCCACAGGATGAACACGCGCGGCGACTGGGACGACACGTTGAGGTAGTAGCCCTCGGTCTCATCCTTGTGCAGCACGATCTTGAAGCCCGGATGCAGCCACTGCTGCGCCTTGCCATCGTCGCGCAGCAAGCGCTTCTCGCCGCCGCGGTCCGCGAGCACGCCGTGCGGCTCCCAAATCCAATCCGCCCAGCGGCTCTGCGCGGGTCGGCGCTGCATCAGCACGGCGATCGCGAAGGACGGTTTTTCCACGGTCGAACTATACGCGCTCTATAATCGATTTTCCGAGCCAAAACCCTTGATGAAAAAGGTTATTGCCCTCCACCCCGCCGCCTCGGCGGCGCGCGTCGCGGCCCCGGTCTTCCAAGGCGGCCCGCTAGCCGACACGCGCGGCCGGACGATGCGCGACCTGCGCATCTCGGTGACCGACCGCTGCAACTTTCGCTGCGTGTATTGCATGCCGCGCGAGGTGTTCGACTCGAACTATCGCTTCCTGCGGCACGAAGACATCCTCAGCTTCGAAGAGATCGCGCGCCTCGCGCGCGTGTTCGTCGGCCTGGGCGTCAACAAGATCCGCCTGACCGGCGGCGAGCCGCTGGTGCGGCGCAACCTCGACCGCCTGGTCGAGATGCTCGCCGGGCTGGATGCGGAAATCACACTGACCACCAACGGCTCGCTGCTCGCGAAGCAGGCGGCGGCGCTCAAGAAAGCAGGCCTCGACCGTGTCACCGTGAGCCTCGATTCGCTCGACGATGCCACGTTTCGCAAGATGAACGACGCCGATTTTCCGGTGGCGAAGGTGATCGAGGGCATCGAGACCGCCGCGGCCGCCGGCCTCGGCCCGGTGAAAATCAACATGGTGGTGAAGCGCGGCGCGAACGACGAGAGCATCGTGCAGATGGCCGAGCGCTGGCGCGGCACGGGCCACATCATTCGTTTCATCGAGTACATGGACGTCGGCAGCACCAACGGCTGGCGCATGGACGACGTGGTGCCCTCCGCGGAGGTGGTGCGGCGCATTTCGGCGCGCTGGCCGCTCGAGCCGATCGGCGCCAACTATCCGGGCGAAGTCGCCGGGCGCTGGCGCTACCTCGACGGCGCGGGCGAGATCGGCGTGATCTCGTCGGTGACGCAGGCGTTCTGCTCGAGCTGCACCCGCATGCGGCTTTCCACCGAAGGCTCGCTCTTCACCTGCCTGTTCGCGCAAAGCGGGCACGATCTGAAGTCGCTGTTAAGGAGCGGCGCCTCCGACGACGAGCTGCGCAACGAGGTCGCCGCGGTGTGGCAGCGACGGGCGGACCGCTACTCCGAAATAAGGACTGAATTCACTTCGAAAGACAAAAAAGTGGAGATGTCCTACATCGGTGGCTAGGATGACTTCCGCGGCTTCGATCATCGCGAGCTTTCTGCTCATGTTCTGCACGGGGGCGCTCGCACAGGACGCGCGGCGCGATTCGAGCGTCGAGCTGTTGTATGTGTCGGCCGCCGACTGCGGCTTCTGCCGCAGGTGGGAAGCGCAGTATCTGGAGGACCGGAAACCCAGGGCGTCGCTCGACTGGGCCGATGTCCGCTTCACGGTTGTCGACATCGGCACCTTCCGCGCGCGCTTTAGCGCCGACAATGCGCCCGCGCACCTGCGGCCGGGAATGGCCAAGGCGATGGAGGCGGCCGGGCAGTCGAGCCTGCGCGGCACGCCGTGGTTTGCGCTGTTCGTGAACGGCGAAGTGCGCTCCCACGCGTTCGGCATCACCGCATTCGAAACGCGTATTCAACCCGCCATGAGAGCCGCCCTGCGTGAAAAAGCCGGGACCTGAGCTCACCAACGCCGCGAAGCCGGCCACGTTCGAGGTCGAGGCCTATAACGAGCGCGGCGAAATGGTGCCGACCTCGATCGCCGGCGAGCACCCGCTCACGCTCTACCTCGACAAGCGCGAGATCGTCACGCTGATGACGCTCGGCCATGCGCCCGAGGCGCTGGCGATCGGCTATCTGCGCAATCAGCGCCTGGCGACGTCCATCGAAGACATCGCCGCGGTGCAGGTCGACTGGGAAACCGATTCCGTTGCCATCACCACGCATTCGAAGAAGCCGCTTCCCGCGCTGGACAAGAAGACCGTCACCAGCGGCTGCGGCCAGGGCACGGTGTTCGGCGACCTGATGGAAGAAATCGACGAGATCCAGCTGAGAAAGGATGTTTTTCTCGAAGACACGAACCTGTTCGTGCTGATCGAGAAGGTGCGCAAGCACGAGACCATCTACAAGCAGTCGGGCGCGGTGCACGGCTGCGCGCTCGCCACCACCGCGGGCGAAATCCTGATGTTCGTCGAGGACGTCGGGCGCCACAACGCGGTCGACGCGATCGCCGGCTACATGTGGCTCGACGCGATCGACGGCTCCGACAAGGTGTTCTACACCACCGGCCGCCTGACCTCGGAGATGGTGATCAAGTGCGCGCAGATGCGCATTCCGTTCCTAGTCTCGCGCTCGGGGCTCACGCACATGGGCCACCAGATCGCCAAGAAAGTGAACATGACCATGCTCGGCCGCGCCAGCGGCCGGCACTACCTCGCGTTTACCGGGAAGGAACGACTCGTCAGGTCGTCGCCGCAGCCGACGGCGCTTGCATAACCTGGCGGCGCGACGGGAAGAACACCGACGCGACCAGCATCCCCGAAGCGAGCAGCGCCAGCACCAGGAACACGTTGCTGAACCCGCCCTGGGTCTTGTGCAGCACCGAGATCATCGGCACCGCGATCGCGGCCACGCCCAGAGAGACCACGTAGCGCACTGACAGCACGCGCGCGCGATACTCGTCGGCGACGTACTTGCCGACGATGGCGTCGTTGAGCGGGATCTGGCCGAAGATGGCGAGCATCATGAGGAGCGAGGCGCCGAGCATCGCCCAGCCCTGCAGGTTCGCCGCCAGCGCGAGGAACGGAATCTGCACCAGCGCCACGCCGATCATCAGGCGCCTGAGCTCGAAGCGGTCGATCAGCGTGCCCATCAGCACCTGCGCGAACGCCGCCATGGTGTAGACCAGCGCCACCAGCGCGCCGATGCCGAAGTTGGTCTGGGTCAGCGCGGCGAGGCGCTCGTCGAACACCTTGGGCATCGCCACGGTGGTCGAGTTGAAGATCACGCCGCCGCAGGCGGTGGCGATCAGCATGATGGCGAAGATGCGCGCCATGGTGGCGCGGTCGACGTGCAGGCCGATGGTTTTCGACTTCTTCTTCACCGGGCCCGGGTTGGGGACGAGAACAAGGAAAGCGACGCCGATGGCGATCGCCAGCACGCCCGGCACGAAGAACGCCGCGCGCCAGCCGAACGCGTCCATCAGCGCGCCGGAGATCAATGCCGCGGCGGCGAGCCCGAGGTTGCCCCACAGGCCGTTCCAGCCGAGCGCGCGCCCCATCTTTTCCGGCGCCGCCACCAGCATCGCGATCCCGACCGGGTGGTAGATCGCCGCGAACATGCCGATCACGAACAGGCCGACGCCGATCTGCCAGGTCGATTGCGCGAAGCCGGTGAGGAACAGCGCCGCGCCGATGCCGAAGAAGAACACCGCCATCATCTTGTAGCGGCTCCAGTGGTCGGCGAGCCAGCCCGCGGGCAGGGCAAACGCGCCGAAGGCGATGAAGCCGCCGAGCGCGAGCGGCAGCAGCTCGGAATACGCCTGCTGCCATTCGCGCGCCAGCGCCACGACGACCACCGGAAACACCAGCATCGCGAGGTGGTCGACGAAGTGGCCGATATTGAGGAACGGGACCAGGAAGCCGCGGTTGTTCATGACGGCATCGTACCCGCTGCGCTTGCGTCCGTCATTCGACTGCCGGACAATTCCTGTCGCAAATGGGACAACGCCTCTCGACCTCCAAGCCGACCCGCGGCGATGCCTATCAGGAAGTGCCGCGCCCGGTCGGCGCGATGGCGCGCGACCTGCCGCCGGCGTTCGAGATTCCCTGGCACAGCCATCCGCGCTTCCAGCTGATCTTCGCGACGCGCGGCGTGATGACGGTCGACACGCACGAGGCGACCTGGATGGTGCCGCCGCAGCGCGCGGTCTGGATGCCGCCGAAGACCGCGCACCGCGTCCGCACCTCGGGCGAAGTGCACATGCGCACGCTCTATATCGAGCCCGCGGCGGCGCGGCGCATGCCGCGCGGCTGCGAAGTGTTCGAGGTCACGCCGCTGCTGCGCGAGCTGATCCTGCGCGCGACCGAGCTGCCGCTCGAGTACGAGGAGCGCGGCCCCGCCGGGCGCGTGATGCGGCTGCTGCTCGACGAGCTCGCCGCCCTGCCCCGCCTGCCGTACAACCTGCCGATGCCGAAGACCGCGCCGCTCGCGCCGATCTGCTCGCGGCTGATGGAAACCCCGAACGAGCCCGCCACGCTCGAGGATCTCGCCGCGCGCCACGGCACCACCGCGCGCACGCTCGCGCGCCATTTCCGCCGCCAGACCGGGATGAGCTTCGCCGAATGGCGGCGTCGCGCGCGCCTGCTGCGCGCGCTGGGCTGGATCGCCGAAGGCCGCCCGATCCTCGCGGTGGCGCTCGACCTCGGCTACGAGAGCCCGTCCGCGTTCAGCGCCATGTTCCGGCGCGAGCTCGGCGTGCCGCCGTCGCACTTCCGGAGTGAGGCATGACGATCACCGGAATCGTGCTCGCCGGCGGCAAGGGCAGCCGCATGGGCGGCGTCGACAAGGGACTGCAGCCGCTACGCGGCAAGCCGATGGTCGAATGGGTGCTCGCGCGCTTCACGCCGCAGGTGAGCGAGATCATCATCAACGCCAACCAGAACGTGCCGCTCTACGCCAAGTACGAGCACCGCGTGGTGTCCGACCAGATCGGCGGCTTCGCCGGCCCGCTCGCCGGGCTGCATGCCGGGCTGAATGCGGCGAGGCATCCGCTGGTCGTGACCGTGCCTTGCGACTCTCCGTTCCTGCCCGCCGACCTGGTTTCGCGCTTGAACAAGCACCTGGGCGAGAACCATCTTGCGGTGGCGAAAACCGGCGATCAGGCGCACCCGGTGTTCGCACTGATGAAGCGCGACGTGCGCGAGAGCCTCGAAGCCTTTCTCGCTTCGGGCGGGCGCAAGATCGACGCCTGGTATGCCGCGCTCAAGGTGGTCGAGGTTTCCTTCGACGACGAGGCCGACGCGTTCCGCAACATCAACACCCTCGACGAATTGAAAGGCGCATGAGCATCCAGCAGACCGTCAGCTGCCTCGACGGCTACGACCCGGACGCGCTGCGCGTGGACAAGGCGCGCGAGGCGATCCTGGCTTGCCTGGCCCCCATCGCTCAGGCCGAAACCATTTCGATTCAAAATGCCTTGGGCCGCGTGCTGGCCGAGGACATCGTGCCGCGCATCAACGTGCCGGCGCACGACAACTCGGCGATGGACGGCTATGCGGTGCGCTTTTCAGATCTCGAGCATCCTCTGAAAGAGATCGGCAGCGCGCTCGCCGGCAAGCCCTTCCACGGAAAATTGGGCGCCGGCGAGTGCGTGCGCATCATGACCGGCGCGGTGATGCCGCAAGGCGCCGACACGGTGGTGATCCAGGAAGTGATCCAGAAAGACGGCGCGCGCATCAGCGTGCCGCCCGGGCAGAAGAAAGCGCAGAACGTGCGCTACGCGGGCGAGGACCTGAAGATCGGCGTCGCGGTGCTGGCGCCCGGCGTGCTGCTCAAGCCCGCCGACATCGGCCTGATCGCCTCGCTCGGCATCGCCGAGGTGCGCGTGAAGCGCAGGCTGCGCGTGGCGTTCTTCGCCACCGGCGATGAGCTGGCCTCGATCGGTACGCCGCTCAAGGAAGGCGAGATCTATGACTCCAACCGCTACACCGTGCACGGCATGCTCGCGCGCCTCGGCGTCGAGGCGATCGATATGGGCGTGGTGCGCGACGATCCCGCGGCATTGGAGGCGGCATTCAGGAAAGCGTCTTCCACCGCCGACGCCGTGATCACCACCGGCGGCGTCTCGGTCGGCGAGGCGGACTTCATCAAGCAGATGATGGCCAAGCTCGGCGAAGTGCTGTTCTGGAAGATCGCCATGCGCCCGGGGCGGCCGATGGCGTTCGGCAAGATCGGCGACGCGTTCCTGTTCGGCCTGCCGGGCAATCCGGTGGCGGTGATGGTGACCTTCTATGGGTTCGTGCGCGATGCGCTGCTGCATCTCTCCGGACGTTCGGACGAGCCAGTCCCTCTGCTAAGCGCGGTTTCCGCCGAGAACATGAGGAAAGTCCCCGGTCGCACGGAATATCAAAGAGGGGTGTTGTTCAAGGAAAACAATCTCTGGAAAGTGCGCACCACCGGCCAGCAGGGCTCGGGCGTGCTGCGCTCGATGTCGGAAGCGAACTGCTTCATCGTGCTCGAGCACGAGCGCGGCTCGATCCAGGCCGGCGAGCCGGTAAGCGTGCAGCTGTTCGAAGGTCTCGCGTGAATCCGATCCACCCTGCGCTTGCGCCGCTGGCGCGCGCCGCCAGGGAAATGCCCTATCACGACGTGGCTCCAGTGCTGAAGCAGGCGCTGGCGGACCGAAGCTGGCTGCGGCCCGAGCACCGCGTCGGCGATCCGACGCGCTATATGCGCCACGTGCTCTATGTCGATCCCGACGGCGCCTTCGTCATGACCGCGATCACCTGGCTGCCGGGACAGGTGAGCCCGGTGCACGGCCATCACGTGTGGTGCGCGTTCGGCGTGGCCGAAGGCGAGCTGACGGAAGAGTGCTTTCGCCAGCTGGACGGAAATCTGGTTGCCATGAAAACCAACCTCTACCAGCCGGGCGACGTCGCCGAGCGCGATTTCGACCGCAAGGCGATCCACCGCGTGTCCAACCGGAGCCCCGGCACCATCGTCTCGCTGCACCTCTACGGCGTGTCGGCCGAGCGGCTGACCACCGGCATCAACCGGCTCTTCGACTGACGGCTATCGGCCCCGGGCCGCGCTCACGAACTCGAGCGACGCCCGGAACAGCTCCAGGTCCTTCTCGTAGTCGGCCGCATCGGCGCGGTTGAGCTGAATCCACTCGCGGGTGCTGGGCAGCCCGCGCGGCTGGAACGGGACCACGTGGTCCTTCGAGAACTGCGCCTCGGTCGCCTTGGCGGCGGGAAGGCGCAGCCCCACCCCGTCACCGCTGATGCACGCGAACATGCGGTCGTTGACGAAATACGCGTCGAGTCCGTTGATCTTGCGGGCGCTGACGCCGGGAAGCTTGAGCAGGAGCGCGTCGATCTGTTCTTTGCGATTCGGGCTGGTCATGAAAAGCGACTAAATTGTCGCATGGCTGGCATCGCGGTCCTGAGCTCGCTCGCACTGAAAGGCGTGCTGGAGGAATTCAAGCCGCAGTTCGAGCGCTCGCTGGGCGCGCCGCTCGAGCTGCGCTTCGACGCCACGCAGGCGATCCTGGCGCAGCGCGCGGCGGGATTGCGCGCCGACCTGCTGGTACTGACCGCCGAGGCGATGGAAGAGCTGCGCCAGAGCGGCGAGGTGGCGCAGGTGCGCGCCCTCGGCAGCTCGGGCGTCGGCGTCGCGGTCCGCGCCGGCGCGCCGAAGCCCGACATCGCCTCGGTCGAAGCCCTGAAGCGCACGCTCACCGCAGCGAAGTCCGTTGCGCATTCCAAGGTCGGCGCGAGCGGCATCTTTTTCTCCGAGTTGCTCGAGCGCCTGAACATCACCCTGCAGAAGCGCATCGTGGTCGAGAAGGGCCCGGTCGGGCGGGTCGTGGCGTCGGGCGAGGCGGAGATCGGCGTGCAGCAGCTCTGCGAGCTCGCGCCGGTGCGCGGCATCGATATCGTCGGGCCGCTGCCGGAGGCGGTGCAGAAAATGACTTACTTTGCCGCCGGCATTCCGGCCAAGGCGGTGAACCCGGAAGGCGCGCGCAAGCTAATGGACCTGATTCCGTCTCTAGATCGCCATTACGCGGGCAAGTTCTAGCAGCCCCGCGTCGGCCGGGCGCGTGCGCCCGGTGATCTCGGCGAGCGGCGTGACCACGACGTCGCCCTTGACGATGCCCACCAGCACGCCGTGCTTGCCGCCCGCGAGCGTGTCGACCGCGGCGGCGCCGAGGCGTGTGGCGAGCACGCGGTCGGCGGCGCTCGGGATTCCGCCGCGCACCACGTGCCCGAGGCGCGTGACGCGCAGGTCGAAGCCGATCGACTTGCGGTGCGCGCCGTAGTACTCCATCAGCTCGTGCACGCCGCACTTCGCGCCCTCGGCGATCACCGCGAGCGCGTGCGTCTTGCCGCGCCGGTACGCGTCGCGCAGGCGCTCGGCCACGTCCGCCGGCGCGAGCTCGTGCTCGGGCAGCGCGATCACCTCCGCGCCGCCGGCGATGCCGGACATGAGCGCGATGTAGCCGCAGTTGCGGCCCATGGTTTCGACCGCGAACGCGCGCTGGTGCGACGACGCCGTGGTGCGCAGCCGGTCGATCGCCTCCAGCGTGACGTTGATGGCGCTGTCGCAGCCGATGCTGACGTCGTTGCCGTACAGGTCGTTGTCGATGGTGGAGGGCACGCCCACCACCGGGTAGCCCTCGCGCGCGAGGCTCGCCGAGCCCGATTGCGAGCCGTTGCCGCCGATGACGACAAGTGCATCAATGCCATGAGCCTTCAGGTGGGTGATTGCTTTTGCACGCCCTGCGGGCTCGGCGAACTCGGGGCAGCGCGCGCTGCCGAGCACCGTGCCGCCGGACTGGATGATGCCGCCGACGTCGCGCGCCGCCATCGGCTCGATGGCATTGCCGAGCAGGCCGGCATAGCCGTTGCGCACGCCGAACACCTGCCAGCCGCGCGCCAGGGAACCGCGGGTGACGGCGCGCACCGCGGCGTTCATGCCCGGGGCGTCGCCGCCGCTCGTCAGGACTGCAATCTTTTTCAAGGAAACGATTCTAACGGCGATGGCGAAATCGATTGAGCAGCTGCGGAGGCAGGCGCGTAACTGCCGGGACTGCCCGCTGTGGGCCAACGCCACCCAGACCGTGTTCGGCGCGGGCAACCCGCATGCGCGGGTGATGCTGGTGGGCGAGCAGCCGGGCGACGAGGAGGACAGGAAAGGCCTGCCGTTCGTCGGGCCGGCCGGACGGCTGCTCGACCGCGCGCTCGAGGCGGCCGGCGTCGAGCGCGAGCATCTTTACGTCACCAACGCGGTCAAGCACTTCAAGTGGCAGCTGCGCGGCAAGCGCCGGCTGCACAAGACCCCGGCGCAACGCGAGATCGACGCCTGTCATCAGTGGATCGAGGGGGAAATCGCCGCCCTAAAACCCCGCGTCATCGTCGCGCTCGGCTCGACCGCGGCAAAGGCCGTGATCTCGAAGGACTTCAAGGTCTCGGTGCAGCGTGGGCAGTTCGTCGAGAGCCCGCTCGCGCCGTATGTGTTCGCCACGTTCCATCCGTCGGCGCTGCTGAGGCTGCGGGAGGAAGACGAGCGGGAGGCGGCCTTCAAGCAGCTGGTGAAAGATCTCAAATTGATCAAACAGGCATTAGACCGGCCATAGCATCGCCGCGCCGCGCACGCCGCTGGCATCGCCATGCAGGGCCCGCAGGATCGGGGTGCGTGGATCGGGATGGTAGGTGTGCCGGGGAAGGAGCCGCGGCACCTCGGTATAGATCTCCTCGTGCTTCGACATGCCGCCGCCGACCACGATCACATCGGGGTCGAGGATGTTGATCATCATCGCGAATGCGCGCGCGAGGCGATCCACGTAGCGCGCCATTGCGGCTTCCTCGCCGATGGCATCGAGCTCGCGGTTCTTCGCCGGGCCGGAAACGAACTGCTCGATGCAGCCGAGCCTCCCGCAGGTGCAGCGCGGCCCCGGATATTCATCCCGGGTCATCCACGGCAGGGGCGTGTGGCCCCACTCGCCCGCGGTGCCGCGGCGTCCTTCCACCACGCGCCGCTCGACCACGATGCCGCCACCGGCGCCGGTGCCGAGGATCGCTCCGAACACCACGGCGGAGCCTCGCGCCGCGCCATCGACCGCCTCGGAGAGCGCGAAGCAGTTCGCATCGTTGGCGAAGCGTGTTTGCCGGCCGATCTTCTGCTCCAGATCTTTTTTCAGCGGACGCTTGTTGTACGGCGTGTTGAAAGCGTTCTCGACCAGGCCGGTGGGCGAATCCAGGTAGCCCGGCATGCCTATGCCGATCGTGCAGCGCTCGCACGCCTTCTCGGCCGAGAGAATCAGCTGCGCAAGCGCATCAAGCGCAGCCTCGTACTCCCGGCTCGAGTACTCGACGCGGCGGCGCATGACTTCGCTGCCGTCGGCGTCGAGCACCGCGACTTCGATCTTGGTGCCGCCGACATCGACGCCCAGCCTAATGAACCGACTCCAGCCACGCCTGCAACCAGGCGCGCGTCGAAGCCGGGTTCTCGAGCCGCCAGCGCGCGACGCTCGGGCCCTCGCCCACCTTGATGGTGTGGCCGCCCATCGCGTTCACCACGCGGAAGCCGTATTCGTCGGTGGCATCGTCGCCGATGAACACCGGCTCGCGCCCGGCGAACGGCGCCTCCTGCATGAACTGCGTGATCGCCTTGCCCTTGTCGCAGCCCGCGGGCTTGAGCTCGACCACCATCTTGCCGTCCTGCACCTCGACCGCCTCGCCGAGCGGCCCGGCGGCGGCGCGCACCGCGGCCTGCGCGGCGCGCGCAAGCTGCGGCGCCTTGCGGTAGTGCAGCGCCACGCTCGCGCCCTTGTCCTCGAACACCAGGCCCTGGTGCTGCGCGGCGAAACTGCGGATACCCACTGCCACCGGGCGCAGCACGTTGGCGGCAAAGCGGTGGCGATGGCGCAGGCCTTTCGCGTCGCGCCGTTCCGCGCCGTGCTGGCCCGCGGCCGGCAGAACGAGCGGCGCGAGAATCTGATCGATGCGCGCAAGCGCCCGGCCGCTGATCACGGCCACCGCGCCGCCGGCGACGGCGACGAGTTTCTCCAGCAGCCGCTTCTCGTCGGGACCGATGCCGACCGCGTCGGGCGTCTCCTCGATCTCGAGCAGCGTGCCGTCGAGGTCGAGGAAGAACGCCCAGTTACGGGAGAACGGCGGCATCCTTCTACGATACGCCGGCACGGCGCCGCGCTGCGCGCGCACGTGCCATCACCCGGCTTCGGTGACGCATGCGCGCCGCGTCGAGCAGCATGCGCCCGGCCCAGCGGTAGACATTGAACTCCTGCACCACGCCGCGCATGCTGCGCATGCGCGCGCGCTGCTCTTCCGGCGACATGGTGAGCGCGAGGTGCATGGCCGCGGCGCTCTGCTCGATGTCGTACGGGTTGACGATCAGCGCCTCGGCAAGGTCGCGCGCCGCGCCGGTGAACTGCGAAAGCAGCAGCACGCCCTGCTCGTCGTCGCGCGCGGCGACGAACTCCTTCGCCACCAGGTTCATGCCGTCGTGCAGGCTCGAGACGTAGCACAGGTCGGAGGCGCGGTACATCTCGTAGACCTGCGCCGCGTCGTGGTGCTCGATGCGCAGCACGATCGGCTCGCAGCCCGGCCGGCCGAAGCGCTCGTTGATGCGCGCCGCCACCTGGCGCACGCGCGCGTCGAGGTTCTGGTACTCGTCGATCGATACGCGCGACGGCGCCGCCGCCTGGATGAACGAGAAGTTGCCGATCCAGCGCGGCTCGAGCTCGAGCAGCCGCTCGATCGCGGCGAAGCGCTCGAGAATGCCCTTGGTGTAGTCGAGCCGGTCGACGCCGACGCCGAGCTTCACGTCCGGCGACAGGCCCAGCCGCTCGCGCACGCGCTTGCGGCATTCGGCCACCGGCGCCTGGACCGCGAGCGCGTTCGGCGGCCACTCGATCGAGATCGGGTAGCGGCGCACCTCGGTCGGCTGGCCGCCGTAGGAGATGGTGAAGGTCTCGCGGTCGACGCGCGCCTCGAGGAAGCGGTCGACGGTGTCGAAGAAGTTGTTGCAGTGGAACTGGGTGTGGAAGCCGAGGATCGAGGACCCGAGCATGCCTTCCAGCACTTCCTCGCGCCACGGGCAGATGCCGAACGCCTCGGGGTTGGGCCAGGGAATATGCCAGAAGGTGATGATGGTGGCCTTCGGCAGCCGCTCGCGCACCATGCGCGGCAGCAGCGCGAAGTGATAGTCCTGCACCAGCACGATCGGGTCGTCGGTGCGCGCTTCGTCCGCCACCACGTCGGCGAAGCGCCGGTTGACGGTCTGGTAATGCTCCCAGTCGGGCGCGCGGAACACCGGCCGCGTATGCGCGATGTGGCAAAGCGGCCACAGGCCCTCGTTGGCGAAGCCGAAGTAGTAGCCCCGCTCTTCCTCTTCCGACAGCCAGACGCGCCGGATGCGGTAGGCCGGATTCTCCGGCGGCACCATGACGTGGTCGTGGCGGTCGACGGTGTCGCGATCGGCCGAGCCCGCGCCGTGCGCGATCCAGGTGCCGGAGCAGGCGCGCATCACCGGCTCCAGCGCCGTCACCAAGCCGCTCGCCGGGCGCTGGATCTCGATCACGTTGTCCTTGCGCCGCGTATGGATGTAGGGCTCGCGGTTCGAGACGATGATCACCTCGTCGCCCTTCAGGTCCTGGCGCAGGATGCGGCGCAGCGCGTCCGGCCCCCACACCGTCTGGCCTTCGTCGCGCGCCAGGCGCTCGGCCTCCATGTCGCTCACCAGCGCCTGCAGGTCGCGCGCGATCGGCCCGAGCTCGGGCGCGGCCTTGCGGATCGCGGCCGGCGAGCGCAGCAGAATGCCGCCCGACAGCACCTCCTTCAGGCCGGCGACCCAGCCGCGCCAGCTGATCTCGGCGATCACCACCGTGATCAGCGCCACCACCGCCGCGATACCGGCGAACAGCCACAGCACGTATTTGCGCGTGTCCTCGCTGCGGCGCTGCGCGAAGCTCATGTCGTGCACGATCATCAGCTCGCCCAGGATCTGGTTGTCGACGCTGAGCGGCTGCGCCGAGACGTGCAGCGGCCCGTCGGGCAGCTCGAGCACCGTGTTGCGCGCCTCGCGGCGCTCGCCGGCGGTGCAGCGCACGGCCTCGGGGAAGGCGGGCGTCGAGTAGACCAGCTTGCCGGCGCGGTCGCAGAAGCCGAGCGCGTAGATGCGCTGGCCCTGCGCGATGCTCTGGAAATAGCGCAGCACGCGCGGGCGCGCGCCCTGGCCGCTGCGCATCAGCTCGACCAGCGGATCCTGCGCCGTCTGCACTATGAGCGCGCCGCGCTGATCGAGGTCGCGCACCGTCCACTGGAACGTGAGGCGGTCGACCAGCGGCAC
>Ga0307497_10000179_pt1 | contig 13966 bp, 11 predicted proteins | sample 10_S_MG_FD_201366 | JGI IMG/M metagenome (GOLD analysis project Ga0307497, IMG submission 201366) | Soil microbial communities from Populus trichocarpa stands in riparian zone in the Pacific Northwest, United States - 10_S | ecosystem: Environmental > Terrestrial > Soil > Riparian zone > Trees...
CGCGAATGCGTTCATGAGACCCGTGCGGGCCGAACACTACCTCCCCGAGCGCGGGGCCAAGCCGTGAGCGGCGGGCGGCTCCGCGCTCTGCCGCATCGCCCGGTCGGTCGAATGGCCTGCGCGGCCCTCGTGGCGACCGCGCTGTGCGCGTGCTCGCGCGGCGACGGCGCGCGCGACACCGGCGTGCCCGCGGCCGAGCCACTGATTACGCTCGACACACACGCCGACATCCCGCTCGACTTCGCGACGCCCGCGGTGGATCCGCGCAGCGCGGATCTGCAGGTGAACCTCGAGAAGATGGCGCGCGGCGGCCTCGACGCCGCGTTCTTCATCGTTTACGTGCCCCAATCCGCGCGGACCGACGCGAACTACGCTCAGGCGCAAGCCGACGCGCAGACGAAGTTCGCCGCGATCCACCGGATGGCGGACGAGCTCTACCCGAGCCGAATCGAGATCGCGTATCGCGCCGACGACGTCGCGCGGATCGCGGGACGCGGCAAGCTCGTCGCGGCGATCGGCATCGAGAACGGCTTCGTGCTCGGCAAGAACCTCGAGCTGCTGGAGCGCGACTACGAGCTCGGCGCGCGCTATGTCACGCTCGTCCACGACGGCGACAACGACCTCGCGCGCTCGGCCCGGCCGAAGCCGGACCTCGGCGATGGCGCCGAGGACACCGGCGTGACCGAGCTCGGCGCTCGAGCGATCGCGCGGCTGAACCGCCTCGGGATCATGGTCGACGTCTCGCACGGCTCGAAGAAAACCGCGCTCGACGCGATGCGCCTGTCGCGCGCGCCCGTGATTGCGTCGCACTCGGGCGTCGGCGGCGTGCTCGCGCATCCGCGCAACATGGACGACGAGACGCTGCTCGCGCTGCGCGACGACGGCGGCGTAATCCAGGTTGTCGCGTACGACGAGTACCTGAAGCCGCGCCCCGACGAGGAGGTCGCGGCGTTGCGCGCGCTACGGGAGAGCGTCGGCCTCACCGAGCGCGGCGGCTTCGCGGCGCTCACGCCGGAGCAGCGCGCGCGCTACGACGACGGCATGCGCGCGATCCACGAGCGTTGGCCGGCGGCGACCGTGCGCGACCTCGTCGACCACATCGACTACGCCGTGAAGCTGATCGGCGTCGACCACGTCGGCATCAGCTCCGACTTCGGCGGCGGCGGCGGTGTCGTGGGTTGGTCCGATGCGTCCGAGACGCGCAACGTCACGACGGAGCTCGAAGCGCGCGGCTACTCGCGCGCCGACATCGCGAAGCTCTGGAGCGGCAACCTGCTGCGCGTCTGGCGCGAGGTCGAGCGCGTTTCCGCCGGCAGCGCGTCCTCCCAATGAGCGACGACGGCCGCAAGCGGGCACGCATCGCATCGCTCACGTGGCTACTCGCGGCGGTCGGCTCGGCGGTCACCCCGATGCTCGGGCAACCCCAACAGAACGACCCAACGCCATCATTCGAAGAGCTGACCGTCCGCCGCGCGGCGGGCCTCCGGCAGCTGGTAGCCATCGATTCGCCAGACAACCCGCGGCGCTACGTGATGCGCAGCGCGAGCTTGAAGGACCTGATTGGGCTCGCGGGGTACGGCGAACGCGGCCAACAAATCACCGGCGGTCCTGAGTGGCTCGACAGCTACGGATTCGATGTCACGATCGTGCTGAAGCCCGGAGCTGGCGATCGCGCGAGCGCCGTGCGCTCCGTCCTCGAGGGGCGCTTCGGGCTCGCGACGCACGTCGAGACGGAGCCGATCTACGTGCTCGAGACCTCTCCCTCCGGAGCGCGGTTGCGCGAAGCGGCGCCGGATCCGAACGCGACGACGCTTCTACGCGAGAGCGCGGGCCGACTCGAGTTTCGCCGCGGGACTTCGGCCAATCTCGCGGCGGCATTGACGCGCGCGCTTGGACGCCCCGTGCTCGATCACAGCCGCCTCAAGGGCAAGGTCTACGATTTCGATCTCGAGTGGCCGCTCGCGCGACCGTTGTCGCCCACCGACCCCCTCGACAAGCAAAGCGCGCTGGTGGGCGAAGCGGCCACGGTGGCGAGCGCTCTGCGCGAGCAGCTCGGGCTCGACTTGAGATCCTTTCCCGTCCAGACGTTGGTGATCGATCGGGCCGTGCTACCCACCGACGATTGACCTTCGTCGCCGACTCGACTTGTCGGCCGCTTCAGGGAGCGGGGACGGTCCAGGTGCTGGTTTGGCGCAGCGCGTCCGCGACGCGCCCCGTGCGCTTGAGCTTCGTCGGCTGATTCGCGTAGTACGCCTTCTCGAAGCTCTGCCCCGGCTGGCGCAGGATCACGCCGAGCGCGACCGGGAACTCCGGCGGGGCGAGCGCGACGAGCAAGCCCGCGAGCGTCCGGTTCGTCTCGTCGTGCACGAGCACGGCGCTCGGATTCGCGCGCGCGTCGATCACCTTGAGCGTCATCGACTGCGGCTCGAACGCGAGACCCTTCGACTTGTCGGCGCCAAATAGCAGCGGCTCGCCGTGCTTGACGTGGAGCTGCGCGTCGGCCTCTTTATCGCGCTCGGTGAACGCGTTGTAGACGCCGTCGTTGTAGACGATGCAGTTCTGATAGATCTCGACGAACGCCGCACCGTCGAAGCCATGCGCGGCCTCGAGCACGCCGCCGAGCCCGACTTTGTCGACGTCGATGGCGCGCGCGATGAACTTCGCACCCGCGCCGATCGCAAAGCTGCCCGGCAGAATCGGCGAATCGAACGAGCCGTTCGGGCTCGACGGCGTGCGCGTTCCGAGCCGCGAGGTCGGCGAGTACTGACCCTTCGTGAGCCCGTAGACCTCATTGTTGAACAGCAGGATCTTGAAACCGACGTTGCGGCGCAGCGCGTGCATCAGGTGGTTGCCGCCGATCGATAGCCCGTCGCCGTCGCCCGTGACGACCCAGATGTCGAGCTCGGGATTCGCGAGCTTGAGGCCGGTCGCGACCGCGGGCGCGCGGCCGTGGATCGTGTGGAAGCCGTACGTCTCGACGTAATACGGAAAGCGCGCGGCGCAGCCGATGCCGGACACGAACACCGTCTTCTCGGGCACGGCGCCGACGTCGGCGAGCGCGCGCGTGACGGACTTGAGCACGGCGTAGTCGCCGCAGCCCGGGCACCAACGAACTTCTTGCGACGACGCGAAATCCTTTGCGGCCAATTGAGCGCTCATGCGCGATCTCCTTTGACGGCCTTCGGCTTCGAGCGCACGGCCACGGTCGGCGCGAGCAGACTCCGGATCTTCTGAACGATCTCCGCGATCAGGAACGGCTGGCCCGTGACCTTGTTGAGCTGCTGCGTCTCGACGCCGAGCTTGTCGCGCAAGAGACTCGCGAGCTGGCCCATGTTCATCTCGGGCACGAGGATCTTGTCGAATCCGCGCAGGAGCTCGCCCAAGTTCGACGGGAACGGGCTCAAGTGACGGATGTGGATGTGGCTCACGCGCTCGCGCTCGGGCATCGCGCGGACCGCCTGGTAGATCGCACCGTAGGTCGAGCCCCAACCGACGACGGCGATCTTGCCCTGCTCAGGCCCGTGCTCGACCTTCTGGGGCGGGATGAACTTCGCGACGGCCGCGACTTTGTCGGCGCGCAGGTTCGTCATCGCCTGGTGATTCGCCGCGTCGTAGGAGATGTTGCCCGTGCGGAGGTCCTTCTCGAGGCCGCCGATTCGGTGCATCAGGTTCGGGGTGCCGGGCGCGACCCACGGGCGGCCGAGCGACTCGGGATTTCGATCGAAGATCACCGCGCCGACGTCCTCGCCGGCGGTGCGGGGCCGCGCGGAGTTGCTCGCGATCCGCGGAATCGCATCGACGTCCGGGATCAGCCATGGCTCCGCGGCGTTCGCGAGATACCCGTCCGTCAGCAGCATCACGGGCGTCATGTGCCGCAGCGCGATCCGCACCGCCTCGATCGCGACCTCGAAACAGTCGCTCGGGCTGCGCGCGGCGATCACTGGAATCGGCGTGTCCGCATTGCGGCCGTAGACGGCCTGGTAAAGATCGGATTGCTCGGTCTTCGTCGGCAGGCCGGTCGACGGGCCGCCGCGCTGCGAGTCGATGACGATGAGCGGCAGCTCCGCGTTGACCGCGAGCCCTATCGCCTCGGTCTTGAGCGCGATGCCGGGACCCGAGCTCGAAGTCACACCGATCGCGCCGCCGTACGACGCGCCGATCGCGGCGCAAACCGCCGCGAGCTCGTCCTCGGCCTGGAACGTGCCGACGCCGAGGTGGCCGTAGCGCGCGAGCTGATGGAGCAGCGTCGAGGCCGGCGTGATCGGGTACGAGCAGAAGATGATCTTCCGGTCCGCGAGCTCGCCCGCCGCGGCGAGGCCGAGCGAAAGCGCTTCTCCGCCGCGCACGCCGCGATACTCGCCCGGCGGAAACTGCGCGTCGATCGCCTTGACGTGCGGCACCGCGGCCGCCAGCTCGGCCGTCTCGCCGTAGGCGTGGCCCGCGCGCAGCGCGGCGAGATTCGCATCGCGGATCGTCGCGTCCTTCGCGAAGCGCTTCGTGATCCAGTCTTCGATCGGCGCGATGTCGTGGTTCAGCATCCATTGCACGAGGCCGAGCGCCCAGAAATTCTTGCAGCGCCCTGCGTCGCTCTTGCTGAGCCCGAACGACGCGGTCGCGCCCATCGTCAACTCGGTCATGTCGACCTCGACGACCTGATAGCCGTCGAGCACGCCGCTCGTGCGGGGGTCGGCCTGATAGCCGGCCTTCGCGAGCCCGCGGCTCGTGAAGCTGTCGATGTTGAGCACGATCAGCGCGCCGGGTGCGAGCAGCGGCAGATTGACCTTGAGCGCGGCCGGGTTGAACGCGACGAGCACCTGCGGCGCGTCGCCCGCGGTCGTGATCGGCCGCGCGCCGAGATGAATCTGATACGCGGACACGCCGAACGTCGTGCCGGCGGGAGCGCGGATCTCCGCCGGGAAGTCCGGGAACGTTGCGAAGTCGTTGCCCGCGAGCGCGGTCGCCGCGACGAACTGCGTGCCCATCAATTGGACGCCGTCGCCGGAGTCGCCCGCGAAACGCACCACTACTGATTGCGATCCCATGCTGCTGCTCATTCCATCCACCGCGGCTCGTCGCGGCGGGTCGACCCCCGGAGAGTTTGCTTGCCGCCCGACGCGGGCGCGCCGAAAGCGGCGGGCCGGCGGTGAAGACATGCAGAGGACTCGAGCGGCCGGGTATTATAGCGGCCCGGCCGAAGGTTCAGGCAATTCAAATGCATAAGCTTATCTCAGCGGCTCCCGTCGAGCCCGCGCCACGCTAGTCGTGCCCCGAGTCACGTACATCCAGCCGGACGGCGTGGCCAAGACCGTCGACGTGCCCGCCGGCACCACGGCCATGGAGGCGGCGGTCGACAACGACGTCGCCGGGATCGTCGCCGAGTGCGGCGGCGCGTGCTCGTGCGCGACCTGCCACGTCTACGTCGACCCCGCCTGGCTCGACAAATTGCCGCGGCCCGAGCCCCAGGAGGACGGAATGCTCGACTGCGTGCTCGATCGCCGCGCGAACAGCCGGCTCAGCTGCCAAATCGTGCTCAAGGACTCCCTCGACGGCCTCGTCGTGCGCGTCGCGGACGAGCAGATATGACCGCGCAGCTCGGGGCGCCGGGCTTGGACGCGGCCGTCGTTTATAGGAGAATTCGCCACTTTCGAAAAGCCTGGGGATCCCAATGACCTTCGTCGTGACCGAGTCCTGCATCAAGTGCAAGTACACCGACTGCGTCGAAGTGTGCCCGGTCGACTGCTTCCACGAAGGTCCTAACATGCTCGTGATCGATCCCGAGGAGTGCATCGATTGCACGCTCTGCGAGCCCGAGTGCCCCGTCGAGGCGATCTGCTCCGAGGACGACGTGCCGGCGGGCCAGGAGCAATTCACGAAGCTCAACGCCGAGCTCGCGAAGGGCTGGCCCGTGCTCACGAAAGCGAAGGCCGCACCCGCCGACGCGGACGATTGGAAGGACGTCAAGGAAAAGCTCAAGTACTTGGAGCGCTAGCAGCTCCGCGGCGCCGCGCCGCTCGTCACGACTGATCCTTCAGCGGTAGCAGATTCAACAGAAACTCCTCGGCGCGCTGCACGAAGCCGGTCGCCGGCTGGCGGGTTACCGCTCCCGCACCGCTGGACCAGGTGAGCGAGCCTTCCGCGTCCATAGTCACGCGCCACGCGTTCTCGGGCGCCATGTCGCGCTCGAGCAGCGCCGCGAGCCTGTGCGCGAGCTCCTCGCTGTCCGCGGCTATGCCGATCTCGGTGTTGATCTGCAGCGAGCGCGGGTCGACGTTAGGCGAGCCGATGAACGCACGCTTCCGGTCGACGACCATCGCCTTCGCGTGCAGCCCGAGCGCGCGGCTCATCGTCGGCGGCGTGACGTATTCACTCCTCGCGGCCGCGTCGACTCGCAGCTCGTAGAGCTCGGCGCCGGCCCGCAGCACCTCTCGCCTCCATTGCTTGTAGCCCGTGTGCGCGACGACGTGGTTGTTGGTCGCGAGCGAGTTAGTCACGACCGCAACGCGTACCCCGCGCGCGACGAGGGCCTTGATCAGCTCCCTGAACTCCGCGTCCGGGATGAAGTACGGCGAGCTGATCAGCACCTCGCGCTCCGCGCTCGCGACGAGCTCCTTTAGCCGCGGATAGAGCCGCGCACGGTCCGGGTTCGCGAACTCCGGCGAGTCGGCGTACAGCTCGGAGGGCCCGGCTGCGTAGGTCGTCGTCAGACCGTCGAGGTAGCCCGTCCAATCGGCTACACGGGCGGGAAACGCCGCAAGCCGCGGCGCGGCCGCAGCGGCATTCTCCGCGAGCCTGTCCGCGGCCTTCGCGATCTCTGCCGGTTGTCGCGACTTGTCGAGCAGCGCGACGGGATAGGTCGCCGAGCTGTTCCAGAACTGGTCGAAGCTCGCCCCGAGGTCCGCGACCAAAGGGCCCGCGACGAGCACGTCGAGGTCGTCCTCGACGAACGGCTCGTAGAGACCGAAGTAGCGATCGCCGATGTTGCGCCCGCCGACGACCGCGAAGCGCCCGTCGGCGATCAAGGCCTTGTTGTGCATGCGCCTGTTCAGGGTCTTCGCGCGCGCGAGAAACTCGAACGTGAGGCCGACCAACGAGTCGCGACTCGCCCACGGGTTGAACACGCGCACCTCTATGCCCGGATGCCCGTCGAGCCAGGAAACCATCGCCCCGCTCTTCGATACTCCGAAGTCGTCGAGCAGCAGGCGCACCTTGACGCCGCGCTCGGCCGCGTCGAGCAACCGCAGCGCGAGCAGAGAGCCGGTCGCGTCGTTCTGCCAGACGAAGTACTGGACGTCGAGCGTCGCGACGGCCGTATCGGCGAGAGCGAGGCGCGCGGTCAGCGCATCGTCGGCACGCTCGAGAAGCCAGTGCGCCGTCGATCGCTCATCGATCTGGGCGGCGATCCGTGCGGCGTAGTCGTGGAGCGGCCCCGCGAGCGCCGGTGCCGCGGCGCTCTCGACCGGCGGCGGCGCCCGTTCCGGCAGCGTGGCGCAGCCGCCGCAGGTCGCAACCGCGATCGCCGCACAGCTCCCGAGGAAGCGTCCTCGGCCGCGCGTGACCGACCTGCCTCGAGTCCGTAGAACTGCCAATGCCGCGACGCGTTGCCCTATACTACGAGCCACGAAGCCTAGCGCGAGCGGCAGCCGCGGAACAAACAGCGACGCTCGCGCTCCGGCAACTCAACAAAACAGAACGATTACACCCGTCGCGTCCTCGACCGACGCGGGCGATCTTCGAAGGAGCATCCCCATGGCTGGTAAGCGAGACCTCTTCATCAACGGTCAGTGGTCGGCCGCGAAAAACAAGGCCACGTTCCCGGTCTACAACCCGTCGAACGGCGAAGTCTGGGCGAAGGTCGCGGACGCGGGCCGTGCCGACGCCGCCGCGGCGATCGCGGCCGCCGCCGAGGCCCAACCCGCGTGGGCCGCGCTCGCGCACTCGGAGCGCGCGCGCCTCCTGTCGAAAGTGGCCGACGTGCTGGCGGCGCGGGCCAAGGAATTCCAAGAGGCGCTCGTCGACGAGGGCGGCGGTTGGATCGGCAAGACGATGTTCGAGACGGGCTACAGCATCGGTGTCTATCGCGCCGCCGCTGCCGCCGCGTATCAGGTCAACGGCGAGATACTGCCGTCCGACCACGGCAAGCTCTCTCTCGTCGTGCGCGAGCCGCTCGGCGTCGTCTCGGTGATCTCGCCGTGGAATTTCCCGCTGATCTTGTCGTCGCGAGGCTTCGCGACCGCGCTCGCCGTCGGCAACGCGATCGTGCTCAAGCCGTCCGAGGAGACGCCCGTCTCCGGTGGCTTGTTGATCGCTGAAGTCCTCGAGGAGGCCGGAATCCCGAAGGGTGTGTTCAACGTGGTCACGTGCTCGCGCGAGCACGTCGGCGAGGTCGGGGATGAGCTGATCTCGAATCCTCTGGTGCGCGGCATCAGCTTCACGGGCTCGACGGCGGTCGGCCAGCAGGTCGCGGCGAAGGCCGGCGGGCTGCTCAAGAAATGCTGCGTGGAGCTCGGCGGCAAGGACGCGCTGATCGTGCTCGACGACGCGGACATCGAGCACGCGGTCAACGCTGCCACCTTCGGCTCGTTCATGCACCAAGGCCAAATCTGCATGTCAGTCGAGCGGATCATCGTGCACAAGGACGTCGCGGCCGAGTTCACCGAGAAGTTCGTGCAGAACACCAAGAAGCTCAAGGTCGGCAACCCGCGCGAGATGCAGAACTGCATCGGTCCGATCATCAACCAGAAGCAGCTCGACAAGATCCGCGACCAGGTCGACGATGCGGTCGCGAAGGGCGCGAAGGTGCTCTGCGGCGGCAAGTACAAGGGCCTGTTCTACGAGCCGACGATCCTCACGAACGTCACGCTCGACATGAAGGTGATGCGCGAGGAAACGTTCGGCCCGATAGCGCCGATCGTCGTAGTCGGCAGCGTCGACGAAGCGATCGCTGTCTCGAACGACTCCGAGTACGGCTTGTCCGCCGGCATCATCACGCGCAACGAGGAGCGCGGCCTCGCGATCGCGCGCCGTTTGCACACCGGCATGGCGCACATCAACGACAGCTCGGTGAACGACGAGCCGCACGTGCCGTTCGGCGGAGTGCGGTGGAGCGGTCTCGGCCGTCACGGCGGCAAGGCCGGCATCGACCAGTTCACCGAGATGCGGTGGATCACGCTCGAGCGCGGCGGTCGACACTACCCGCCGCCGTTCCTGATGAACCCCGGACACTGATCGAGGTTTCCATATCCCAGGTGTTGGAGGGCTGGCGTATACTCCGACCCCTCAATTAAACGCCCGGCAATCGGGGGAATTGGCGCTGATATTTCTCAGGAGAACAACAGCATGGCAAAGAAAATAGTCGACACGTTGCTCCCGACCACCATGGTCGGATCGTATCCCCGGCCGCATTGGTTCAAGCACGAGCTGCTCGGGCGCGACATCCGCGTCGCGTTCAAGGAAGTCGAGCACGAAGAGGCCTACATCGACGCCGTGGCGACCGTGATTGCCGACCAGGAAGCCGCGGGCCTCGACATCGTGACCGACGGCAACATGTGGTACGACGACTACGTCGGCGTGATCGGCTCGTTTTGCTGGTACCTCTACGAGCGTATCCCGGGCTTTGAGCCCACGCGCAATCCGCATCCGGGTTACTTGAATGCCGGTCCGAGCACCGGCAAGTCGTTCATGGACGACTGGGGCGGCGTGATCAACAACGGCCCCGTCGACAAACAGAGGGACTCGTTGCGTTGGCCCGATCTGTACTCGATCGCCAAGGCGCACGCGAACGCTCCGGTCAAGGTCTCGATCGGCGCAGGTCCCGCGAACCTCGCGTGGCACGTCTACTTCAACGACAAGTCGTACTACAAGAACGCGAAAGACCTCACCTTCGCGCTCTGCCCCATCTTCAACAAAGAGATGAAGGATCTCGTGAAGCTCGGCGCGAACTATCTCCAGATCGAGGACCTCGGCGCGTGGCTGCCGCTGTTCACGAACAACAAGGACGACTACAAGTGGGTCCGCGAGAGCATCGAGATGATGTGCGACGGCGTCGACGCGAAGATCGGCTGGCACTTCTGCTTCGGCAACGCGTGGGGCAATGACATTCTCAGCGCAAGTTTCCCGCAGGGTTACCAGACAGTGTTGCCGTACTTCTGGAACACGGAAGGTGTCGACGAGTTCGTGCTCGACTACGCGAATCGGCACATGGCCGGCGTCGACTTCTTGAAGAACTGCCCGAAGAACAAGGGTGTGCAAGTCGGCGTTCTGGACATCAGGACGAGCATGGTAGAGACGCCTGCGATGATCGCGGACCGCGTTCGGACGACGCTGAAGTACCTCTCGCCCGAGCAGGTCACGTTGAGCACCGACTGCGGCATGAAGCCGCTGTCCCGCATGGTTGCGAAGCTCAAGCTCAAGACGCTCGCGGAGGGCGCGGCGATCGTGCGCAAGGAGATCGGCGCAGGTTAGCCGCGGACCCAAGTCGTAGCTGCGCTGGGGGGCGCGGCAAACGGAATGCGGGCCGGTGGCAACACCGGCCCGTTTTCTTTTCCGCCCGAATCGTCGGGCGCGGCAAACGAGCGGCTACGCGAGCCCGACGATCTCTCCGTTCGCGTCGATGTCGATGTTGTCGGACGCCGGCTTCTTCGGCAGGCCCGGCATGGTCATGATGTCGCCCGACAGCACGACCATGAACCCGGCGCCCGCGCTCAGGTAGACGTCGCGCACGTTGAACACGTGCCCGCTCGGCGCGCCGCGCAGCTTCGGGTCCGTCGAGAACGAGTACTGCGTCTTCGCGATGCAGATCGGCAGGTTGCCGAAGCCGTCCTCCTGGAACTTCTCGATCTTGTTGCGGACGGCCGTGTCCGCGACGACCTCGCTCGCGTGGTAGATGCTTTTCGCGACCTTGCCGATCTTCTTCCACAGCGGGTCCGCGTCCTCGTAGACGAACTTGAGCGAGCCGGGCTTCGTGTCGATGAGCTTGACCATCGACTTCGCCAATTCGGTCGCGCCCTTCGCGCCGTTCGCGAAGTGCGTGCAGACGAGCGCTTCGACGCCCTGCTCGCCGAGATGCTTCTTGATCATGTCGAGCTCGCGGTCCGTGTCGCTGCCGAAACGGTTGAGAGCGACGATCACCGGTAGACCGTAGTGCTCGCGGATGTTCCCGACGTGGCGGTCCATGTTCGCCATGCCCTGCATCAGCGCCTTCGTGTCCTCGTTGTTGACGTCCTCGATCTTCGCCCCGCCGGAATACTTGAGCGCGCGCGCCGTGCCGACGAGCACCGCCGCCGACGGCCGAAGCCCGGACTTGCGGCACTTGATGTCGACGAACTTCTCGGCGCCGAGGTCCGCACCGAAACCGGCCTCCGTCACGACGTAGTCGGCGAGCTTGAGCGCCGTCCGGGTCGCGAGCACCGAGTTGCAGCCGTGCGCGATGTTCGCGAACGGACCGCCATGCACGAGCGTCGGCGTGCTCTCGAGCGTCTGCACCAGGTTCGGCTTGATCGCCTCTTTCATGAGCACCGCCATCGCGCCTTGAGCGTTGAGCTCGCCGGCGCGAATCGGCTTGTTCTCACGCGTGTAACCGACAATGATCTGCTTGAAGCGATCGCGCATGTCGATCAGCGACGACGACAGACAGAGGATCGCCATGACCTCGGACGCCGCGACGATGTCGTAACCTGTCTCTCGCGGGAAGCCGTTCGCCGTGCCGCCGAGCCCGTTCACGATGCTCCGCAGGCTGCGATCGTTCATGTCGAGAACGCGGCGCCACATCGGCCGGCGGATGTCGAAGCCGAGCTGATTGCCGAAGTAGATGTGATTATCAATGAGCGCCGCGAGCAGGTTGTGCGCGATGCTCACGGCGTGGAAATCACCCGTGAAGTGCAGATTGATGTCTTCCATCGGCGCGACCTGCGAATGACCGCCGCCCGCGCCGCCGCCTTTGACTCCGAAGCACGGCCCGAGCGACGGCTCGCGCACGCAGACCATGGCTTTCTTGCCGATCGCGTTGAGCGCATCGGCGAGGCCGATCGTCGTCGTGGTCTTGCCCTCGCCCGCCGGAGTCGGTGTGATCGCGGTGACGAGGATCAGCTTGCCGTCTTTGCGCGACTCGAGGCGCTTGACGAGCGCCGACGACAGCTTCGCCTTGTAGTGGCCGTGCGGCTCGAGGTCGTCGGCATCGATGCCGAGGCGTTCCTTCGCAAGGTCCACGATTTTGCGCAGCTTCACGCTGCGCGCAATGGCCAGATCGTCTTTCATGGTTCAGTCACCGCGAGTCGTTTTCGTTGAGAGACCCGAGAGAAAAAGCCCGGCCGCGTCGCGCCGGGCTTCACGTTGGAGCGATCAGTCGGCCGACGCCGATCAATACCGGTAGTGGTCCGACTTGTACGGGCCGCCGACCGGCACGCTCAAGTAGTCCGCCTGCGCCTTCGAGAGCGTGTCGAGCTTCACGCCGAGCTTCTCGAGATGCAGCCGCGCGACCTTCTCGTCGAGCTGCTTCGGCAGCACGTACACGCCGAGCGGATACTTCTTGGTGTTCGAGTAGAGCTCGATCTGCGCCAACGTCTGGTTCGTGAAGCTGCTCGACATCACGAAGCTCGGGTGGCCCGTCGCGCAACCCAAGTTCACGAGCCGGCCCTCGGCCAACAGGATGATGTTCTTGCCGCCCGGCATCTTGACGAGGTGCACCTGCGGCTTGACCTCGACCCACTCGTACTTCTTCAGCTTGTCGACTTGGATCTCGTTGTCGAAGTGGCCGATGTTGCAGACGATCGCGTTGTGCTTCATCTGCTTCACGTGCTTCTCGGTGATCACGTCGACGCAGCCCGTGGTCGTGACGAACACGTCGCCGATCTTCACGGCCTCGTCCATCGGCATGACCGTGTAGCCCTCCATCGCGGCCTGCAGCGCGCAGATCGGGTCGACCTCGGTGATGATCACGCGCGCCGACTGGGCGCGCAGCGACTGCGCCGAGCCCTTGCCGACGTCGCCGTAGCCCGCGACCACCGCGATCTTACCGGCCAGCATCACGTCCGTCGCACGGTTGATCGCGTCGACGAGCGAGTGGCGGCAGCCATAGAGGTTGTCGAACTTCGACTTCGTGACCGAGTCGTTCACGTTGATCGCCGGGAACAGCAGGCGACCGGCCTTGTGCATCTGGTAGAGGCGATGCACGCCCGTGGTCGTCTCCTCGGACACGCCGCGGATGCCGGCCGGCATGGTCTTGAAGCGCTTCGAGTCCTTCTTGAGCGACTTCTTGAGCTGCGCGTAGAGGATCGCCTCCTCCGCGCTACCGGGCTTCTTGTCGAGGATCGCGGGATTCTTCGTAGCCTCGAAGCCCAGGTGCACGAACAGCGTCGCGTCGCCGCCGTCGTCCAGGATCATGTTCGGGCCTTCGCTGTTGCCCCAGTCGAGCGTGCGGTCGATGTAGTCCCAGTACTCCTCGAGCGACTCGCCCTTGTACGCGAACACGGACGTGCCGCGCACAGCGATCGCCGCGGCCGCATGGTCCTGCGTCGAGAACACGTTGCAGCTCGCCCAACGAACCTTCGCGCCGAGCGCCTGGAGCGTCTCGATGAGCACGGCGGTCTGGATGGTCATGTGCAGCGAGCCCGTGATCCGCGCGCCTTTGAGCGGCTGCTTCGAACCGAACTCCGCGCGCGTGGCCATGAGACCCGGCATCTCGAACTCGGCGAGCTCGATCTCCTTGCGGCCGAAATCGGCGAGGCCGATGTCCTTGACGAGGTAGTCCTTGTTCGCGGAGGTCGCGTTTTTCGCCTTTCTGACGGCAGCCATGTCTATCTCCTGTTCCTATTTCAGTTTTCGGCCGAACGCGGCCTTGTAGCGCTTCTTGAACTGTTCGAGCGTGAACGCGTGATTCTGCGGGCCCTGATGCTCGATCTTGATCGCGCCCATCAAGCTCGCGATGCGGCCCGTCGTCTCCCAATCGAGGTCGTTGAGGAGGCCGTAGAGA
>Ga0307497_10000180_pt1 | contig 13880 bp, 15 predicted proteins | sample 10_S_MG_FD_201366 | JGI IMG/M metagenome (GOLD analysis project Ga0307497, IMG submission 201366) | Soil microbial communities from Populus trichocarpa stands in riparian zone in the Pacific Northwest, United States - 10_S | ecosystem: Environmental > Terrestrial > Soil > Riparian zone > Trees...
CATTTTTCGCCTAGCGCGCCTGCTTGCCTGGTGTCGGGCTGCGAAGTATCGCCTGGCGCCGCCAGGCCGCGGGCGGCATCCCGAACTCCCGCTTGAACGCCCGGTTGAAGGCAGTAAGCGATTCGTAGCCGGTCTGCGCGGCCACGTGTGCAATGGCATCCCCGGCTGAGCGCAGCGTTTGCGCGGCGAGCGCGAGGCGCCAGCGCATCAGATACTGGATGGGCGGCTCGCCGACAAGCGCGGCGAAACGCTCGGCGAGGGCCGAGCGCGAAAGCGCGACCCGACGCGCCAGATCATCGACCGTCCACGCCCTGTCCGGCTCGGCGTGCAGCAACGCCAGGGCGTGCCCGATTTGGGGATCGCGCACGCCCGCGAGCCAGCCCTTGCCCCCCGGCGGCATGCTTTCGGCGTAGCGGCGCATCGCCTCCACGAACATGAGCTCGGACAATTTCGCGAGCATGGACTCCGTGCCCGGGCGCGTGGCCGAAGATTCGCGCACGCCGACCCGCAACAGGTGGCGCAGCAGCGCAGCCTCGGGCCCGTCGCCGATCGGGATTCTGAGCAAACGCGGAAGGGTGTCCAGAAGCGGGCGGCACAGGCTCCGACTGCAGGCGAGGTAGCCGCACACAAAGCGCGTGGCCGCGCCGCCGCCGCCATGGCGCATCTGGATCAGGTCGGTGGTGGCCGCCGCATCGGCGCTGATCAGCGTGGCAGCCTCCACCGGCGCGAGGTGCAGGTCGCTCCCCATCAGGTGCTTCTCTTCCCTTGGAAACAGAAGCAGGTCCCCGGCCGCCACGTCGAGCACTTCCGCGCCGTCGGTGAGCCGCACCTTGCAGCTCCCCTCGGTGAGGAAGTGGAAAAACACCACCTGCTCGGCACCGGCAAGTCGCGCCCGGACGCTCGCCAGCCCGAACTTTGCCTGCACGCACCACGGCGCAGTGAACTCCGCGTTGAGGTACACCGCGCCCTCGAGGCGGACCGACTTGAGAACGTCGGACAATGCATCCATGGGGTTTCGGGCAATAACCGCGGAGTTGCGGCGTATACGCGATACGGGGCTGCAAGCATACTAGCACCACCGTGAAAGGCATCGTCTTCGCAATCCTCTTCGCCGCGGCGAGCGCCGCTGCCCAGGAATGGCCGAATAAGCCGATTCGCTGGGTAGTCCCGTTTCCCCCCGGCGGCAGCGTCGATCTCGTGTCGCGGATCATGCAGCCCCACGTATCGGAAGGACTCGGCCAGCCGATCCTGGTCGAGAGCCGGAGCGGTGCAGGCGGCTCGGTCGGCACCGGCGCGGTCGCGCGCTCGGCGCCCGACGGCTACACATTCCTGATCACGCTTTCCTCGCACACGATCAATCCGCTGCTCTACAAGCTCGACTACGACGTCGAGCGCGACTTCGCGCCGGTATCGCTGATCATGAGTGTTCCGCAGCTGATCGCCGTCAATCCGGCCACGCCGTACAAATCGATGCGCGACGTAATCGCCGCGGCCAAAGCGCAACCCGGTAAGCTGTCTTTCGCCTCGGCAGGCACCGGAACGCCTTCGCATATCGCGGGCGAGCTGCTCAAGCTCAAGACCGGAGCCGATCTCCTGCACGTCCCTTACAAGGGTGGCGGGCCAGCGGTGACCGACACGCTCGCCGGCCAAGTGCCGATCCTCATCCTCACCGCAGCGATAGTCATGTCTCACGTGCGTGCCGGCAAGCTCACACCGCTTGCGGTCACCACGCTCAAGCGCCCCCCGGGTGCCCCGGACATCCCTACCGTAGCCGAGGCGCTCGGGCTGCCCGACTATGAGGTGGACTCGTGGATCGCGATGTTTGCTCCGGCAAGGACGCCGCCATCGGTGGTCGCGAGAATGCAACGCGAGATCGCGCGGGTTGTGGGACTGCCCGAGGTACGGGCCAGGCTGATCGAGCAAACCGGCGATCCGGTGGCGAGCTCGCCGGAGGAGCTCGGCCGTGTGGTGCAGACCGAGCTGAAGAAATGGGCCGAAGTCATCCGGTCGGCGAAGATCAAAGCCGACTAATTGAGGAATTCCTCGACCACCTGCACGAACAACGCCGGGTTCTCGATCTGCGGGCAATGACCGCAGCCCTGCAGCTCGCGAAACTTCGCGTTCGGGATCTTCGCCGCGAGCTCGCGCGCGAGCGCCGGCGGCGTGGTGGCGTCCTCGCTTCCCGCCATGACGAGGGTTTCACTCTTGATGTTGCTCAGGACTGGCGACAAATCCAGGGCGGCGAGTGCCAGGCAGGCGGTGCGGAAGCACGCCGGATCGGCTTTCATCAGCGCCTGCCTGCGCTCCTCCACGACCGAGGGATTGGCGGCGATGAACCGCTCCGGGAACATGCGGCGGATCGCCACCTCGAGCGCGCCCGACATGCCCTCCTTCGCCACGCGCTCGGCGAGCCCGCGCAGGGGCTGCTTGGCCGGCTCCGGAAACGCAGCGAGCGCGGGCGCCGCGATCAGGCGCCGCACCAGAGCGCCGTGCCGCGCAGCGAGCGCTACCGCGATGAAGCCGCCGAAGCCATTGCCGAGCAGGTCCGCTTCACCCTCTAGGGGCAAGGCCTTGAGTAGGACCGCGATGCGGTCGGCATAGTCCTCGACCGAAACCCCGGCGGGCCGCGAGGCCCCGTAGCCGGGCAGGTTCACGAACCACACCCGGCGCTTCTTCGAAAGCGCCGGCGCGACGCGGTCGAACGCGGAGCGCTCCGCGAGCAGCGAATGCAGGATGACCAGGTCGGGCCCGCTGCCGCGGTGCTCGACGTCCACTCCCTCGATGAGCGCCATGGCATGATATTGCCAGAGGAGACCCCCCGAATGAAGTTCCTGCTCGCGGCGTTCCTGCTCGCGGCGCTCTTGCTCGCGGCGCTTCTGCTCGGCGTCCACGCGGACGCGCTCGCACAGGCACCCGCGTGGCCGGCAAAACCGGTCAATATCGTCGTCTCCCTGACGCCGGGCAGCGCAACCGACATTCTCGCCCGCACGTTATCGGAGCGCCTCGCGGGCCTGCTCGGCCAGCCGGTGATCGTCGCCAACCGCCCCGGAGCGAGCACGACGATCGCTGCCGCTTTTGTCGCGAAGGCCGAGCCCGACGGATATACCTTGCTCGCGACCTCTTCCGCCCATACCGTCGCGCCCTTCCTGTATCCCGCACTGACGTACGACACGGCTGGCGATCTGGCGGGCGTCGCGCCGCTCGCGAACCTGCCCACGGTGCTGGTCGTCCCGCCTTCCAGGGGGTTCAGGACGCTCGCCGATCTGGTCGCTGCCGCGCACGCGAAGCCGGGATCGATCAACTTCGGCTCGGCCGCCGCATCGACGCAGCTCAACGCCGAGCGTTTTCGCCGCAGCGCGAGCATCGATGCCGTGCACATTCCCTTCAAGGGCGCGCCCGAGGCGCTCACCGAGGTGGTGGCCGGAAGGCTCGACTTTTACTTCTCGCCGATCGCGCCGGCGCTGCCGTTGCTGCGCGAAGGCAAGGTGCTCGCGCTGGCGGTCGGCAGCTCGAAGCGCGCCTCGATCCTCCCGGATCTGCCGACGACCCTCGAGGCGGGCTTCCCCGATTCCGATTACAACTTCTGGGTCGGCCTGTTCGCTCCCGCACGGACGCCGGGGGCCCTGATCGAGCGCCTGCACCACGCCACGGCCGCGGCGCTGCAATCGCCCGAGGTCCGCGAGCGCCTGCCGAAGCTCGGCGCCGAGCCCATGGCGATGACGCCGGGCGAATTCGATGCCCTCGTGAGGGAGGAGCTGCGCGCCAACGCCGTGCTGGTCAAGGCGGCGGGAATCAAGCCGAACTGACGCGATGGCGCCGCGCGCGCTGGTGATCGGCGGCTCGATCGCGGGTCTGTTCGCCGCGAATGCGCTGCGCAGGATCGGCTGGGAAGTCACGGTCTTCGAGCGCGTGGGCGAGCCTCTGGCCGGGCGGGGCGCCGGCATCGGCACGCACAGCGAATTGATCGCCGCGCTGCGCCGGCTGGGACTGCCGGTGGACGACACCATCGGCGTGCGAGTGCTTACGCGGATCTGCCTGGATCGCAGCGGGCGCCTGATTCACCGCCTCTGCGTGCCGCAGCTGCAGAGCTCGTGGGGCCGGATCTACAGCCTCCTCAAGGACGCGCTTCCGGCGCCGAGCTACCGCTTAGGGATGTCGCTCGAGCGCTTCGAGCAGGATGCCTCGGGCGTTACCGCGATGTTCGCGGACGGCACGTGCGAGCGCGGCGATCTCCTGGTCGGCGCGGACGGCATCCGCTCCACCGTGCGCGAGGTCCTCTGGCCGGAGGTTCAGCCCCGCTACGCGGGATACGTCGCATGGCGCGGCCTCGTCGAGGAGAGCGCGTTTCCGCGGGAAATCCACCGCGAGCTCTTCGAGAGCTACGCGATGTGCCTGCCCGACGGCGAGATGATGCTCACCTATCCGGTTCCGGGACGCGACAACGACACGCGGCCGGGGCGCCGCTGCTACAACCTGATGTGGTACCGGCCGGCCGACTATCACCGGACGCTGGCCGAGCTGTGCACCGACGCGAGCGGCCGCTGCCACGGCAGCTCGATTCCGCCGCCGCTCCTGCGGCCGGAGGTGGGCGCGAAAGTCAGAGCCGACGCGCATGCGCTGCTCGCCCCACAGATCGCCGCGCTCATGGAGCTCATCGAGCAGCTCTTCTTCCAGGCGATCTTCGACCTCGAATCGCCGCGCATGGCGCTCGGGCGCGTCGCGCTGGTCGGCGATGCCGCGTTTGTCGCTCGCCCTCACGTGGGAGTCGGCGTGACCAAGGCGGCGCTCGACGGCGAAGCCCTCGCGCGCGAGCTGGCCGCGAGCGCCGACGCCGAAGGCGCGCTCGACGCCTACGATCGCAGCCGCAGGCGCTTCGGCTCGGGGCTCGTCGCGCGCGGCCGCGCCCTCGGCGCGTACATCGAAGCCCGGCTCAAGCCGCCCGCGGAACGCACGGAGTCGGATCGCCAGCCGCCGCCGGAATTCCTGCTGCGGGAGATCGGCGCCATTTCGCTCCAGTTGCGGGAGTTGGTGGAGTAGAGTTGCGCCATGCCCTCCTTCGACATCGTCTCGCAGGTGAACGAGCAGGAAGTGAAGAACGCGGTCGAGCAGGCCAACAAGGAGATCGTGAACCGCTACGACTTCAAGGGCTCCGACGCGCGCGTCGAGATGGCGAAGCTCGACCTCACCGTGTTCGCAGACGACGAGTTCAAGCTGGGCCAGGTCTTGGACGTGCTGCGCCAGCGCCTCGCCAAGAGGAGCGTCGACGTCCGCTGCCTCGAGCTCGGCGGCATCGAGAAGATCTCGGGCGACAAGGTGAAGCGGCCGGTGAAGGTGAAGGTCGGCATCCCGGTGGAAAAAGGCAGGGAGATCCAGAAGCTGATCAAGGACTCCAAGCTCAAGGTGCAGGGCTCGATTCAGGGCGACGCCGTGCGAGTCTCCGGCGCGAAGCGAGACGACCTGCAGAACGCGATCCAGCTGGTCAAGCAGTCGGTGACCGACGTCCCGCTTCAGTTCATCAACTTCCGCGACTAGGAACAGGGGAGCTCCGCCTCCCCCGTTTACCCCCTTACTAGATTTTCAGTCCACTTGTCGTAAATCCGGTCTGCCACCTCGTGCAGGCGCTGCAGCCGCGCCTCCACGTCGCGCTCCATCTCCTCGGGCTTCTGCACCGCCGGGCTCCCCGCCGCGGCCGCGATCTCCTCGGCGCCGCCGCGCGCCCACACCCGGATCAGCTCGGCGGTCATCTCGACGTGGCATTGCATGCCGAAGTGCTTGCCGATGGCGAACGCCTGATTGGCGCAGTGCGCGTTCTCGAGCACGCGCGTGGCGCCCGGCGGGATGCTGAAGGTCTCGCCGTGCCACTGGTAGGTCTCGAACGACTGCAGCTCGCCGAGCCACGCGCGCGCCACGCCGTTGTCGCACACGCGCACCTCGCCCCAGCCGATCTCCTTGTAGGGGTTGGCGCGCACGCTGCCGCCAAAGGCCTTGGACATGAGCTGGCCGCCGAGGCAGTGCCCGAGCACCGGCACGTCCTTCCGCACCGCCTCGCGGATGAGCTCGAGGACCTGCGGGATCCACGGGAGGTCATCGTTCACGCTCATCGCGCCTCCCATGATGGCAATACCGGAAAAATGTCTCGGATCGCGCGGCACCGCCGCCCCTTCGTCGATCGCAAGCAGGTCCAATGCAATTGAACGGCGCTCGAGGTAGCTGGCAAAATAGGCGGGTCCTTCGCTGCGCGCGGTTCGAATAACAACGACGGGTTCCATGCCCAATATTATTGCGCTGCTTCTGTGGTTCGCCTGCGGTTTCGCCGCCGCGGCCGACGTTTCGCTGGTCGGCGTCATCGGCGGCAAGGCCGCCGTGGTGGTGCTCGACGGGGGCGAGCCGAAGACGGTGAAGGTGGGCCAGACGTGGAACGGGATCACGGTGCTGTCGGTGGACAAGGACAGCGCGCTCATGGAGATCGAAGGCACGCGCCGCGTGCTGCAGCAGGGCCAGCACTATCGCCGCGCGGCGGCCGCTTCGGATCACGCCCAGGTCACGCTCGCCGCCGGCCCCGGCGGCCACTTCGTCGGCGAGGGCGCGGTGAACGGCCAGCCGGTCCGCTTCCTGGTCGACACGGGCGCGACGTCGATCGCGTTGCCGGCGAGCTTCGCGCAGCGCGCGGGGATCGACTTCCGCCGGGGCGAGCCGGGCCTGTCCAACACGGCGAACGGCCTGGTGCCGGTCTACCGCGTGCATCTCGACAGCGTGCGGCTCGGCGGCATCGAGCTCCAATCGGTGGAAGCGGTGGTGTTCGAGGCGGGGCTCGACACCGCGCTCCTCGGCATGAGCTTCCTCAACCGCTTGGACATGAGGCGCGAGGGAGACACGATGACCCTCACGCGGCGCTTCTGAAAAATCGGGGTCTGACCCCGATTTACTTTTTTCCGGGAACCAGCGGAACGAAGCGCACCGGCAGCACGCGCCTCTCGTCGTAGCCGCCGTCGGCGCGCTTGACCAGCACCTTCAGGTACTGGACGTCGCCGGTTCCGCCCACCGGGATCACCATGCGGGCGCCCGGCTTCAGCTGCTCGATCAGCGCCGGTGGCACCTGCGGGGCCGCCGCCGTGACCACGATGCCGTCGAAGGGGGCCTTTTCGGGCCAGCCGGCATAGCCGTCGCCGATGCGCACCTCGACGTTGCGGTAGCCCAACTCCACGAGGCGCGCCGCGGCTGACCTTCCCAGGCTCTCGATCAGCTCGATGCTGTAGACCTGTTTTGCCGTCTCCGCGAGCACGGCCGCCTGGTATCCCGAGCCGGTGCCGACCTCGAGCACGATATCGCCGGGCTGCGGCGCCAGGAGATCGGCGGAAAGCGCGACGATGTAGGGCTGCGAGATCGTCTGTCCCGCGCCGATCGGCAGCGGATGGTTGCGGTAGGCGTAGGAAGCCTGAGCAGGGGGGACCAGCCGGTGGCGCTCCACCTTGCCGAGCGCCGCCCGCACCGCGGGCGACATCGTAGCCAAGCCGGTCTCGCCGCGGGTTTCCGCGTACATCGCGTCCACTTCTGCCACCAGGCGCTGCCGCTGGGCCGCGTAGTCCTGAGCTTGGGTTTCACCCAACACGAGAAACCCCAGGATCAACCGGGCTAGCGCGCCCGTTTGTTTCTCTCGATGAGCGCGTAGGCGCTGTGATTGTGGATCGACTCGAAGTTCTCCGACTCGACCACGTAGGCGTCGATGCGCTCGTCGAGGTTCAGCACCGCCGCCACGTCGCGCACCAGGTCCTCGACGAACTTCGGATTGTCGTAGGCTCGCTCGGTGACGAACTTCTCGTCCGGCCGCTTGAGCAGCCCGTAGAGCTCGCTCGAGCCCTGCCGCTCGACGATGTCGACGATTTCCTCGATCCAGACGAAGTCGTTGGTGCGCGCCGTCACCGTCACGTGCGAGCGCTGGTTGTGCGCACCGCGCTCGGAGATCTTCTTCGAGCAGGGGCACAGGCTCGTCACGGGCACCACCACCTTCATGGTGAAGCTCTGCCGAGCCTTGCGGATCTCGCCCGAGAAGGTGACGTCGTAGTCCATCAGGCTCTTCACCCCGGACACCGGCGCCTTCTTCTCGATGAAGTAGGGAAACGACATCTCGATGTGGCCTTCCTCGGCCTCGAGCTTGTCCACCATCTCGCGCAGCATCAGCTGGAAGGTCTCGACGGTGATCTCGCGCTCGTGCGCCTCGAGGATCTCGACGAAGCGCGACATGTGCGTGCCCTTGAACTGGTGCGGCAGGCCGACGTACATGTTGAACACGGCGATGGTGTGCTGCGCCTCGCCCCGGCGTTCCTGGATTCGCACCGGGTGGCGGATGGCCTTGATCCCGACCTTGTCGATGGCGAGCTTGCGCGAATCGGGGTCGCTCTGGACGTCCGGGATGTTGTACAGATCTCTCGACTTCATCGGGCTATTTTATCAATGCCGCCGGGTCAGGGTGAGGCTTGCGCCGCTCCGGTACATGTCCAAGTGCTTGAGAAAGCTCATGCCCAGCAGGGTTATCGGCAGCTCGTCGCGCTCGCTCAGCGTAGCCTCGACGTCGTAGACCACGATATCCCCGACCTGCACCGTGGCGAGCTGCACGAGCAGCGCCTCGCGGGCGCCGCTCGCGGTGAGGACCCGCACGCGCCGGGCGCCCGAAAGGCTGACCCCTGCGCGGCGCGCATCGCTCAGGTTCATCGCCACCGCGCTTGCCCCCGTATCGACGAGCGCCCTCACCGCGACCCCGTTGATCGCCGCCGTCACGATGAAGTGGCCGCGCTCGTCCGCCTGCAGCACGAGGCTCGAGGCGGTCGACGAGCCGAGCGGCATGAGCCAGCGCCGGCCGTCGACTTCGATCAGCGCCGCGGCCGAGCCGAGGTCGATCAGCTTCACGCCTTCTGGCGAGCTCTCTCCCGGGCGCAGCGTGCGCACTGCGCTGTTGTTCACGAGGACTTCCACGCCGGTGCCCGTGATCGACATCACCAGCACGGTCGTGGCGAGCGCCGCGCCCGGCCCTGCGAGCGCCAGGGCGAGGGCGAGACGCTTCAGGCCTGCCCCAGCGCGGAGCGGATGGACTTCGCGATGCCCGCGCCGTCCAGCCCCACGGAAACGAGGAGCCGTGCCGGATCGCCGTGGTCGATGAAGCGGTCCGGCAGGCCGAGCAGCACGACCCGGCGATCGATTCCGTGCCGGCTGAGCGATTCGCAGACCGCGGAACCGGCGCCGCCCATGACCTGGTGCTCCTCGACGGTCACGAGCAGCTCGTGGCGCTGCGCCAGCTCGCGCACCAGCCCGGCGTCGAGCGGCTTCACGAAGCGCATGTTGGCGACCGTGGCATCGAGCGCCTCGCCCGCCTCGAGCGCAGGCTTGAGCATCGCGCCGAAAGCGAGGATGGCGACGCGCTTGCCCTCTCTCCTGACTTCTCCCTTCCCGACCGGAAGGAGACTCATGTCCGGGTTCGCTTCGCCGAGCGCGGCGCCGCGCGGGTAGCGCACCGCGGCCGGCGTGCCGAGCTCGCATCCGGTGTAGAGCATCTGCCGGCACTCGTTCGCGTCGGAAGGCGCCATCACGGTGAGGTTGGGCACGGTGCGCAGGTAGGCGAAATCGAAGGCGCCGTTGTGCGTCGCCCCGTCACCGCCGACGAGCCCGCCGCGGTCGAGCGCGAACAGCACCGGCAGGTTCTGGATCGCGACGTCGTGGATCAGCTGGTCGTAGCCGCGCTGCAGGAACGTCGAATAGATCGCGAGCACCGGCCGCATGCCTTCGGCGGCGATGCCGGCGGCGAAAGTCACCGCGTGCTGCTCGGCGATGCCGACGTCGAAGTAGCGCTCGGGATAGAGCTCGGAGTAGCGCACCATGCCGGAGCCTTCGCGCATGGCCGGGGTAATGCCCACGACGCGCGGGTCGCGCGCCGCCATGTCGCACAGCCAGTCGCCGAAGATCTGCGAATACGTGGGCTTCGCGCCGCTCACGCTCTTCAGGCCCTCCGCGGGATTGAACTTGCCCGGGCCGTGGTAGGCGATCGGATCGTCCTCGGCGAGCTTGTAGCCCTGCCCCTTGCGGGTGATCACGTGAAGGAACTGCGGGCCCTTCAGCTTCTTGATGTTCTGCAGCGTAGGAAGCAGCGCATCGAGGTCGTGGCCGTCGATCGGACCGATGTAGTTGAAGCCGAACTCCTCGAACAGCGTCGAGGGCGTCACCATGCCCTTCACGTGCTCCTCGGCGCGCCGCGCGAGCTCCCACACCCCCGGCACGCGCTTGAGCAGGTGCTCGCTCGCGCGGCGGGCGGTCGAATAGATGCGGCCCGAAAGCAGGCGCGCGAGGTAGTTCGTCAGCGCGCCCACCGGCGGCGAGATCGACATCTCGTTATCGTTGAGGATCACGAGGAGATCGACGTCCATCGCGCCGGCATTGTTCATGGCCTCGTAGGCCATGCCGGCCGACATCGCGCCGTCGCCGATGACCGCGATGCAGTGGCGCTTCTCGTTCTTGAGCTTCGCGGCGACCGCCATCCCCAGGGCGGCGGAAATCGAGGTCGACGAATGCGCAGTGCCGAAGGTGTCGTATTTCGACTCGGCGCGGCGCGGAAACCCGGAGATGCCGTCGAGCATGCGCAGCCGCGCCATCGCCTCGCGCCGCCCGGTGAGAATCTTGTGCGGATAGGTCTGGTGGCCGACGTCCCAGACGATGCGGTCTTCCGGCGTCTCGAAGATGTAGTGCAACGCGAGGGTGAGCTCCACGGTGCCGAGGTTCGAAGACAGGTGCCCGCCCGTTTTCGACACCGCCTCGAGCACGTAGGCGCGCAGCTCGTCGGCGAGCTGGCGCAGCTGCTTCCTGTCCAGCGCGCGCAGCTGCGCCGGATCGTCGATGGTCTTCAGCAGCTCGTACATCGACGCATTGTAGGCATCGTGGGGAAGCCCGCCGGTGATCGCATTCATGGCTAGAACTTTCGCAATACGATGAAGTCGGCAAGCTGCCCGAGGCGCGTGGCGCGGCCGCCGAGGGGCTCGAGCGCCGCGAGTGCCTCGCTGCGCAGCTCGCCCGCCAGCTCGCGCGCCCGCGCGAGGCCGAGCGTCGAGACGTAGGTCGGCTTGCCCTGCCTGGAGTCCTTGCCCGCGGTCTTGCCCAGCGTGCTGGTGCTCGCGTCGTAGTCCAGCACATCATCGACGACCTGGAATGCAAGCCCTATGGCTTTCCCATACTTGTCCAGCGAATTTTTCTGGCCTGGATCGACCTGTCCGCACGCCGCACCCAACGTCACTGCGCCCCGGATCAATGCCCCGGTCTTGTGGATGTGCATGACTTCGAGCTCGGGCAGCGTCAGCGCCTTCCCGGTCGACTCGAGGTCGATCTGCTGGCCCCCCGCCATGCCGCGCGAGCCCGCGGCGACGGCGAGGGTCTTCACCATGTCGAGCTGGACGCGCGCATCGTCGGCGAGGCGCTGATCGGCGAGCAGCTGGAACGCCAGCGACTGCAGGGCGTCCCCAACCAGCAGCGCCGTCGCCTGGTCGTATTCCACGTGCACCGTGGGCTTGCCGCGGCGAAGGACGTCGTTGTCCATGCACGGCATGTCGTCGTGCACCAGCGAGTAGGCATGGATCAGCTCGACCGCGCAGGCCGCGATTTCGAGGCGCTCGGGCGGCGCCGCGGCCACTTCGCCCGCCGCAAAAGCGAGGAGCGGCCGCACGCGCTTGCCGCCCTCGAGGGTGGCAAAGCGCATCGCCTGGTGCAGGCGCGGCGGGGCCATGTGAGCCGGCGGCAGCAGGCGGGCGAGCGCCGCCTCGGTGCGCGCCTGGATGTCGCCCATCCAGGCCTGGAAGTCACTCTCGATGATCTGCATCGGGTCCCGCCTGCTGGGCGGCGTCGGCGAGCGGCTTCAGCACCTCGCCCTCCAGCACCTTGACCTGCTGCTGCGCCGCCTCGAGCTTCTGCTGGCAGAAGCGCGCCAGCTCCAGGCCGCGCCTGTGGGTGGCGAGCGCCTCCTCCAGCGAAAGCTCGCCGCCCTCCATTCGCGCCACGATTTTTTCCAGCTCGGCCAGCGCTCCCTCGAAGGAAGGCTCGCCTGAAGGCTTGCTCATCTTTTAGTAAAATACTGTTTTTCTAGGAGCTTTACAACGAATGTCGGACGTCGCGCGATGGCGGCAGGTGCGCCCGGCGAGCCCTCAGCTCCCGGTGGCGTGGTATTTCGACCCCGAGATCTTCGCCCTCGAAAAGAAGCTGCTGTTCGACGCCGGCGCGAACTACGTAGGCCATGAGCTTATGGTCCCCCAGGCCGGGGACTATCAGACGCTGGCGTGGACCAATGACGCCTGGATGCTGGTACGTAATGAGCAAGGCGTGGAGCTGCTGTCCAACGTGTGCCGCCACCGGCAGTCGATCATGCTCCGCGGCCGCGGCAACGCGCAGAACATCGTCTGCCCGCTGCACCGCTGGACCTATGACCTGAAGGGCGAGCTCCTCGGCGCGCCGCACTTCCCCGAGAGCCCCTGCGTCAGGCTGGGCTCGAAGCCGCTGACGAGCTGGAACGGGCTGCTTTTCAGCGGCCCGCGCGACCCGCGCCGCGATCTCGCCCGGATCACCACCCTAGCCGATTGGGATTTCGATGGCTACGTCCTCGACTCGGTGCGGGTCGACGAATACAACATCAACTGGAAGACCTTCATCGAGACCTACCTCGAGGTCTACCACGTCGACTTCTTCCACCCGGGGCTCGGCAACTTCACCGACTGCAACAACTTCAGCGTCGACTATGGCGAGGAGTATTCGGTGCAGATCGTCGCCGCCAAGGCGGGCCTGCAGCGGCCCGGCACTCCGGTGTACAAGCGCTGGCAGGAGCTATGCCTCAAGCAGCTCGACGGCCAGAAGCCGAAGCACGGCGCCCTCTGGGCCTCCTATTTCCCGGGACTGACCTTCGAGTGGTATCCGAACGTGCTCGTCGTCTCGTACCTCATCCCGCGCGCGCCCAACCGCACCACCAACGTGGTGGAGTTCTATTACCCGGAGGAAATCGTCCTTTTCGAGCGCGAGTTCATCGAGGCGCAGCAGGCCGCGTACGCCGAGACCGCGATCGAGGACAACGAGATCTGCGAGCGCCTCGACGCCGGCCGCCGCGCGCTGTACGAGCAGGGCCTGGACGATGCCGGCCCCTACCAGTCGCCGATGGAAGACGCCGAGGTCCATTTCCACGAGTGGCTGCACCGCAAGCTGGGCCGCTGACGACAAAGGGGTGAACCCCTTTTTCATTGCCAATGCCGACCATCCTCGTCAGTACCGCCGAGCTCGCGGCCCATCCCGAGTGGCGCGTGTTCGATTGCCGCCACGATCTCGCCAAGCCCGCACTCGGCGAAGAGCAGTATCGCGAGGCGCACATTCGTGGCGCGCTGTTTGCCCATCTCGAGCGCGACCTCTCGGCGCCGAAGACCGGCCGCAACGGCCGCCATCCGCTTCCCGATCCGAAGGATTTTGTGAAGTGGGTAGAGAAAAGCGGCATCCTGCCGACGGATCAAGTCGTCTGCTACGACGCCGGCAACGGCGCCATGGCGGCGCGCCTGTGGTGGATGCTGCGCTGGATCGGCCACGAAGCGCTCGCCGTGCTCGACGGCGGGCTGGCGAAATGGCTGGCGGAGAAGCGCCCCGTGACGGCCGAGGTGCCGCGCTTTCAGCCTTCGCAGTACACGCTGAAGCGAAAGCCGCAAGGCCAGGTGAGCGTGGCTGACGTTGAAGGGCGCGGCAAGGAGATGCTGCTGCTCGATGCGCGCGCGCCGGCGCGCTACCGCGGCGAGCAGGAGCCGATCGACCCGATCGCCGGGCGCATTCCGGGGGCGAGGAACCGCTTCAACATGGACAACGTCTCGCCGCAGGGAACGTTC
>Ga0307497_10000181_pt1 | contig 13745 bp, 11 predicted proteins | sample 10_S_MG_FD_201366 | JGI IMG/M metagenome (GOLD analysis project Ga0307497, IMG submission 201366) | Soil microbial communities from Populus trichocarpa stands in riparian zone in the Pacific Northwest, United States - 10_S | ecosystem: Environmental > Terrestrial > Soil > Riparian zone > Trees...
CCTCCGCGGCCGCGCCGCTGGTCGCCGGGATCGCCGGCTTGCTGTTGTCGCTGAACCCCAACCTCAAACGCGCGGACCTCGTGCGCATCCTCGAGCACACGGCCGACAAGATCGATCCGCGGGCCGCCGGCTACGACGCGACCGGATTCAGCGCGCGCGCAGGTTACGGGCGCGTGAACGCGGCGCGCGCGCTCGTGCCCACGGCCAAGATTACGGTGACTCCCGCGCGCGTCGCGCCCGGTGAGCCGTTCAGCGTCACGGTCACCGCGAGCGCGCCGTTTGGCTTGTCTTCGCTTTCGTGGCGCGGGCTCGCGACCGGCGTAGCGGACCTCGACGCGCCGCACGAGCGGGCGCTCGACGGCGAATTCGTGGGCACCATAACGTGGTCCGGGTTGACGGTCGCGGCGCCAGGAACGTTGGTCCTCGTCGGCGACGCGGCGGACCTGCACCTGGCCGCGGCGGCGCCCGGTTACCCGCACCGCGCGAGCGAGGCTGCGGCCGCGCCGAGGGCCGAGCTCAGCGTCGTGGAGCGCTCGGATGGCGTCTCGCGGTAGCATTTCGCCGCCCGTCGTTGCCGGAGAACCCCGAGTCATGTCCGAGGGAGCGGAGAGCGCGCTTGAGGCGCAGGTCGCGGCCGACCTCGTCGCGCGCATAGGCGTAGGCTCGCGCGACGCCGAGGCCGAGATGATTCGGCGCTACGGCGCTAGCTTGCTGTATCTGCTCAAGCGCCGGACGCGCGACGCGGAGCTTGCGCTCGATCTGCGCCAGGACACGTTCCGGATCGCGCTCGAGAAGCTCCGGAGCTCCCGACTCGAGGAGCCGGAGCGCCTCGCGGCGTATCTGCGGAGCGTGGCGCTGAACCTCTTGATCGCACAATGGCGCAAGGATAGGCGCCGTGCGACGACGGCCGATTCGGAGATCATCGACACGGTGCCGGACGATGCCGGCGGGCCGTTCGAAAATGTCTCACGGGATCAGGTCCGCGACGCGGTGGTCGCGCTGCTGCGCGAGCTCGGAACGGAGCGCGACAGGGAAATCCTGACGCGCGTCTACTTGAAGGAAGAAGACAAGGCGACGATCTGCGCGGCGCTCGGCGTCGACTCCGTGCATTTCAACCGCGTGCTGTTCCGCGCGAAGGAGCGCTTCCGCGAGCTTCTGGAGCGCGCCGAACGCCGTGCGAAGCTGCGGCTCGTCGGCTGACGATCGCAACTCGAGCTGAGACAAGTGGGAAGGACGAGACAGCCCTAGGATCATGGACCGCCAACACATCCGCGAAGAGCAGATCGTCGAACGCTACCTGCAGGGCAAGCTCAGCGCGGCCGAGGAGCAGGCGTTCGAGGAGGCCTACCTCGGCGATCCCGAGCTCCTCGCGGAGCTCGAGGCGGCCGAGCGGCTGCGCGACGGGCTCCGGGATGTTCAGGAGGCAGACGTGGGCGCGCGGCCGCCCCGGCGGTCGCGGTGGCTCGAAGTCATGGCGTCGCCGCGCTACGGAATCGCGGCTTCCGTCGTCGCCGCGGCGGCGCTCGCGGCCTCCGGCCTGCTGGTGCTGCAGAACCGCACCGGCGGAAGCGCCGGGCCATCGGCCCTCGTGGCCGCGAGCCACGTGCGAGTGCTGTCGCTCGTCTCCGTACGCGGCACCGGCAATGCGAACTCGATCACCGCTCCCGCCGCCGACGACTGGACCGTGCTGCTGCTCGACCCGGGCGTCGGCGACTACGAGCAGTATCGCGCCGTGCTCGTGCGCGTCGACGGCAATGCCGAGCGCGAGATCCTACGTCGCGACGGCCTGCTGCCTACTTACGAGGATCAGCTCGCGCTCGGTGTCCCGGGCCGCCTGCTGACTGCGGGCCAGTACGAAGTCCGGCTCGCGGGGAGCCGTCGCGACTCGAAGGCACCGCTCGACGAGCTCGGCCGCACGCCTCTGACCGTCACCCCCCGTCCCTAGTCCGGCCGCAACGCCAACCCTCCGTTTGCCCTGAACGCGCAGTCAGCGCGCGGCTGCCATGCGGGTGAGATGAAACCCGCTGTCGCGACACCAAAGGAGGGAACAGGTTTGCAGCGGCTCCAGACCGCGTTGGGAAAAAGAATGAACGCCACGCACGACCGTCCCGGCTTCCTGAGCGAGTGTTGGCACAGCGCGCATCGCGCGCGCGACTTCTTGCGATACGCGCCGCTGATGCCGCTCGGCACGGCCGGCGGCTGCTTGTTGATCGCTCTGTGCCTTTTTCGGGTCTTGCCGCGCACCTGGCCCTTGTGGCTAACCGCCGGCGCGTTGCTTGCGCTCGTCCAGTGGCAGACCGCGCGCCGGGTCGCGCGCTCGGGCAGGGCGGGCACCCCCGCGGCGGTTCGGCGCAGCCGTTGGGTTCTCCTCAACGCGTTCGCGGCGGGTCCGTTCTGGGGAGCCGCGACGCTCGCGCTATTCCCGGCCGGCTCGGTGGAGCATCAGCTCCTGCTCGCGTTCATTCTGACGGGAGTCACGACGCTGTGGCTGCCGTTCTTCGCCTTCGTGCGGATCTCGTTGCTCGTGTTTGCGGTCCCGGGCGTGCTGCCCATGGCGTTTGCGCTCCTGCTCTCCCCCCAGCCCCCGCAAACGACCATGGGCAGCCTTTTGTTGCTGTTGATCGGCGCGCTCGCCGTCATCGCACAAGCCGTGAGCCGAATCCTGTTCGCCGAGTCCGCCGCGCGGCGCGCGTTGCAACACCAGGCGACGCACGACGGCCTCGTCGGCCTCGTCAACCGGGCGGAATTCCACCGCTGCGCCCACACGCTCGACGTGATGCGGAGTCGCTCGTACGCGATCGTGTTCATCGACCTCGACCATTTCAAGCAGATCAACGACTCTGCGGGCCACGCGGCCGGCGACGAGCTCTTACGCAGCGTCGGCGGTGTGCTACGCGCAGTCGTGCGCCAAGGCGACACGGCCGCGCGGCTTGGCGGCGACGAGTTCGCGATTCTCATGGAAGGCTGCGATGCCCAGGAAGCCGCGGAGATCGCGACGACGATCCTCGCGCGCATCGGGAGCTTTCAGCTCGCGGGCCGTGCGCGCGGCCGGCGGATCACCGCGAGCATCGGCATCGCATGCAGCGCCGATCTCTTCACGAGCCCCGCGCGACTCCTCGAGGCCGCGGATCAGGCGTGCTACCGGGCGAAGCGCTGCGGCCGCAATCGCATCGAGGTCGCGACCGGGCTCGCCGATCACGCGCCGCGCCAACGCGAGCGCGCGGAGTTCGCGCTCGTAGGTGATCTGTCGGTGAGCGTGCGATGAGCGAGCAAAGCATCGTGGCGGAGTTGCTGCGCGACGGTGACGCGTTGTGGTCGTCGGTCGAATGCGACGTCAAGCGCGACCGCGTAGTGATCTATGCACGGCTGCATGCGAATCAGCCGTTTGGGGTCGAGCGGGCGCTCGCGGAATCGCGGCGAGTGTTCGAATCGGTCCTCGCGCGATACACCGGGTGTCACGAGTGGTTGGCGGCCGTGCAGTGGAGCGACAGGCTCTGCAAGACCTTCACGACGCAAGCGGGCGGCGGCCCGAACTGGGACGGTGCTCGTTATTCGATTCTGCGCAGCGTCGACGGCGCGCACCGCTCACTGGAGATCGTCGAGCAGCGCGCCCTCCGCGACGGGCCGCCCGATGCTGAACTGAAATTGCCAGCTGCCGTCGTTGACCCAGCCGATTGAGAACACGAATGGCCCCGCCGGGGTCCGGCCCGCGACGGTGCCCGCGAGGCCGTAGAGGGTTTCGGCCGGCAGCCCGTCGACTCGGCCGCGCATCTGCGCGGCCTGGACGCGGACACCGGCATACAGCGACTGGCCGAACAATGGCTGAATGTCGACTAACCGCCAGGAATAGCGCGTGGCCGCCGTCCAATAGCTCGTGCCGCGTAGCTCACCGGGCCGTAAGCCCGGGAACGTGCGGATGCCGCCGAGCTCGAACAGCTCGGTGGCGGGTAGCTCGCCACTCGGCGCCGCTCCGCCGCCGACGAGGATCGCGAGCGAGTCGCCGTTGCGGACGCTGAACGCGCGCGCGATCAACGCCTCGAACAGACTGTAGTCGAATTGGCCGCCAAACCAGTTCTCGCTGTGCGCGTAGCGCGCGTTCACGAGCATGCCGTGCGTCGGCAAGGCGAGCGTGTCGCGTGTATCGAACAGCGCACGCAGCTCCACGGTGGTGTCCGGCTCGCGCGGAAACTCGGGCAGCACGGACGCGCCCGTGTCGATCTCGGCCGCCTGCGACCCCGTCCGCACGCCGAGGCGAAATTGGGCGAGCGTGCTGACGTTCATACCGAGGTCCACCTGCCCGTAGCGCTGCCGCATGATGTAGCGCGCCGCGCGGTCGCCGTTCGAATAGACGTCCTCGTAATCGTCCTCGGCTTGCACGCTCGGCTGCACGAAGAAGCGTTGGCTCACGTCGAGCGGCTGATAGAAATCCGTCCGTGCCACCGCCTGGCGGCCGACCTGGAGCGCGTTGTGCCAATGCCCGCCGAGTGAGTTGATCCACGTGCGGTCGTGATCCGCGCGCAGGATCGCGAAGATGTCGCCGCCTTCGTAGGCGGCGAGGCCGAGATCGAAGCGCATGAAGGTCGGGCCCCATTCTTTTTCGACCGGCGAGATCTCGAGCACGCGCGCCTCGGGCGGACCCGTGAGCTCGTAATCGACGCGCTCGAAATCGCCGAGCGCGTAGATTCGCTCGATGTCTGCTGCGACGCCATCGGCGCTTACCGCTTTGCCGGGCACGACGTGCTGGAGTTGCGCGCGCACGTAGTCGGGATTCACGCGCTGCGTGCCAACGATCCGCACTTCCGCGAGCACGGGCTTCTCCTCCTCGGATTTGTCGAGCTTCGTGCGCCAAGCGCGATAGGCGTCGTCGGACACGGCGAAGCGGCGCAGATCGTCGCGCCGGTCCTCTGCAGCCTTGCGGCCGAGCTCGAGCGCTTCGGGCACTCGCTCGAACGCGGTCGTGCCGATGTCGCCCATCGGCACCTCGATGCCGACGTCCGCCGGGCCGAGGCTCGCGATCTGCGCGCGCTCGTTCGCGGAGATCATGACGTCCACGGAGCGGGACAAGAGGCTCAGCGAGGAGGTCAGATCGTCCGCCGTTGGCGGCGGCGACGACATCCACACGGCGATGACGACGTCCGCGCAAAGGTTGCGCGCAATGTCGACGGGTAGGTTCCGCGTGATGCCGCCGTCGGAGAGCACCTTGCCGTCGATTAGGACGGGCGAGAACACGCCCGGCATGGCCATGCTCGCGCGCATCGCCTCGGCGAGGTCGCCGCCGTCGAGCACGACCATGTCGCCGGCGACCATGTCCGTCGCGATCGCGCGAAACGGGAGCGGCAAGTCGTCGAAGTTGTGCGTGTAGCGCGCCGACGCGACGAGCGTCCTGATCGCTTGCTCGATCTCCTGCGTCGCGATGAGCCCGCCCGGGAGTCGCACCGATCCGTGCTGAAGGCCGACTTCGAGCGGGTTCGAATACGTGAGCTGCGTGAGCTTGCGCTCGATCGGCATCCGGTCGCGGCGGCCCTGGCCGCCGACGGTGCGCTTCCAGTCGATCGCGAGCACCGCGCGCTCGAGCTCCGGCGCGGGAACGCCGGACGCGAAAGTCGCGCCGACGAGCGCGCCCATGCTCGTGCCGACCACGCAGTCGACGGGCACGTGCAGCTCGTCGAGCACGCGAATCACGCCGATGTGCGCGGCGCCTTTCGCGCCGCCGCCCGCGAGCACGAGGCCGATTCGCGGGCGCTGCGGAGGGGTGCTCGCGGGTTGGCCGCTCGCGGCTTGCGAGACGAAGGCAGTGCCAAGAAGAAGGGCTGCCAGCGAACGCCATGTCGTCATGACCATTGGACTCCCTCTGCGCGGAAACCCATTGCAGGGTGCGGTAACCCGCAGCGCAACTGCGGAATCTGCCTATCGACCCGCGCTAAGATGCGCTGTAACGCACGGACAGCGCCAGTTCCCGCCCTCGATCCAATCCGATGAGATTCAACCGGCTTCTACCGCTGATCGTCGCGTGCGCGCTGTTCATCGAGAACATGGACTCCACCGTGCTCTCGACCTCGCTGCCGGCCATCGCCGCGGATCTCGTGACCGATCCGATCGCGCTCAAGCTCGCGCTGACGGCCTATCTCCTATCGCTCGCCGTGTTCATCCCTATCAGCGGCTGGGTCGCGGACCGTTTCGGGGCGCGGCCCACGTTCATGACGGCGATCGCCGTGTTCCTGCTCGGCTCGATCGGCTGCGCCGCGAGCGGCTCGCTCGGCACGCTCGTCGCGGCGCGCTTCGTGCAGGGCATGGGCGGCGCAATGATGGTGCCGGTTGGGCGGCTCGTCCTGCTGCGAACCGTCGCGAAGAGCGAGCTCGTGCACGCGTTGTCGTGGCTCACGATCCCGGCGCTCGTCGGCCCCGTGGTGGGCCCGCCGCTCGGCGGCTTCATCACGACGTACTTCCACTGGCGCTGGATCTTCCTGATCAACCTCCCGATCGGTCTGCTCGGGATCGCGCTCGCGAAGCGCTTCATTCCCGACATCCGCGAGTCGCCGCCGCCGCTCGACTGGCTCGGGTTCGCGCTCGCGGGTCTCGGCCTCGCGCTCGCGATGTTCGGTTTCTCCACGCTCGGCCGGCACCTCGTGCCCGTCGAGGTCGCTGCCGCGACGCTCGTGCTCGGCGTCGCCGCGCTCGTCGGCTATGTCGTGCACGCGCATCGCACCGAGCATCCGCTCCTCGACCTCGACCTGTTCAAGCTCGCGACCTATCGCGCGGGCGTGGCGGGCGGATCGTTGTTCCGGATCGGCGTCGGCGCATCGCCGTTCCTGCTGCCGCTCATGCTGCAGATCGGCTTCGGCCTGAGCCCGGTGCAGTCCGGCTTGCTCACGTTCGTGTCGTCGATGGGCGCGATGTTCATGAAGACGCTCGCGGCGAGGATCTTGAATCGCTTCGGCTTCCGCCGCGTGCTCGTCGTGAACGGTCTTGCGGCCTCGGCGCTGCTCTGCGCGTGCGGCCTGTTCCGACCGGAGACCGCGCACGCGGTGATCATCGCGACGTTGCTCGTGAGCGGCTTCCTGCGGTCGCTGCAATTCACGAGCCTGAACGCGATCAGCTACGCCGAAGTCGATTCCAAGCGGATGGGGCAGGCGAGCAGCCTCGCCGGGATGATGCAGCAGCTCTCGCTGGGCTTGGGGGTCGCGATCGCCGGCTATCTTCTCCAGGTCGTCGGCGCCGCGAGCGGCCGGCAGGCGACCGACGTGCACAACTTCTACGTCGCGTTCCTTGGCGTCGGCCTGATCTCGGCGAGCTGTGTATTCTTCATGTGGCCGCTGCCGCGCAACGCGGGCGCGGAGATGTCCGGCCGCGGACGCCTTGGGCGAGAGGTCGCGGAGCCGAAGCCGGCGCAGCTGCCGGCGACCTGAACGCGCCTCAAGCCGCTCCGGTAGCGACGGCTTCGATCGCGCGTTGGTGCGCGCGCAGCACGGGCGTGAGCAACCGGGCGTCGACGCAGTCGAGCGTATCGGCGACGGTGTGGAACCAACGATGTTGGCCGAGCACGGCGAACGCGTTCGCGTAGCCGCGGTCGGTAAACGTCGACAGCTCGCCTGCCCCCGCGCGAATCGCAACGGCTCGCTCGAGGCCGCTCAGGCCCGTGAACGCGCGCGACGCGAGTTCGCGGATCGGCTCCGACGCCATCAGCGAGCGCTGCGGATCCGCGCTGTCGAGCATCACCCAGCGGCCGTCGCGCTGCTCGGCGTCGCGTGCGGCGAGCGTCGCGCCGATGTGGGCCCAGCAGAGGGTTTTGGTTGGCGGCGGGCCCTGGCCGATCACGCGCTGCGAGCCCGCGAAGAAATACTCGTGGCCGCCCGTGTTCATCACGAACACGGACAGGTCGGGAAACCGGCGCGGTGCCCAATCCGCGAGCTCGAGGAACACGGCGGTGCCCGTGCCGCGTTCGGCCACGCAGCCGTACCAGCCCGAGCGAGGCGTCGAGATCCCGAGCCAGCGCTCGCCGCGCGCGACGCGCCCGACCACGTTGCGGCACGACCGATGGGTCGCGTCGCCGTCGACGATCAGAGTGGCCTCGCTCGCGGCGCGCGCGGCCGCGACGAACGGCTCCGCGAGTTTCGGAGCGAGCACGGCTGCGGGCACCGGCACGAACGGCTCCTCCGGCGCGTTGAGCGCGACGGCCTCGCCGCTCGGCCCCGTCGTCACGATCACCACGGCGACGGCGCCGCGGCGCGCCGCCTCGACGACCGTCTGCCCGATTCCGCCTTGAGGGGACAACGCCGCGTGCCGCGCGAATTGTGCGACGACGAGCGCGATGCGGCCCGCAACATCGCCGACGTCCGCGCCTTCGCCCGCGACGAGCGCGAGCCGGGCCGTAACGCCGCGCGCCCCGGTCGTCACGACCGGCGCTTGCGGCACGACCTCGGTGGACGCAGCGCCGCTCGCGAGACGCGCCGCGCGCTTCACGAAGAACGGCGCATCGAACGACGAGTCCTCGACGCGATAGCCGGACGCGCGCAGCCGATCCGCGACCCATTGGGCCGTCGTTGTGTCGCCCGGCCCGGCGGAGAACTTGTCGCCGAACGAGGCGTGCCGCTCGAGATCGGAACGCAGCCGGCGCGTCACCGCGTCGAGGTCGTCGTCGGCGCGCGCGCGCGGCGGCGCGACGGACAGCGCGCTCGCGCCCGCGCCCCAGGCGATACCGCGCAACAGCTCGCGTCGCGTCGTCATCTCGCGCCCTTCAGTGCGTTCCGAAGCGCTGATTCTCGAGGCAAACGAACTCGAGCAGCTCCTGGTCCGGCATGATCTTTTGGTTCACACGGACGGTCCACGGCTTGGTGTAGACCTTCGGGTCGTCGATCGTGATGTCGATCTCCATGCGCCCGTACGAGGGTCGCCGAAAACGCTCGGTGAGCTTGCCAGTGTCCGTGAGCGGAGTCCCGAACACGTCGAGCCAGCCGCCGTCGCGCAGCCCCGTCGTCTCGACGACCAACGTGTCGCCGTCCCAACGACCGACCGAATAGCCGTACCACCACGGCTGCGGATCGTCGCTCGGCGCTTTGCGCCCGTCCGTGAAGACCTGCCGGATCCCCATGCTCGCCTCGTAGAGGATCACGAGCAGGTTGGGCGTCTGGACGAGCTTGCGCGGCGCGCCTTGCGTGTGGAACTGCATGATCCCCATCGGCAGGCAATGCGCCTCCGGGTTGTCCTTGCCGTTCGCGTCGCGGCGCTGCTTCAGCAGCGCCTCGCCCTCGGGCTTGAACGGCGGCCCTTCCTTGATGTTCTGCGCGATGTTCAGAAAGCCCGCGACCGGCGGCCCCGCGGAGAACGTGAGCGCGGGCTGCTGCGCGCCGCCGAGCACATTGACTCCCTGCCAAACGCCCGTGAGATCGACCTTGCCGTCCTTCGTGCGCGGCGCCGGCGCGTCGAGATCGGGCTGACCTGCTGCGGTGAGCGGCACGCGACCGCTCTCGTGCGGCCCCCATTGCGCCTCGCAAGGCGACGCGGCGCCGAGCACAATCGAGCTCAAAATCGCGACCCCGAGGCACGGCTGCGGCTGCATTCAGTTCTCGCGGTTCGTGAGACGGCGCGTCAGGGTATCATTCCGCTCGCCGCGACGGCGTCAGCGCAACGGGGGACGCGCTCGATGAATCATCGCTCGCTCGGTGTCTGGTTACTGGTCTCGCTCGGCGCCACCGCTCCGGCCCTCGCGCACCACTCGTTCGCTGCGGAGTACGACCGCGACAAGCCGATCACGCTCACCGGGACCGTGACTCGCGTCGAGTGGACGAATCCTCACGCGCGGCTCTACCTCGACGTGAAGGACGAGAGCGGCAAGCTCGTCGGCTGGGATCTCGAGCTCGGGCCGCCGAACGGCCTCATGCGCCAGGGCTGGACGCGCAACTCGCTGCAGGCCGGACAAACCGTCACGGTCAACGGCTTCCTCTCCAAAGACGAGCCGCATGTCGCGAACGCGCGCTCCGTGTTCTTGCCGGACGGCCGCCAGGTGTTCACGGGCTCGTCGTTCGACACGACGACGACGGAGCCGCCGGTTGCGAAGTAGCGGGCCCGACGTGCCCGTCGCGCCGGCCGATTCGCTCGTCGAGCCCGCGGCTCCACGCGAAATCGAACGCCGCGCACTGCTCCGCGCGTGCTGCGCGCTCGCGCTCGCGCTCGGCGGCGCGGTGCGCGCGCGCGGAGACGACGCGAGCGCGCCGCCACCGGAAGCGCTCGCGCCGCCGCAATCCGGCGACGTGCTCGTGTTCGCGTTCGGCGCGCGCGCGGGGCAGCCGATCGCGGCCGACGATCTCGCTGCCAGCACGAAGCAGACGCTCGCGTTCCCGATGGACCCGGCGACGCGCATCGTGCGCGACGGGACGCGGCTGAACCAACTGATCGTCGTGCGGCTCGCGCCGGACGCGCTCGCAGCCGAGACGCGCGCGCGCTCGGCCGACGGCGTCGTCGCGTACTCGGGCGTTTGCACGCACACGGGTTGCGACGTCACCGACTGGCTCGCCGCGGCGCGGCACTTCAAGTGCCCGTGCCACGAGTCGGAATTCGACCCGAGCGACGCGGCGCGCGTCGTGTCCGGTCCCGCGCCGTGGCAGCTAGCCGCACTGCCGCTGAAGGTCGCGGGCGGCGTGCTCGCGGTCGCGGCGCCGTTCCTCGGCAACGTCGGCTTCGCGCAGCCGGGAGGCCCTTCGGGTCCGTAGCCGCAAGGGCGTCTCGACTCGCTTTACGAAATATCGCTCGTTTGCGCAGGCGCTCTCGCGCCAGGCAGACTGCCGAGCCCTATGCCCAAAGGGCGAGTCAGACAACGAGCCGGTCTCATGAATACAACTGACTCGCGGCTATTGCGTTGGCTACCATCGATCGCGCTCGCGAGCCTGCTGTGCGCCTGCGGAGGCGGCGGGGGCGGCGGAGGGGGCGGAGGTGGCGGAGGTGGCGGCGGAGGGGGAGGCACCACGGCGGGCGCCTTCACTCTCAGCGTGCCGAGCGCGACCTTCTCCATCAAACAGAATGGCCCGACGCATTCCGCCAACCTCGGCGTGGTCGTTCATCTCGCCGATTTCTCTGCCGCGAAGATCACGGCGGGCTACAGGAACGGTGTCACGGCGCCGGCGTGGCTGAATGTCTCGAGCTCCGGTTCCGGCCTCGACTACACGTTTACGCTGAACGTAACGACCGGCGGGCTCACGAACGGCAGTTACACGACGACGCTCACGTTCGGTACCTCGGACAGCAACGACGGCGTTCTGCAAACGAAAGATTTGCCGGTGACGCTGACCGTGCGCGACGGGATCGTCACTCAGGGGCCGCTGCTCAGCACCACGGTGAACGCCGGCAGCAGCGACCAGAAGGCGTACCCGTATAAAATCGCCGTTACGGCACCGACGAGCGTTCAATGGACGGTGACGAGCAACCAGGCCTGGGCGAGCGGACCTGCGGGCACGCAGCAGGGCGGCGGGTTGTTGAACGCCGTCATCGACACCGCCGGGCTACCGGTCGGTCAGCACATGGCCGAGCTGACTCTGACCAACGTAGCGGATGCGTCGGATACCGATAAGGTCTACTTCTCGGTCACGGTGAACCCCGCCACGCTCACCGTCACGAGCGGCGCCGTCGTGATCGGCGGCACGACCGGCCTCGAGTCCACATCGGTTCCCGTGACGTTCACGCTCAGCACGGACGTAAACAGCTATGCGTGGGCGATCACGACATCCACGACGAGCGGCGGCAATTGGCTGCACGCGAGCGCAACGAGCGGCATGGTCTCCGCAGGCGGCGCGACGGTCACGCTCGACGCCGGCGGTGCGCCGGTCGCAGCGGGGACCTACACCGGCTCCGTCGACGTCAGGGTCACGGTCAACGGCGTCGTGCTGCAGGCCACCATACCGGTCACGGCGAACCACGAGGCCAACCGACTGCTCGTCAGCGCTCTTGGCGTGGCCTTCTCGAGCTTCCCGACGAGGCAGGTGCTCACGCGCACGTTGACTGTTTTCAATACGCACGAGGGTGCTTCGGGTGTCCCGTGGAGCGCTGTGAGCGATCAGCCCTGGCTCAGCGCCACCGCGAGCGGCGTGACCGGCGGCGCGCTGGTCCTGACGGCGGACGTCACGGCGCTGCTCCCGGGCCAGTACTTCGGACACGTGACGGTTTCTTCGTCGGATCAGGGCATCGCGAATCAGGAAACCGTGCGCGTCGGCTTGACCGTCGCCAGCGCGAACCCGGCAGCGACGATCGACGCCCCGTCGATCGCTCCGATCGAGATCGTGGCGAGCCCGGTGGAGCCGGTCGTGTTCGCGCTGACTCCCGCGTCGATCGCGGTGTACGACACGAACTCGGGTGCGTTGCTGAGAACGCTGACGGGGACTTTCGCGCACGCGACGTCCGTCGCGATCAGCGACGACGGCGAGGTCGTATACGTCCTCGATGCGGTCGGTAGCAACGTGAGCGTCTACGCCATGGACTCGAACACCGGCGCCGTCCTCAAGACATACGGGTACAACAACTCGTTCTTCACGATTCCACCCGCCATTCAGTACGCGCGGCCGAGCGCTCACCCCGTATTGCTCGACACGATAACGGGCCACGTCTTCGATCTCGTGACCGACACGACGTATCAGAAGACGATCTGGGGCCCAGCGATCGCCATCAGCCGAGACCAGCGCCGGATCTATACACAGGACACGAGCTTCAGCCCTTCGACGATCAAGGCTTATCGCGCGGCGTATTCGAACCTCAACTCGGCAGGATTCGCATTGACCGAGGCCGCGAGCAACCAGGGCGAGACGCTTGGCGGCGGAACCCGGAGCAATGGCGCGGACGTGGCACTGTCGCCGGACGAGACCGAGCTGTACGTCGCCGCCGGCTCACCTTACCGTTTCGACGTGCTCGACGGCGTCACGCTGGCAACGAAACGCTCCATCGACATCCTGCCATTCCCGACCGATGTGGAAACGTGCTGGAACGGCTTGATCGCGGGCGGCGCGGACACCAACGACGCCGCCGGAGATCTCTGGATATTGGACGGCTCGGGCGCGCCGCTCGCGCGCCAGGACTCCGGCAACGGCTCGCTGCAGAAACGCGCCTTACGCTTCTCGGGCGATTGCGCGCGGCTCGTGACGGCGAGCGACATCGGTTTGCGTATTCAAAGCGCGCCAACGCCGCCGTAGCGGAAGGAATTCCGGAGCGCGGCGAACCCTTCATAGAGGGCGCCGCAGACATGGCGAACCGCGCTCGGCTCGTTCAGTATTGGCGTGACGGTCGTTCCACAGGGGGGTCGATGGTCCGCCGTTCAATGGCCTGCACGTTCGTCGTCGGCGCGCTGCTCGCGGCGTTCACGGCCGCGGCGCAATCGCCGCGCGCCTACAGTGCCGTGACGGACGCACGGCTCGAATCGCCCGAGCCCCGCAACTGGCTCATGTACCGGCGCACCTACGACTCCTGGGGCTACAGCCCGCTCGACAAGATCAACACGCGCAACGTGCGGAATCTCGTTCCCGTCTGGTCCGCGTCGACCGGCACGGCCGAGGGCCATCAGGCGCCCCCGATCGTGAACGACGGCACGATGTTCATCACGACGCCGTTCAACCAGGTGCTCGCGTTCGACGCGGCGAGCGGCGATCTCCTCTGGCGTTACCGCAGGCAAATGCCGGCCGACATCCGGATGGGCCACCCGACGAATCGCGGCGTCGCGCTCTACGGCGACAAGGTCTTCATGGCGACCTCCGATGCGAAGGTCGTCGCGC
>Ga0307497_10000182_pt1 | contig 13703 bp, 23 predicted proteins | sample 10_S_MG_FD_201366 | JGI IMG/M metagenome (GOLD analysis project Ga0307497, IMG submission 201366) | Soil microbial communities from Populus trichocarpa stands in riparian zone in the Pacific Northwest, United States - 10_S | ecosystem: Environmental > Terrestrial > Soil > Riparian zone > Trees...
CCCGCGCCGCAGCGAGCGACTTGCGTTCATCGAGGAACGTGCACTCCATGATCAGGGTGCCGACCTGGTACAGCTCGGGGGCGTGATCGAATGCCGAGATCAGGGTGTCGGTCGCGTAGGCCAACTCCGGACGGTCCTCATATACGGTGACCTCGGTGCCGCCACGACGCAGGGTAGCGATCTCCGGTCCCGTCAGACCCCGAAACTCCTGGCGTAACTTGGCGACCCGCCGGACTACGACGTAACCGAGCGACGGCACCGGGTGAAACGTGCGAAACGCCCGGATTCGGAGGTCACCGCGGAGCGAGATCTCGTCACCCGGACGCAGTCCAATCGGCTCGATCTCGAGCGGAGACTGCTGCAGTCGCGAGAGTCCGGCGAGCACCGAGAGCAACTCGGCCTCGATCTCCGCGGGCATCACCACGCGCGGCGGCGGCCTGTTTGCCAGGCCACGGATGCCCAGCAGTGCAGGGAACGCCCCGAGATGATCGACGTGCCCATGTGAAAGCAAGATGGTGTCAGCCGAGGCCAGAGATCGCAATGGAGCCCCCGCATCAAGCAACAGGCCGAGCTCGGGGACCGCGAGAGACGTGTAGACACCACCGACCGAGATCCCACTCACCGAGTGGGGCCCGGCCGTGACCGTCGTCATCATCGCGGAGGGGCTCGGTACATCCAGGACATCGGGGACTCTCTGCATCTCCCACCTTCCTACAGCAACTCCTGCGCCAGTCCCATACCTCGCCAAGTCCCAGAGTTCAAACTCCGGGTACGCCTGCACCCAGGGCGCATGTTTCACGGAACTTGATGCATCAGGGACACAGGTAACTGCGTACCCAGGGCCCGAGATCACAGAGTTAACACACCACGTCAGACCTAGGGCGTCCCGTCACAGGACGTGACAGGTCGTGGAATGCCCGCTGCAAAGAACAGAAACCATGCGAAAAGAACGAGCTGCCGTGGACTGGTCCACTTTCCAGGTCGACGTCCGCGAGGACCTGCGCCAGACCAACCGCTACGATGAGGACGGCGAGCGGGTCATCAAGTCGACGTTCCACCTCATTGCCACGGATAGGACGGGACAACGCTGGACCTCACCCCACATCCACGACGAGATCGCGAGCGCCAAGAGCGAGCGCCGGCATCTGGCCCGGAATTTCGACCCGACGCGCGCTGGCTGGTACGAGACCGAGCCGATGTACGGCTCCGCGGCGTGGACGCCGGAAGTCGAGACTCGCCTGGCCTGGGCGGAGCGGGAAACCGAGGGTTGGAACACCGGCTACCGCTGGTGAACTAGTCCTCAATCGTCGCCCCCGCACGCTCGGCCGCCGCGCGGCCTCCCCGCGTGAACGGCCCCACCACGACCAGCTCGGGCGAGACCTCCGATCGATAGGCGTCAAACAAGACCTGCGTGAGCCCCCGCCGCCGCGCATCTGGATCCACCCAGAAGTGGTGCACGTAGGGGCGCTCATACTCAATCGAATAGGCAAGCCCCGCCAACGGATCATCCGTCCCCCCGAGAGTGATGAGGATGCGACCCGACTGCGCGCCCCCGTAGTTCTTGCCCCGGGTGAATACCAGTTTCCACTCCTCGGGACGACCCTTCAGCAGCTCCACATATACGGGCTCGCTGCGGATGATGCGCTCACCGATGAGCGGCTCATGTACCCGATCCTTCGTCACCTGCACCATCCTGGCCTCATTGCTGCTGGGAGTACCTCCCTTACCACCATCGACACGCCCGGGACGGGAGAGTGCCTCGGCAATTTCACGGGTGAGCTGCCTGGCTGACTTCTTCTTAGGCACGCGGGGCATGTCAAGCGCCCTTTGCAATGCACACCAGCACGGCGTCAACCGTCTCGGCGAGTGTCTGATAGATCGGAACACTGTCGCGGTGCGCATGATAGCGGATGTGCGCACTTGAGACGGCTCCGACAGGCATGCCCAGCACGACTCGATGCGGGGCCCGAACCAGCTCCCGACTGACCTCAGCACGTGTCGTGAATCCTGGTAAGGATTCAGAAGTTTCCTCGGCTGCCATAGTGAAGGGCATCCAGAACAAAACACAGGTTGCGAGCTCAATACCTCGCGTCTCCCAGTCTAAAACATTGTAGGACACAGGGGACATACCAGAGACTGGACAACTATCGCTGCCAAAATGAGCCGCTGCAGCCTCGTGAAACAACCTGTCGCGAAACTCAGGAATGATCACCGTCCCAACGAACCCCCGGTCGCCGAGCATTTCAAGGGCCTCTAGTCGCCAACGGGTTCGGCAACCCCGCGATGTCGGACCCGCAAGGAAAATCGAAATGCTGCCATCGAGAAGCAGAGTCCCGAGAACGCGATTGTCATAGAACAGTACTCGCATCACGTAGTTTCCGACACGAGCCTGGCCTGCTCAGTATCCCACTTCGCCAGGGCCTCACTACGTTCGACGATCCAGTCCTTCGCCTGTCGAATCCAAGCGTTGATCCTAACGACACGTGTCCGCGTCTCCTCCGACTTGGCGTGGTGTTGAGCCTGCTCCATGATCTTCGCGAGAAGATCAAGGTCCCTCCATTCTACAGGATAGTTAGAGGGATATTCCGCGTCACACGCAGTGTTGCAAAGAGCGTTGACCACGCCAGCCTTCGCGCTCTCTCGGCACCAGTGATCGTAATGGTGCCGCGCAACCTCTCGAAGAAATTCTGCCCACGCTAGCGGAATCGAGACCGCAAGTCGTACGCGGTACTCGAAACCACGGCATACCGGAGATTCCTCATCACTCATGCAATCACTCCTCACTCAGGGCGTCAGTGATCGCTCCCTGCACAGCATTTTCCAGACTGGTCTTCTGGCCCGCCGTCAGCTTCTTCCACGCCTCTCGGGACAGGATCTCCGGGGATTGCCACTCGAAGGCACCAATCATCTGCGTGAGTGCAGCTGCCCTATTCATACGAGGACTCGCCAAGACGCGCTTGGCAAGCTGCATGGCCCCGTAACCATAGTTGCCGTCCAAGAGCCACCCGATCCGCTCAGCCACAAGCTCTGGCGAATCCCGCATCGCTTCGAGGAAACCGGCCTGTGCCTCCTTACGATCGGCAAGCGGCGCCCGCTGAATTTCCTCGAGTCTCTTGTGAGCCCCCTGGAGCTCCCGGCGCTCGTACTCTGCCTGGCTCGGGAGACCGGAGGAGCTTTCTGTCCGCACAGCCCTCGGAGCTGCCGCCACCTTCCGCTGACGCATGCGTAACACCTCATCGATTTCTCGATTGAGCTGCGCAGAACTCTTCTTGCCGTTGTTAGCCATCAATCACCTCGTCGTTGACGACACGTGTTGTTTCTTGGTCACGCTAGATCCTCAGCTGCCTGCCGGAGACGCCCATGATCCGAGATCACCCTCCGAAAGAGATCCGAGTCCCGCTGACCTGCAATCTGCAACTGATCCGCCGCCCGCCGGAGGGCCGCGAGCATCTGCCAGGGTTCCTTGAAGGTTCGCTTGTATTTACGGTTGAGATCACGCAAGACATCCCGCTGCGTTTCGACGGTCCTCTTAACCACAGGCAGGACCCTGGATCCGCGTGTCTCCATCACCCGACGCCTGCGCAGCACCTCGTCAATCTCACGGTTGATCTGCGCTGCACTCTTTTTGCCCTTGCTGGCCATCGGTGTTTCGTGCCGAAGTATTCCACAGATCCGGCCACAGATGGGAGGATCTATCGCCGCACTAGCTAGTTCAGCTGCGACGGGCTCACCGACACGCGCCCCCGGGCGCGAGACATCTTGATCCCCTTGGTGCCCTTGGTGCCCTTACGCGCAACCTTCTTCGGGGCAGGTCTCTCCGCCATGATCGACGGGACCTCCGGGTCCCGGGTAACATCGGTGGAGGACACTGGGGGAGCCAGGGGCACGGGGAAGGAGGCCGTCACGGTCACCTCCGCCTCCATGCGACGGCGCTCAGCGTCAAGGTGTGCGATTGCAAGATTCGCCCCGTTAGCAACCGCGTTGATCGCCACCAGGAAACCAAGGACAACCAGGCTGAGCCAAGCGACGTGCGAGAAGCTCATCACTCCCTCAGACAGGATGACGAAACCGACTGCCTTGAGGGCGCTGTCGAAAGCCCTCCTGCCCCACTTGTACACAGTGATGGCACTGAAGCAACACCCCCCGATCACGATCGCACCTGGCAGGCTGACCCAGCCAGCCGCATCAAGCTCAGCGTGACCAACCGTGTAGGTCGCAATCGGCACCAGCGCGCCGATCAGAGCGCCAATGACGAGAGGCAGGGGGTTGGCAAACGCCAGCTTGATCTGGCTGACGACGTCTCGGTCGGCGTTGCTTGCAGTCATGGTCGGAGCGGCGTGTTCGAGCATGACCGTGCCTAGTGCGATAGACATGCCAGTTACCAACGTTCGATAAGTTCCTGATCGGTCGGCCCACGAGACCCACGGGTCACTAGATACCCGTCTCCCCCAGTCCACACTCTCATAGAGATGATGAGGCGCGTGGAATACAGGCCGCCAGTTTACCTGTCGCTTAATTGCCAGTGAAAACCGCCTTGTATTTGAAGGCAGGAATCGTCATCACGCGGCTTCCTGACAGAGGGCCTCCTTCGCCTGCTTGGGAGTCAGGGCCACGAATAGACGGCCGTCATCGCTGCCCCGAGCGACGTACTGTCTCCTCCGCCGGTAATCGCGGAGCGGCTGGTCATAGAAGCGCGTGAGGCGCTCGGCCGTCTCGACCGCGAGGTTGCCCTTTGTGCCATACGCCGCACGAATCGCCGCGGCCGTGCTCGATCCCGTGACGAGGTACAAGACATCGTCAGGAAACGCTCGCTGGAGCATCGCCAATGCAAAATCAAGGTAACCCATCGGCAGCTTGTAGAGAAATCTGTTGCCCCGCTTCTCACGGAGCTGGACCTGTGCCACGAGAATCCCGCTCTCGGAGGGTGCGAATCCAATCGTCATCACGTGACTACCCCGGTAATACACGAGCATGCCGAATGAGGCATCCAGGTAGATCGGGTTGTCACGGCCCTGTGCCGCCCACGCAGCTGTGTTGATGGATCGGGTATGCACGATTCGCACGGCAAAGTCGGGCAGGTCGATCGAGAGGCGCCCCAGGCCGTTATAGCACGCAACGAACCGTTGATAGTCCCGCGAGCAGCCATAGCGCCAGAGCGCGTGCCGGACCTTCCAGACCAATGCCTCGTGCTCCTCGAAGTATTCATCGAGGGCTGACGCGAAGATACAGCCGTGCCAGAGCTGGATCAGCTCCTCACGAGTGAACGCACGCGCGAGTAACTCGTAGGGAGCGTAGTGCCAATGATCCGCCCACACGAAGCGACCCGTCTCGTAGCGATCCTCGATCCAGTCCGCCGCAATGGCCACGAAGCGCGAGGAGGCGTCCTCCACGTCAGAGGTCATTGCCAGGGGCAGGATGCCCGCAGGATCCACCCCAATCACGGCACGCCCCCACCAGCACCCCTCGCCTCCATCTGGGTCGCCGAGCGACGGTTCGCCGCAGCCGTGGCCATGAGCCGGATCCGCTCCGCGAGACGAAGGAGTTGCACGCACGACGCCTCATCGTCGAAGTCAGCGGGCTCGACAGCGAGCTTGATGCGCAGACCGTTGACACCGACGACATCGATCGCGAGACCGACCCCCTCGGGACCTTCCTCGGTGGTGGTCGTAACCACAGCCGCCACGCATCCCGGACCGTGATGGGAGACGCTCTTACCATTCTTGATCGTATAGCGCATACTTCACCTCGTCCTCTTGGGTGAATACTTCAACGGGGCATGACACACGGCACAACGCGCAATCCTGATGTGGGTGTCATAGTCTCCCCAGGCACTGCTCCATGCAGTCGAGAGTCTGGTGCTGTACTCGATTCGTGGATGGCTGCAGGTGGGAACGATCCGACAATTGCCGCCAAGATCGAGCACCCCCTGCTTGGTGAGTTTGACAGACATGGGCTCCGGCGCGCCGTTACGACGCCGCCTCCAGTGCTGCGAGGAGGGTGCCGGTGAAGCGCAGCTCGTCACCCTTGCGATACTCACCAAAACGCTTCGTTGCGCGCGCGATCACGAACTGATGGCGGGCGTTTCGGCGCACAACCTCGAAGGTCTGCCCATGCAGGGGATGACCAGGAAGGTTCAAGACCACCTCGCTTCCAATCTCGTGCTTCACGACAATATCTCCTTCCGATGCAACTTCCGACCCGTCTTCTTCCGCAGGGTTGCCGCGTCTTTCTGCGCCTTGAGGGCCATCAGATCAGCGTAGCGCGCGAGTAACTCGGCGGGTTCCATGCAGGTCACAGTCATGTCGTAGAGGGACGCCACGTCCCGACGCACCTGGCAGAGCAGAACCGCCTCCTCGGCCGTGGGCATGACCTTTGGCCATCCCCGCTCGTAGAGTAGGTGAGAGGGAATCTGCGCCTCGATCGCCACGCGACGTGCCGCAATCTCCTTGGCACGAACCAGCCCGCGCCGCTGCGACTCCGATAGCAGGTGCGGGGCAACGTCACCGAGCCACCGGCTTCCCTGGAACGCGAAAGCTGAAGTGATCTCCAGGTCGACCAGGGTACGATAGACAGGTGCATTCTGCGGCACCGAGGCAGACACTCGCTGGTCATTGAGATCCTGCATGATGCAGTACCGGCACGAGATCCGACTCATCCCAAGTCCGTATCCCTCGTGCATCTGAAAACCACGCGCCGCGCAGAACGAAAAGACATCTTCCACCGTCCACGCTGCGATGGGGTTCCAGTTCACACCGCTCGTCCGCGAGCGCTTGTGAGTGAGACGCTTGTTTGGCTCCGACGTCGGAGCGTTCGTGCGAGCAGAGGCTCCCCGCCCACGACCCTCCTCACGACGAATTCCGCACGCACTGATGATCCGTTGCCCTGGAAAGCGCTTGACCAACGAAGCGGCGATCGGAGCACTCTTCAATTCACTCGTGCAAAAGCGCATCCCGGGCGTGGACCACGGCAGGATCAGCTTCACGCATGCCATCGAACGGTAGCGCGAGAGGTTGTTGGCCCAGCGCTTGAGCCACCGCTTCACCATGCCCCCCGCAGCGCGACGAACGACCACGAGCTCGACACCCAGGTGAGCCGCGAGCCGCTCGCAGGTCGGCAGGGAGTCATCCCACTCGACGTTGAGGGCTGGATCCGGATCGCCAAGATCCGAGTGCACGAGCACGATCGGGCCCGTGTGACCGATGGCACGCAGGTGCTCGACCGTCGCGATCGCCGCAGCGCAAGAGTCCTTGCCCCCTGAGACACCGACCGCCACCGGCGAATCCGCGGCAAGCATCTCCGTGATCGTCGAGTCGAGCTCGACACCCCGATCGATCAGCCCGGGCCGACGCACGTGCAGCGTGTGCAGCATGGTGGGAGACATCACGACAGCTGCCCCTCGAGTGCAAGGGCCCAGAGGGTCCCCCACAAGATCTCTCGGTTGTAGGAGGGCATGCGCGACATGACGTTGCCCATGCAGACATAGACCCCCTCGCGCCGCATGAGCGCGAGCTCTTGGAGGATCGAGGTCCGGTACAGATCTTGAGCGATGGAGCGGTCACCAGGGCCGGTCACGACGTTCATGGCTCTCGACATATCCACAGAAGATGCCAACACCTTTCGACAACTGCAGCCAAGATCAGACAACTCTCGTATCTGTGCACCGAGCCAAGATGTTTTCGGCCTTCCCGTCATCCAAGAGCCCAGATCTGACGCCCCACTCTTGGTCCCCCCGCAGGCGCCCAAGTTCACAGGACACGTGGCGGTACGGACACTGGGTAGTTCAATACCCCGCCAGCGGCAAGTGCTCACTTCTCACACGAGCGCGAGGCGAGCGCGATCGCACTGATGACCCGCGCTGGAAACTCCACACCCTCGATCGCCCGATCCAACTCGCGATTATCCGTCCACGTGATGGCATCGCGGGCGACATCTGCCGCCACACGCGCCACATCAGCTGGGGTAAAATTCTCGTCGTGGACGATGTCGAGAACAAGCTGGATAGTGGTGACAAGCTTCTTCACATGAGCCTCCTAGCCTCCTTGGTCCGCCAAGTCCTTCGTTGACCCAACGCTTGTACTGCCGCGAATTGCTTCGTCAATGTGCAGCGTAAGGAGCAGCATTGCCGTTTCGCGAGACGCCGCATGACCATGGACGATCCCGGTACATGTCTCCACGCTGCCCGTTCCACAGGCGCCCAGCACGGACGTTGTGGCCAAGCCATAAGGTCCAGCCGGTCGGAAGGAATACCCGGCGGTTGAGGATCCACCGGCCATAGCCAGCACCAGGGCCAATATGGATGTGAAACGTCCAGCCCGTAAGCCCGCGATCAAACACGGCCCGGATGCCGCTTGCGAGGCATGACTTACGATTGGACGGAAAGTGACGGGTCATGACGCCACGCCATCGGGGCACAACTGGATATTCAGTGTACCGAGCATCTCGTCGATCCCATCGGCGACAGCATTCCAGGTCAGCTTGTCGGTCTGCTCGTTGACCTGAAAGCGCGGGAGCCCGATCTGCGCGAACTCCTCGGTATCACCCAGGATGTCTCCGGGCGCGCACACCCGCCAGGCAGACTTGTCATCTGGGACCTTGCTGGTGTCAAAACACCACGAAGAGCGGGAGCCGGGGAAGCCGGGCCATCCGACCACGGCCCTGGTTGCGCCGGAGCGCCTCAGAGGTCAACCCCTCCGTGATGCGGTGCAGGCTTCTCTTGCCGATCGTTTTCGTCATGCCTTCAGGCTATCCACGCCAGATGCCAATACGCTCCAGACCCGAGATATTGCGCAGCCGGGACGCGCCTGTCCAGATCCCCGCGAGGATGTTCGAGCAGTTCACCGCTAGAAGCTGCCGAGCTCCCCTACGCACCCCCTGCAGCAGACACGGTCACAGCTCCGTGGCAGGACGGACACTGGGTAACTGGAGACCCGTGTCTCGCGAGAGTCAATCGCCCACAGGACACGACGCCTCATCTCGACAGTTTGTCCCGTACTTACCGGAAAAATTAAGTGGCACACCGGGCGCAAAGGCTCTTGCCCATGTCGAACGTTGACCTCCACACCACGCTCCGGCACCTCCAGAGCGCCGCCAGTGCTCAGATGGCCCAGTTCCCCCAGTACGCGGGGCACTTCGCAAGCTACAGGCTTGTAAAAATCAAGTGTGACGTCAAGACGAAGACGGGCCTCGCCTTCAAACGGGGCGAGTACGCGATCGCGACCCTGCCCCACGAGGAGATCCCCCGGCTGCCGTCTAGCGGTCGATTCGTGACCGCCTGGTCACGCAGGAACCGAGTTGACACCAGTGTCCGCGTCGCCGATGTGGAGTGGCTACTGTGAGATAGCTAGAGCACAGCGCCGTGCGGCAGTCCCATGAAGACGCCTCCTGACAGCTGCATGTACCGCCTGCCGTATGTCCACAGCGCTCGCTGATCGCCACAGACTCCTCTTTCACAGCGTGCCTTGCACATGACACAATCAACCCGGAAGCCCATGTCCGCCGACCCCACTCAAAAATCCGACCTTGGCGTGCGCACCGTCGCCTCTGGCACGCCCCTCCACGCCGGCAACGTCGTCTACCGCGTGATCGAGGTCGATCTACCCCCCGATATCCATGGCCCACACACATGGCAGGTAGGCTCTGTCGTCATAGAACGAGCGAGCGAGAAGCAGATCAAGCTCAGGAGCCTGTTCCCTGGCCTTCCCCGCCTAGTGTTTGAGCCATCCGCCTTCGGCCGCTACTTCTTCGAGACCCCCCAGCAGGCGATCCAGACGTTCTTGGCCGAGCGCCGCAGTGAGCTCGTGGCGCTCGAGCACAGGCGGAAGGCAGCCGAGCGCGCTCTCGCCTGGGCCGAGGGTCAAGTACCATCCTGAGCCGCACCGCTATCTTACCTCGAGCTCATGCAGCTTCCAGCTCGCACCGGCATCCACAGCCGTCGCGAGATCACCGTCTGTGGAGCCTGTCGCTGCCGGCAGCGCCACCGGCGAGCTCAACACAATGATCTGGTAAGTACCAATCTGTACGAAATCCAGCACGATCCGCAGCTCCTCTCTAGTGACCTCACACGCCGCGTGCCCTGGACACGCTGCCACGAGTTCATATCCGTAGCGATAGATCCGAATTGAGCGACGGCCGTCCCCACCACGGGCGATCACACGCAGTGCCGACGGGCCACGCATCACCTGTGCCCCAGGGACTAGCTCGGCTGACAATACCAGCGGCTCGGTGGGGCGACGCGGCCACGTCAGCAATAGCACGACGATCAGTGCCAGGGCTGCGATTGATATGGCTGACCTGCCGCGTACGAACCAAGACTCGTGCCGCGGCTGAATCGCCGCCAGCACTCGGGCTTCCCAGCCAGGAGACGGCTGCAAGTCGACCCCCAACTGTGCAATTGCCTGCTCCAATCTTGCACTCGGATCGCTCATACCTCACCTCCAGTGCAGGCCTCAATGCAAGCACGCAGCATGGGAAGCGTGCGCACCACCCTTGCCTGCAGCGTCCCCGGTTTTTCGCGAAGCACCACCCCGAGCTCCTCGAACGTCAGACCCTGCTGGTAGCGCAGCACCAGGACGCTGCGCACATGCTCGCCAAGCTCGCGGAGGCACCGGATGAGAGCGTGTTGCAGACGAGCTGCATCGAGCCGCTCATCCGGAGGCGGTCCCGGATCGGGAGTATCCGCAGTATCATCCTCCTCGATATGGGCCTGGGCACGACGGCGAGCCTTCACAGCATCGAGTACCCGATGCCGCGCGATCGCGAACAGCCAGGTCAGGAGCGTAGAGCGTGCGGCAAAACGATCCAGGTCACGATAGGCCTGGATGAAGATTTGCTGGTGCACATCGTCGGCCAGCGTGCGATCGTGGAGCTCTTCGCGACAGTAGCGATAAACCGCCACCCCATGTCGCCTCATCAGCGTGGTGAGTGCTGCAGCATACTCGCCGCATCGAATCAGCCCAACGATGTCCTGATCGGGGTCCACACCACGCGGCTTCTCGGTGTCCGACACCTCCACGACAACCAATCTCCTGTCCACTGTTTCCATGATTGTCGCTGGTAGGCGACGGCAGGTCCCCAACCACGACAGATCCGATGTAAGGCGAGGAAACACTTGGACAATTTCGATAAGCGGAACCACGGCGCGCAATCGTGGTTCGCAGCACCCCCGCACGTGAGAATCGGGGGCCAAGTTCGAAAAACACGACCCCTCAATCGACCCCCCCCCGTATCTCAGACGCCACGCTATCGGGCGCCGTTCGCACCGGGTAAAAACCTACCCAGTCTCTGCCGTCACACAGTTGCGCTCTCGAATGCCTGGCATGCCACGAGCAGTGATGCAGGCCGTCCCCCATGCTGACCATCACTCCCGATGACAGGACGCTCGCGGCCGAGTTGGGGCTCTTTCTCCTCCAGGAGTCCATGACGGACGAGGACCGCAACGCCGTGCAGTACCCGGGCGCCACACAGATCCCCCAGACCTGGCTCGTGCGCTGCGAGCTCACCAAGAGACCTGTGGGACGGCTCCGCTTCACGGAAGTCGGCAGCCTATACGTCTCCAAGTACGCTGCGAACATGAGCCAGGTGGAGGAGACGGTCGCAGAGGCCCTCCGCTGGATCGCACCCCTCATCCGCCACGCGCGCACCGGACAGTATGATGGCACCGAGGTGATCGTTTCCCGGTTCCGCTCGATGCGAGAGCGCCCGCGCGCCCTCACCGAGTGCGGCGCGCGTTCGACGGGGGCTGACTACACACCCACTGCTGCCCAGGTCGAGCTCCTCAACGGGAGATCCCACGAGATGTGCCCAGCATGCCGGGCAAAGCTCGAGAGTCGCGGTGCCCGGGACCTCTCCCACCTGCCCGGCGGAAGCGGTAGCTCCACCACACGCCAACAGAGCTACATCCGCCGCCTGCTCGATGAGGGAGCACAGAATGGGCGCCCCTACCTCGTGGAGGCACGGACCATCAACCAGATGTCGAGCCGCGAGGCCTCGACGACGATCGATCGCCTGAAGGGCCTCAAGGAGCGCAATTGGAAGGGGGATCTATGATCAATGACCAAATTCAAACCTGGCAGCGGAGCGCAGATCACTACGCCAAGCTCGCTGGAGAGCACACGGATGCCAGCTCTCAGCTCGCATGTCTCATCCTCGCAAACTATTGCGTGCATCAGTGGTCAGGCGACCACGGAGGTCCATCCCAGGAGATGGTGCAGCTTGCCGAGAAGATCCTCAGCATCAGTGCACGTGCGGCTACAAGTGCGCCGCCGGCACAAAATGAGCAGGATCTCCGCCAGCGCATCCTCGAGTCGCTCATCATCTACTGGAACGGTACCCAGCAGTACCTCCGATTCTGCCCGATTGACATGCCGCCGTTCCGACACGGGCTGTCGTTGAACGTCAAGCTCGGTGATGATCTCCAGCGCGATCGCGAGATCATCGCCGATTACCTCGTCGAGTGCGTCGAATCGCTGACCAGACGTGAGAGCAACCCGTAAACCGTGCAACGTCCCATGAGCGCCATGCCATCACCCCCAAAGAAGTACAACCCGACACTGTCCGCGAGCCTGGTAGCCAAAGCCAGGGAGCTCGCCGTTGCCCCTGACGGAGCGTTCCCCTTTCCGGACATGCGTGCCATAGACCTCGCGATCCGTCTCATTGCGCCGGGACCCAAGGCTGCCGCTGTCTCGGCCTCCGAGTGCCACGAAATCACCGAGGCCGTAATCACCGCCTACGATCGGGATGCGTTCCCGGCCAGGGCTCGCCAGGCCCTCATCGCTCTCGCTGACCAGCTCGAGGCCCTGGACGAGAGATCGACGGAACATGACCGAGAGCTCACCCGTCAACTGGAAGACGCCCGGGCTGAGCGCGATGAGGCTCGCCAGGTCTCCGCTGATGCCATCGGAGCCGGTGCAGCGCGCCGGTGGGAGGAGTCTGTCCGGACCCAGCAGCTGCATGCACGACACATTCATGATCTTGTGGCGGAGCTAGACGCCGCCCGTGCAGAAGTCGAGCGACTCACTCGCTCACAAGCGACAGCGACAGCCGGAGAACCCAGGGGCGAAACATCATGAAAAATGCGCTCCAGCGGCGCCTCGACAGCGAGAGCGCCTCACTCAGACTCGCAATAGCCTCCGAGCTCAAGTCGCTGGGGCACAAGATCGAGAGAGCCCTCGCGAATCTGAATTCCGACCAGCGCCTCGATGCGCACCTGATCACAAACAGCGTGATGCTGACCGAACAGATCGCGCGCTGGAATCTCATTCGCGACTTGGCACCGATGACCATTAACGATGATGGGAAGGAGACCTGAGTTGCATCTCTGTCAAGACGAAATCAACATCCTGATCAACAGTCTACCGTTCGTGGAGCACCTCACTCGCTATGTGCGCCACGCCTGGCACTGGATGCAAGCCAGGGTGTCTCGCTGCATCAACAGGGACGGTTAGCGTGCCCCGGGATACCCCCGCACCACGGAACGGCCTCGAGACACGTGCCGCCAACATCCTCGTTCGGGCCGGTGCTCAATTTGTCGACGACGCCCTCCAGGATAACCCGGATGGGCCCATCCGAATGCACGCCGAGATCTCACGAACCGAGATCGTCTACGACGTGGTGATTGGCAGCCCCTCCACTGACGGGGCCCCGAGCAGTGCACGCTGTATCTGGCAGCGATCCGTGAAGTTTGGAGCCAATGGCCGTCATGTCGC
>Ga0307497_10000183_pt1 | contig 13677 bp, 11 predicted proteins | sample 10_S_MG_FD_201366 | JGI IMG/M metagenome (GOLD analysis project Ga0307497, IMG submission 201366) | Soil microbial communities from Populus trichocarpa stands in riparian zone in the Pacific Northwest, United States - 10_S | ecosystem: Environmental > Terrestrial > Soil > Riparian zone > Trees...
CGCGCGAGCTCGGTCGACAGGATCTCGAGCGCGCGGCGCGCGCCCGGCTCGGCGCCTGCCATCGCGCCAAAGAGGGTAGCCCGGCCGGTCAGCACCGCCTGCGCGCCGAGGGCGCGCGCCTTCAGGATGTCGACGCCGCGGCGCACGCCGCCGTCGAGCAGCACGGTGAGCTTGCTTCCAACCGCTCTGCCGATCGCGGGCAGCGCGTCCAGAGTCGCGGAGGCGCCATCGAGCTGGCGTCCGCCGTGGTTCGAAACCACGATGCCGTCGCAGCCGACCGTGACCGCGCGCTCGGCGTCGTCGGCGCGCTCCACGCCTTTCAGCAGCAGCTTGCCCGGCCACAGCTCGCGCAGGCGCTTGATGTATTCCCAGTCGAGCCCCGCGTCCATCTCGCGTCCCACCGCGGTGACGATGTCGGTGCCGCTCGGCGTGCTGAACGGATAGCCCTCGAGGTTCGCCATCCCCGGCAAGCCGTTGCGCAGCATGTCGAGCGCCCACGCCGGCTTGAACATCACGTCGCGCGAGTTCTTCCAGTTCGGGCTGTAGGGCGTGTGGAAGCCGTTGCGCGGATCGCGCTCGCGCTTGCCCGACACCGGCAGGTCCACGGTGACCAGGATGGCCTCGTAGCCGGCGGCCTTCGCGCGCGCCACCAGCTTGTTGCGGAATTCGATGTTGCGCACGCAGTAGAGCTGGTACCAGAGGCGTCCGCCCACTTCCTCGGCAACGCGCTCGATGCTGAACGCAGAGGGCGTGGCCATGGTGAACGGCACGCCAAAGGCCTTCGCCGCGCGCGCGAGGATCAGCTCCGCGCCCCAGCGCCCGGCGCTGATGCCGCCGGTGGGCGCGATGGCGAGGGGAAGATTCGACTTTTTCCCGAAAATCTCCGTGCTGGTGTCGACCTGCGCCACGTTGACCAGCACCTTGGGCAGCAGGCGCACGCGCTCGAAGGCGGCCCGGTTCTCGCGCAGCGTGGTCTCGTCCTCGGCGCCGCCGTCGAAGAAATCGAAGATCGCGCGCGGCAGGCGGCGTTTCGCCATCCCGCGCAGGTCCTCGATGTTGATTGCGTCCCCCAAGTGCATAATTGCGGCTCGACTCTACCTTCGAAAGCCACCCCCGTGCCACGCCTGTTCGCTCTTGCCGCCGCTGTGCTTTTCGCCTTGCCCGCCGCCGCGCAGAACTTCCCCACCAAGCCGATGCGCATCGTCGTGCCGTTTACGCCCGCCGGGGCGGTCGACATCGCCACGCGCGCCACCGCCCACGAGATGACCAAGATCCTCGGCCACCCGGTCGCGGTCGAGAACAAGCCCGGCGCTGGCGGCAACCTGGGCGTGCTCGACGTGGCGCGCTCCGCGCCCGACGGCTATTCGATGGTGATGAGCACCAGCGGCATCCAGGCGATCAACCCGGCGCTCTACGCCAAGATGCCGCTCGACGTGAACAAGGAGCTCGCTCCGGTCGCGCCGATCGTGTCGCTGTCCAACGTGCTGGTCGTGCACCCCTCGGTGCCGGCACGCAGCGTCAAGGAGGTCATCGCGCTCGCCAAGAAGGATCCGGGCAAGTGGACCTATGCTTCGAGCGGCAACGGCACCAGCATCCACATGTCGGGTGCGATGTTCACGCAGCTCACCGGCACCGACATCGTGCACATCCCCTACAAAGGCAGCGCGCCGGCGGTGACCGACCTGCTCGCCGGGCAGACCAACATGATGTTCGACAACATCCCGTCGTCGCTGCCGCACATCAAGTCGGGCAAGCTGATCGCGATCGCCACCACCGGGGCGACGCGCGATCCGGCGCTGCCCGACCTGCCGACGATCGCAGAATCCGGCGTGCCCGGCTACGAGTCCGGCGTGTGGTTCGGCATCATGGTGCCCGCCGCGACGCCCAAGGCGATCATCGCCCGGCTGAACACGGCCGCGGTGCAAGCCACGAAATCGCCCGAGTTCATCAAGCGCATGACCGACCTCGGCTACAACATCATCCCCGGTACGCCCGAGGACATGGCAAAGATGCTCGACGTCGAGGCCAAACGCTGGGCGCCGATCGTGAAGGCTTCCGGCGCAAAAGTGGATTAATGAGGATCTCCTGCCATGAATAAGGCCGTCAGCAAGGTAAAGCGCATCGAGGGCGTGCTCTCGCCCGTCATCACCCCGTTCCGGAAGGACTACTCACCCGACGCCGAGCGCTTCGTGCGCCACTGCAAGTGGCTGCTCAAGTCGGGCTGCGCCGGCCTCGCGGTGTTCGGCACCAACAGCGAAGCCAATTCGCTTTCGGTTTCTGAAAAAAGACATTTATTGGAAAAACTCGTGGCCGGCGGCGTGCCCGCCTCGGCGCTGATGCCCGGCACCGGCCACTGCGCGCTGAGCGATTCGATCGAGATGACGCGCGCCGCGGTCGAGCTCGGCTGCGCCGGCGTGCTGATGCTGCCGCCCTTCTACTACAAGGGCGTGTCGGACGAAGGCCTGTTCCGCAATTTCGCCGAGGTGATCGAGCGCGTGGGCGACGAGCGCCTCTCGCTCTACCTGTATCACATCCCGCCGGTGGCCCAAGTTGCGATCACGCTTCCGCTTATTGAACGTTTGTTGAAAAAGTATCCCGGGATCGTCGCCGGCGTGAAGGATTCGTCCGGCGACTGGTCGAACACCAAGTCGATGCTCGACGCCTTCGCCAAGGGCGGCTTCGACGTGTTCGCCGGCAGCGAAGTGTTCCTGCTCGACAACATGCGGCACGGCGGCAAGGGCTGCATCACCGCCACCGGCAACATCAACCCGGGCCCGATCGCCAACGTCTACAAGAACTGGCGCTCGAACGACGCCGACCAGCTTCAGGCGGCCATCACCGCCACGCGCAAGATCGTGCAGAAGCAGCCGATGATCCCGGCGCTGAAGACCGCGGTGGCGCACTTCGGCAACGATCCGCAGTGGAAGACCTGCCGGCCGCCGCTGGTCGAATTGACTTCTTCGCAAGAGGAAACCCTCATCAAGGACCTCAAGGCCGCGGGTTTCACCATGCCCGGCCTGAATAATTGAAGACAGCGCTCGTCACCGGCGCCGCGCGCGGCATCGGCCGCGCCGCCGCCGACGCGCTGCAGAAGGCCGGTTTCAAGGTTCTGCGCCTCGACCTGCAAGGCGAGGTCGCGTACGACCTCACCGACCTCGCGGGCATTCCGAAGCTGGTGGAGTCGCTCGGCGAGATTCACGTGCTGGTCAACAACGCCGGCGTGCAGAACGCGGTTGGAATCGACCAGTACACCGAGGCACAGCGCCAGCGCATCCTGCGCGTGAATCTCGAAGCGCCGGTCGAGCTGATCAAGACCGTGTCGAAGCAGATGATCGCGCGCGGCGGCGGCCGCATCGTCAACGTGGCCTCGGTCGCCGCGTACACCGCGCACACCGACCTCTGGTACGGCGTCACCAAGGCCGGCGTGGTCAGCTTCACGCGCAGCTTCGCGGCGCTGCTCGGCCCGAAGGGCATCCAGGTGAATGCAGTGGCGCCGGGCCCGATCGACACGCCGCTCCTCGACCGCGCGCAGCCCGAGCGGGTCGAGCAGCTGATGAAGGTGGTCTACACCCGCCGCAAGGGCAAGCCGGAAGAAGTCGCCGAGGCGATCCGCTGGCTCGCCACCGATGCGCCGGTGATCATCAACGGCGCGGTGGTCGATATCACCGACGGTTGCGTGCTTCGGTAGCTCTTCCCGGCAGGCGCCCTTCGCCCATCTCAGCCGCACAGGCCGCGAAAGAGTCCGTAGGGCCACGCCACTGCAGCTCGTCGACGTTCGCGAAGAGCGGCGCGTCGGTCCGCAGCGTTGCCAGTTTCTTGAACAGCAGCGCCTCATCGCGGTGCTCACCGAGCACCTCGGGCGGGAAGTCCTCGAGCGGGCCGTAGCGGTTGACGAGGCGCGCCGCGCCGGTCTTGCCGATGCCGTCGACGCCGGGATAGCCGTCCGCGGTATCGCCGACCAGCGCGAGGAAATCGGGAATGCGCACCGGATCGACGCCGTATTTCTGCCGGACTGCCGCAGCGTCCAGGATTGCATTCGATTTTCTGTGGACCTGCACGACGCGATCCTGAACGCATTGCGCCAGGTCCTTGTCCGGCGTCCAGATGCAGACCTTCTCCACACGCTCATCCGCCGCCGCGAGGTGCGCAGCGGAAGCCAGGGCATCATCCGCCTCGAGCTCGACCATCGGCCACACCGCGACGCCCATCGCCGTGAGCGCGCGTTCGAGCGGATGGAACTGCGCCCATAGCGCGGGCTCGATGCCCTCGCCGGTCTTGTAGCCCGGCCACAGCGCGTTGCGGAACGATTCGATCACGTGGTCGGTCGCGACACCGATGTGCGTGGCGTCCTTCTCGATCATCTGCAGCACCGTGTACAGCACGCCGACCACGGCGCCGAACGGCTTGTCCTCGCCCTTGTTGAACCGCCGTTGGCCGTAGAAATGACGGAACAGCTCGTACGTCCCGTCAATCAGGTGAACGACCACCTCTAGCTGAACGCGCGGAAGCGGATCGTCGGGTCGCGCTTGATCTGCTCGACCAGCGCGACCTCCCAGTCGAGATAGTCGCGCGCGTGCTTCTTGTAGTCCGAGGCGTGGTCGTACGGCTTGTACCAGACGTCGTCGCGCGTGGTGGTGGCGCGCTCGACGCCGGATTCGGTCGGGCCTTTCCAGGCGGCGTTGCCGCCTTCAAGAACCAGTATTTTCGAGTTCCAGAGCGAAGCGGCTTCCGGCGCTGCCAGGTGCGCGAGGATGCTGTCTTCCGAAGTAAGCAGCAGAGTTTTCACTTCGCCGATGGCGGCGCGAGCTTGCGCCAAGCGCGAACGCACGCCCCACCACGCCCCAGGAATGTGCGCGTGATAGAAGCGCAGGCTGGTCGAGAGGTCCAGCACGGTCGCGCCGTCGGGCACGGCGCTCACCGTGGGCCACGCCGGCGAGCCGGGGATGCGCGGCCGCCGCGGGCCGCTCTCGACCAGCTCGGGGTCCTCGAGCACGTAGACCTCGGGCCAGTTCATCTGGTTGAGCCACGACGCGGTCATCACCGCCCGCACCTGCTCCGGATCCACCAGCACCACGCGCGCGTTGCGCACGCCGACGTATTCGTCGCTCGCCTGCACCAGCTGGCCGCCCGGCGCGTGGCGCGAGCCGGCGACGTGGCCGCGCTCGAACTCCTCACGCGTGCGCACGTCGAGGATGTAGAGCGTGCGATGCGCGTCGCGCTTCCACACTCCCAAATCATCCGATTTACAAAATCGAACCCCGAAACGGTTCGCGACGCGCTCGGCAGCGGCCAGGGCCTTTGCGCGTCCTTGAGGAGTGGGTTCCGGGGCAACGCGTGTCGACCCCTTCTCGCACTCGAGACCGGCCAGGTCCCAGCCCATGGTGCCGTCCTTCAGCGCCACCACCGGATTCGGCAGGCCGGCGTTGCGCAGCGACTGGCAGCCGATGATGCTGCGCGTGCGCCCGGCGCAGTTCACCACCACCACCGTGTCCGGCTTCGGCGCGAGGTCGTGGATGCGCCAGGCGAGCTCGGCGCCGGGCATGTCGATGCCGCCCGGGATGTTCATGCGCTGGTATTCCTCGAACGGCCGCGAATCGACGATCACCACCTGCTTGAGCGATTGCAGCTTCTTCAGCTCGGCTGGCGTGATGCGCGGGGTCGCGTAGTGGTGCTCGACGAATTCGCCGAACGCTTTCGACGGCACGTTGACGCCGCTGAACAGCTCGAAGCCCTCGGCCTTCCACGCGGCGCAGCCGCCGTCGAGAACCGAGATGTCCCAGTAGCCGAGCTCGGAGAGCTTCTTCGCCGCTTTGTCCGCCAGATCTTCGTCGCCGCCGCCGTCCAGCACCACGATCGGCGCGCTCTTGCGCGGCACCAGGTCGGCGATGACCATCTCGAGCCGCGAGAGCGGCGCGGCGCAGGCGAAGAAGGGATGGCCGCGGTAGTGCACGCCCTGCTCGCGCACGTCGAGCAACGCGAGCTCGTCCGTGCCGGCGAGGCGCTCGCTAACGCGCCTCGCGGATATCCGCATGCGCCGGGAACACGCGCCACACGCCTTCGTCGGCCTTGTAGAACTCGCGCTTGTGCAGGTGGTCGAGGCCCAGGCCGTACATGTGGAAGTTGATGAGCGGCGCCTGGATGTGGATCGAGTGCAGGTCTTCAGGCAGGAAGCACACGCCGGTGCCCTGCTTGACCACGGTCTGGCCCTTCTCGACCGGCTTGCCCTCGACGCGGTCGTAGAAGCGGTTCTCCTCCTCGCCGCTGACGCCGACGATCACCGCCCAGGTGGTGTGGTTGTGCGCCGGCGTCTTGTGACCGCCGAGCGACGAGTTCACGTAAAGCGCGAAGCGATGGTCGTCGTCCTCGGCCACGCGGTAGAGGCAGGACTTGAGCTTGCCGCCGGGCGCCGGCGGCGGGAAATCGGACGCCGGGAACAGCTCGGGCCGCGCCAGGCGAATCAGGCGCTGCTTGATCTTCTCCAGGCTCTGGCGGGTGACGCCCTCGCGCTTCTCGATCGCGCGGACGTCGGAGACGGCGGACTGGATCTCTCGCTTGCGGTCCATGGGAGTAAATTATGCTCGCACTCAACCGGAGGAGGAACCATGGCACTCAAAGTCACCAAGGCGGACGTATGGGCAGTGACGCTGGAAGACCGGGCCGGCGGCGCCGCGGACAAGCTCGAAGGGCTGGCGAAGGGCGGCGCGAACCTGGAGATGGTGCTCGCGCGCCGCACCGAAACGCCCGGCAAGGGCGTCATGTTCGTCACGCCGCTGAAAGGCGCCAAGGCGATGAAGGCGGCGCAGGAAGCCGGCATGGGCAAGCCCGAGAACATCCACTCGGTGCGCATCGAGGGCGGCGACAAGCCCGGCCTCGGCTCGAAGATCGCGCGCGCGCTCGGCGACGCGGGCGTGAGCTTCCGCGGCATGTCGGCCGCGGCGATCGGCAAGAAGTTCGTGAGCTACATCGCCTGCGACACGGCGGACGACCAGGCGCGCGCCATCGCGGCGCTGAAGAAGTCGAAGCTTTAGGAATTCGGGGTCAGGGCCCGAATTCAGTTTTTACGTACGTGAAACACGAATTCGGGCCCTGACCCCGAATTCATTGCACCCGGTAAATTTCCTCGTCGAACGCGCCGCGCGAGACCAGCATCGACGCGGTGCGCTTCTCGAGCTGGGCGGCGAGCGCCGCGCGCTCGCCGTCCTTCTCCCATAGCACCTTGTACACCTCGCGCCCGGGCTTCTTGTCTTTGCCCGCCGAGGCGCCGTAGGTGTCGCGGGTCTCGGACACCGGCTTGCCATAGCGGGTCTTGAGGAAGCCGACGAAGCGGTCGAGCTCCTTGGAGTCGAAGCGCACGTCGAAGGCCTCGACCACATCCTTCCGCAGATACAAGGTGACGCGCACCTCGATACCGCCGAACACCACGCGCGCGTCATCGCAGCGCCGGTCGGCGGCCTTGCTCTTCCATTCCAGCGCCTTGCAGTGGACGCTGGGCAATACGCGCCTGACGTCGGCCTCGGCGGCGCCGAGCTTCAATTCCTTCACGTCGTAGGCTGCGTGCGCCGGCAACGCGAACAGCGCGGCAGCAATGGCAATGAGGATTCGGTTCATCCTGGCGCTCATTATGCCGTGCGTCACGCCGCTTTCTTGACGCCGCTATCCTTCACTTCGTGGCTCGCGGGACGCGCCTTGATGCGCAGGTCCTGCTGCTCGGCGCGCTCGCGCGGCGCGTTGCGGAACGCCTGGTCGCGGCCCGGCAGGTACTGCGGCGGCCAGTACTGCCCCAGGTGCTGGTACCACGCCGAAGCCTGCAGGGTGAAATAGGGATTGGCGAGGTGCGGCCGCGCCAGTGCCACCAGGTCCGCCTTGCCGGAAGCGAGCAGCGTGTTGACCTGGTCGGGCGTGGTGACGGCGCCCACGGTCATGGTGGCGATGCCGACTTCGTTGCGCACCCAGTCGGAGTACGGCGCCTGGTACATGCGCCCGTACACCGGCTTCTGGTGCGGCACCGTCTGGCCGGTGGAGCAGTCGATCATGTCGCAGCCGGCTTGCTTCAGCATGCGCGTGGCCGCCATCAGGTCTTCGCCAGTCAGTCCGCCTGGCATCCAGTCGGTCGCCGAAATACGGACCGACATGGGCTTGCCTTCTGGCCAGATTTTTCTACAAGAAGAGAAAATCTCGAGCGGGAAGCGCATGCGGTTCTCGATGCTTCCGCCATAGGAATCCCGGCGTTGATTCGTCAGGGGCGAGATGAAGCTGGCGAGCAGGTAGCCGTGCGCCATGTGGAGCTCGAGCATGTCGAAGCCCGCTTCGTTTGCAAAAACAGTACTTCTCTGAAAGTCGGCGACGACCTTGTCCATGTCCGCCCGCGTCATCTCGCGCGGCACCTGGGACACGCCGTCGTAATAGGGAATTGGTGAAGCGGACACGAGGGGCCAGTTGCCCTTCTCCAGCGGGTAATCCATGCGCTCCCAGCCGAGCTGGGTCGAGCCCTTGCGCCCGGAGTGGCCGAGCTGCATGCACAGCTTCGCTTTCGAATTCGCGTGGCAGAACTGCACGATCCGTTTGAAGGCGTCTCTCTGCGTTTCGTTCCACAGGCCGGTATCCCCCGGCGAGATGCGCGCCTCGGGCGACGGGCAGGTCATCTCGACATACACCAGCCCCGCGCCGCCGACCGCGCGGCTGCCGAGGTGCACGAAGTGCCAGTCGCCAGGCACGCCGTCGACCGCGCTGTACTGGTCCATCGGCGAGACCACCACGCGGTTCTCGACCACCATGTCGCGCAGGCGGAACGGCGTGAACATCGGCACCGGCGGGTTCTTCAGGTCGATGTCGAAGCCCTGCTCCTTCACCTTGCCCGCGAACCAGTGGTGGATCTGGTTGACGAACGCGGGGTCGCGCAGCTCGAGGTTCTCCCAGGTGATCTGCTTCGAGCGCGACATCACGCCGAAGGCGAACTGCACCGGGTCCATGCCCCAATACCGTTTCATGTGCTCGAACCAGGCGAGCGAGACGTTGGCCGCGTGCTGCGTCTTCTCCACCTCTTCGCGGCGCGCAGTGTCATACAGGGTCAATGCCCGATTTACATCGTGGTGCTTTTTGAAAGCTTCGAACAGCGCTATGGCGTCTTCCATGGCGAGCTTGGTCCCCGAGCCGATGGAGAAATGCGCGGTGGCCTTGGCGTCGCCCACCAGCACCGCGTTGCCCTTCACCCAGGTCTTGTTGGTGATGGTCGGAAAGTTGCGCCACAGCGAGCGGTTGGCGATCAGCGCATGGCCCTCGAGCTCCTCCGCGAATACGCGCTCGATCACCGGCAGCATCTCGGTTTCGCTCAGCTTGTCGAAGCCGAAGTTGCGCCAGGTCTTTTCGTCGGTCTCGATCACCCAGGTCGAGCGGTCGGGCTCGTACTGGTAGCAGTGCGCGACGATCGTCCCCTCGGAGGTCTCGCGGAAAAAGTACTTGAAGGCGTCGAGCGGCTTGGTCGAGCCGAGCCAGGTGAACTTGTTTGGCCTCAGATCAATGCTGGGTTGGAAATGGTCGGCGTAACGGGAACGTATCTTCGAGGCGATTCCGTCTGCCACCACGATCAGGTCGGAATCGGCGAACTCCTCCAGCCCCTCGATTTCGCGCTGGAAGCGCATCTGCACGCCGAGCTCGCGCCCGCGGTCCTGCAGGATGTTGAGCAGCGCCACGCGCGAGCAGCCGCAGAAGCCGTTGCCGCCCGAGCGCATCACCTGCCCCTTGTAGACCACGTCGACGTCGCCCCAGTAGGCGAAGCGCCGGCGGATGCGCTCGTAGGTGGCGAGGTCGTAGGCCTTGAACGAATCGAGCGTCTGGTCCGAGAACACCACGCCGAAGCCGAAGGTGTCGTCCGGGCGGTTGCGCTCGTAGACCGTGATCTCCCAGCGCGGCCAGGCCTTCTTCGCGAGCAGCGCGAAATACAGGCCGCCCGGTCCCCCACCGATGATGCTGACTTTCATGCTCATTTCTCCGGTAGGACCGCCGTGGCTTCGATTTCGAGCTTCGCCTCACGCTCGACCAGCCCGCTGACTTGCACCACGGCCATGGTCGGGTAGTGCCGGCCCATCAGCTCGCGGTAGGCGGCGCCGACTTCCTTGAGCGAGGCGAGATATTCGTCGCGGTCGAGCACGTACCAGGTGAGGCGCACGATGTGCTCGGGCTTGCCCTTCGCCTCGGCCAGCACGTCGAGGATGTTCCGGATGGTCTGGCGGAACTGCCCGGCAAAGGATTTTTCCTTCCACTCGCCCTGCCCGGTCCACCCCACCTGCCCGGCGATGAACACCATCTTGCCGCTGGCGACGATGCCGTTGGAGAAGCCCTTGGCGCGCGCCCAGGACGGCGGCTGCAGGATCTGCATCATGCTCATTTTCCTTCCGGGTTCCTTAACTTGAACCGCTGCAGCTTGCCGGTCTCGGTGCGCGGCAGCGTCTCGACGAACTCGATGGCGCGCGGATATTTGTACGGGGCAATCGCCTGCTTCACATGCTCTTGTAGTGAGCGAGCCGTCTCGGGCCCGGGTTGATTCCCGGGTTTCAAAACCACGTACGCCTTCACGATGGTGCCGCGCTCTTCATCCGGCCACCCCACCACGCCGCACTCGCCCACCGCGGGATGCGCGAGCAGCGCGCCTTCCACTTCGGGACCGGCGATGTTGTAGCCGGCCGAGATGATCATGTCGTCGGTGCGCGCCTGGTAGAAGAAGTAGCCGTCGCCGTCCATCAGGTAGGCGTCGCCGGTGACGTTCCAGCCGCTCTGCACATAGTCGGCCTGGCGCTCGTCGGCGAGATATTTGCAGCCGGTCGGCCCTTTCACCGCGAGCCGCCCGACCTTGCCGGGCGCGCAGGGCCTGCCCTCTTCGTCGAGCACCGTGGCTTCATACCCTGGGATCGCGTAGCCGGTGGCGCCGCGCCGCACCTGCTCGGGCGTGTGCGAGATGAAGATGTGGATCATCTCGGTCGAGCCGATACCGTCGATGATCTCGATGCCGGTGGCGTCCTTGAACATCTGGCGCGTGGCGTCGGGCAGGGCTTCGCCCGCCGAAACACACTTCCTTAATGAAGAAAGATCGAAATCGCGGGCGATCGCCGCCATCCCGCGATACATCACCGGCGCGGCGAAGCACACCGTGGCCTTGAAGCGCTCGATGGTCTGCAGCAGCGACGCGGGCGTGTGCTTCTCGGCGAGCACGCTGGAAGCGCCGACGCGCATCGGGAAGCACAGCAGGCCGCCCAGGCCGAAGGTGAAGGCGAGCGGCGGCGTGCCGCAGAAGACGTCGTCCTTGTGCGCCTTGAGGATCGAGCGCGGGAAGCAGTCGCACATCGCCACCACGTCGCGGTGGAAATGCATCGTGCCCTTCGGCTTGCCGGTGGTGCCGGAAGTGAACGCGATCAGCGCGACGTCGTCCGCCGCGGTCGGAACATTGGTGAACCAGAGCGGCTGCTTCAGCACCAGAGAATCGATCGAGTCCGGAGCGTCGTCGTACCAATACCGGATGTCTTTCAAGGAGGGACAGGCTTCCTGCGCGGCCTTGAGCTCCTTTTCCAGGCGCTTGTCGCACAGCGCGTGCGTGACCTCGGCCTTACTGATTATCTCCGTGAGCTCCTTGGCCCGCAGCAACGGCATGGTCGCGACGCACACCCCGCCCGCCTTCATCACCGCGAACCAGCACGCGGCCATCATCGGGTTGTTCGGGCCGCGCAGCAGCACGCGGTTGCCGGGCTTGACGCCCATCTCGCGCACCAGCACGTTGGCGAGGCGGTTCGCCTGCGTGAAGAGCTGCGTGTAGGTGCACTCGCCGTCGCCGTTGCGCAGCGCGACGCGGTGGCCGTGGCCGCGCGTCACCGGCTTGTCGAGCAGCTCGGTCGCGCAGTTCAGGCGCCCCGGGTACTTGAGCTCCGGCAGGTCGAAGCGCAGCTCGGGCATCTGGCGCTGCGGCGGCAGGTTGTCGCGCGCGAAGGTATCGGTATGCGCGGTGTAGCTCATGCTTTCAAGAGATCTCTGGAGATGATGAGTTTCTGGACTTCGGTTGCGCCCTCGTAGATTCTCAGCGCGCGCACTTCGCGATACAGGCGCTCGACCGGATGGCCGCGCATCACGCCGAGGCCGCCGCAGATCTGCACCGCGTCGTCGATGACGGTCTGCGCCGCTTCGGTGGCGAACATCTTGGCCATCGCCGCCTCGCGCGTGACGCGCTGGTTTTTCGTGTCCTTCACCCAGGCGCTGCGATAGGTGAGCAGCGCCCCGGCATCGATCGCGGTCGCCATGTCGGCGAGCTTGGCTTGCGTCATCTGGAAGTCGGCGAGCGCCTGCCCGAACATCTTGCGATCTCGCGCCCGCGCGAGCGATTCGTCGAGGGCGCGGCGCGAAAAGCCGAGCGCCGCCGCGGCCACGGTAGTCCGGAAGATGTCGAGGTTGCGCATCGCCAGCTTGAATCCCTGACCGGCCTCGCCCACCAGCGTTCCCTTCGCGCCTTTCAGTTTCACCGTCGCCATCGGGTGCGGCGCCACGATCTCGATGCGCTCGGAGGCGTCGACCTCCGTCGCGTCCACCACGAACGCGCTGATGCCCTCGTCCGCCTTGGCGAACACCACGTAGAAATCCGCGATGCCGCCGTTCGAGATCCAGGTCTTGGTGCCGTCGAGCACCCAGGCATCGCCCTTCTTTTTCGCAGCGGTGCTCATCGCCTGCACGTCCGAGCCGGCGTCGGGCTCCGAGAGCGCGAATGCGGCGATCGCGTCGCCGGCGGCGGCCTTCGGCAGGTATTTCTTCTTCAGCGCGTCGCTCCCCGCCAGCGCGATCGGCCCGCTGCCCAGGCCCTGCATCACGAAGGAGAAGTCGGCGAGACCGGCGTGATAGGCGAGCACCTCGCGCAGGATGGCGATCGAGCGCACGTCGGGCTTTTCCGAAACGCAGTGATTCAGATATCCGGCGCAGCCGAGGTCCTGCACCAGGCGCCTGCAGATGGCGTCGGCATTGTTTCCATGGGCGTGAGCGAGGTTCTCCTTCGCCCAGACTTCCACCTCGCGCGCGAGCGGCGCGTGCTTCGGCTCGAAAAATGGCCAGCCGTAATGCGTAAACCGGTCCATCAGTCGCCCTGAAAGACGGGTTTCTTCTTGGCCGCGAAGGCTTCGTAAGCGCGCAGGAAGTCCCCGGTCTGCATCAGCTCGGCCTGCGCCACCGCTTCCATGTCGATCGCCTGGTCTACGGTGACGTTCCATTCCTGGTGAAGCATCTTCTTCGTCACCGCGTGCGCCGCCGTGGGGCCCGCCGCGAGCTCTTTAGCCGTGATCGATGCCGCATCGAGGGGCGAATCCGAAACCCGGTTGAAGAAGCCCCACGCGTGGCCTTCCTCCGCGCTCATCGAGCGGCCCGTATAGAGAAGCTCGGCGGCGCGCCCCTGCCCGATGATGCGCGGCAGGATGGCGCAGGCGCCCATGTCGCAACCGGCGAGGCCCACGCGCACAAAAAGAAACGCCACTTTCGCCGACGGCGCCGCGTAGCGCAGGTCGGAAGCCATCGCAAGGATCGCGCCCGCGCCCGCGCACACGCCTTCGACCGCGGCAATCACCGGCTGCGGGCAATGGCGCATCGCCTTCACCAGGTCGCCGGTCATGCGGGTGAACTCCAGCAGCTGCGGCAGCTTCATTTTCGTGAGCGGGC
>Ga0307497_10000184_pt1 | contig 13651 bp, 11 predicted proteins | sample 10_S_MG_FD_201366 | JGI IMG/M metagenome (GOLD analysis project Ga0307497, IMG submission 201366) | Soil microbial communities from Populus trichocarpa stands in riparian zone in the Pacific Northwest, United States - 10_S | ecosystem: Environmental > Terrestrial > Soil > Riparian zone > Trees...
GGAATCATGGCAGCCCTCGCGGTGGCGATGGTGCCGCTCGCGATCTTCGCCGCGCAGATGGCGCTCGGCTACTGGGGCGCGGACAAGCCGTACCGCGACTTCCACTACTACATCGACGGCCGCTGGATCATGATGGAGCTCGGCACGTTCGCCTTCGGCGCGGTGCTGCTCTGGCGCTACCGCTTCCCGTTCATGCTGATGCCGATCGCGGTGACCCTGTGGTACATGAGCATGGACATCGTGCCGATGGTCTTCGGCACGGATTACTGGGACTGGGAGCTGCGCAAGGCGGTGTCGGTCTGGTTCGGCCTCGCCATGATCCTGCTCGCCTTCTGGGTCGACCTGCGCTCGCGCTTCTCGCGCGACTATGCCTTTTGGCTGTACCTTTTCGGCGTGCTCACGTTCTGGGGCGGCCTGTCGCTCATGAATTCGGGCAGCGAGCTCGGCAAGGCCGCCTACTGCGGCATCAACGTGGCGATGGTGCTGATCGGCGCGATCCTCGGCCGGCGCGTGTTCGCGGTCTTCGGCGGCCTGGGCATCGCCGGGTACCTCGGGCACCTCTCGTGGAGCCTCTTCAAGGACAGCCTCGTGTTCCCGTTCGCGCTCTCCGCCGTGGGGCTCGGCATCATCTGGCTCGGCGTGCTTTGGCAGCGCAACGAAGCACGCTGGGCGGCGCAGCTGCGCGGCTTCGTGCCGGGCCCGCTGAGGGAGCTGATCGAGGCGCGCGCGGTGCGCTGAGCGCTAGCCCGCGCGGGCGACCGTCTCGAAGTCGTCGTCGCCGCCGAGAAGGTAATGGGCGAGGTGGCCCACCGCCTCGCCGAAGGCGCGCGGCGCCAGCTGGTACGCGACGCGTCCGAGGCGGCGCACGTTGGTCAGCTCCATCGCGACCTTGTTCGCGCCGTAGTCGGCCTTGATCTCGATCTCGCACGGCAGCGAGCCGGTGACGCTGATCTCGGCGCGCAGCACCTTGCTCGCGCCATTCTTCGGCAGCGCGCGCTGCGCATAGGAAACCTTGAGGAGCTTCAGGTACTGCTCGCAGCGCTCGATGTCGTCTCCCACGAGCGTCACCGTGACGGCGGGTTTCGGGGTGATGCGGAAGCGCAGCGTAATGCGCTCGGTCACGCTCTGGCCCTGGGGCGTGCGCGGCTGGCTTTCGACCGCGGCCTCCGAGATCGACACCTTGGGCAGCCGGCCGAGGTAGAGGAACTCGTAGGGCCGCGCGGTCGCCGGGCGCACCGAGTTGAGCTGCTGCGCCAGGCCGGTGAGCTGCTGCAGGGCGATCCGCATCGCCGCGTCGAGCTCGCCGCTCGGTGCAGCCGCCGGATTCTGGCGCGAGCGCTCGAAGGCCTCGCGCTCGCGCGCCCGCTCCTCGCCCCAGCGGCGCATCTGCTCTTCCTTCCTGCGCTGCTGGGCTTCCTCCTCCATCAGGCGCTCCTGCTCCTCGCGGTCGTACAGCTCGACGAACTTGTCGAGGTCGTTGATGAGCTGCGAGCGCACCGCGTCGACGCGCACGCCGCTCGAGGGCACGCCCGAGGGCTCTCCGGCGAGCGCGAGTCGCGCCGGCGTCGAGCGCGGCTGAACGTTGCGGAAGTCGCGCAGCTCGCGTGCCATGTCGCCGGCGCGCGCATAGCGCTCGGCGGGCTTCTTCGCCAGCGCGCGGTCGACGATGTGCTCGAACGGCGCCGGCACGCTGGGGTCGACCTCGCGCACCGCCGGGTGGGGCGTGCTGGCGATGCGGTTCATGAGGGCGAAGATGGTGGTGTCGCCTTCGTGCTCGAACGGCGTGCGCTTGGTGAGCAGCTCGTAGAGCACCACGCCGAGCGAGAAGATGTCCGAGCGCGGGTCGATCGGCGCGCCGGTCACCTGCTCGGGCGACATGTAGCGCGGCGAGCCGAGCGCGGTGCCGTTTCCGGTGATGGTGGAGGCGGGGACGTACGCGACGCCGAAATCGGTGAGCTTCACGCGCCCGGCGTGGTCGACCATGATGTTGGCCGGCTTCACGTCGCGGTGCACGATGTTGTGCTGCTGCGCCATGTCGAGCGCGTCGGCGACCTGCGCGATGACGTTCGCGATCGTATTGAACGCGAGGCGCTGCGGGTGCTTGAGGACCTGGAGCAGCGAGTGGCCTTTCAGCAGCTCCATGGCGATGTAGGCGATGCCGTCCTGCTCGCCGACGTCGAAGATGGTGACGATGTTCGGATGCGAGAGGCGCCCGGCCGAGCGCGCCTCGCGGATGAAGCGCTCGCGTATCTCCGCCATCACCTCCGCGGGAAGATCCGGCAGCAATGTCTTGATCGCGACTTCGCGGTCGATGAGCGGATCGAGCGCGCGATAGACCGCGCCCATGGCTCCGCGCCCCAGCTCGTCCACGATCCGGTAACGGCCCAGCGTCTTTGGTATTTCCGATTCCACGCGCCAGCCTGCTTATAGTTTTGCAGCATTCTACGCGAGCAGGCTCGCCCAAAAAAACTGAAAAAACTACAAACCGAGCAGGCGGGCGGGGTTCTTGCGCATCATCAGGTCGATGTCGGCGTCGGCGATGCCTTCCTTCTTCATCGCCGCGATCGCGCTCTCGATGCCGTCGGGATGCGTCATATTTCCGGATTGGCCGAGGTCGGTCGAGACCACCAGGCTTTTCGCGCCGATCTCCTTCACCGCCTGTGCGACATTTTTGGCATTCACCTGCGTCCAGTGCGTGAGGAACGGCAGCGGCGCGTTGGGACCAGCGAGGAACTGAAGAAAGCAGATCTCGATCACCGCGCCCATGTCGGCGACCTGCTTCGCCTGCGCCATGGTGAGGCCAGGCACGTTGGTGAGGGCGTGGGTCACGATCATGTTCTTCACGCCGAGCTCGCGCCCGCGGCGCACCACGGCGATCACCTCTTCCGGATGCACATGCCCGGTCGCGAGGAGCAGGTTCTCGCGGGCGATGATCTTGAGGATCGCCTCCATCTCCGGCGTGACCTGGCCGTTGGGCGCGACCACGATGCCCTTGTCGGTCGGCTTGCCGAAGGTCTTGACGTGCTTGTCCGACTCGAAGGTCGGCAGCCACACTACCTTCCCGCGGCTGCCGTAGATACGGTGCATCCATTCCACCGCGTCGGGATTGATGCCGCCGACCGCCTTGTTCAGGACGATGCCGCCGAACACCTCGACGCCGGGAACGACCTTCATCACCAGTGCGGCGCGGCTCGCGGTTTCGCTGATGTGGTTCTTGAGCAGGATGCCGCGCATGCCTTTCGACTTCGCCAGCTGCGCGATGTCGATGTCGTCCATGTTGCGGCCGAACACGTCCGGATGCGAATGCACATGCATGTCGATCACTCCGGCGGCGGGGCTGACCTTCGGCGGCGGCGGCGGAAAGGCCGCCTGAGCGAACGCGTTAGTGGCAGCGAGCGAAAAAGCGACGAGCAGAACGGTTCTCATGCGGGCCTCCTCCCTCTGTGGTGTGAAAAATCTTAGCCCCTCGGTTACTCGAAAACCGCGGCCGGCGCCACGCGGTTTTCGACCTCGCGCACGCCGGGCACCGCGCGCGCGGCCGCCACGGCCGCGCGCACCGCGTCGGGGTCTTCGGCGACGCCCGTGAGCACGACCGCGCCGTCGGTGCACTCGACGCGCACGCCGAGGATGTGCGCGCGCTCCAGCGCCTCGCGGACACTGCGCGCCGTTGCGGCGTCTTCGGGATTGAATCCGGCCCGGGCGAGCATGTAGTCCACCGCCTGGGCGACCTCGGCGTCGGGGAGCTGGAAGAACCCGCCTTTGGCAGCCATGGCAGTGCCGGGTACGCCCTTGATCGCCGAGCGCAGCAGGCTCTCGCGGCCCTTCGGGAAGCGCGCCTTCCAGTCTTCGGGCATGCCGATGCGCGGCGCCTTGTCGGTCCCGGCGTGGCACAGCGCGCACTTGTCGCGGTAGACCGCCTCGCCGCTCTGCGACCAAGCCGCGGCGGCGAAGCTCGCTGCGGCGATGGCGGCGACAATCCTCATGGCTTATTGTAGGCGCATGCTCGACCTTCTCGTCCGCGGCGCGTCGATCATCGACGGCACCGGGAGACCCGCCTTCGACGGCGATGTGGGCGTTTTGCAAGGAAAGGTGGTCGAAGTCGGAGAGGCGCGGTCTGCCGCCCGGCAGGTGGTCGATTGCGGCGGTCTCGCGCTCATGCCCGGCATCGTCGACGTCCACACGCACTACGATGCGCAGATCACCTGGGACCCGACCCTGTCGCCTTCGCTGTCGCTCGGCGTGACCACCGCGATCATGGGCAACTGCGGCTTCGGCATCGCGCCGTGCCCCGCCGAGCTGCGCGAGACCATGGTGAAGAACCTCTCGGTGGTGGAGGGCATGGACCTCGGCGCGCTGCTCCAGGGCACGCGCTGGAATTTCGAGACCTTCGGCGAGTACCTCGACGCGCTGGAGCGGGTTCGCCCGCATGCCAACGTCGGCGTACTCGCCGGCCATTCGACCATCCGCACCGCGGTGATGGGCGAGGCGGCTTCGACCCGCGCGCAGCCGACGCACGACGAGCTCGCGGCAATGAAAGCGATGGTCCGGGATGCGATGCGTGCCGGGGCGGCCGGCTTCGCCTCGTCGTTCTCGCCCAATCACAGCGGCTGGGGCGGAAAGCCGATGCCCTCGACCATCGCTTCGGACGCCGAGCTGAAGGCCCTGGCCGGCGTCCTGGGGGAAGAGCGCAAGGGGATCTTCGTGATGGCCACGGGGCCGCGCGGCACGCCCGAGTTCATGGAGTCGATCGCCGCCGAGACCGGGCGCCCGGCTTTCATGGTGACGGTGCTTACGATGTTCAACCGCGCCGATCCCGGGCGCGCGCTGCAGTACTACGAGCGCTGCGCGCAGGCAGTGGCGCGCGGCCACGAAGTCGCCATCCACACGAGCTGCCAGCCGCTGTCGTTCGATTTCACGCTGCGCGAGCCCTATGTCCTCTATTCGCACGATGCGTTCGATGCGGTCAGGGCGGCGCCGCCGGAGGCGCGGGCGGGCATCTACCGCGACCCGGCGTTTCGCGAGCGCTTTCGCCAGAACCTGCGCGATCCGAAAAGCGGCATCCTCTTCTCCGGCGACTGGTCGCAGGTCGAGCTCGACGGGGTGCCGCTGACGCGCCTTTCGCCGGACCCGCTCGAGTTCGTGCTCGACCTGCCGCTCGATGCGCAGCTCGTGGCGAAGCTCTACCAGAACGACGACGCAGGCGTCGCGCCGCTGCTCAAGCATCCGGCGGGCGTGGTCGCGCTGTCCGACGCCGGCGCGCATCTCATCTACTTCTGCGATGCCGGCTTCGGGCTTCACTTTCTCGCGCACTGGGTGCGCGAGACCGGCAGCTTCAGCCTGGAGGAGGGCGTGCGCCGCCTGACGAGCGATCCGGCCCGGCGCTACCGCATTCCGCAGCGCGGCTCGATCGAGCCCGGCAACTGGGCCGACTTCGTGCTGTTCGATCCGGCCACGGTCGGGATCTCGGGCCTGCAGAAGAAGAACGACCTGCCGGGCGGCGGCAGGCGCATGGTGCGTACTCCGATCGGCGTCCACGGCGTGTGGGTGAACGGACTACAGGTGTTCGACGGCGCGAAATACTCGTCGCGTCACGACGACGGCCCGGGGCGGGTGCTTAGGATATTTGACTCATAACGGCTGCGGCGTCGCCGCAGCGCACGTAACCTGTGCCCCGTACATTCGTGGTGCAAGGAGTCGCACCATGGGCGCGCGCCTGTTGCCAAGAAACCTGCCGGAGCTGTTCTCGTATTCCCTTCTCCTCGAGCGCGAGGCGGCGCGGCGCTACGCCGAGCTCGAGCGCTTCCTCCGCGGCCACGGCGCGAGCGCGCTCGCCGCGGAGTTCGAGAAGCTCGGGCGCGAGGAACGCGAGCAATACGAGGTCATCGCGCTGGGCACCGCCGGGCGAGCGCTGCCCGAGCTCGCCGGCTGGGAGCTCGGCTGGTATTTCGGCGGCGAGGCCGTGGGCGACGGCCCGGCGCCGCGCAGCGTCGCCGATGCGCTCGCCATCGCGCTCGGCTTCGAGCGGCGCACACAGTCCTTCTACAACGACGTGGCGGTCAACGCGCGCGCCGACGCGGTGCGCGCCTTCGCCGCCGAGATGTCCGCCGACGAGCAGCGCCACATCGCGCGCCTCGAGTTGCTCCTCCAGCACGAGGATGCGCTCGCGGCCCTCGAAGGCGACGACGAAGCCGAGCCCGCCGAGGGCGACGGCCTGCCGCTCTCCTGAAGGGCTAGTTCCAGAGGGAGCGCTTTCAGCGGGCCAGTATAGTAGTCCGCATGCTGCGCCTTCTCGGATTCCTCGCCCGGCGTCGCGCGCGCGGCCGCGCGGCGCTCTCGGTTGCCGGCATCGCGCTTGGTGTGGCGCTCGGCTACGGCGTGCACCTCGTGAACCGCGCCGCCGTGGAGGAGCTCGCGGCCTCGGTGCGCGCGGTGGCGGGCGAGGCCGACCTGGAGGTGCGCGGCGGGCGCAGCGGTTTCCCCGAGACGCTCTTCCCGCAGGTCGCGCGGCTTCCGGGCGTTGCTTGGGTCAACCCGGCGCTCGAGCTCGAGGCGGGCGTGGCCGGCAGCGACCGAGGGACCATCCGCGTGATCGGCGTCGACGCGCTGCGTGAAGGCCTGCCGGGGCTGCTCGCGCCGGACAAGGTGTTGCTGTCGCCGCTCGCTGCGGCCGCCATGGGCGCGGGCCCGTTGCGCCTCGTAGTGGGGCAACACACGATCGAGCTCGCGGTGGCGGGCGTGGGCGAGCTCAAGGGGTTTGCCGCGCTCACCGACATCTCGACCGCGCAGTGGCGCCTCGGACGCCTGGGCGAGCTGAACCGGCTCGACGTACACCTCGCGCGCGGCGCGAATCGAGAGCAAGTCCTGAATTCCGTAAAAGACTTGCTGCCACCCGGGGTGCACGTCGCCACCGTCGATACGCTCGAGCAGGCGAGCGGCTACCCGTCTCGCGCCTACCGCGTGAACCTGAACGTGCTCGCCATGGTGGCGCTCTTCACCGGGGGCTTCCTCGTGTTCTCGGCGCAGGCGCTCGAGACGGCGCGCCGCCGCGGCGAGCACGCGCTGCTGCGGGTGCTCGGGCTCACCGCGGCCGGGCTCGCGCGGCTGTGTCTCGCGGAGGCGGCCGTTCTCGGCTTGGTCGGCGGCGTGGCGGGGGTCGCGCTCGGCTACGGTTTCGCCCTCCTTGCGCTGCGCTATGCCGGCGCGGACCTCGGCGCCGGGCAGTTCCGCGGGATCGCCCCGCACCTCGCCTTTCAATGGGTTCCTGCAGCCCTGTACGTGGTTGCCGGCGCGGCCGTCGCCCTCGCGGGCGCGCTGCTGCCGGCGCTCGACGCCGCCCGTACGCCGCCGGCGCGCGCGCTCAAGGCGGGCGACGAGCAGCGCATGTTCCAGCGCGCGGGGCGCGCCTGGCCCGGCCTCGCCTTGCTCGCGGCGGGAGCGGCGCTCTCCCAGCTCGGGCCGGTGAACGGCCTGCCGGTGTTCGGCTACGCCTCGATCGGGTGCCTCCTCATCGGCGCGATCGCCTTGATGCCCCGAGTTTCACGATGGGTTTTCGAACAGATTCCGTTCACGTCGAGAACTTCTTTCGCGCTCGCCGTGGCGCAGCTCCGCGGCGCGCCGGGGCAGGCGGCGGTGAGCCTCGCGGCGATCGTGGCAAGCTTCTCGCTGATGGCGGCGATGGCGATCATGGTGGCGTCGTTCCGCCACTCGCTGGACGACTGGCTCGACGCGGTGCTTCCGGCGCAGCTCTACCTGCGCAGCACCGACGCGGGCGACACCGGCTACCTGGAGCCCGGCTTCGAGGAGCGCGTGCGGGCGCTGCGCGAAGTCGAGCGTGTCGAATTCACGCGCAGCGGCCGCCTGATTCTCGACCCGGCGCGCCCGGCGCTTTCGCTCCTCGCGCGCGACCGGGCCGGAAGCGCCTTCCCCGTCGTCGGCCGGCGCCACGAGCGCGGGCCCGGCGAGGCGCCGCTCGTGTGGGTCAGCGAAGCAGCTCATGACCTCTATGGCTTTGACCCAGGAAACACCATCCAGCTGCCCTTGAACGGGAAGCGCGTGAGCGTGACCGTCGGGGGTGTCGTACGCGACTATGCGCGCCAGCACGGCGCGATCGCGATGGAGCGCGCCGACTACGTCGCGCTCACCGGCGACCCCCGGGTCAATGACGCGGCAGTGTGGCTGCGTCCGGGCGTGACCCCGGCGCAGGCGATGGAGGCCATCCGTGCGCTTCCCGGGGGCGCGGAGCTCGACCTCGCCTCGCCGCCCGAGATCCGCGAGGTGTCGCTCGCGATCTTCGATCGCAGCTTCGCGGTCACGTACGCCATGGAAGCGGTCGCGGTGCTGGTCGGGCTGTTCGGGCTGTCGTCGAGCCTGGGCGCCATCGTGCTCGCGCGGCGGCGCGAGTTCGGCGTGCTGCGCCACCTCGGCGTGACGCGCTCGCAGGTCCGGGCCATGCTCGCCGCCGAGGGCGGGCTGCTCGCGCTCATCGGCGCCGCGGCCGGCCTCGTCGCCGGCGGGGCGATCAGCCTGGTGCTCGTCTACGTGGTCAACCGGCAGTCTTTCAACTGGAGCATGGAGCTCCATCCGCCGTACCTTCTGCTGCTCGCCCTCGCGTCCACGCTGATCGTGCTAGCGATCGCTACAGCCGTGGTGTCGGGCCGGGAGGCGATGGGAATGGGGCCGGTGCGCGCCGTGCGGGAAGACTGGTGAGACGGCGCGACTTCCTGTTGTCTCTTCCGGGACTACTGGCCGCCGAGGGCTTACATGCGGCGAAAGTCACCTATCCGCAGGTCAAGCCGGGATACCAACTGCAGTTTCCGCGCGACCACGGTGCGCATCCCGAATACCGTGTCGAGTGGTGGTACGTCACCGGCTGGCTCGACGTCCCGTACGGCTTCCAGGTGACCTTCTTCCGCGCGCGGCCGGAGGAGGAGAGCGCGAACCCGAGCAGCTTCAATCCGCGCCAGATCCTGTTCGCGCACGCCGCGCTCTCCGACCCGAAGCGCGGCCGCCTCGTGCACGATCAGCGTGCGGCGCGCGCCGGCTTCTCGCTCGCGCAGGCCGAAACCGAGCGTACCGGGGTATGGATCGACGACTGGAGCCTGGTGCTCGAGGGCACGCGCTACCACGCGCGCATCGCGGCGCGCGAGTTCGATCTCGACCTCACGCTGTTCGCGCGCGAGCTCGTCCTGCAGGGCGAAGCCGGGTTCAGCCGCAAGGGCCGCCGGCCGGAAGAGGCAAGCTACTACTACAGCCGGCCGCAGCTCGACGTGGTGGGCAAGGTGAACGGCGTCGCGGTCGGCGGAACCGCCTGGCTCGACCACGAATGGTCGAGCGCCTATATGGCGCCGGAGGCGGTCGGCTGGGACTGGGCCGGGATCAACTTTCTCAACGGCACATCGCTGATGGGCTTTCGCATGCGGGACAGGAACGGCGGAGCGCACTACGCACCGCCCGGAATCTCCATGAAGCCGCTGCGCGTTTGGAAGTCGCCGCGGACCGGCGTCGAGTATCCCGTCTCGATGCAGCTCAACGACCTGCGCCTCGAGCCGCTGATGGACGACCAGGAACTCGATTCTCGCCTGAGCACCGGCACGATCTACTGGGAAGGTGCGGTCCGAGCCTTCAAAGACAACAACCAGATCGGACGAGGCTACCTCGAGCTTACGGGATATTGGAAGCCGATGAAGCTCTAGCGTCTATTCGGGCAAGAGGCCGGCCAGATCCGCTGCCTTCTTCCAGCGCTCCTGATCGGCACGGATGAAGCTCGCGAATTCTGCCGGCGTATTGCCGCCGGCTTCCGCGCCCGTCTCGATGATCGGGTTGCGAATCTCCTGCAGCTGGAATATGCGCGCGAGGTCCGCGTGCAGCCGTGCCACGATCGGCGCGGGCGTGCCCGCCGGGACAAAGATTCCTTGCCAGCCGTAGCCCACGACGTCCGGCACGCCGGACTCGGCGAACGTCGGGATGTTCGGTGCGACCTCGAGGCGCCGCGGCGCCGCTACCGCGATGGCGCGCAGCTTGCCGCTCTTGACCATCCCGCCGATGACCGACCAGAACTGCAATCCGACCGGCATGTGCCCGCCAACCAGGTCCTGGACGCTGGTCGAGACGGATTTGTAGGGCACGAACATGAATTGGGCACCGGTAGCGGCCTTCAACTGTTCCATCACCAGGTGCTGCGGGCTGCCGCGGCCGATGCCGCCGTACTGGATCTGGTCGGGTCGCGCCTTGGCAAGCGCAACCAGCTCGGGAAGCGTCGCAGCGCTCACCTGCGGGTTCACGACCACGACGAGCGCGCCGATGGTGACCAGCGTGACCGGAACGAAATCCTGATCCGCACGATAAGGCAGGCTCTTGAAAAGCAGCGGATTGAGCGAATGAGTCACGACGTTGCCCAGGAACAGGGTGTAGCCGTCGGCCGGCGCGCGTGCTGCCATTTCGGCGGCGATGATCATGCTGCCCCCGGGGCGGTTGTCGATGACCACGGGTTGGCCGAGCGCCTCGGCGAGCTTGGGCGCAACCTGGCGCGCGCGCAGGTCGGATGAGCCCCCCGGCCCGTCGGCCACGATGAGCCGCAACGGCTTTGCCGGATAGCTCTGCGGCCAGGCATGGAAGGCAACCAACACCAGACAGACGAAACCCGCCCAGAATCGAAGATTCATGGCTCCTCCCCTCGGGCGTCATTTTAGGGACGAAAGCGCGACCCCTGCGAGAATCAGCGCGATGCCGGCAAAGTGGTACCAGCCAGGGTACTCGGCCAGGAACAGCGCCGACAGGATCACGCCGAACGCCGGCATGAGATGCATGGTGACGCCGGCGCGCACCGCGCCCATGCGCTTCACCACGTAGCTCCAACCGGTGTAGGCGAGCAGGAACGAGCCGATCGCCGAATAGAGCACGGCCAGGTAGCCGCGGCTGTCGAGCTGCAGCTTCGGATTGAACACGAGCTCCCACGCGACCCACGGCGTCATGAAGAGAAGCCCGAAAAGGCACACCAGCGCGAGCAGCTCGACCGTGTCGAGCGGGTCGCGCCGCAGCCGCAGCAGCACCGTGTAGCCGGCCCACATCATCATCGAGGCGAGCGCCATCAGGTCGCCGATGTTGAAGGAGAGCCTTGCCGGCGCGCCGCGGGTGGCGATGAGGAACACGCCGCAGAAGGAGACCAGCACGCCGAGCCACTGCCTTGCGCGGATGCGCTCGCCGAGCGGCATCGACATCAGCATGATGAACACCGGCGTCGTCGAGAGGTAGAGGATGCCGCTCGTCGCCGTGGTGTAGTGAAGCCCGAGCCACTGTAGGCCGAGGTGCACGCCGCCGCCGGTGAAGCCGAGCGCCGCGATGATTCTCCACTCCCGCGGCGACAGAAGCGGCCATTTTTCCTTTAACCGGGGTAACGCGAACGGCAGCAGGATCGCGAGCACGATCAGGATCCGCCCGACGGTGGCGATGCCGGGCGCGACGTCCTCGCGCACCGCGCGCGCCACGATCCAGTTGCCCGACCAGAGGAGGAGCGTCGCCGCGAGGACCAGCCAAGCGGTCCAGCGCACCTACTCGATGCTCACGCCGTAGCGCGCCACGAGCGCGGACCAGCGTTCGACCTCGTCCTCCAGGAACTTGCGCTGCTCGGCGGGGCCGATGGCGAGGACGCGGCCGCCGTCGCGCTCGATGCGCTCGACGAACTCGCGGTCCTGCAGCACTTCGGCGAGCGCGGTGCGCAGCGCGCCGACCGTGCTTGCGGGCGTCGCCGCGGGCGCAAACAGCGCGAACCAGCTCTCGCCCTCGAAGCGCACGAGACCGGTTTCGTTCACCGTCGGCACCGACTCGAGCTCGCGCGAGCGATGGGCGCCAGTGACCGCCAAGGCCTTCAGCCTCCCCGCCTGCACCTGCGCCTTCGCCGCCGAAAGGTTGTCGATCATCACGTCGAGGCGTCCGGCGAGCATCTCCTGGTGCGCGGCCGGCGCGGCCTTGAAGGGCACGTGCACCAGGTCGAGGCCGAGGCTCTTGAAGAGAATCGCGCCCCACACGTGCTGCAGCGTGCCGATGCCCGCCGAGCCGTAGGTCAGCTTGCCGGGCCTCGCCTTTGCGTAATCGACGAGCTCGGCGAGGCTCGACGCCGGCAGGTCGCCGCGCGCGACCAGCACGAAGGGATATGCCGAAATGTAGCCGAGCGGAACGAAATCGCGCACCGGGTCGTAGGGGAGAGACTTCATCAGCGCGCGGTTCATCACCATGTTGAAGATGCCGCCGACGAGGAGCGTGTAGCCGTCGGGCGCGGCCCTCGCCGCATACTCCGTGCCGACGAGCGAGCCCGCGCCGGGCCGGTTCTCGACCACCACCCCCTGCTTGAGACGCTCGCCGAGCTTCTGCGCGACGTGCCGTCCCAGGATGTCGGTGCCGCCGCCGGGACCGATCGGCACGATCAGGCGCACGGGGCGCGTCGGGAAATCCTGTGCGGCCGCCGCGGCGGCCAAGAGGACGCCGAACGCGATGCAGGGGAAACGGCACCATGTGCTCATGGGGCCGCATGCTAACCTCGGGCATGCCGGTTGTGAAAGCAGCGGGCCGCTCGCTCAGCTACGAATGGATCGAAGGCGACGCCCGGGCAAAGCCGACGCTGATTTTTCTCCACGAAGGTTTGGGCTCGATCCGGCAGTGGCGCGACTTTCCGCTGAAGGCGGCCGCCGCCACGGGTTGCCGCGCGCTGCTCTACGACCGCTACGGCTACGGCCAATCCGAGGTGCTCGCCGAGCCGCGCCGCGACGTGCGCTTCATGCACGACGAGGCGCTCGCCGCGCTGCCGGAGCTGCGCCAGCGCCTGGGGATCGAGGACGCGATCCTGGTGGGGCATTCGGACGGCGCCTCCATCGCCCTCATCCACGCCGGCGCGGGACATCCGGCGCGCGGCGTCGTGGCGATGGCGCCGCACGTCTTCATCGAGCCGATCTGCCTCGATTCCATCAGGAAGGCTGCGGTCACTTTCGAAACCACCGACCTGCCGGCGCGCCTCGGCAGGTACCACCGCGATGCGCGCAAAACTTTCTACGGCTGGGCCGACGTCTGGCTCGATCCGCACTTCGAGCGCTGGGACATCCGCGACGACTATCTGCCGGGCGTGCGCTGCCCAGTGCTCGCGATCCAGGGCTACGACGACGAGTACGGCACCATGGCGCAGCTCGACGACATCGGGAGGCGAGTCGCCGGGCCTTGCGAGCTGCTAAAGCTCGAGCGCTGCGGCCATGCGCCGTTCCGCGATCAGGCCGAGCAAACCCTGGCGGTGGTCACCCGGTTCATCGATACGTTGAAATAACCTATTCAGCGAATCGGACACCGCGCCGCTCGAGCATTCGCAACAGCGCCGGCCAGTCCTTGTGGTGCGCGGGCCGGTCGGGGCGGTTGAACTGCTGCGTCGAGGTGCGCGCCGCGGCCTCAGACATGATCTGCACGTTGTGCATGCCCGCCGAGCAGGCGTCGATCTGGATCTGGCAGGCGCAGTCGAGGTAGTACATGACCTCGAAGGCTTCGCGCACCGTGGCTCCGAGCGCGAGCAGGCCGTGGTTGCGCAGGATCATCGCCTTGGCGGTCTTGCCAAGGTCGGCCGCCATGCGCTCCTGCTCCTCCATGTAGAGCGCGATGCCCTCGTAGTCGTGGTACG
>Ga0307497_10000185_pt1 | contig 13597 bp, 11 predicted proteins | sample 10_S_MG_FD_201366 | JGI IMG/M metagenome (GOLD analysis project Ga0307497, IMG submission 201366) | Soil microbial communities from Populus trichocarpa stands in riparian zone in the Pacific Northwest, United States - 10_S | ecosystem: Environmental > Terrestrial > Soil > Riparian zone > Trees...
GCGCGCCGCGTGCTCTGCGATGAGATCCAGCACCGCGACCGGGTCGGCGCCGTAGCCGACCAGGTCGCCGAGGAACGCGTGGCGCTCGGCGCCGAGCCGCGCCGCGTGCTCCAGGCACGCGGTGAGCGCCTCGAGGTTGCTGTGAATGTCGGCGAAGAGCGCCAGCTTCACAGCGCGCGCGGCGACGCCGCGATCACATCGTCTGCTTCAGCTGCTCGAGGATGGCGGGGTTCTCGAGCGTCGACACGTCCTGCGTGATCTCCTCGCCCTTCGCGATCGAGCGCAGCAGCCGACGCATGATCTTGCCGGAGCGAGTCTTCGGCAGGTTGTCGCCGAAGCGGATGTCCTTCGGCTTGGCGATCGGCCCGATTTCCTTCGCCACCCAGTTGCGCAGCTCGTCGGCCATCTTCTTCGCCTCCGCGCCGGTCGGGCGCGGTCCTTTCAGCACCACGAACGCGCACACCGCCTCGCCGGTGAGGTCGTCGGGACGGCCGACCACCGCCGCCTCGGCGACGAGCTCCTTGTGCGCGACCAGCGCCGACTCGATCTCCATCGTGCCGAGGCGGTGGCCCGACACGTTGAGCACGTCGTCGATGCGCCCGACGATGCGGAAGTAGCCCTCCTCGTCGGTGCTCGCGCCGTCGCCGGCAAGGTAGAGCTTGCCCTTGAAGTCCTCGGGCCAGTAGGTCTTCTTGTAGCGCTCCGGATCGCCCCAGATCGTGCGCAGCATCGCGGGCCACGGGCGCTTGATGACCAGGATGCCGCCCTTGCCCCTGCCCACCGGGTGTCCGGTCTCGTCGACGATGTCGGCGAAGATGCCGGGCAGCGCGAGCGTCGCCGAGCCGGGCTTGGTGGGTGTCGCGCCCGGCAGCGGCGAGATCATGTGGCCGCCGGTCTCGGTCTGCCACCAGGTGTCGACGATCGGGCAGCGGCTGCGGCCGACGGTCTCGTGGTACCAGATCCAAGCCTCGGGGTTGATCGGCTCGCCGACCGTGCCGAGGATGCGCAGCGACGAGAGGTCGTACTTCTTCGGCAGATCGCCGCCCGCCTTGATGAGCGAGCGGATCGCGGTCGGCGCGGTGTAGAACACGTTCACCTTGTGGTCCTGGATGATCTTCCAGAACCGGCCGGCGTCCGGATACGTCGGAACGCCCTCGAAGACAACCTCGGTCGCGCCCACGGCGAGCGGGCCGTAGGTAATGTAGGTGTGGCCGGTGACCCAGCCCACGTCCGCGGTGCACCAGAAGACGTCGTTCGGCTTGTTGTCGAACACCCACTTCATCGTGAGCGCCGCCCACAGCAGATAGCCGCCGGTGGAATGCTGGATGCCCTTGGGCTTGCCGGTGGAGCCCGAGGTGTACAGGATGAAGAGCGGATGCTCGGCGTTGACGTTGACGGGCTCGCAGGTGTCGGACTGCCCTTTCACCGCTTCGTCCCACCAGCGGTCACGCCCCGCGGTCATGGGCACCTTGCTGCCCGAGCGCTTGTAGACGATGACATTCTTGATCGCTTCGCAGCCGCCCATGGCGAGCGCCTCGTCGACCACCGGCTTCAGCGCAATCTCCTTGCCGCCACGGAACTGACCGTCGGCGGTGATCACCGCGACCGCGCCGGCGTCGATGATGCGCTCCTGCACGCTCTTCGCGGAGAAGCCGCCGAACACCACCGAGTGCGTCGCGCCGATGCGCGCGCAGGCCTGCATCGCCACGACCGCCTGAATCGACATCGGCATGTAGACAAGCACGCGCTCGGCGGGCTTGATGCCCATCGCTTTCAGCGCGTTGGCAAAGTGGCAGACTTCGCGGTGCAGCTCGCGGTAGGTGACCTTCGTGACTTTGCCGTCGTCGGCCTCGAAAATGATCGCCACCTTGTCGGGCTGAGTTTTGAGGTGCCGGTCGAGGCAGTTGTACGAGGCGTTCAGCTCGCCGTCGTAGAACCAGCGGTAGAACGGAGCCTTCGACTCGTCCAGCACCTTGGTGAAGGGCTTCGACCACAGCAGCGTCTCGCGCGCGAGGTGGCCCCAGAACCCTTCGAAATCGCGCTCGGCTTCCGCCACCATCTTGCGGTACGCCTCCATGCCGGGGATGTTGGCCTGCTTGACGAGATCCGCAGGCGGCGGGAACACCCGTTTCTCCTGCAGCATGGTTTCGATGCTCGACATGCTTTCCTCCTCGGTGAGTAACCCAATACAAGCACCAAATCAGCGGGGTGTAAAGACGCCCGTATGCTAGAGTCGAATCCCGCTTTCGAGAAAATCCCGCACGCGTGACCACCATCGCCAGGGCCGACCTCGTCCAGAGCATCGCCGACGCGCTGCAGTTCATCTCCTACTACCACCCGGCGGACTACATCCGCGCCCTCGGGCGCGCTCATGAGCGCGAGCAATCGCCCGCGGCGAAGGATGCCATCGCGCAGATCCTCACCAATTCACGCATGTGCGCGGAGGGCCGCCGGCCGATCTGCCAGGACACCGGCATCGTCAACGTGTTCGTGAAGGTCGGCATGGACGTGCGGTTTGACTTTCAGGATTTCGAGCAAACCATAAACGAAGGCGTGCGCCGCGCCTACCTGGACCCCGACAACAAGCTGCGCGCCTCGATCCTCGACGAATCCGACTTCGGCCGCAGGAACACGAAAGACAACACGCCCGCGGTGATCAACGTGCAGCTCGTCCCGGGTAACAGGCTCGAATGCGACGTCGCCGCCAAGGGCGGAGGCTCGGAGGCGAAGTCGAAGTTCGCGATGCTCAATCCCTCCGACTCGATCGCCGACTGGGTGCTGAAGACGGTGCCGAGCATGGGCGCCGGCTGGTGCCCACCGGGAATGCTCGGCATCGGCGTCGGCGGCACCGCCGAGAAGGCGATGCTGCTCGCCAAGGAAGCGCTGATGGAGCCGATCGACATGGCCGAGCTCAAGGCGCGCGGGCCGCGCGACAAGGTGGAGGAACTGCGCATCGAGCTCTATGACAAGGTGAACGCGCTCGGCATCGGCGCGCAGGGCCTGGGCGGCCTGTCGACGGTTCTGGATGTCAAGATCGGAACTTATCCGGCTCACGCGGCGAATCGTCCGGTCGCCATGATCCCGAACTGCGCGGCGACGCGGCACGTTCATTTCGTGCTCGACGGCTCGGGCCCCGCGGAGTTCGAGGCGCCGAAGCTGTCGGATTGGCCCGCGGTTTCGTGGACGCCCGACGCGAAGTCAAAAAAAATAGACTTGAACAGGCTATCCAGGGACGAAGTCGCCACGTGGAAGCCGGGCGATCGACTGCTGCTCTCCGGGAAGCTGCTGACCGGCAGAGACGCCGCCCACAAGCGGATCCAGGATTTGCTTGAACAGAAAAAACCCCTTCCCGTGGACTTCAGGAACCGCGTCATCTACTACGTCGGCCCCGTGGATCCGGTGAGGGACGAAGTGGTGGGTCCTGCGGGCCCGACGACTTCCACGCGCATGGACAAGTTCACCGACACGATGCTCGGCCAGACCGGGCTCATCGCCATGATCGGCAAGGCCGAGCGCGGACCGGCGGCGATCGAATCGATCCGGCGGCACAAGGCGGCGTACCTCATCGCGGTGGGCGGCGCGGCCTACCTCGTGGCCAAGGCGATCCGCAAGTCGCGCGTGGCCGGCTTCGCCGATCTCGGCATGGAAGCGATCTACGAGTTCGAGGTCGAGGACATGCCGGTCACCGTCGCGGTCGACGCGAACGGCGCCTCGGTACACGCGAGCGGCCCCGCCGAGTGGTCCAGGAAGATCGTCGAGCTCAAGCTTCCCGTGACGCAGGCGTAAACTGCCGCCATGGCCGACGTCCATATCTGCGAAGTGGGGCCGCGCGACGGCCTGCAAAACGCCAAGCACCTCATGCCGACCGAGGCCAAGAAGGCCTGGATCCGCGCCCTCGCCCGCGCCGGGCTGCGCGAGATCGAGGTCGGGTCCTTCGTTCCGCCCAAACTGATCCCCGCCATGGCGGACACCGGCGAGATCGTTCAGGAAGCAGTGAAAATAAAAGGCTTGAAGGTCGTGGCGCTGGCGCCGAACCTCAAAGGCTTCCAGCGCGCCATCGAAGCCGGCGCGCACAAGGTGACCTTTCCGGTTTCCGCGAGCCGCGAGCACAGCCTCTCCAACGTGCGCATGACGCCCGAACAGATGGTCGAGGAAGTGCGCAGGTGCGCGCAATTTCCTCACCCGGGCGTCGAGATCGAGGGCGCGGTCTCGACGGCGTTCGGCTGCACCATGCAGGGAAAGGTGCCCGAGGGCGACGTGGTGCGCATCGCCACCGCGCTTGCCGAGTTCTGCGACTGCGTCGCGCTCGCCGATACGGTCGGGTACGCAAACCCTGCCCAAGTGAAAAGAGTGTTCTCGCTGGTTCGCTCTTCCATTGGGGAGAAACTTGAAGCCGCGCACTTCCACAACACGCGCGGGCTGGGGCTCGCCAACGCCCTCGCCGCGTTCGAGGAAGGCGTGCGCCACTTCGACAGCTCGATGGGCGGCCTCGGCGGCTGCCCGTTCGCGCCGGGGGCGAGCGGCAACGTGATCACCGAAGACCTGGTGTTCATGTTCGAGGCCATGGGCGTCTCGACCGGCATCGACCTCGAGCGCCTGTTCGAAGCCAGAGACATCCTGATCAAGGGCATCCCGGAAGAGCCGGTGTACGGACACACGCCGCTCGCCGGCCTGCCGAAGGGATTCAGCGCGCATGTCTGAGCCGGCGGTCCTGGTCGCGCGCGAAGGCGGCGTGGCCACGCTCACCCTGAACCGGCCGCAGGCGCTGAATGCGCTCGATCAGGCTCTCACGCTCGCGCTGCGCGAAGGCGTGCTCGCCGCGGAGCACGATCCTGCCGTGCGCTGCCTGGTGCTGCGCGGCGGCGAGCACTTCATGGCGGGCGGCGATCTCAAGTGGTTCAGCACGCTCGTCGAAGGCCGCTCGGGCGGTGAGAACCGGGTGCAGTTCGAAGCCCTCATCCACGAGGTCCATACCGTGATCCTGGCGCTGCGGCGCATGCCCAAGCCGGTGCTGGCGAGCGTGCGCGGCGCGGTGGCCGGATTCGGCATGAGCCTCATGATGGCGTGCGACCTCGCGCTCGCCGCCGACAACGCCTATTTCACGCTCGCCTACACGCTGATCGGCACCAGCCCGGACGGCGGCTCCACGTTCTCGCTGCCGCGCATCGTCGGCCAGAAGAAAGCCATGGAGATCGCGCTTCTCGGCGAGCGCTTCGACGCCGCCGCGGCCGAGCGGCTCGGTCTGGTCAATCGCGTCGTTGCTGCCGCATCGCTCGAGGCCGAAACGAATAAACTCGCCAGCCGCCTCGCCAACGGCCCGACCGCGGTATATGGCAGGACGAAAGCGCTCCTCAACGGTTCGCTCAACGCGAGCCTCGAGTCGCAGCTCCAGCGCGAGGCCGAGGCCTTCGCGCAGAGCGCCTCGGAGCCGGACTTCCGCGAAGGCCTGGCGGCGTTCCTCGAGAAGCGCAAGCCACAGTGGCGTCGCTGAAAGGAAAGACCCTCTTCATCACCGGCGGGAGCCGCGGCATCGGGCTTGCCATAGCGCTGCGCGCCGCGAGCGACGGCGCGAACGTCGTCATCGCGGCGAAGACGGCCGAGCCGCATCCCAAGCTTCCCGGCACCATCCACACCGCAGCGCGCGAGATCGAGGCGGCGGGCGGCCGCTGCCTGCCGGTGCAGTGCGACATCCGGGAGGAGGCGCAGATCACAAAGGCCGTGACCGAGGCGGTGGATCGCTTCGGCGGCATCGACATCCTGGTGAACAATGCGAGCGCCATCACTCTCACCGGCACGATGGAAACGCCGCTGAAGCGCTTCGACCTGATGTTCGGCGTCAACGTGCGCGGCACCTACGCCGCCTCGCAGGCCTGCATCCCGCAGCTGGCGAAGGCCACCAATGCGCACATCCTTACGCTTTCGCCGCCGCTCAACCTCGAGCCCAGATGGTTCAAGGCGCACGTCGCCTATACGATGGCGAAGTACGGCATGAGCATGTGCGTGCTCGGCATGGCCGAGGAGCTGCGCAAGGCCGGCATCGCCGTGAACGCGCTGTGGCCGCGCACCATCATCGCCACCGCCGCGCTGCAGATGATCCCGGGCATCGACCCGCGCGACGGGCGCAAGCCCGAGATCATGGCCGACGCGGCGCACTGGATCCTCACTCAGCCCTCGCGCGAATGCAGCGGCAACTTCTTCATCGACGAGGAAGTCTTGCGCCGCGCCGGCGTGAGCGATCTTCGCAAGTATGCGGTCGACCCGCAGCGGACCCTGCGCACCGATCTCTTTCTGGACTAGGGATGCTTCCGCTCGAAGGCGTGCGGGTGATCGAGTTCGCGCACATGGTGATGGGCCCCTCCTGCGGCCTGGTCCTCGCGGACCTCGGCGCCGAAGTCATCAAGATCGAGCCGCTGAAGGGCGACAACACGCGCCGCCTCGAGCACGCAGGGTCGGGCTTCTTCCCGGTGTTCAACCGGAACAAGAAAAGCCTCGCGGTCGACCTGCAGCATCCGGAAGGAAACAAATTGGTGCTGAAGCTCCTCGGCACGGCCGATGTGCTGACGGAGAACTTCCGCCCCGGTGCGCTCGACCAGCTCGGCTTTTCCTACGCCCGGCTGAGAGAGGACAACCCGCGCCTCATCTACTGCTCGCTGAAGGGCTTCCTGCACGGCCCCTACGAGCACCGCCCGGCGCTCGACGAGGTGACGCAGATGATGGGCGGCCTCGCGTACATGACCGGGCTTCCCGACCGGCCGCTGCGCGCGGGCTCCTCCGTGGTGGACATCATGGGCGGCACCTTCGCCGCGGTCGCCATCCTGGCCGCGCTGCGCAGCCGCGAGTCGACCGGCCGCGGCATGCAGGTGGCGAGCGCGCTCTTCGAAAGCACTGCCTATCTCGTCGCCCAGCACATGGCGCAGTTCGAGCTCACCGGCGAGGCGCCGCCGCCGATGTCGGTCAAGCGGCCCGCCTGGAGCGTCTACGACATCTTCGAGACCGCGGGCGGTGGACGCCTCTTCATCGGCGTGGTGACCGACACTCAGTGGGACGCGTTCTGCAGGGAATTCCGCCTCGACGAGCTCGCCGCCGACTCCCGCCTCAGGACCAACGGCCAGCGGGTGAAGGAGCGCGCCTGGCTCATCCCGCGCCTCAACCAGCTCACGCGCGAGCACTCGCAGGACGAGCTCGCCGCCAAGCTGGAAGCGATCGGCATGCCGTTCGCGCCGATCGCCAAGCCCTGGGACCTGCTCGACGATCCGCACCTCAACGCCTCCGGCGGCCTCCTGGAAACGCGCGCCCGCGGCAAGACGATCCACGTGCCGGCGCTGCCGATCGCGCTCGACGGCGAGCGCCTCGCGAAGCGCACCGACCCGCCGCGCGTCGGCGAGCACGCGAGGGAATTGCTCGAGTCGCTGGGCTGTTCACCGCAGGAGATCGAAAGCCTGCGCGACCGCGGTATAGTCGCGCTCCCCAAGCCTTCAACCACGGAGGAGCAATCATGACGTTCAAAGCTGTTCTCGCAGGGATCGCCGCGGCCGGCTTCGCCGTTGCCGCGGCGGCGCAGGAGCGCCCGCCGTACGGGCCCGACATCAATCTCGACCAGGCGAAGAAGATCGCCGCCGGCGCAAACGCCGAATCGAAAAAGAACGGCTGGCGCATGGCGATCGCGGTCGTCGACAACCACGGCGCCCTCGTCTACTACGAGCGCATGGACGACACCCAGACCGGAAGCATCGAAGTGGCGATCGACAAGGCGAAGGCCGCTGCCATGTACCGGCGTCCGACCAAGGCGTTCGAGGACGGCATCGCCAAGGGCCGCAACGCGCTTCTCGGGCTTCGCGGCGCTACGCCCATCGAAGGCGGCATCCCTATCATGGTCGGTGGAAAAGTCGTCGGCGGAATCGGCGTAAGCGGGGCCAACGCCGATCAGGATGCCGCCGCGGCGGCGGCGGGTCTGAAGGTGCTGCAGCCGTGATGCATCCGGGCCGGCGCAGGATCTTGCAGGGCATGGTTGCCCTCGGAGGCGCGCTTGCGGTTGGCGGCTGCGCCACGGGCGGCGGCAGCCCGCTCGGCGCCGGCACCGGCGGCAGCGCCCGCCTCTCGGGCGGACGCGTCTCGGTGCGATGGCTGGGGGGCGGCGTCGCCGAGCTGGCGACGCCGGACAACAAGCAGATGGCCTACGCCGACGCCTGGTTCTGGAACAACGCCGGCTGGTCGCGCTTCAACGTGCCGAAAGCGCCCGAGTACGCCAGCAAGGAAGCGTTCGCGCAGTACGTGCGAGGCAAGAGCCCGGAGGCCGTGTTCATGCTCCTCACGCACGACCACGGCGACCATATGGGGGATTACTTCGATGCGCTGAAGGCGCTGGTCGACGCCGGCGTGCCAGTCATGACCGCCGGGCAAAGCGATCTGATGCGCGCGCCGAACGGGCTGGTGCCCGAGTTCAAGAAGGCGGGCCTGGACAACACCAAGATCGTCGTCAACGGCGGCTCCGGCATCAACTTCGGCGGCGGCGGCCGCCACGGCGCCATGAGCGCCCGCCTGGTGCCCGCGGTGCACTCCACTTTCCATGCTTTTCCCGCTGCCGGCTTCATCCTCGAAATCGGCGGCACTCGCGTCTACATCAGCGGCGACACGGACCTATACGGTGACATGAAGCTGGTGGGGCAGCGCTACCAGCCGAACGTCGGGCTCGTCTGCGTCGGCGGTGGCCCCAATACCATGGATCCCGCGGAGGCGGCGGTCGCCTGCCAATGGCTCGGCGTGCAGCACGCCATTCCCGTACATTACGCTCACAACGCGAACGTGCTCGGCGTCCAGGCCGGCGAGGATTTCCGCAAGGCTATGGCTCAGATCGCTCCCGCGGTGCAGGTCACGATCATGAAACCCGGCGAGACGCGGGTGATACAGACCTGAGGCTCGCTTCAGGGCGCCACTACGTTCCGCGGCGCGCCCTGTACGAACGCCTCCACGTTGTCGATGAGCTGATCGGCGAGCGCCTGCATCGCTTCGCGGCTCGACCAGGCGACGTGCGGCGTGACGATCAGATTGGGCAAATCGAGCTCGAGAAGCGGATTTCCGGCGCGCGGCGGCTCGACCGTCAGGACGTCGAAGCCGGCGCCCGCAATCGCACCGTTACGCAGCGCTTCGGCCAGGGCTTGCTCGTCGACCAGCCCGCCGCGCGCGGTGTTGATGAGGAGCGCCCCCGGCTTCATGCGCGCGAGCTCGCGCGCGCCGATCAGGTTTCGCGTCTGCGCCGTGAGCGGCAGGTGCAGCGTGATCACGTCCGACTCGCGCAGCACGGTATCGACCGGTGCGAATTGGACGCCCTGCGCCTTGGGCGGGGCATGGTCGGCGAAAAGCACGCGCATGCCGAAGGCGCGCGCGATTTGCGCCACCCCCTGGCCGATCGCGCCCTCGCCGAAGATGCCGATGGTGCTGCCGTGCAGATCGCCGATCGGATGCCCCGACAGGCAGAAACGCTCGGATCTGTGCCACAGGCCGCGCGCGACGTCCTGCCGGTAGGCAAGCAGGCTGCGGCGCAGCGCAAGGATGAGCGCAAAGCTGTGCTCCGGAACGGTGTGCACCGCGTAGTTGCGGATGTTGCACACGACGACGCCGCGCGCGTGGCAGGCAGCGACGTCGACGTTGTCGGTGCCGGTTGCCGCCACCGCCACCAGCCGCAGCCGCTCGAGCTGCTCGAGGATGGCCGCGCGAAGCGGCGTCTTGTTGACGATCGCGATCGTGGCCTCGCCGAGGAAGGCGGCGAGCTCTTCCGGGGCGACGCGGTCGTGCTCGACCCAGGTGTGCGCAAACGACGGCCGGCGCACGGCTGCTTCAAGCGAGCTGCGCTCGAGGAAGACGATGTGCTCGACCTTGGCCATGGCGTTCAGGCGCAGTCGCGGCGCCGCTACCTCATCTTGCAGTCCTGCGCGTAGGCGTCGGCACGGTTCTGGAGAACCGTGCCGATCGTCTTGTGCGCGAGGCGGCCGTCGCCGCCCTTGCCCACGAGCTGCAGATAGTAGTTCTGCACCGGGAACTGGTTGGGGCCGAACTTGAAGTCGCCGCGCACGCTCTTGAAGTCGGCTGCCTTGATCGCGGTGCGCAGTGCCTCCTTGTCCTCGATCATGCCTTTCACCCTGCGCACCGCCGAGTCGATCAGCATCGCGGTGTCGTAGCCCGACGCGGCATAGCCGGTCGGCAGGCGGCCGTAGGCGCGCTGGAACTCGGCGACGAACTTCTTGTTGGCCGGGTTATCCATGTCGATCGACCAGTGGCCGACGCTGAAGAGCCCGAGCATCGGGTCGCCGACCGCGCGGATGATGTCCTGGTCGGAGCCCCACAGCGGCACGATGAGCTGCATGTCTTTCGACATCCCGGCGGCGACGAACTGTTTGATGAAGTTAACGCCCATGCCGCCCGGCAGGAATACGTAGAGCGCCTCGGGCTTGGCGGCACGGATCTGCGAGAGCTCCGCGGCGTAGTCGAGCTGCCCGAGCGTGGTGTACATCTCCTCGACCAGCTTGCCCTTGTAGTAGCGCTTAAAGCCGTTCGCCGCATCGTGCCCGCCGACGTAGTTCGGCGCGAGGAACAGCACGTTCTTCAGCCCTTTCGACGTGACGTACTGACCGGCGGCCTCGCTGTAGGCCTCGCTCGGCCATGAGGAGACGAAGAAGAACGGGTTGCACTGCGCCCCTGAATAGACGGCCGGGCCGGCGTTGGGCGCGATGAAGAAGGTCTTCGCGTTGAGGACGTCGGGCGCGATCGCGACCACGATGTTCGAGAACACCGCTCCGGTGACGAAGTCGACCTTGTCCAGGCGCAGGTAGCGCTCGACGATCTGCTTCGCGTTCTCGGGTTTGAGCTGGTCGTCGTTCACCAGCACTTCGGCGGGAAGCCCGCCGAGCTTGCCGCCGTTCAGCTTGATCGCGAGATTGAACGCGTCGCGGATGTCGCCGCCGATCGCAGCGTTGGGTCCGGACAAGGTGCTGACGAATCCGATCTTCACCTTGTCGGCGGCACTCGCCGACACCGCCAGTGCCAATACGCCGACGGCTAGCAAGAATGTTTTCATGACCACCCCTCCTCCAAACGACTCAAGATCGGCGTTCAACGCTGAACGCGTGCTACCTGCATCTTGTGGTCGACGATCCGGCCACGGTCGATCACCACTTTCCCGTCGAGCTCCACGGTGCAGTCGCGCATCGGCACGTCGTAATGCCCGCGCGTGTCGCGCCTGCCGCCGCCCTGCGTATTCGGCCCGGTGGAGAAAAGAAAGTTGCCCGGGAAGGTGCGCGCCGCGGCGCGGTGCCGCTCGGGCGTGTCTCCGTGGAGCGCGATGCCGTACCAGAGCGCCTGCGGGTTCATGCCCCAGCCGAGGTGCGACACCGCGTACGGGTCGCGGTCGTCCTGCGAGCGCTTGCCGTCCTCGAGCCAGTCGCGCATGAGCTTCGCATCCATTCCGCCCGCGACGCTCACGATGTGGCCTTCGCGGATTTCGAGCCTGACAGGGTCCGAGACGTAGCGGCAGTACGGCAAGATGACGATGTCGCCGGGCTGAAATACGACCGTGCCGTGCGCGCTGCCCTCGTTCGGGAAGGTGTGGATGTGGCCCCCGCCCCAATGGTCGAAATGGCCGCGCTCGTCGGCGTAGCCCCACTGCGTCATGACCGGATACTCGCCGCAGGAATACGTCAGATCCGTCCCGGCATCGCTACCGACCCTGACGCTGCGGGTTCTTTCATAAAGGCTCTCGGCATGCCTGGAGGCCTCCTTCAGGCCCGGCGGCGACATGAGCTGCTCCAGATCGTCGGGCGCGTCGATGATCATGAGCACGCGCGTGCCGCCGTCGAGCACCTGCTTCAGCCACCTCGTGAAGAGCGGCACGTGGAAGATCACGACGAGGTCGGCGGCGCGCACCGCCTCGAGCGTCCCCTTGCACTGGCCGATGGTGGGCACGCCCACCTTGGTCCAAGACGGCAGCGCGTTCACGCACAGCTCGTAGATGTCCGCGCCGAGATCGTCGGCGGCAGCGAAGGCGGCCTGGATGTACTCGCGCCGCGTGGCGAGATCGCTGACCACGCACAGGGTCTCGCCCTTCTTCACCTGCGAGAGCTCGAGCTCCTTCCTGTAGAGTTGGGCGAGCTTGGCCGGATTGACTTCCTGCGATCGATAGGATGACTGCATCACTTGCGCATTATGGCGCGCCACACTCGGTGTGGCGTAGCCGGCATTTCGATGTCGGTCACGCCGAGCGGCGCCAGCGCATCGAGCAGCGCGCTCACCACCGCCGCCGGTGCGCCGATGGCGCCGGACTCGCCGCAGCCCTTCGCGCCGAGCGGATTGTGGGTGCAGGGCTGGCTTTCGTCGGTCTCCGAGACGAAGCCCGGCAGCTCGTCCGCGCGCGGCAGCGCGTAGTCCATGAACGAGGCCGAGAGGAGCTGGCCCTCTTCGTAGGCGGTGCGCTCATGGAGCGCCTGGCCGATCCCCTGCGCCAGGCCGCCGTGGAGCTGGCCCTCGACGATGAGCGGATTGATGACGGTGCCGATGTCGTCGACCGCGTGATAGGAAAGGAGCGCGACTTCGCCGGTCTCCGGATCGACCTCGAGCTCGCACACGTGGGCGCCGTTGGAGAACGCGAAGTTGGGCGGATCGTAGAACGCGCTCTCGTCGAGGCCCGGCTCGAGCGTCTCGAGCGGCAGGCGGTGCGCGACGTTCGCCGCGCGCGCCACCTCGTCGAAGCCCACCGCGCGGTCGGTGCCGGCGACGCTGAAGCGGCCGGCGGCGAACTCGATGTCGGCGGCCGAGGCCTCGAGGAGGTGCGCCGCGATGTGCTTGCCCTTTTCCAGCACCTTCTCCGCTGCCTTGTAAAGCGCGGAGCCGCCGACCGCGATCGAGCGCGAGCCGAAGGTTCCGGTGCCGACCGGGACCGCGGCGGTGTCGCCTTCGATGACCCTGATCCGCTCCATCGGGATGCCGAAGCTCGCGGCGACGATCTGGGCGTACGTGGTGGCGTGTCCCTGGCCGTGGTTGTGGGTGCCCAGGGCGAGCGTCACGCTGCCGTCGCCCGCGACCCTCACCTGGGCGGACTCGTAGAACCCGACGCGCGCGCCCATCATGCCGGCAAGGCGCGATGGCGCAACGCCGGAAGATTCGACATAGCAGGCGATTCCCAGGCCGCGCAGCCGCCCGCGCGCCTCGCTGCTTGTTCGTCTTTCCTCAAACGATGAGTAACTCGCGGCGTCCAGAGCGCGTCGAAAGATTCGCGGGAAATCACCGCAGTCGTAGGTCGGCCCGACCGGCGTCTTGTAGGGCATGGCCGAGGCAGGAATGAAGTTGCGGCGCCGGATCTCGGCGCGCTCGAGGCCGAGCTCGCGCGCGGCCTGGTCGGCGAGGCGCTCGAGCACGTAGCAGGCTTCCGGCCTTCCCGCGCCGCGGTACGCATCCGTTGGAACGGTATGGCTGAAGAAACCCTCCACCTCGACGAACACCGCCGGCGTCCGGTAGGGGCCCGCGAGAAGCGCGGTGTAGATCGGCCCCGGAATCGCCGCGCCGAACGAGGAGACGTAGGCGCCGAGGTCGGCGCGCGTCTTCACCCGCA
>Ga0307497_10000186_pt1 | contig 13587 bp, 11 predicted proteins | sample 10_S_MG_FD_201366 | JGI IMG/M metagenome (GOLD analysis project Ga0307497, IMG submission 201366) | Soil microbial communities from Populus trichocarpa stands in riparian zone in the Pacific Northwest, United States - 10_S | ecosystem: Environmental > Terrestrial > Soil > Riparian zone > Trees...
CCGCCGTCGTGCTGCGGATCGCCGCCGGCGGCCTCCGCGAGCGGGTGGCGCAGCAGCCGGCTGTCGTCGGGATCGCCGGGCACTACTCGCGCGCGGATCACGTCGTAGTTCGCGCGCGCGTCCGCGTTGCTCCACGTCGCCGCGCCGTCGGGCAGCGGCTTGAGCCGCATCGGCGTGCCGGAGCCGTGGCACGAGATGCAGCGCGCGTTGCCCGCGCGCTTCGTCGTGAAGATCGGCTCGATCCGCGCCTTGAAGAAGTCGAAGTCGAGGACGGGCGCGGTCGAGCTCGCGGTTGCGGCGGATGGGTTCTGCGCACCGGTGACTTGAGCAAATGCGGGTGCGGCCAGCAGCGCGGCGACGACGCCGAGTGAACGAGACAGCAGCATGACGAGTCCCCCGAGGTTTCCCCGGATTATGCGCCCGCGGTGGGCGAAGACCAATCGCGGCGCGGGCCGCAGCGGCGTCGGGTCGGCGGTCATGTCGGTCGAAGCGGATCGGCAGCCTGAGCAGGACCGGCATCTCGTCGCGCATCGGCCGCCTCATCGCGTGAGCTGCGTCTGCAGCGTGAGGTAGAGCAGCACGAGGACACCGGCGAACCAGAGCGCGATCACGACGCGCTCGAGCGCCTCGATCACTACGGGCGGAATTCGGCGTCTGACCACGCCAGCGGCTCCCGGCTTGCGACCGGGAGCCATTACGCGCGGGGCGTCGGGCGGTGAGCTGCCGAATCGTGGCGAAGCTCGGCCCAGATCGTGACGAAATGTGGCGAGGGGGATAGTTCGCCCGCGAGGGTCGGAACGGCAAATAGCCAGCGAACGGAATTGTCACGTAGACGACACATCCCGAATCCAGTTTTTCGCTAATCTGCGAATCGTTAGCCCGGCAACAGACCGTAACGACAGAACCACCGGAGCGCGCAAATGCCGAATCGAGCCAAGCGGAACGTATTGCTGATCGTTTTCTCAGTTATCGCGGTCGCGCCGGCGCATGCCACGCTCGCGCCGAGCTACACGTGGCAGACACAAGCTCACAAAGCGGGCGGTGGCATGTGGTACTCGCCGTGGCTTCCGTCAGGCGAGGCGGCATGTGCCGCATTGTTGGCTCAAATCTCGGCGAGCGATGCCAGCATGAGCGCGTACATGGGCTACTCCCCGGGCTTCTACGTCTATCGAAACATCACTGCGACGCCGGGGTACTACAACACCTGGCCGAGCTACAAGTGCACGATCGGCTACGAGTACAGAGCTGTCTCGGGTAGCACTTGGTACAGCATGAGCGGCGCCATTGAGCCAGTCGGTGGACCGACCTCGAACTCGCGGTGGGCATACCTGACGGCACTACCTCAGTCGAAGGCGCAATGTGATCGGTGCAATGCACAGAGCGATCCAATCAGCCCCGCGTCGGGCAGCGTGATCGAGGTCGAGACCGACCTTGCGCGTACGGCTACGGGTCTATCGTTTCAGCGAACCTACAGCAGCGTGCCACTGACGGACGCCGCGCCGGGGCTCAATCTCGGATGGCGGTACAGCTTCAGCCGCTCGATCAAGAAGGTCTACGCGAGCACGCTCTTCAAGCAGTGGACGTCCGATCCGCTCAACTCCTCCAAATACACGAGCGAAGAGGCGGCGTGCACAAGTGGCTTCGCTGAGATCAAGAGTCACGTTGCGCAGTGGGCATCGGCAAGCGCGAGCTATTCAGGCGGCGCGTGCTCGGTGAGCATCGGTTCGACGGTGATCGCGACGCTGCCTATTCTGTACACCGACGGCATCCCGACCCCGAACCCCACCACTCTCACGCTCGTCGGCTACGAGGCGACGCGCGACGACGGCCGCGTGGTCAACTTCACTGTCGCAGCCGGTTCGATCGTGGCTCCTCCTACCATCGCCCTGAAGCTTCAGACGTCGGGCAGCGGGCTTGCGCTCACCGACGAGAACGACGCCGTCGAGTACTACGATTCGAGCGGCAACCTGCAGACCGTGACCCGCCGTCCAGGCGTCGTTGAGACCGTCGTTCATGACAGCCTCGGACGACTAAGCTCGGTGACGGACAGCTTCGGACAGAGCTTCACTCTCGCCTACAGCAGCACGACCGGCCTACTTTCGACCCTCACGGATCCGGCGTCGCACACGGTTCAATACGCCTACGACTCGTCCGCGCGTCTTTCGACCGTCACGCAAACCGACGGTACGGCACGCACCTATCACTACGAAGACACCAACGCCGCGCTGCTGACGGGAATCACAGACGAGAACAGCCAGCGGATTGCGACGTGGGGGTACGACTCTTCCGGCCGCGCGACGAGCGCGACAGGCGCCGGCGGCGCGGATGCGCTCACGGTCGTCTACAACAGCGACGGCAGCGTGACGACGACGGATGCGCTCGGCGCCGCGCGAACGTTCACATTCGGCCGGTTCGGCGAGCGCAATCTCGTGACCGGCATCAGCGGCGCCCAGTGCCCGACCTGCCAAGAGCCGAAGGCGACGACCTACGATTCGCGCGGCTTCGCGAGCTCGCGCACGGACTACAACGGCAACGTCACGTGCTACGCGTACGACGACAACCGCGGCCTCGAGCTCGTGCGCGTCGAGGGCTTTGCGCCGTCGAGCACGTGTCCATCGAATCTCGCGAGCTACACGCCCGCGAGCGGCACGCGGCAGCGCAAGATCGCGACGACGTGGGACGCGACGTACCGGCTGCCGTCGCAGATCGTCGAGGCGAATCGCACGACCGCGTTCACGTTCGACACGCACGGCAACGTGCTGACGAAGATCGTGACGGACACCTCTGTCACGCCGAACGTCTCGCGGACCTGGACGTACACGTACAACGGCTACGGCCAGGTGCTCACGGCCGACGGTCCGCGCAGCGATGTGAGCGACGTTACGACGCTTGCGTACTACGGCTGCTCGACCGGCGGGCAGTGCGGGCAAGTGCAGACCATCACGAACGCGCTGAGCCAGGTCACGACGTTCAACACCTACAACGCCTACGGCGAGCCGCTCACGATCACGGACCCGAACAGCGTCGTCACGACGCTCGGCTATGACCTGCGACGCCGCTTGGTCTCGCGCGCGGCATCGTCCGAGACGACCTCGTTCGACTATTGGCCGACGGGCCTGCTCAAGCAAGTCACGCTGCCCGACGCGAGCACCGTGCAGTACACGTACGACAACGCGCACCGCTTGACAGGCGTGGCGGACGGCGCCGGCAACTCGATCGCGTACACGCTCGATGCGCTGGGGAATCGCACCGCGGAGAACGTGTACGACGCCTCGAGCGTCTTGCATCGCACGCACACGCGCGTGTTCAACTCGCTGAGCCGGCTCTACCAGGACGTCAACGCGGCCGGCACCGCGGCCGTGACGACGACCTTCGGCTACGACAGCGACGGCAATCCGACGTCGATCAACGCGCCGCTGTCTCGCAACACGGTCAACGTCTACGACGAGCTCGATCGGCTGAGGCAGATCACCGATCCCGGCAGCGGCGTCACGCAGATCGCGTACGACGCCGACGACCACGTCGCGCAAGTGACCGACCCGAGAAGCCTCGTGACGACGTACGCGTACTCGGGGTTCGGAGAGAGAGTGAGTCAGGTGAGCCCCGACACCGGGACCACGACGAGCGTCTACGACGCCGGCGGCAACCTCGCGACCGCGACCGATGCGAGAGGCGCGGTCGCGACGTACGCGTACGACGCGCTCAATCGCGTGATGTCCGTGGCGTACAGCAACGGTGGCGTGGCCGATCAGACGATCACGTACAGCTACGACACGGGCACGAATGGAGCAGGGCGCCTCACGGGCGGGTCCGACGCCAATCACTCGATGAACTGGAGCTACGACGCGCTCGGGCGGGTGACTGGGAAGAGCCAGACGGTGGGCGCCGTGACGCTGTCCGTCGCGTACAGCTACACGAACGGCGACCTGACGGGGATCACGACGCCGTCCGGGCAATCGGTCGTTTACGGCTACGACTCGAACCATCGAGTGACGAGTGTCGCGGTGAACGGCACGACCGTGCTGAGCGGCGTCACCTACGAGCCGCTCGGGCCCGTGAGCGGGTGGACCTGGGGCAACAGCACGACCACGAGCCGCACATACGACACCGACGGCAAGATCACGGGCCTCGCGAGTGCCGCCGCGAAAGGCTACAGCTACGACGATGCGTTCCGGATCACTGGTATCAGCGATACGGGCACGCCGGTGAATTCCTACACGTACGGCTACGACAGTCTCGATCGGCTTTCGAGCGCCGCGAAGACCGGTACAACGCGCGGTTGGACCTACGATGCGAACGGCAATCGCCTGAGCGAGACGGGGGCGTCGCCGTCAACGTACTCGATCGCGTCGTCGAGCAACCGCGTCTCATCGATCTCGGGCGCTCTCGCGCGCACCTACGCGTACGACGCATCCGGCGACACGCTCACGTACGCGAGCGTCACGGCGACCTACAGCAACCGCGGCCGGCTGCAGACGCTCACGAACGGCGCGGTGACGGCGACTTACGTCTACAACGCGCTCGGTGAGCGCGTGAAGCAGAGCGGCGGAGCGTCGGGCACCGTCCATTATGTCTACGACGAAGCCGGACACTTGCTCGGGGAGTACGATTCCTCGGGAGCGCTGCTTCAAGAGACGATCTGGCTCGACGACACGCCGGTCGCGACGCTGCGGCCCGGAACACCGGTGGGACTGTTCTACGTGCACACGGATCATCTGAACACCCCGCGCAGGATCACCCAGCCGAGCGACAACGCGCTGCGCTGGAGTTGGGAGAGCGATCCGTTCGGGGCGGAGGTGCCGAACGAGAACCCCGCGTCGCTTGGCGCGTTCCAATACAACCTGCGCTTCCCGGGGCAGCTGTACGACAGTCAGGCGGGACTGAGTTACAACTACTTCCGCGATTACGATCCGGCGATCGGGCGGTACGTGGAGAGCGATCCGATCGGGCTGGCAGGCGGGCTGAACACCTTCGCATACGCCTACGACAACCCGCTCGGTTACGTCGATCCGTATGGCCTCTGGTGCTTCGACTTCGACAAGTTCGCGAACGAAATTAGGGAGGACCGGTTGAGCAGCGTTCTCGACCGATTCGTCGGCGGAGGCGATGCGCTGACGGCGACCAATCTCACTCTGACGGCTCTGAACACGCCATTTCGCTATCCGCGTGCTGGACTGGGCACGGCTGCCGGATCAGCCACAAGCATATTAAGTACCTTAGGAATGAGGTATCCCGTCCGGCTGCCGGTCAGACTCCTCAACACCACGAACGCCCTACGCGCGCTAGGCCGGCTCGGTGTCTTGACCACGATCGTTGAAGGGTTCTACGACATAGGCGTCGAGGTCAAGGCAGCCGTGCATGCTACGTCCTCGAACGATTGCGATTGCGGAGGCTGAAGCAGATGTCGTCACAGATTCTTGGATGGTTGCCGCTGGTGCTGGCCCTGCTCGGAGCCGGGGCCGTCATCTACTATTTCAGCCGTGCGCACCGCTCAAAGGAGCGCGGCTTAGAGAAGCGGCCCCGCATCTCTTCGCGCGAGATCTACGATGCTCATTTCTTGAACAGCGGAATTGGCGAGCCAGAGTTTACGAGACTTTGGAAGGAGCTTTCCGACGCGCTTGAGATACCGCAGGGGGTTCTCTTGCCTTCGGACCGTTTTTCGGTGGAGTTGACGCCGCTTAAAGGCTTGGAGTTCAACGACCCAATACACGACGTGAGGCGGATGATCGAGAGTCGTTGCAAGAGCGCGGGCGTCAATCCCACGTCGATCGGCACGGTCCGTGACTACATCGTCGCATTCGGGCGCAGGGCGGAGTCGTAGTCCTAGCGTCATTCTTCGCCAGGCGGTCTCGAACGAATACAACTACTTCCGCGACTACGACGCTTTGACCGGTCGATACGACGAGAGCGACCTTGGGCTTGACCCGCTTTCGTGGACTCTTCAGTGTCGTAAGCTCGAGCCAGAGATCCTGTGAAAAGCCGCGGCCTGGTTTGCGAACGAGAGCACCGCGATACCGAAGCACTCTTCGGCTTGGTGAAGGCGAAACCTGCCGCTCATCGAGTCGACTGAGACTGCTGGTTCTGGGTCGCCTGGTCAGCGTGAGAGTAATGTCGTAGGTCTCGAGCCAGCCGCGGGAATGGCAGGCTCTCCGCGAACCGCCTGCAGCAGCTCCTGGGCCGGTTGATACCCCTGCGCCACCGCCTTCTCGAGCCAGGCCGCAGCTTCTTCCTCATTCGGCGCGTCGCTGATAAGGAGCATCTTTGCGAGCGCGGTCTGCCCGTAGGGGTCGCCGAGCTGCGCGGACCTCAGGAAGTCCTCGGCTGCGAGCTTGCGCTTGCCGAGCTCCGCCTGGGCGTAGCCGCGGCCGTTCAATGCCGCAACCAGATCCGGATTGTGCGCCAGTGCCTCGGAGTACAGCTGCACCGCGCCGTCGTAGTCTTTTCGATTCAGCGAAAGCTCGGCCGCTTGCACCATCGGACCGCAAGGGCCGCAGTTACGGTGCGAGTCCAGCGCCGCAGCTTCGCGATACTTCGTGACCGCGCCTTGTTCGTCGTGGTCGCGGTACTGCTTCACCCACGCCTCGTCCTCGAGCACGAGCGATTCGAGCGTCTTCAATTGCCCGCCGGTGAGCCCGGCGTTTCGACACTCGGCGAGGAACGTCCGCATTTGCGCCGGGCTGCCACCCCAGCGGGTCCGCAGCGTTCCCATGAACTTCTCGCGGACGATGTACGTGTGAGGGTCGATCGCGATCGCCTTATCGAGCAGGGCGCGCTCTCTTTCGTGGTCTCCCGAGTCGCTCGCGAGATCGATCGCGTGATGGTAGGTGAGCAGCGGTTTCGTCTCGAGCAGCAGCGAGGCTGCGAACTCGTGCGCGGCGATACTATTCGCGGCGCGCATGCCTTCGAACTGCGCAGCGCTCGTCTCGCTTGCGAATCCGCTCCCGCGGCGCTCGTTTCCGACGTATTTGTAGTAGATGCCTCGCGCGAGGTGCGCGACGTAGGACTTGGGTGAATGAGTCACCCAGGCCTCGAACCATTTCTCGAGAGCCGAATCGGGGTCGTAGAACACACGGAATGCATTGCGCAGCTCGACCTCCGAGATCGCGCCGTCCCGGTACGCCGTCTGAATGTCCGAGAAGCGCTGGTCGAGGATCTCGAACCGACTGGTCGTGAACAGCTCGCGCGTCTCCTCCCTCGTTGGGTAGACAGGTCCGCCGTGCGCGCCGGCTGCGAGCACCGCGACACAGATCGAGATTGGAAGAGTCAGGCGCATCCTTGAGCCTCCTCGACGCGCACGTTCCCGGCGCCCAGCGCGGAATTTAGTGCACCGCGCACGGACCGCCGCGGTCACCGGTCACAGTTTAGATGGGGGCCGGGCTACGCCGCCGAGTCGCGAGCACATAGAATCGCGCGGTGCCTTCGTTCCTCGTGTTCCCGCCTCGTCCGCAGCCCGCCAGATGGCTGGCTGCGCGGCGTGCGGCCGCCGTCGCCGCAACCGTCGCGCTCGTGGTCGGCAGCGTCGACGCGCAGCAGGCGCCGTCGTTCCGGTGGGCCGGCGACGCCGAAGGCGGCGCCCCGTACGTCGAAGCCGACGCCCAACACCCCGACCGCGTCGTGGGCCTCGACGTCGAGATCGCCCAGCTGATCGCGACGGAGCTCGGCCGCACCGCCGAGTTCGTCCAGATCGCGTTCATGTCGCTCGACCAGTCCGCGGCGCGCGGCGACTTCGACATCGCGCTCGACGGCATCGAGGACACGCCGGCGCGCCGCGCGTCGCTCGCGGTTACCGTGCCGTACTACGAGTTCCGCGAAGTGCTCACGGTGCGCGCCGCGGACGCCGCGCGCTTCCGCTCGCTCTCCGAACTGCGCGGCCATCGCGTCGCGACGCTCGGTGGCACGACCGCGTACGAGCTCCTGCTCGCAGCCGAGCGCGAGCACGGCGTCCAGCCGATCTCGTACGACGACGACGTGCATCCGTACAGCGACCTCCTGAACGGCCGCGTCGACGCGGTGTTGCTCGACAACGTGATCGCCGAGCGCTCGATGCGCAAGATGCCGGGGCTCGTGACGCAGCCCGACGCGGTCGCAGTCGGCCACTACGTCGGCGTGCTCGGCCCGACGCGCTCAGACCTGCGCGATCGGATCGACGACATCCTGCGCGCCGCGATGACGGACGGCCGGCTCGAGGCGATCCTCCGGCGCTGGCTCGTCTGGAACGACGATCAGCCGAAGCTCCACGCGCGCCTGCTCGAGGCGCGCGCGGACGCGACGACGGATACGAACGCTGCCGCGCCGGCCGACGCGCGGCACGTGCCGTCAGCGCCGGCCGTGTGGACGATGACCTGGCAGTACGTGCCGTCGCTGTTCTGGGCCGCGGCGATGACGCTCGTGCTGTCGTGCCTGGCGATGGCGCTCGCGGTCGGCGTCGGCGCCGTGATCGCGATCGGTCGCGTCTACGGCGGCCGCGTGCTGCGCGCTCTGTTCACCGCGTACGTCGAGGTCATGCGCGGCACGCCGATCCTGTTGCAGCTCTTCGTCATCTACTACGGGCTCGCGTCGGTCGTGAGGCTGCCCGCGTTCGTCGCGGCGCTGATCGGCTTGGGTCTCAACTATGCCGCGTACGAGAGCGAGATCTACCGCGGCGCGCTCGAGGCCGTGCCGCGCGGCCAGCTCGAGGCCGCGCGCGTGCTCGGCTTCACGGACTGGCAGACGCTGCGCCTGATCCGCGCGCCGCAAGCTTTGCGGTTCGCGCTCGCGCCGATGACGAACGACTTCGTCGCGATGCTCAAGGACTCCTCGCTCGTCTCGGTGCTCACGGTGATGGAGCTCACGAAGCAGACGCAGATCTTCGCGACCAACCTCGGCAGCTGGGTCGTGCCGGGCGTGCTCTGCGCGGCGCTGTACCTCGCGATGTCGCTGCCGCTCGCGCAGCTCGCGCGCCGCCTCGAGGAGCGCTGGAAGGCGCCGGACGCGTCATGAGCACCGCGCTCGAAATCCGCTCGCTGCACGTGCGCCGCGGCACGCGCGACATCCTGCGCGGCGTGTCGTGCGCGGTCGCGAGCGGGCAGCTCGTCGCGCTCATGGGGCTGTCCGGATCGGGCAAGACGACGATGCTGCGCGCGATCGCGGCGCTCGAGCCGTTCGACGGCGGCGAGATCCGCGTCGGCGACGTCGCGCTCACGCCCGGCGCGCCGCGGCCGTCAGGCCCCGATCCGTTGCGCCGGCAAGTCGGGATGGTGTTCCAGTTCCACTGCCTCTTCGAGCACCTGTCCGCGTTCGAGAACGTCTGTCTTGCGCCGTGTCACGTGCGGCGCGAGCCCGCGAGCGAGGTGCACGCGCGCGCGTCGGCGCTGCTCGATCAGCTCGGTGTCGGGCATCGCGTTGGGGCGCGACCGCGCGATCTCTCGGGCGGCGAGGCGCAGCGCGTCGCGATCGCGCGCGCGCTCGCGATGGACCCGCCGCTGCTGCTGCTCGACGAGCCGACGGCGTCGCTCGACCCCGCGCGGCGCGGCGCGCTCGGGGAGTCGCTCGCGCAGCTGGCCCAGTCCGGCCGGGCGCTGCTCGTCACGTCGCACGACGACGACTTCGTGCGCGACTTCGCGACCGAGGTGCTGATCCTCGCCGACGGCGAGGTCGTCGAGCGCGGCGACCCGCGCACGGTGCTCGACGCGCCGCAGCACGAGGCGACGAAGGCGCTGCTGCGCAGCCGCCCTCGCTGACCTTAGTCCGGCGTACATTCGTCGGAGGTCCGGCTGAGTCTCGCCTTGCTGCGGCGTTCGCGGCATGGCCGCGCATCGTCGCTAGCGGTACATTCGCTTCACCTGCAGCGAGCGGAGCCGTCCATGAACAAGGTCCCGATCAAACGCTACCAGCTCATGAAGCGCCGTTTCCCGGCCCTGATGACGGCCGTCGAGCAGCTCGGCGAAGCCGCGACGGGCGCCGGTCCGCTCGACGAGAAGACGAAGGAGCTCGTCCAGCTCGGCGCCGCGGCCGCATTGCGCTCCGAGGGCGCGGTGCACAGCCACGCGCGGCGCGCGCTGCAGAGCGGCGCGAGCCCGGACGAGGTCCGGCACGCGATCGTGCTGCTCACGAGCACGATCGGTTTCCCGACGGTCGCGGCCGCGCTGAGCTGGGCGGACGACGTGATCGACAAGCAGCGCCCGAAGACGCTTGCGGTCTGAGCCATGCTCGTGACATTCCGAACGAAGGCGCACGGCGATATCACGATGTTCGGCACGGTCGCGGTCGGGCTGCTCAAGCTCGCGGGAATGACGGGCAACGTGCCGACCGCGATCCTCGCCGCGGACGTGCCGGGCGTGCTCGCGAAGCTCGAGCGCGCGCTCGACGAGCATCGAGCGGCTTACGGCGACGCCGCGCCGAGCGCCGTGGAGTCGCGCGAGCCGAGCGCGGGTCGCGACGACGAACGGGCGGCGGAGGCAGCCGTGCCGCTCCGCAGCCGAGCGCTGCCGTTGCTCGAGCTGTTGCGCGCCGCGGGCGCTGCGAAGGCGGACGTCATCGTCACGCAGCGCCGCTAACCGAAAGGCCGGCGCCGCGAGTGCGCTCCTCTCAGGGTCGCACGCGGACGTACTTCGTGAGCTTGCGCGGCCGCGGCTCGCCCGCGTAGATGTTGCCGGCGCGATCGGCCGCCGCGAACTCCGCGCCGTTGCCGGCGGTCTGGCGCGGGTCGCCCCACGGGAAGAGGATGAACTCGCGGACCCAGCCGGTCTCGGCCTCGCCGATCCGGATGCCCATCTCCCAACCGGGGTTCTGAATGTTGTCCGACTCGGAGTCCGCGACGTAGATTCGGTCCTGCGCGTCGAACGAGATGCCGCTCGGCTTGCCGAATTGCGTCCACGCAGAGATGAAATTGCCGTCCTGATCGAAGATCTGGATTCGGTTGTTCGAGCGATCGGCGACGAACACGCGGCCGCGTTTGTCGATCGCGATCGAGTGCAGCGTACGGAACTCGCCCGGCGCGTAGCCCGTCTTGCCCCACGCCTTGATGAATTTGCCGTCCTTCGAGAACTTCACGACGCGGTTGTTCGTGTCGTCGCCGTGGCCATCCGCGACGAACACGTCGCCGTTCGCCGCGACGACGACGTCGCTCGGCGCGTTGAAGTGCGACGCGTCGTTGCCGGGCACACCCGGCGTGCCGAGCCTGAGCAGCACCTTGCCATCGGGGCTGAACTTGACGACCTGATGGCCGCGCTTGCCGTCGGAACGCTCGGCGGTCACCGCGTCGGTGACCCAAACGTTGCCTTGCCCGTCCACGTCGATGCCGTGCGGCCAGATGAACAGGCCGGCGCCGAAAGTCCGGCTCGCGTTGCCGTCCGCGTCGAAGCGCACGACGCTGTCGAGGTTCGAGCTCAGGCACTCCCAGCCGAAGCTCTCGCCTCCGGCGTCGCAGCGGATCACCGCCCAGACGTGCACGCCGTCGGGGTCGATCGCGACGTCGCCGACGGCGCCGATCGCGCGGCCGTTCGGCAGCTTCGCCCAGCCGTCGACGATGCGGTACGGATTCGGGAGCGCCTGCGCGCGCGCGTCGGCGGCGGCTCCGAGCGCAACGGCCAACGCGAGCGCGCCGAGCGCAACGCGCGCGCCGGAGCGCAGACACGCGGCGAGCGTGCCGCTACTTCGATCAGTCTTCATGTTCGGGCCTTGCCGGGTACGGTACGCACTATCGGCCGCGGCCGCCACGGATGTCGCGGGCGCCGCTCCTGCGGCACAATGCGGCAACGCGCCCATCGCGCGGGGGGTTGCAAATGTCACGGCTCATGCTGCTCGTTACGTTCGTTGTCGCCGGGCTCGCGGGCACCGCGAGCGCTCACCACAGTGAAGCGGGCTTGTTCGACAGCTCGCGCACGATCGAGGTCACGGGCGTCGTGAAGTCCGTGTCGTGGCGCAACCCGCACGGACACATCGTGTTCACCGTCACCGACGACAAAGGCGCGATGACCGATTGGGACGCGGAGACCGCGTCGATCAGCGTGCTGCGCAACCGCGGCGCGGACGCCGAGGGCCTGGTCAATGCCGGCGACAAGGTCACGATCGCGGGCTCGCCGCCGCGGCGCGACACGCCGCAGATCCTCGCGACGAGCATGCTGCTGCCGAGCGGCTACGAGTTCACGTTCGGCTCGGCGACGGCGCATTTCCCGGCGGGTAAGGCGGGCCGGATCGTCGGCAAGGTGAACATCGACGCGGACGTCGCGAAGGCCAAGGCCTCGGCGAACGGGTTGTTCCGCGTCTGGGCGACGAACATGTCCGACCCGGCCGCGTTTCCGATGTTCAAGGGCGGCTATCCGCTCAACGTCGCGGGCAAGGCGAAGCTCGCCGAGTGGAACCCGCGCGACAACGAGCTCCTCAAGTGCGGGCACAAGGGCACGCCGCTGATCATGATTTCGCCGCTGCCGATGGAGCTATCGAAGCAGGGCGACGACATCCTCATGGCGATCGAGGAGTACGACACGCGGCGCGTGATCCACATGGCACCGACCGCGGTTGCGCCGGCCGAGCACACGCAATTCGGCTTCTCGCGCGGGCACTGGGACGGAACGACGCTCGTTGTCGAGACCGATCACATCAAGGCGCAGTACTTCGACCACGAGGGCACACCGCAGAGCGATCAGATCAAAGTCGTCGAGCGGTTCAAGCCGAACGCGGCGTACGACCGCATCGACTACACGCTCACGACGACGGATCCGGTCTACTTCTCGAAGCCGTTCGAGCTCGCGCGCTATTGGGTGTGGAAGCCCGAGATGTCGGTGCACCCGTACGAGTGCCTCGATCGCTGACGCGCCGCAGGTCGACCGCGCCGACGGCCGCCGCAGTCGCGCCGATCATCGCCCCGCTCGCGGAGTTCATAGGCGCGCAGCGCGGCCACTGATCAGGGCGGCTCTCTCGGAACGACAGCGCAGTTTCACTAGAAGGTGAAACCTGGCGGAACGGTGATCATCCAATCTAGCCACGCGAGCAGCGAGCCGACGAGCACGAGCGCGGCGCCGAACGCGCCGCCCCAGCGGGCGATGTGATCGCTCCGGCCCGCGACGTAGAGCACCGGCAACGCGGGTAGCACGCCGATCGCCGCGGCCGAGCGCACGCACGACGCGACGGTCGGCCAACGCCTGCTCCAGCGCCTGAGCTCCGGCCGTCCGAGCACGGCCGCCGCGATCGCTCGCGAGCTGCCGAGCTGCGCGCGTGCGAGCCGCGCAGCCTCGTCGTTCGACCAACCTGATGCGAGCGCCGCGCGCTCGAGATCGTCGAGATGGTCGGCGAGCTCGCGGAGCGTTCGTTCGACGTAGACCTTTGCGATGCCGCCTCGCTGCAGCTCGAGCTTCAGGGCCTCGAACTGTGCGCGGTCAGGCATGTTCCGGGTCTCCGAGTGCGGAGTTCACGCCATTGCGCACGCGCTTCCATTCGTCGCTCAGGTGTTCGAGCCGCCGGCGTCCCTTGGCCGTGACGGAGTAATAGACGCGTTCGCGGCCGTTCACGCTCTTGCGCTTCGGCTTGAGCGCACCGGTCTCTTCGAGCCCGTGCAGCACGGGGTAGATCACACCTTCGCCGAGGCCGATCGCCTCGGCCGTCACGAGC
>Ga0307497_10000187_pt1 | contig 13472 bp, 15 predicted proteins | sample 10_S_MG_FD_201366 | JGI IMG/M metagenome (GOLD analysis project Ga0307497, IMG submission 201366) | Soil microbial communities from Populus trichocarpa stands in riparian zone in the Pacific Northwest, United States - 10_S | ecosystem: Environmental > Terrestrial > Soil > Riparian zone > Trees...
CTGGGGCTCGTGTGCGCACATCCCTGTGCGCACACGGTCTCGGGAAGACCATGCGGTGTCCTGAAGACGAGACACCGCGGAGTATTTGTCGATGATCGAACCTAAACCAAACGCGATTCCCGCCGTCGATGCGCTTGCGGTCGCGCGCGAGCAGCTGCTCGACCACGCGGGCCTCGAGATGAGCGCGCTCGACCGCGCGTTGTCCGCTGCGATGTCGCGGCAGCTCGACTACGCCGACGTCTATCTCCAGCTCACGCGCTACGAGACCTGGACCGTCGAGGACGGGATCGTGAAGGAAGGCGTGCACAGCGTCGATCAAGGCATCGGTGTGCGCGCGGTCTCGGGAGAGCGCACGGGCTTCGCGTACTCGGACCAGCTCGACGAGGCCGCGCTCCTCGACGCCGTCGACGCGGCGCGCGGGATCGCGCGCGCGAACGGCGACGGCAGGGTCAAGGTCGCGCGCGCGGTTGGCTATGTGCCGCTGTACCCCGGCGTCGACCCGCTCCGCAGTCTCGAGGATCGAGCGAAGGTCGATCTGCTCGCGGACCTCGATCGCCGCGTGCGCAAGATGGATGCAAGGGTCGCGCAGGTCGTAGCGAGCCTCGCGAGCGTTCACGAGATCATGCTCGTGCAGGCGTCCGACGGCACGCTCGCGGCCGACGTCCGGCCGCTGGTGCGGCTCAACGTGTCGGTGATCATGGAGAAGGACGGACGGCGCGAGCAGGGCTACGCGGGCGGCGGCGGCCGCGGCGACCTCGGGATGGTCGTCAACGGCGGCCGCGCGCTCGAGATCGCGGCCGAAGCGGTGCGCTCGGCTGCCGTGAACATGGAGGCCGTGCCTTCACCGGCGGGCAACATGCCCGTCGTGCTTGGCTCGGGCTGGCCCGGGATCCTGCTGCACGAGGCGATCGGCCACGGGCTAGAGGGCGATTTCAACCGCAAGGAGACCTCCGCGTTCAGCGGCCGAGTCGGCGAGCGCGTCGCGACCGACCAATGCACGGTCGTCGACGATGGCACGCTTAGCGGTAGGCGCGGCTCGCTGAACGTCGACGACGAGGGCACGCCGACGCAGTGCAACACGCTGATCGAGCGCGGGATCTTGAAGGGTTACATGCAGGACAAGATGAACGCGCGCCTGATGAAGACGCGCTCGACAGGCAACGGCCGGCGCGAGTCGTTCGCGTACGCGCCGATGCCGCGGATGACGAACACGTACATGCTGCCGGGCCGCTACGCGCCGGAGGAAATCATCGCGTCCGTGGACAAGGGCATCTACGCGCCGAACTTCGGCGGCGGACAAGTCGACATCACGTCGGGCAAGTTCGTTTTCTCCGCGAGCGAGGCGTATCTGATCGAGAACGGCAAGACGACGGTGCCAATCAAGGGTGCGATGTTGATCGGCAGCGGGCCCGAGGTGCTCACGCGCGTGTCGATGGTCGGCAACGATCTCGCGCTCGATCCAGGCGTCGGCGTCTGCGGCAAGGACGGCCAGTCCGTGCCCGTCGGGGTCGGTCAGCCGACGATTAGGATCGATTCGCTCACGGTCGGCGGCACGCAGACTTGATGCGCGCGCCGCGCGCGTTGTCGCCGTGCGCAGACAATTTGCCGCGGCGAAATTCGGCGCGTTAGTCTTAAGTCAAACCGCGTCGCTACGATCAGTGATTCCGATCACTGCAACGCGCCGGCTCCGCGCCTAACATGTTGCGAACGTTGCGGCGGATCAAAAATGACGTTCAACACCGACACGACGACCATCGACGAGTTCAAACGGCCGCTGCTCGACCCGAGTGAGGAACGCCTCGCGCGCGAGCTGCAGGGCGACTCCGCTTTCCGCGTCGACGGGCTCCGCTTCTCGCTGCTAGGACGCTTGCTGAGCCTGTTCACCGGCAAGCGCTGACGCGCCTGCCTCTGTCCTTGCCCCGCGAATCGCCGGGGGCTCAAAATGGCCCACGGTCCACGTAGCACGCGCCGCGGCCGCGGATCCGTTGCGGGAGTGCCCAAACGATGTGGTTGTCGAAGCCGATCTATGAAGCGCTGCCGTTCTATTACGTAGCGATCGGGCTCGTCGCGCTGCTCGCGCGGTTGTACGTGGACTATTGGTACTGGCCGCTGATTTGCACGGTGGTCGGGATCGGGAGCCTCGTCGCGGGCCTGATCGTCTGGCTCAGGCGGCGCGATCATCGCGCGGAGCGCGGCGCGAAGAATTGACGTCGGGGCATCGGCCGCCTCGCGGCGGTCAGCTTTTCGACGCGCGCTCCTCGACCTCTTCGTCTAGCTCCTCGGGCTCCACGTCGTCCGCGTCGTCGGCGAGCTCGTCGTCGCGTGCGTCGTCTTCGAGCTCGTCGTCGTCCTCGTCTTCCCGGTCGTCTGCGTCGCGCGCGGCGACGAGCGCGCGTCGCAGGTCCCGATACAGGAGCTTGTGCTCGCCGAGCTGGATCACGTCGCCGTCCTTGAGCTCGTAGTGCTTCACGCGCTTCGCCTTGACGTAGACGCCGTTCGTGCTGTTCAGGTCTTCGACGATCGACTGCTCGGCGTCGGAGACGATCTGCGCGTGGTGCCGCGAGATGAACTTGCTGCGAATCTGCAGATCGTTGTCCGGGGTTCTGCCGATGATCGCGCGTCCGAAGGCGAGCTTGAGGTCCGCGACGAACTCGTCACGGAACAATACCTCGATCCGTGCGAGCGGGCCGCCGGGCGTCGGCGAGAATTGTCCCGTCGCCTCGGCACGCCGCTCCTGTTCGCGGAGCCGCTCCGAAAACTCGACCCACTGCAGCTCGTCAGCGGCGGCCTTGACCAGGTGCTCGTCGACCAGCGTCTTCTCCTCGGCGAACGCGCACAGCATCGCCGTATCGCAGAGCACGTTGACGAGACGCGGCACGCCGCCCGTGTAGCGGAACACCATGTCGCAAGCGGCCTCGGTGAAAATCGTCCGCCCGTTGGCGCCCGCGACGTTGAGCCGGTGCGCGATGTATTCGTGCGTCTCGCGCTTCGACAGCGCGGCGAGGTGAAAACGCAGCCGCACGCGCTGCGTGAGCTGCTCGAGCCGCGGTGAGTCGAGCTTGCGGGATAGCTCGGGCTGCCCCGCGATGATGATCCGAATCAGTTTCTCTTTCTGCGACTCGAGTCCGGACAGTAGGCGGACCTCCTCGAGCACCTTACGAGACAGGTTCTGCGCCTCGTCGATCACGAGCAGGAGCTTCTTGCCCGCTGCGTACTGCTCGACCAAGAAGTCCTTGAGCATCGCGAGCAGCTCGACTTTGCGCTTGCGAAACGGCTTGAAGCCGAACTCGACGAGCAACGCCTGGAGGAATTCGACCGGCGACAGCTGTGTCTGGCTGATGTGCGCGAGCACGACATCCGGCGGCAGCTCGGCCAGGAAGCTCTCGATCAGCGTCGTCTTGCCCGCGCCGATGTCACCCGTGATCACGACGAAGCCGTCGGCGAGCCAGATCGTCGACTCCATGTACGCCTTCGCGCGCGAATGCTGCTTGCTCGCGAACAGGAACTGCGGGTCAGGCGTGAGCCGAAACGGTGGTTCCTTCAGCTGGAACAGGTCGCAATACATGGCGTGCGGGCAAGCCCTCTCGAGTGGTAGGGGCGAAGCCTAATATAAAGGTGAGAATGTTTCGAGGAATCAGTCACCGATCGCCGGCACGAGCGCCCGCAAAGCCTCGAATCTCTCGAGCAGCCGCGTGCGGTCGTCATCGACGAGCGTGCAGTGGCCGACTTTCCGCCCCGGGCGGGGGCTCTTGCCATAGTCGTGGAGGTGGGCGCCCGGGATCGCGAGCACGGACTCCACGCTCGGGAGTTGGCCGAGAAGATTCAACATCGCCGCGTGACCGCGCGCGCGAGTGGAGCCCAGCGGCCAGCCGATCACGGCGCGCAGATGATTCTCGAACTGGCTCGTCTCGGCGCCTTCGATCGTCCAGTGCCCCGAGTTGTGGACGCGCGGCGCCATCTCGTTCGCGAGCAGGCCGCGGTCCGTCAGGAAGAACTCGACCGCGAGCACTCCACGATAGTCGAGCGTCGTCATGATCGCCGCGAGCCACCGCTCGGCGAGCGATTGCAGCGCCGCGTCGACGTACGGCGCGATCGTCGTCGCGAGGATCCCCTCGCGATGCACGTTCTCCGCGAGCGGATAAAACGCGCGTTGGGCATCCGCGCCCTGCACGCCGATCAGCGACACTTCGCGCTCGAAGCGTACCCACGCCTCGGCGATCGACGGCACGGCGCCGAGCTCGCGCCACGCGGCCGCGAGCTCGGGATTCGACGAGACGACGCGTTGGCCGCGACCGTCGTAGCCCATGCGGCGCGTCTTGAGCACGAGCGGCCAGCCGAGCCTGTCGGCGGCTGTCGAGAGATCGCGCTCCGAGTCCACGGCGACGAATTCCGCGGTCGGGATCCCGAGGGACCGGAACAGCGTCTTCTCGGCCAGCCGGTCCTGCGCCGCGGCGACCGCGCGCGGCGGTGGAAACACTTCGATGCGTTCGCGCAGTACCTCGAGTGGTTCGACCGCGACGTTCTCGATTTCGAGCGTCACGACGTCGACTCGCGCCGCGAGCTCGGCGAGCGCACGTGCATCATCGAGCCGGCCGAGCACTGCGGGCGCGACCTGCGCGCCCGGCGCATCGGCCGCGGTGTCGAGCACGTGGCACTCGATCCCGAGAGGGTAGCCCGCGAGCGCGAGCATGCGGCCGAGCTGGCCGGCGCCGACGATGCCCACTCTGTGCTTTGCCATCGTCTGGAGATCTCGGCGCCGCGCGCGAGCGCCGGGCGCGCCGGTCAGCGCGCTTCGCGCGGATCCGGTTGGCTGAGCACCTGTTTGGTTTGCTCGGCACGGAATTTATCGAGCGCCGACGCGACCGCGGGGTACTTGTTCGCGAGGATCGACGCCGCGAGCAGCGCAGCGTTGACGGCGCCGGATTTGCCGATCGCGAGCGTGGCGACGGGCACGCCGCGTGGCATCTGCACGATCGAGAGCAGCGAATCGATGCCGTTCAGCGAGCGCGATTTGATCGGCACGCCGAGCACGGGGAGCCTCGTCTTCGCCGCCGTCATGCCCGGCAGATGAGCCGCGCCGCCTGCGCCCGCGATCAGGACCTCGAGACCGCGGCCAGCCGCGCCGCTCGCGTACTCGAACAAGAGATCGGGAGTGCGGTGCGCGGATACCACGCGAACCTCGAACGCGATGCCGAGGGCTTCGAGCGTCGCGGTGGTGTGCGTCATCGTCGCCCAGTCCGAGGCCGAGCCCATGATGACGCCGACGAGTGGTTTCATCGGCGCATTGTACAGCAGTTAGAATCGGCGTCTCATCCGCGGAGGCGGAGGACGACGATGGAAGAGAAAGGCGTTGCGGACTCTCTCGCGACCGTCGCGAAGCAGGCGGTCGAGCTTGCGAAGCGCCTCGGCGCGGACCAGGCCGAGGCCGGCGTGAGCTACGACGAAGGGCTGTCGGTAACGGTTCGGATGGGCGAGCTCGAGTCCGTCGAGCGGCAGCGCGACCGCGGGCTCGCGATCACCGTCTATCGCAATGCGCAGAAAGGCAGCGCGAGCACGACCGACTTCGATGCGAGCAGCGTCGAGGAGATCGTGCGCAAGGCGCTCAGCATCGGCAGCTTCACGACCGCGGACGAATACGCGGGGCTCGCCGACGCCGCGCTCATGGCCGTCGACCCGCCGAATCTCGATCTGTATTTCCCGTGGGACCTCGACGTCGAGCGCGCCACCGAGCTCGCGCTGCGCGCCGAGAACGCCGCGCGCGGCCTCGACGCGAGGATCACAAACTCCGAGGGCGCGACCGTGTCGACCGGGGTCGGCTCGCGCGTGTACGCGAACTCGCACGGATTCGTTGCCGGCTATCCGACGAGCACTCACTCGACGAGCTGCAGCGTCGTCGCGAAGTCGAACGGCTCCCTCGAACGCGACTACTGGTACACGGTGAATCGCCGGCCGGAGGATCTCGACTCGCCTGAGAGCGTGGGCGAAGAGGCCGCGCGCCGCGCGCTCGCGCGGCTGAACGCGCGCCAGATCTCGACGCGCGTCGTGCCGGTGATCTTCCCGGCGGACCTCGCAAAGGGGCTGTTCGGACACTTGGTCGCCGCGATACGCGGCACGGCGCAGTACCGGCGCGCGTCGTTCTTGGTCGGCGCGGCCGGCAAGCAGGTATTCCCGAGCTTCGTCGACATCACCGAGGATCCGTTGATCCCGCGCGCGCTCGCGAGCGCGCCGTTCGACGGCGAGGGCGTCGCGACCAAGCGCCGCGAGCTCGTCACGGGCGGGGTTCTTCAGGGCTACGTGCTCTCGAGCTATTCCGCGCGCCGCCTCGGTGTGCAGACGACCGGCAACGCGGGCGGCGTGCACAATTTGCTCGTTCGGCCGACCGCGGGCCCGCTCGATGAGCTGATCAAGAGCTGCAACGAGGGCTTCGTCGTCGGCGAGCTGCTCGGCCAAGGCGTGAACATCGTGACGGGTGACTACTCGCGCGGTGCGGCCGGGTTCTGGATCGAGCGCGGCGAGATCGTGCACCCGGTCAACGAGGTCACGATCGCGGGCACGCTGAACGAGCTGTTCGAGAACATCCGCGCGATCGGCTCCGACGTCGACGTGCGCGGCACGGTGCGCTGCGGGTCGGTGCTCGTCGACGGGCTCACGCTCGCGGGGCAGTAGCCGTCAGCTGCTCGAGGCGACGCGCGGACCGGGAGCTTGTGCGGCGTCGTGCGCCTGCGCCGACTCGAGGCGGACGTCGTCGTCGACGAGCTCCGCGAGCGTACGGGCGCCGAGCGCGTCGTGGATCGCGCGCTCGACGGAATCGCCGACCTGCTGCACCGTCGGGTTCCATTCCTCGGCCGGCGCGTGGTGCCGGTCGCGGTCGCCGGTGCGGACCGCGTCGAGGATGTCACAAACGGTGATCCGGCGCGGGTCGCGTGCGGGCACGAGCCGATGCTCGGTCGTACGCGAGACGAGCGCGGCGCCGATCAGCGACGAGACGACGGGCTCGAGCAAATGGCGTGCGATCCGGATTCGCGCCGCGAGACTCTCGATTCGCCAGCCGTGCCCTGGTTGCTCGAAGTCCCGGCCGATCAGCAGCATCGTGTTCAACGCTAGCCGCTCTCGCAACTCGTTCGACATGACCTCGGTGCGTTGACCGAGCCGCAAGTAGTCGGGGTTCTGGAGGTAGAACGCGAGCTGCGTGCCGAGCAGGAGTACCAGCCACGAGAGATGCAGCCAGATCATCGCGGCGAGCACGATCGCGAACCCGGAGTAGATCGCCTCATTGCGGCTCACGTTGACGACGAAGCTCGTGAACAAGTTGCCCATCGCCGCCCACGCCGCGCCGGCGAGGGCGCCCGCGAGCAGAGCAGGCCGCAGACGTACTCGCGTATTTGGCACGAAGACGTATAGGAAGACGAAGGTCGCGATCACGAGCACGTACGGCGCGAGCGTGCTCAAGCCTGCGAGCCACGGGCCGACGCCGCCGAATTCCTCGAGCCGCCCCATCATGGCGTCGCTCGCGAGGCTCGCGGTGAAGCCGATCGCGATGCTCATCAGTGCGGGACCGATCAACATCACGCTGAGGTACTCGCTGAATCGGCGCACGAAACTACGCGGGCGGTCGACACGCCAGACGAAGTTGAAGCTCGCCTCGACCTTCTGCGCCATCGACAGCGCCGAGAAAATCAGGAGCAAGACGCTGACGCTCGCGAGGATCGAGCCATTCACGTTGTCGACGTAGCCGACGATGCGCTGCGTGAGCTCACTCGCGCGCGGCCCGAGGGGCGTCAAGAAACCCATGAGCAGGGGCTCGAGGTCGTGGTGCAGTCCGAGCGCCTTGAGCACGGAGAAGCTGAACGCGAGCAGCGGGACGACGGCGATCATCGTCGTGTAGACGAGGCTCATCGCGCGCAGGCTGAGCTCGCCGCGCAGGAAGTCGCGGAGCAGCGCGAATGCGTAACGACCTACGACGAGCCACCGCGAGCCATGCTCGTTACCGAGTCCCGCTTGCGGCCAAAGCCGGCGTTCGAGCGCGTCGAGAACGAAGTCCATCAGCGATCCGTCGAGCTCGCGCGCCGAGCGGATCGCGCGCTCACTCGCGGGTCTCGCCCGCGAGTCGGTGCAAGGCCTCGTAGTACTTCGCGCGCGTGCGCTCGATGACGACCGCGGGCAGGCGCGGCCCCGGCGCCGTCTTGCCCCAGTCGAGCGTTTCGAGATAGTCGCGCACGTATTGTTTGTCGAAGCTCTGCGGCGAGGAGCCCGGCTTGTAGGTGTCCGCCGGCCAGAAGCGCGACGAGTCCGGAGTCAGCAGCTCGTCGATCACGTGGAGATCGCCCGCGCCGTCGAGGCCGAACTCGAACTTGGTGTCGCCGATGATGATTCCGCGGCCGCGTGCGTATTCCGTCGCCTGCGCGTAGAGCTGCAGCGAGACGTCGCGGACCTTGCGTGCGAGCGTTGTGCCGAGCAGCTTCTCGGCCTCGGCCATCGAGATGTTCTCGTCGTGCTGGCCGCGCGCCGCTTTCGTACTCGGCGTGAAGATCGCCTCGCGCAGCCGCTCGGCGAGCTCGAGCCCCTTCGGCAGCGAAACGCCGGACACCCGTCCGGTCTTGCAGTAGTCCTTCCAGCCCGAGCCGATCAGGTAGCCGCGCACGACGGCCTCGAGCGGCAGCGCCTTCAAGTCGTGCACGACGACGGCCCTCTCCTTGACGACGGCATGATCTCTGGCGTCCGTGAGCACTTCGACGGGATCGATGCCCGTCAGATGGTTCGCGATCACGCCCTCGAGCCGCTTGAACCAAAAGTTCGAGATCGCCGTGAGCACGATCCCCTTGCCGGGGATCGGATCCGGCAAAACGACGTCGAACGCCGACATTCGGTCGCTCGCCAGGATCAACAGCCGCTTTTCGTCGACGCGGTAGATGTCGCGCACCTTGCCGCGCGCGATCAACTGCAAGCTGTGCAGATTCGATTCGAACAATGCTGGCGGCGCGTTCATTCCGTTGCGTGGGCGTGGAAAGCCGAGATAATGAGCCCACGCGGCGCTTCTCGGCAACCGCCGACGGCGCGCGCGCGCAACCGACTCGACGTTCTGCGGAGCAGCGATGCAGTGGTACGGCAAGGCCCTCGGCGGCATCATCGGGCTCGTCGTCGCGGGCCCTTGGGGCTCGCTCCTCGGTGCGCTTCTCGGTCATCAACTCGACCAGGGCGGCGGCGCTTTTCTGCGCGGCGGCCGGCGTGAGTCGACGCGCGAGATCAGCCAGCTCTTTTTCGAAGTTGCGTTCGAGGTCATGGGACGCGTCGCGAAGATCGATGGGCGCGTCTCGGAAGACGAGGTGCGTGCGGCGCGCGCGATCATGCACGGAATGCGTCTCAGCCCGGATCAAGTAGACGGCGCGATCGAGCGCTTCACGCGGGGCAAACACGACGACTATCCGCTTGCCGAGCGTCTCGGCGCCCTCGATCTACAGATCGGCGGCGGCGATCTCGCGCGCGCGTTCCTTCAGTTGCAGCTGCAAGCGGCGATCGGCGCCGGTCCGATCGGGTCCGAGAAGCGGCAGTTGTTGTGGCACGTCGCCGGCGCGTTGCACGTGAGCCGCGCCGAGCTCGAGCAGATCGAGTCGTTCGTTCGCGCCCACGGCGAGCACGCGGCGCGCGCCGAGTCTCTCGATGACGCCTACCGGGTACTGGGCGTCGCGGCCGGTGCGAGCGACGACGAGGTCAAGAAGGCTTACCGCCGGCTCATGAACCAGCACCACCCGGACAAGCTCGTCGCGCGCGGGTTGCCGGAGTCGATGGTCGGAATAGCCGAGCAGAAGACGCACGAGGTTCGTGCGGCATACGAGAAGGTCAAAGCTCAGCGCGGATTCAAATAGGCCGCGTCAGGCCGGTCGGCGCAGCGCCTCTGGGTGGCGGGCCTTCGGCAGCTCGCGCCGCGCGTTGAACACGACGATCGTCTTGCCGCTCGCGCGCACGAGGCCTTGATCCTCGAGCACCTTGAGCACGCGGCCCGCCATCTCGCGCGAGCAGCCGACCAGGCGCGACAGCTCTTGGCGCGAGACTTTGATCTGCATGCCGTCCGGATGCGTCATCGCGTCCGGCTCGCGGCACAGGTCCATGATCGCGTGCGCGACGCGACCCGTGACGTCGACGAATGCGAGGTCGCCGAGCTTGCGGTTGGTGCGGTCGAGGCGAGTCGCGAGCTGAGTCGCGAGCTCGAAGATCAGCCCGGGGCTCTCCGAAGCGATCTGGCGAAAGCGCGGGTAGGTCATCTCCGCGATCTCGCTCTCGGACCGCGTCCGTACCCAGGCGCTGCGAGTCGGCTGCTCGTAGAAGAGCCCCATCTCGCCGAAGAACTGGCCCTTGTTGAGGTACGCGAGGACCATCTCGTTGCCGTCCTCGTCCTCGATCATCACTTCGACCGAGCCGTCGACGATGTAGTAGAGAACGTCCGGCAGGTCCCCGGCGTGAATCATCACGGTCTTGCCGGGTATGGTGCGAACTCTGCAGTAGCTCAAGAAGCGATTGATCGCGGGCACATCGCTCAGCGGCCTAAGGGCTTCTTCCATACAAACCTGCTCCCCGTTTGACGTAATGCCGTATTTAATCGAATCCCCGCGAACTCGCAAGGGATCACGTGCTCAGGTTGTGACTTTGGTCACAAGAGCGCCGCGATTCTCCTCAGTATTTCGCCGCCTACGCGCATGCTGCGGCGAATCGGCAACGGCATTTCGGCGCCGCCGGCGAGGCTCGCCATCGTGCCGTGATGCGACTCATCCGTTGCCATGCGCGAGAGGATTGCGTTGCTCTTGCGATCGGCTGCCGGAAGGCGCCGCAAGTGATCGTCGAGATGCGCCTCGACTTGACGCTCGGTCTCTGCGACGAAGCCCAAGCTGAGCTCGTCGCCGCAGCTGCCCGCGAGCAGGCCGATGCAGAAACTGCCGGCGTACCAGAACGGGGCGAGCACGCTCGGGCGCCCGCCGAGCTCGTCGAGCCGCGCGGCACACCAGGCGAGGTGGTCGCTTTCCTCGCGCGCCGCGGCGCGCAATTGCGCGCGAGTGTGGCTCGTCCGGGCGAGCAACGCCTGACCGCTGTAGAGCCCTTGCGCCGCGAGCTCGCCCGCGTGGTTGACGCGCAGCAGCGCCGCGCTTGCGCGCCGTTCTTCGCTGCTGAGGCCGGCGTCATCGGCGACGGATTCGGCTGGCGACGGCCGCGCGGCGCTCGCGGCGCCACCGAGCGCTCGAAGTCCGTCGTCGAGAGCTGCGATCAGCCGGTCGGACCAGCGAAGGGGCGCCTGCATAGGCACAGCATTATAGAGCGCCGCGGCGCGCGTGCCGAACTCGCGAATGCAGACTAAAGTACTCCCGTTTGTCGAAGGAGCTACCAATGAAAAGAATCCTCGCCCTGCTGCTGGTGCTCGCCGCGCGTCCGTCCCTCGCACAGAATCCGCCGCCCGCCCCAGCTCCTGCACCCGGCGCGGCGCCCGCGGCTGCACCGCCGCCGGCTCCGCCGATCAAAGGCGAGGTCACGCTCGGCTATCAGTCGACGAAAGGCAACACGGACACCGAGGTCGCGAACGCGACGTTCTCTTTGTTGTACACGCTCACGCGCTGGTCGCACGGTTTCGACATGGCCGCGAACTCGGCCGCGACGGACGCGACCAAGACCGCTGAAGCGTACCTCGCGAAATACAAAGGGAAGCGGCAGTTCGACGAGGGCAAGTCGTACCTGTTCACGGCCCTCGACTGGAGTCACGACCGCTTCTCGGCCTACGAGGAGCAGCTGTCGGAATCGGCCGGCTACGGCAGGAAGCTCATCGACACCCCCAAGAACATCCTCAACGCAGAAGTCGGCGCCGGTTACCGCCAAGCCACGCGGATCGACCAGACGAAGGAAGACGAGGCGATCTTGCGGCTCGCGATGGACTACGAGCTGAAGCTCACGGACAAGACCGGCTTCAAGCAGAGCCTCGTCGTCGAGAGCGGCTCGTCCAACACGAGCACCGAGGCGATCTCGGCGCTGCGCGCCCAGCTCGTCAACAAGGTCGGGCTCGTGATCTCGTTTCGGGTCAAGCACAACTCCAGCGTGCCGGCTGGGGTTGTCGCGACCGACCGGTTCACCTCGATCGCCCTGTCCTATGCCTTCTGACGGGCTTGCGTGGGGGTTGGGGGACCTTTAAAATCGCGCGTTCTTTGGCCGGGCGTCCGGCCGCCCAATCTAGCGCACTGAACATGAAAACATTCTCCGCCAAGCCGGACTCGGTCCGCCGTGACTGGTACCTCGTGAACGCCGAAGGGAAGACGCTCGGGCGGCTCGCGACGGCGCTCGCGCACCGGCTCCGCGGCAAGCACAAGCCCGTCTACACGCCGCACGTCGACACGGGCGACTACATCGTCGTGATCAACGCGGAGAAAATCCGCGTGACGGGCCGCAAGCTCAAGGACAAGCTCTACTACCGCCACACCGGCACGATCGGCAACATGAAGATCGAGCCGCTCGAGAAGCTGCTCGCCCGTGCTCCGGAGCGCGCGATCGAGATCGCGGTCAAGGGGATGCTGCCGAAGAGCCCGCTCGGGCGGCAGATGTTCAAGAAGCTCAAAGTCGTGCGCGGCGCGCAGCATCCGCACGCCGCCCAGCAGCCGAAACCGTTGGAGCTATAGCCGATGGCCGTTCAGAGTCACTACGGAACCGGCCGGCGTAAGACGTCGGCGGCACGCGTGTTCATCAAGCCCGGCAGCGGCGCCATCGTCGTCAACGGCCGCCCGCTCGACACGTTTTTCGGCCGCGAGACGGCGCGGATGATCGTCCGCCAGGCGCTCACGGTCGCCGAGGCGGAGGGCAAGTTCGACGTGCACGCCACGGTCAGCGGCGGCGGCACCACCGGCCAGGCCGGCGCGATCCGTCACGGCATCACGCGCGCGCTGATGGCGTACGACGAGAACCTCCGCAAGGTCCTGCGCAAGGCGGGCTTCGTGACCCGCGACGCGCGCGAGGTCGAGCGCAAGAAAGTCGGTCTGCGCAAGGCGCGTCGCCGTCCGCAGTACTCGAAGCGCTAGCCTCCGGCAAAGCGGCGACGGCTTCGGTAGACGCCGCCGCCGAATCGCTGTTATAGAAGATGAGTTCGCAACGTCGGCGTCACGGCGCTATTACGTGAGATAAAACGCGTCTCACGGGAAATCGGCCCCACGAGCGATCCACCTTTTAGGAAATCGCTCTGAAACGCGCATAAATGGGGGATCGTCCAGCGGTAGGACATCGGACTCTGACGACCTTTCGCCAGCTAACCCCTTTGATTTTCCCCGCGTTTTCTGCGCTGTTCAGACGACCTGAACCACCACCCATTTGATTTCCGCAAGTCCATTAGCCGCCCTCTAAGCCGCCCCATTACGAACGGCTTTCTCCCAGCGGTCAGGTTCCCAGTCGGTTTGCTTGCTCGCACGCTCAACGTAGAGCTTCAGGGCAAGGCTGACGATGAACGGCTCGAA
>Ga0307497_10000188_pt1 | contig 13466 bp, 13 predicted proteins | sample 10_S_MG_FD_201366 | JGI IMG/M metagenome (GOLD analysis project Ga0307497, IMG submission 201366) | Soil microbial communities from Populus trichocarpa stands in riparian zone in the Pacific Northwest, United States - 10_S | ecosystem: Environmental > Terrestrial > Soil > Riparian zone > Trees...
GAAGATCATCGAGACCTCGCGCGAGCTGGCTTAGCCAAGGATTCAGCGGCGGCGCCCGCGACCATCGTCGTCGTCATGCTCGCCGCGGCGCGACGTGAAGCCGACGCCAGGATCGACGAACAGCGCGAGCAGCTGCCCGCCCTCCACGAGCTCGGGATCGGCGGGGTTCACCTTGTGCGCCTGGACATCGAGCAGGAACCAACCTTCGCCTAGAACATGAGCCGCATCGATGATGCCCGAGCTCTCTTCGTCCTGCGTGATGAAGGTCGGGTTGTTGGCCGTCGTGCCGTCGAAGAACTTCGGATTGTGCGCCGCGACCTGGATGAACTCGCGGGTGTCGATCGCGTAGAGCCAGACCTTGGAGATGCGCGTGCTGTTGCCCGGATCCTCATCCATCAGGATGCGCCCCAGGCCGTCGATGGTCACGTTGTCGAGCATCTTGTGACCTTCGTCGCCGCGCAGCACGATCTCCACGGATCCGCCCTGCTCCGGGTTCTGGATGTCGTCGAAGCGCAGGCGCCACAGCCGGCAGTTGTTGGCTTCGCTCGCGGTGGTGACGAAATAGAAGTCGTTCTGGTGCCCATGGCGCGGATCCCACGCGCCGTCTTCGCACCGCTGCACCCGGGTGACTCCACGCTGGATCGATGCGTCCTCGAGCTGTCTCGCGTTGAGTGCCGAGACGTCGCCCAGGTCGACGAGGTCGAAGCGGCCCTTGCCGATGTAGCCGGTCGTGGCGGTTCCGAGCCCGAACAGATCGCTCTCCTCCAGCACCGGCTGACCATTGACCGACATCGCGATCCCCAAAAGCGAACCGTTGGTGAGGCCGGCAAGCTCGACGATGTTGCCGCTGCGCTGCTTCTGTCCGACGTATACGTAGACCTCGCTCGGCAGGCCGGTGGACGGGGTCGGCGAGGTGCTCAGGTTGCTGTCGTCGGTGACCACCACGATTGTCTTCTCCTGCGGGAACGGGCACGCCACGGCGTTCTCGAACGCGATCCGGCCCAGCCGCGGGAGCTGCCATGCCTCTCCGGTCTGCGGGCCACTCGCAATCCGGGCCCAGGCGCGTCCCTCGGTCACCTCCTCGCCGTCCATGAAAATGCGCTCGCGTGTGCCCAGACCCCGGGCGAAAAAGGCGCTCTCCGCCGGCAAGTCGGCCGAGCAGAGCCGTTGCCACTGCGTGGTGCCCTGCACGTAGCGCTTCAGCCCTGGATCCCAGGTGAACACGTGCTGCGGCGATGGCGTGTGGTCCTGCCCCTTGATCACCTTCAGCGTATCGGCGTCGATCGTCCAGCGCGAGACGAATGCGCCATTGCTGCCGTGCGCGCGCGTAATGCCGGCCGGATTGGCAGTAATCTCGTGGTTCATGAGCAGCGTGAACTCGCCCTGGCCGCTAGGGAATGCGCCAAGCCCGTCCGGAATCCCCACCATGCGGTAGCCGCCGACCGAATCACCGACGGTGAGAATCGAAACGGTCTTCGCGCCCGTGATGCTCGGCAGCAGATAAGGCTCCGTTTGCGTGCTCGGGCCCATGGCCTGTGCCGGCGGCGTGTGAGTGGCGGCGAGTGCGGATGAAGACTGTTGGGCGACAAGCAGGATCGGACTTGCGGCAACGCCCTTGAGAAATGAACGGCGGCTGCCAGGCTTCGCGCTTTGCATCGAGGGTCTCCCTTGCGTGGTGTTAAGGCTGTGAGGGAGCGTAGCGGCGCCCTATGACCAAGGCATGACCGCGAGTTTCGCAGGTGCTTGCGCCGTGAAATAAATGAAACGGCCGGCGCGAAGCCGGCCGCATATTCGGTGCGACGGTGCGTCAGTCGCTTGCGCAGTCTCGCCGATGGCGCTTCGGACCCGTTTCGTCGCATCCGCGCTCCAGCTCGAGGAGGAAGCGCGCCGCGACCGCGGTATCGGCGAAATCCGAGAACACGCCGTCGATGCCGAGGCGGTAGAACTCCAGATACTCGTTCACGGGGTTGCCGGCGTAGTCAGAGAGCAGGCGCCGTTGCTCGTTGCGGAACGTCCAGGTGTGGATGAGGAGTCCGACTTTGTGGGCGCGCTCGATGAGGTCGGGGTTGGCCGGTGGCGGCACCGCCTTGCGGCTCGCCTCGCCGGGAGCGGTCGAGCCGGGGATGGGAACCGAGCTCACGATGTATCGCTTCCAGGGGCCGATGCCGTCGGCATAGGTCTTGATCTCGCGCAGGCCCGCGTCGGTGGCGAAAAAGCCGAAGGTGCGCGCGAGCAGGCGCGGGTCGCCCGAGGCGGTCCAGTCGAACGGCCGGTCGAACGGCGCGGTGTAGTCGAGGCTACCGTCGGGATTAACGTCGTTCGCGTCGACCAGCTGGACCAGCCGGATCGGCGTCATCTTGCGCAGCTCCTTGAGGCTCGACTGCTCGAACGACTGGATGAAAACCGGGGCGTTGCGCCGGTTCCAGCCGGCCCGAGCGAGGGTGTCGACCAGGCGCTTCTCCAGCGGCAGGCCGATCGACTTGTGGTAAGTCGGATGCTTGGTCTCCGGATAGATGCCGATCACGCGCCCCTTCTCCTCGGACTTGCGCTTGGCGAGCGCGATGATCTCCTCGAAGGTCGGGATTTCGAACTTGCCGTTGAACTGCTGCGGCCGCTCGGCGAAGTCCTGCACGCGGCGCAGCTGCTTGATCTCGGCCAGCGTGAAGTCGGAAGCGAAGAAGCCGGTATCGGGCACGCCGTCGACCATGACGGTGCGCCGGCGCGAGGCGAACTCGGGTCGGCTCGCGACGTCCGTGGTGGTAATGAGGTTCGGCTCGTGGCTTGCGATCAGATGCCCGTCCTTCGTCGCTACGAGATCGGGCTCGATGTAATCGGCGCCGAGCTCGATGGCGAGCGTGTAGCCCTCCAAGGTGTGTGCCGGCAAGTAGCCGTGCGCGCCACGGTGGCCGATGACGAGCGGGCGGGGCTCGTCGTCGCGATCCTTCGGCTCGTGTGCGTAGCCTGGAGCCGCCAGCATGCTGCAGAGGACGGCCGTGCCGAGCAAGCCGGCCGCGATGTGCGCGTTTCTCATTGATCCTCCCGAGGTTGAGTGGGCAAATCTATTCGACCGGAATGACGATCCGATGACCGGCCGCGAGCTTCCAGTATTTCACGGGCATGTTCCTTGCGTCACGCGCCGATGCCATGGACCGCGAGCTGCGCATGACGGTGCTGCGCCGGGCGGCGGACTTTACAGGCGGCTCCTCCGCGCTGCAGCAACGCCTTGGCGTGGAGCAGCACGCTCTAGAACTGTGGCTTTCGGGTCGCGCCACCGTTCCCGAATGGGTCTTCATGCTGGCGGTCGATCTCGTGGTGCGCGACGACATCGCGCGCGCGGCGCAGGACCGCCGCGCTTCGCCACGCGAAGAGCGCGAGCCCCCTGAGAGTGAAATAGCGCAGTCATAACCGCGGGCGACAATCGGCGCCCGTGAAGCTTTGTGCGTTGCTGGTGCTGCTCTATGTGCCCGACGCGTACGCGTGGGGCCTGCAAACCCATGTCTTTCTCGCGCACTACGCGTTGGCCGCCGTCCCGCTCGCCGATCCCGAATGGCGCGCCGCGGCGCAGGCGCTGCCGCGCGTGGTGCTCGCCGGCGCCTGCCTGCCCGACCTCGCGATCGTCGGCCGGTTTTTTCTGCACAGCCCGGCGTTCCGGCGCTCGCACCTGTGGTCGACGCTGCGACGGATCGCGGCTTCGCCGGCGAGCGAGTACGACCGGGCGCTCGCGCTCGGCTATGCGACGCATCTCCTCTCGGACGTGGTGGCGCACAACGAGTTCGTGCCCGACCACGAAGCGCGCATCGGCCGCACCGCGATGATCGGGCACCTCGTGAGCGAATGGGCCATGGACGACTGGCTGCGCCAGGAGCTGCTGCCGGCCGACGCAATCGAGGAAGCCGGAGAGCATGCAGTGCGGTTCGTGGCGCGCGCTTTCCGCTGCGACGAGGCCTTCGCGCGCCGCGCGCTCGGTGTCCTCATGCGGGGAGATCGCGCGTTGCGCGCCTCGCCAGCGCCGATGATGTGCCGGGCGGTGCTCGCGATGCTGGTGCGCCGCTGCGAGCACCGCTTCGGGGTCTACCTGGGGAAGACCACGCGGGTGCTGGGCGCGGTTGAAACCGCGCTCGCGGGCGGGTTCGAAGACTGGAGCGGCCTAGATCCGGAAGGAAGCCAGAGCGACGGCGGCGCCGATTGTCGCCCCGGCAAGCACATCGCTCGGATAGTGCAGGCCGAGCACCACGCGCGAAGCCGCGGTGAGCACGGTGAACGGAATCAGGACGACCGCGAGATCAGGATAGTACGAGCCGGCCACGAGCGTGAACGCGACCGCGTGAAGCGTGTGGCCTGAGGGGAAGCTGAACGTGTCGAGTACCGGCGCGCCGGCGGCGATGCCAGGCATGACCTGGAAAGGCCTCGGGCGCACGGTGCCGCGCTTGAGCATCTTGTAGGACGCGGTACAAACCACCCCCACGAAGACCATGTGCAGCACCGGCAGCACCGCTTCGCCTCTGTGGATCACGAGAAGCGCGAGCATCAGCGCGTACCAGAAGATGCCATTGCCGAGCCAGCTCACGCCCTGGAGGGCGTGCACTAGCAGCGCAGAGCGCAGCCCCCGGTTGAGCCGGATGCACAGGGCGCGGTCCCAGCGCAGGAGCTCACGCAGCGTGGCTTCAGCGCGCGACATCCAGGAGCACGCCTTCGAAGTCGCCCGCAATGCGCTCCCAGGTGAGCGGCTGCGCGGCGCGGCGCGCGGCCTCCCCCAGGCGGCGTACCAGGCTCATGTCCCGCACCAAGCGCTTTGCCGCCGCGACGAAGGCCACGGCGTTGTCGAAGGGCGCGAGCAGCGCCGAGCGGCCGTCCTCGAGATGCTGGCGCGCCGCGGCGTAGCGGTAGGCGACGATACCCAAGCCGCTCGCCATCGCTTCGAGCGTCACGTTGCCGAAGGTCTCGGTGGTGCTCGGGAAAAGAAAGATGTCGCCCGAGGCGTAGTGCGCCGAGAGCTTGCCGTTCACTAACCGCCCCGCGATCACGTAGCCGACGTTGCGCCTGCGCAGCTCTTCGGAGAGCGGCCCGTCGCCGACCAGCACCAGCCTCGCGTCGGGACGCTCTTGGCGCATCGCCTCGAACGCCTCGATCACCAGCGGAAAGTTCTTCTCGGGCGCGAAGCGGCTCACGCAGAGCGCGACCGGCGTGTCCTCGTCCGCGCCCCACTGCGCGCGCAGCTCGGGCGAGCGGCGCTGCGGGGTGAAGACTTCGGGATTCACGCCGCGGCCCACCACCCGCAGGCCGCGATAGCCGAGGCCGCCGAGCTCCTCGGCCAGCTCCGCGGTCGGCACCATCGTGCAGTCGGCGCGGTTGTGAAAACGCCGCAGGCATGCCATCACCGGCTTGGCGAGCCAGGCGAAGCCGTAGTGGCGGCTGTAGGCGTGGAAGTTGGTGTGGAAATCGGTCGCCACCGGGATGCCGAGCTTTCGCGCCGCCGCCAGCGCCGACCAGCCGAGCGGCCCTTCGGTCGCGATGTGCACGATGTGGGGCCGGCGCGCGCTCCACGACCGCACCAGCGTGTCCTTGGCGGGCAGGCCCATCTTGAGCTGGGTATAGCGCGGGATCGGAATGCCGCGGCCGAGCAGCTCCTCGAGGCGAGGACCGCTGGCGGCGAGGTCGTGTCCGTTCTGCCGCGGGCGCACCAGCTGGACGAAGTGGCCGCGCTGCTGCAAACCCTCGGCCATGAAGCCCACGGTGCGCGCGACGCCGTTGACTTCCGGCGGGTAGGTCTCGGTCACCATCGCCACGTAGAGCGGCCTCATGGGCGCGCAGCGTAGGCCCGCCATGTGACCGGCTGACGAAGCTTTTCTTACCGGGTTGTTACCGGATCAGGACGAGGAGCCAGACGGCGATCGCGGTCGTAATGGACAGCATCACCGCCGCGCTGCCGATGTCTTTCGCACGCTTGGCGAGGCGATGATTGTCGAAAGAGATGCGATCGACCGTCGCCTCGACCGCCGAATTGAGCAGCTCCACCACCAGCACGAAAAGCACCGCTGCGACGAGGATCGCGCGCTCCAGGCCGTCCTTCCCGAGCCACAGGCCCGCCGGGACGAGCAGCACGGCCATCAAGAGCTCCTGGCGGAACGCGTCCTCGTGCCGCACGGCAGCGGCCAACCCCTCGAGCGAGTTGCGCGTCGCGCTGAGGATGCGTCTCAACCCGGTCTGCCCCTTGTAGGGGCTTTCGGCTTCCATGCGGCGCGCACTGTAGCAGAAACGACGGAAACAATACCGTCATGTTGCGCCGCTAACCTGACCGGATGCACGAAGCGCACACGTCGAGCGAGTTCGACGAGCTGCTCGGGCGCGCTCGGCTGCTGCTTTCGCGCATGGGTGCGCGCGTCGAGCGCCAGCTCGACGATGCGATCGAATGCCTGGCTTCCGGCTCGAGCCTGCTCGTCGACCAGGTCCTGCGCCACGAGGTCGAGATCAACCAGATGGAACGCTCGGTCGACGAGCTCGCCGGGACCATCATCGTGCGGCGCAAGCCCGCGGCAAACGATCTGCGCCTGGTGCTGGCCTTCATCAAGACCACCACGGATCTCGAGCGCATCGCCGACGAGGCGAAGAAGATCGCGCTTCGCGCGCGCAGCATCGCGCAGGACCGCTGGTCGAGCCGGCCGCGGCACTTCGAGGTGAGCGCCATGGCGCGGCTCGCCGTCGAGCTGGTGCACCAGGCCGTCGGCGCCCTCGACCAGCTCGACGCCAGCCGTGTCGCCGATGCCGCGGCGCGCGAAGAGCAGCTCGATGCATCGCTCCGCGGCGTGCTGCGCAGCATGATCAGCTACATGGTCGAGGATCCGCGCACCATCTCGAGCTGCCTCGACATGCTGTTCGTCGCCAAGTCGCTCGAGCGCATCGGCGACCACGCCACCAACATCTTCGAGCACGTCATCTACGCGGTCCACGGCGAGAACCTGCGCCACACGGCGCCCTTCTCGCCGTAGTAGCAACAAACGGGTAGCTACAACGGCGCAGGCGGCGCAACCTCGCCGTCACAACCGGGAGTTACACTCGTCGGACCATCCGGCGGAATGCCCGATCGCCGAGCGCGCCCGATAGCGCGCCGGGATCGGCGTTCCGATCGGGCGGCCTGCCGCGGGGTTCGGCCTAGAATCCCGCCGTGCTCCCCAGCGAGGTCTCGGTGTTCATCGCCGGCGGCGGCCCGTTCGGGCTGATGCTCGCCAACGAGCTCGGCCGCCGCGGCGTGCAGGTGCTTCTGGTCGACCCCAAGGAAGGCACCACCCGCAACGTCCAGGCGAACGCCACCCAGGCCCGCACCATGGAGCACTACCGCCGCCTGGGCTTCGCCGATGAGGTGCGCGCGCTCGGCATGCCGGCGGACTTTCCCACCGACATCGCCTATTTCACCCGCTTCGCCAGGCACGAGCTCGCACGCTTCTCGCTCCCCTCGTCGAGGGATGCCCGGCAGCTGGTGAAGACGCTGTCGGGCTCCTGGAGCGCGGCCGAGCTGCCCCATCGCTGCAACCAGAACTTCATCGAGCCGGTGCTGCGGCGCCACGCCGAACGCCTCGCCGGCGTGTCGGTGTGCTACGGATGGCGGATGACCCGGTTCGAAATGCTCGAGAATGAGGTTCAGGTTAAGGTCGAGCCGGTGGCCGGGGGTCCGTCGCGCACGGTAAGGGCGAGCTATCTCGTCGGCGGCGAGGGGCCGAGGAGCCCTACGCGCCAGGCGCTCGGCATCCGCTATGCGGGCGAGACCGGAGTGACCCGCGACTTCGTGGGCGGGCGCATGTACGCTGTCTATTGCCGCATCCCCGCCTTCTACCGAGAGATTGCGCATGCGCCGGCCTGGATGAACGTGAGTTTCAACTGCGAGCGCCGCTGCTTCATGCCGGCAGTGGATGGGAGGCAGCAGTTCGCCTTTCACACCCAGTTGAAGCCGCACGAGGACGAAGCGCGCGTGACCGACGAGTCGGCCGCCGAGATGGTGCGGCAGGCGATCGGCGCGCCGCTCGCGGTCGAGGTGCTGGCGCGCGACACCTGGACGGCGGGCCATTCGCTGGTGGCCGAGCGCTTCGGCGCGGGGCGCGTCTTCATCGGCGGGGACGCGGCGCACCTTTTCACGCCGACCGGCGGCCTGGGCTACAACACCGCGGTGGAGGACGCGGTGAACCTCGGCTGGAAGCTCTCCGCCGTCCTGAAGGGCCAGGCGGCGCCGCGCCTGCTCGAAAGCTACGACGCCGAGCGCCGTCCCCTCGCCGTGCGCAACACCTCGTATGCGAAGGGGTTCGCCGATTCGCTCGGCATCGAGCCGCCCCGCGAGATCGAGGACGAGGGCGCGGCGGGCGAGCTCGCGCGAAGGGAGGCCGGCGAGTACCTCGCGCGCCACGGCGCGGCCGAGTTCAACATCCCGGGCATCACTTTCGGCGGCCGCTACGACCGCTCGCCCGCGATCGTCGCGGACGGCAGCATCCCGCCGCCCGACCGGCCGAACGTCTATGTGCCGACGGCGTGCCCGGGCGGCCGGCCGCCGCACGTATGGCTCGGCGACGGGCGCTCGCTCTTCGACGCCTTCGGCTTCGAGTGGACCCTGCTGCGGCTGGGAAAGGGCGAAGGCGTGGGATTCGAGCGCGCCGCACGGCGCATTGGCCTGGATCTCACGGTGTTCGATCTGAGGACCGACGAAGCGCGCGAGCTCTACGGCGCCGAGCTCGCGCTCATCCGCCCTGACCAGGTCGTTGCCTGGCGCGGCAGCGACGACCGCGCGGCCGAAGGCGTGCTTGCGAGGCTGACCGGCCGTGGCTGAGCATCATCACGACCATCACCATCATCACCACCACCACGGAGCCGGTCACGCGCCCGCGCTGCACGGCGCCGCGCTCCTGACCCTCGCGTTCGCGGTCGTCGAGGGGGCGGGCGGATGGTGGACCGGTTCACTCGCGCTGCTGTCGGACGCCGGCCACATGCTCACCGACGGCGCCGCGCTCGCACTCGCCGCGTTTGCCGCGTGGGTGGCGCGGCGGCCGCCCTCGGCGCGCCACTCCTACGGCCTCGGCCGCGCAGAGGTGCTTGCCGCGCTGGTCAATGCCGTCACCATGCTGGTCATCGCGGGCGCCATCGGATACGAGGCGCTCGCGCGGTGGCAGTCGCCGCCGCCGGTCAAGGGCGGCGCGGCAGCGCTCATCGCCGCCGCGGGACTCGTGCTGAACCTCGTCATCCTGCGGCGGCTGAGTCCGCACCGCCACGACCTCAACGCGCGGGCGGCGATGCTGCACGTGGTAGGCGACGCCATGGGATCGGCCGCGGCGCTCGTCGCCGGGATCGTGATCGCGCTCTCAGGATGGCTCCCCATCGACGCCCTGGCCTCGGCTGCGATCGGCCTGCTGATCGCGCTCTCCGCGCTGCGCCTGACCCGCGAAAGCCTCCACGCGCTCATGGAGGGCGTTCCCCACGGCGTTTCGGTCGACGCCATCGGCCTCGAAATGGCGCGAGTCGAAGGCGTGATCTCGGTGCACGACCTGCACGTGTGGACGCTCTCGGGCAGCCGCACCGCGCTCTCGGCGCACGTGGTGGTCGGCAGCATGCGCGAATGGGACCGCACGCTCGGCGCGCTGCAGCGCCGCCTGCAAGAGAAGTTCGGGATCGACCACGTCACCCTGCAGCCCGAGTCGGACGCCCGGCCGCTGGTGCGCTACTAGCCTAGCGCGGCCAGAAAGTGATGAAGGTGCCGGCGATGCCGGCGATGCCGATCAGGGCGATGACCGCCCCGGAGAGCTTGTGGCGCATCAGGTCGAGCACCATCCGGTGGGCGCCGGCGACGAAGCCGGTCGGGCGGAACTGGCGGTAGGCTTCGCCGCTGTTCCTCAATCCCGAGACGGTGTGGACCTTTTGCATGGACCCGAACATTAGCCGCAGCGCGGTGCGCCTGCGGCCCAATAGGTCACACCGGCGGGTGTAGTTACAGAACTTGACATCGCTTCTGGTCAACTTGCATTGGTCAACGCTGACCAAGGAGGGACCGAGAGGGTCTAGACCGTGTGAGAAAAGCTCAAGCCCCGGCGGCCGATCGCACCGCGGCGGCGATGCTGTTCGCGGCGGATTCGATCGCTTCCTTGGGCTCGCCCTCGACCATGACGCGCAGCACCGGCTCGGTGCCGGAGGGACGCAGCAGCACGCGCCCGCGGCCATTGAGCGCGCGCTCGGCCTCGGCCTGCGCCTTGCCGATCCCCGAATGCTGGCGCCAGTCGAAGCCGCGCGGAACCTTCACGTTCACGAGCACCTGCGGGAACATTACGAGGTCGGCGGTGAGCTCGGCGAGCGAGGCGCGCGTCTCGCGCACCGCGTGAAGCACCTGGAGCGCCGAGACGATGCCGTCGCCGGTGGTGTGCTTGTCGAGGCAGATGATATGGCCCGAGTTCTCGCCGCCGAGCTCCCAGCCCCTCTCGCGCATCATCTCGAGCACGTAGCGATCGCCCACCGCCGCGCGGCCGAACGGGATCCCCAGGCGCCGCATGGCGTTCTCGAAGGCGAGATTGGTCATCAGCGTGCCGGCCACGCCGCTCACCTTGCCTTTGCTCGCGCGGTGCCTAGCGACGGCGTAGAGAAGCTGGTCGCCGTCGTAGAGGCGGCCGCTCGCGTCGATGATCACCACGCGGTCGGCGTCGCCGTCCAGGCCGATGCCGAGATCCGCCTGCCGGTCGAGCACCTGCTGCCTGAGGGCGGCGGGCGCGGTGGCGCCGGTCTGATCGTTGATGTTGAGGCCGTCGGGCTTGACGCCGATGCTCGTGACGTCGGCGCCGAGCTCGTGGAACACGTGCGGCGCGACGTTGTACGCCGCGCCGTGCGCGCAATCGACCACCAGCCGCAGGCCCCTGAGATCGAGCTGCGTCGGGAAGGTCGACTTGCAGAACTCGATGTAGCGGCCGCCGGCGTCGTCGACCCGCCAGACCTTGCCGAGCTTCGCCGCGTGGTTGCAGGCCATCGGCTGCTCCATCTCGGCCTCGATCAGCAGCTCGGCCTCGTCCGGAAGCTTGAAGCCGTCGCCGGAGAAGATCTTGATGCCGTTGTCCGGATAGGGATTGTGCGAGGCGCTGATCACCACGCCCGCCGAGAGCCGCAGCGCGCGCGTCAGGTAGGCCACGGCTGGGGTCGGAATCGGGCCGCACATGTGCACGTCGACCCCCGCCGCCGAGAAGCCCGCCTCGAGGGCCGACTCCAGCATGTACCCCGAGATGCGCGTGTCCTTGCCGATCAGGACGGCCGGATTCTTGACCCGGCCGGAGAGCACCTTGCCCGCCGCGTAGCCCAGGCGCAGCACGAAATCCGGCGTCATCGGACTGGAGCCGACCGTGCCGCGCACCCCGTCGGTACCGAAATATTTACGACTCATGTCTGCGGCTCATGCCTGAATGCCTGCCACACGGTGATCACGTCCTTGGTTTCCTTCACGTCGTGCACCCGCAGTATTCTCGCGCCACCCTCGAGCGCGAGCAAAGCCATGGCGAGGCTGCCGGCGAGGCGCTCATGGACCGGCCGACCCGTCAGATGGCCGATCGTCGACTTGCGCGACAGGCCCGCGACAATCGGCACACCCAGCGAGCGGAATTCTCCCAGCTTTCTGAGAATTTGGAGGTTGTGGCTGGCGGTCTTGCCGAACCCGAACCCGGGGTCGATTACAATGCGGTCCGCGCCGATGCCCGCGAACCTCGCCTTCCTCACCGCCTCGCGCAGGAAGGTCTTCACCTCGGCGACGACGTCATCGTAGTGCGGCTCGCGCTGCATGGTCGCGGGCTGGCCCTTCATGTGCATCAGGCACACCGCGCAGCCGGTGCCGGCCACCGCTTCGAGCGCGTAGGGCTCCGACAGCGCCTGGATATCGTTGATCATCGAGGCGCCCGCGGCGAGCGCCGCCTTCATGACCGCGGGCCTGCGCGTGTCCACCGAGACGCAAAGGTCCCCGATCCGCTCAAGGACCGGAAGAAGTCGGTCGAGCTCCTGCTGGTCGGACACCGGCGCCGCGCCGGGGCGACTCGATTCGCCGCCGATGTCGATGATGCCGGCGCCTTCGGCGGCGAGGCGGCGCGCCTGATCGACGGCGGCGGCCGGCTCGAGGAACCGGCCTCCGTCGGAGAAGGAATCGGGCGTGACGTTGACCACGCCCATGATGACCGGCTTGTCCAGCGGGAGCCTGAAGCGCCCGCACCTCAGGAAACTGGAAGCGCTCTTCTCTATGCGGTCGGGGCGGGCGCGGTCTCGCCTTGCGCGCCACCGTCGCTCGCGGGCTTGGAGGGCTTCTGCGAGCTACCGGAGGGCTTGGGCGGACGCGGCGGCTTGCCTTCCATGATGTCGGAGATCTGGTCGGCGTCGATCGTTTCCCACTCGAGCAGCGCCTTGGTCATCGCCTCGACCTTGTCGCGGCTCTGCTCGAGCAGATTCCTTGCGACGCGGTACTGCTGGTCGATGATGCGGCGGATCTCGGCGTCGACCTTCTGCATGGTCGCTTCCGACACGTTCTTGTGCGTCTGGATCGAGCGGCCAAGGAAGATCTCGCCCTCGTTCTCGCCGTAGACCATGGTGCCGAGCTCGTCGGACATGCCCCACTGCGTCACCATGCGCCGCGCGAGCTCCGTGGCGCGCTCGAAGTCGTTCGAGGCGCCGGTGGTCATCTGGTTCATGAACAGCTCTTCGGCGATGCGGCCGCCGAACAGCACCGCGACCATGGAGAGCAGCCGCTCGCGGTCCTGGCTGTAGCGGTCCTCGGTCGGCAGCTGCATGGTCACGCCGAGCGCGCGCCCGCGCGGAATGATCGTCACCTTGTGCACCGGATCGGTCTTCGGCAGCAGGCGCGCGACGATCGCGTGGCCGGACTCGTGGTAGGCCGTGTTGCGGCGCTCCTCCTCGGGCATGACCATCGAGCGACGCTCGGCGCCCATGATGATCTTGTCCTTGGCGCGCTCGAAGTCGTCCATGTCCACGAGGCGCTTGTTCTGCCGCGCTGCGAACAGCGCCGCCTCGTTCACCAGGTTGGCGAGATCCGCGCCCGAGAAGCCGGGCGTGCCGCGCGCGATGATGTCGGGCTTGACGTCCGGCGCGAGCGGCACCTTGCGCATGTGGACCTTGAGGATTTCCTCCCGACCCCGGATATCCGGGAGCGGCACCACGACCTGACGGTCGAAGCGGCCCGGGCGCAAGAGCGCCGGGTCGAGCACGTCGGGCCGGTTGGTGGCGGCGATGACGATCACGCCCATCGTCGCCTCGAAGCCGTCCATCTCGACGAGCAGCTGGTTCAGCGTCTGCTCGCGCTCGTCGTTGCCGCCGCCGAGGCCCGCGCCGCGCTGGCGGCCGACCGCGTCGATCTCGTCGATGAACACGATGCAGGGCGCGTGCTTCTTCGCCTGCTCGAACATGTCCCGCACGCGGGCCGCGCCAACGCCGACGAACATCTCGACGAAGTCCGAGCCCGA
>Ga0307497_10000189_pt1 | contig 13434 bp, 11 predicted proteins | sample 10_S_MG_FD_201366 | JGI IMG/M metagenome (GOLD analysis project Ga0307497, IMG submission 201366) | Soil microbial communities from Populus trichocarpa stands in riparian zone in the Pacific Northwest, United States - 10_S | ecosystem: Environmental > Terrestrial > Soil > Riparian zone > Trees...
TGCACCGTTGATGCGCGCCTGCACCAGGCCTTCCATGTGCGCGCCGAGCTCGACGCTGTAGCACTCCACGTTCAGCTCGAAATTGAGGCGCAGGCTGCGCGCGTCCCAGTTGGCGGAACCGAGCAGCGTCCAGGCGCCGTCCACCACCATCAGCTTGGAGTGGTCGAACGCGCCGTCCACGGTCCACACCCGGCAGCCGTGGTCGAGCACCTGCCAGAGCTGGCCGAACGTCGCCCAGTGCACGTGCGGCAGGTCGCTGGTCGCCGGGAGCACGATGTCGACCTGGACGCCGCGCAACGCCGCGGCGTTGAGCGCGGTGATGAGCGATCCGTCCGGGATGAAATAGGGCGTGACCACGCGCACCGAACGCTGCGCCGCGTCGAGGCCGCCGACGATCGCCCAGCGCAGGCTCTCGAAGTCCTCGTCCGGCCCGGCTTCGATCACGCGCGCGAGGCAGGCGCCGCCGGGCTCGAGCGGCACGAACCAGGGCGCGCCGCGCAGCGCTTCGTCGGTGCTGAACTGCCAGTCGTCGGCGAACACCTCGGCGAGCTGCGTCACCACCGGACCGCGCAGGCGAAAGTGCAGGTCGCGGAACGCCTCGCCCGGCGCCTCGGGCCGCCAGTAGCGCTTGTCGATGTTCATCCCGCCGGTGAAGCCGAGGGTGCCGTCGACCACCAGGATCTTGCGGTGGTTGCGCAGGTTGATGGTGTTCAACCGCGCCGGCACGAACGGCGGATTGAAGATGCCGACCGGGATGCCGGCCCGGCGCAGCGGCTTGCAGGCATTGGAGCGCGAGAAGCGCGCATCCACGTCGTCGACCAGCACGCGCACCGCGACGCCGCGCTTGTGCGCGCGTTCCAACGCCGCGACGAAATCCGCGCCGATGCCGTCGCTGTTGAAGATGTAGGAGGCGAGCACGATCGAAGCGCGGGCCGATTCGATCGCCTCCAGCATCGCCGGATAGGCCTGCGCGCCGCCGACCAGCACCTCGATCGAGTTGCCGGCGAGCAGCGGCCGCTTGGCGACCTGGCCCACCAGCCGCGCGAGCGGCGCGAGGTGGGTGCCGGGCTCCTCGGCGCGGATGACTGCGGCCGAGCGGTGCCGCACCATGGTGCGCCGCAGGCGCGTCGCGCGCCGCTGCACGCGGTTCACTCCCAGCAGCACGTAAAGCACCGGCCCGACCGCCGGCATGATCCAGATCAGGATTGCCCAGATCGCCGCGGAGCGCGATTCGCGCTTGTAGATCACCGCGTGTCCCGACGCGGCGACGGCGGCGACGAGAACTGCGATGCCGAAGGCGATGTCTATCGAATCATGCACGGCGCGATAGTACGGGATAGCGGTCGTTGAAGATCGAGGACTATGCGCTGATCGGCGACTGCCACACGGCGGCGTTGGTCGGCCGCAACGGCTCGATCGACTGGCTGTGCTGGCCGCGCTTCGACTCGCCGGCGTGCTTCGCGGCGCTGCTCGGGACCGGCGACAATGGCTTCTGGAAGATCAGCCCGGCTGCGCAGCCGTCCTCGGTCAAGCGGCACTACCACCCCGGCACGCTGGTGCTCGAGACCGAATTCGAGACCGCGGAGGGCGCGGTCAGCCTGATCGACTTCATGCCGGTGCGCAGCGGCCAGTCCGACTTGGTGCGCATCGTCACCGGCAGGCGTGGGCGCGTCACGATGCGGACCGAAGGCGCGCTGCGCTTCGACTACGGCGCCTCGGTGCCCTGGGTCACGTTCGGCGCCGACCGCAGGTCGGCGCGGGCGGTCGCCGGGCCCGACATGACGCTGCTGTGCTCGCCGGTGCCGCTCGAGAACCGCGGGCGGCGTACCTGGGGGCAGTTCGAGCTGGCGGCGGGCGAGTCGCTCGCATTCGTGCTGACCCACAGCGCGTCGCACCTCGAGATGCCGCGCCGCGTCGACCCGCACCAGGCGCTCGCCGGCACCGAGGCGTTCTGGAAGGAGTGGAGCGCGCGCGGCAAGAGCAACGGCCGGTGGCCCGAAGCGGTGCGTCGCTCGCTGATCACGCTGAAGGCGCTGACGTATGCGCCCACCGGCGGCATCGTCGCCGCGCCGACGACCTCGCTGCCGGAAAGGATCGGTGGCGTGCGCAACTGGGACTATCGGCTGTGCTGGCTGCGTGATGCCACGCTCACGCTGCTCTCGCTGATGAACGCCGGCTACTACGACGAGGCACTCGCCTGGCGCGAGTGGCTGGTGCGCGCCGTCGCCGGCAGCCCGGCGCAGATGCAGATCATGTACGGCCTCGCCGGCGAGCGGCGCCTCACCGAGCTCGAGATCCCGTGGCTCGCGGGCTACGAAGGCTCCGCGCCGGTGCGCGTCGGCAACGCCGCCTCGACGCAGCTGCAGCTCGATGTCTACGGCGAGCTGATGGATGCGCTCTACCAGGCGTGCAAAGGAGGTCTCGCGCGCCATGACATCGCGTGGGGCCTGCAAAACGCGCTGCTTGCCCACCTGGAAAAGGTGTGGGTGGAGCCCGACGAGGGCATTTGGGAGGTGCGCGCGCCGCGGCGCCACTTCACCCACTCGAAGGTCATGGCGTGGCTCGCGTTCGATCGCGGGGTGAAGATGGTCGAGGCCTTCCAGCTCGAGGGGCCGGTCGAGCGCTGGCGTGCGCTGCGCAGCCGCATCCACGCCGATGTCTGCGAGCGCGGCTTCAGCCGCAAGCGCAACGCCTTCGTGCAGAGCTACGGCGCGGAGGAGCTCGACGCCAGCCTGCTGCAGATTCCGCTCACCGGCTTCCTGCCGGCGGACGATCCGCGCGTGGTTTCGACCGTGCAAGCCATTCGCGAGGATCTCGCCGCCGACGGCTTCATCATGCGCTACCGCACCCACGAGTCGGTCGACGGCCTGCCGCCGGGCGAGGGGGTATTCCTCGCCTGCAGCTTCTGGCTGGCCGACAACCTCTGCCTGCAGGGCCGCTGGGACGAGGCCGCCGAGCTGTTCGAGCGCCTGGTCGGCCTCACCAACGACGTCGGCCTGCTGTCCGAGGAATACGACCCGGCGGCGAAACGCTTCCTCGGCAACTTCCCGCAGGCGTTCTCGCACGTGGCGCTGGTCAACACCGCGATGAACCTCGGCAGCCGCGAAAAACCGGCCGAGCAGCGGGCCGAAAAGAAAGCAGCCTAGAATCCTCTTCTGAGGAGGAGGCGCCAATGAGAGTGTTCCTGGCGGCGTTGCTTGCGCTCGCCGCATCGTCCGCAGCGGCCCAGTACCCCGATCGCCCGATGACCCTGCTCGCCGGCTATCCGCCCGGCGGCCTGGTCGACGTGGTGGCGCGGCTGGTGGCGGAAGGCATGAAGGCGAAATATCCGGCCGGCCTGAACGTGGTGAACCGTCCCGGCGCCGCAGGGTCGCTCGCGGTGGCGGAGGTGACGCGCGCGAAACCCGATGGCTACACCATCGTGCTCTCGCCGCAGTCCGCGCTGGTCATTGCCGCGCAGATGCAGGACCTCGCCTACAAGACGCCCGACGACTACGACCCGGTGATCAACCTGGTGGCGTACTACCCGATGATCGCGGTGCGCACCGAGTCGCCGTACAAGACGGCGCAGGATCTGGTGGCCGATGCCAAGGCGAAACCGGGTGCGGTCCGCGTCGGCTCGCCGGGCGAGGGCACCTCGAGCCACCTCAACCTGGAAGAGTTCATGCGCGTGACCGGCACGAAGATGACGCACGTGCCTTTCCAGGGCTGGGGACAGTCGAGCCCCGCGTTGCTCGGCGGTCACATCGAGGCCGTGGTCGCGCAACCGGGCGAGCTCAAAGGCCAGGTCGACGGCAAGCGCATGCGCGTGCTGGTGAACTTCACGCCCAAGCGCCATCCGGTATTTCCCGATGTGCCGACGGCGAAGGAGCTGGGCTGGGATGTGTCGAACGGCGTGTGGTACATGCTGCTCGCGCCCAAGGGCACGCCGGCGCCCGTCATGCGGCACATCCACGACGCGGCCAAGGCCGCGATCGAGGACCCGAAGTTCACGGCCGACATGGGCGGCCGCGGCATCGACGTCGATTACCGCCCGGGCGAGGCGCTGCGCGCAGACTTGTGGCGCGAGTACAAGCTGCACACCGACATCCTGCGGCGCGTCGGCATGCTCAAAAAGTAGCAGACCCGGACGTAGTTTCGCTTTCCTCGAGTCGCCGGCTCGATGCAGAGCCAGGCGCCGTCTTCTTCGCGCAAGAAACTCTTGGCAAAGTTCTGCACGGCCAATTTCCCTTCGGGCGGGAAATAGGTCCGGCCCTGCGGTTTTCAAGAGCCGGGCTAGGCGGTGGCTTTGGCCGTAATGGGCGCCTTCGGCAGGCGCGCTTCGCCGGGCTCGATCACGAAGGTGAATTCGAGCCGGTAGCTGCCGTCCTTCTGCTGTTCGTAATTGCCGATCAGCGCCTGGGTCACGCCGAACTGGCTGTCGGTGTCGAGATGCGGATCCTGCGGGTCGTACACCTGGGAAGCGATGGTCTTGAAGCCCGGCTTGTAGATCAGGAAGTGCAGGTGCGCCGGGCGCATGTTGTGCCGCTTTTGCGCGGCGAGCAGCGCGCCCGCCGGACCGTCGGTCGGCACCGGATAGCCGGCCGGCTTGACGGTGGTGAAGCTGAACGAGCCGTCGGCAAGCGTGGTGAAGCGGCCGCGCAGGTTCATCTCCGCCTGCGTCGGATCCTGGTTCTCGTAGAGGCCGACGGTGGAGGAGTGCCACACGTCGACTTCGGCGGCCGCCACGGGCTTGCCGCTTCTGTCCTTCACCCATCCTTTGAATGCGAGGCGCGGCCCCGGCGTAGGGGAGCGCAGGAGCGAGGTGCCATCCGCGCAATGCGGCGCGCCCGCGCGGAAGAACGGCCCGAGGTTGTTGGCCTGCGTCGGCTGGGCGTTGTTGATCAGGCAGATCAGATTCGAAACGCCGAGCGCGCCGGCGAGCAGCATCGCCTCGTTATGGCTCGGCGTGGTCTTCTGGCCGATCGCATTGACGTAGCCGATCGCCTCCTGGAACTCGCGCTCGGTCATGCGCGTTTCCCGCACGAACGCGTGCAGGTGCGTCACCAGCGAGGAAAGCAATTCCTTGACCCGGGGACTGGGCGTGCGATGCATTTCGCCGAGCACCGCTTGGGTGACGTCCTGCTCGCTGCGGATGATCATGGGGTGGCTCCTCCCGCCGGAGGATAGCTCAGCCGCGGTGTCCGCGTTGCTCGCCGCGCCCGCGCTGCTCGTTGCCGCCGCGCGCTTCTTGGCCGCGCCAGCCTTGGTTACCCGCCTGGCGGCGCGGCTCGACCACGCGTTGTTCGCGCTGAGGAGCGCTCTGGCTGCGACGCTCGACTTGCGCACGCGGGCCGTTTTGCGGACGGTTCTGCTGCAGCGGCTGACTATGTTGTTGCGGAGGCTGCTGAGCTTGCACCGGGGGGCGTACGGCATCGCGCTTCGGAGATTGCGCCGACCAGCGGTTGGCCGCCGGCATCGGCTGTTGCGATTGCACGATCGGCTTGCGCTGCGATTCGGGCACGCGCACGTAGGGACGCATCGTGGTTGTCGCGTGCGACGGCAGGCGGGACGCCGGCGCGCTGTGCTGCCACTTGCCCGGCACCACGCGCACCTGCTGGGGGTGGGCGTAAACCGGCCGATGGACCACGCGCACGAAGTGCTGGTGCCAGTCGGGCTGGCTGTAGAAGAAGCCGCGCACCACGACCACCGGGTAAGGGCGCCACGGCCGCCACACCACGGGGGCGTAGTAGGGACCCCACCACCACGGGCCGTAGACCACGTAGGGGTCGTAGTAGCGCACATACACGATTTCGGTACGGGGCTGGACTACGATCGCTTCGCCCTGCTGGTAGACCGTGGTGTCGTTGTTGGTGGCGAGCTGGCCGTTCGCCTGCGCACGCCGGCGAAGGCCTTGCACCGTGTCCATCACCTGCGGTTGCTGGGAGAGGAATGCTTCGCCCAGGTCGTGCAGCCACTGCGGGCTCTCGTCCATGCGCGCGAGCAGCTCGGGGAACGCGAGCAGCGATTTGACCGCCGGATCCCACGATTCCTGCTCGACCGCGCGCACCGCGGCATCGCCGCGCTGATAGGGATTGGCGCGCGACCACGCCGCGGCGGCGGCGACGTCCTCGGGATAGGTGGCGGCGATCAGCACCTGCGACACCACGCCGTCGGGCTGCAGGGCGATCGGCGCGAGCAGCGCGTCGAGCTCGGCCTGCGAGTAGACCTTCTGCGCCTGCGCGGGGGCGCAGATCGCGAGGGCGGCGAGGACGGCGAGCACGAATTTCATGCAGGCAATCTAGCCCCCGGTAGCGGCCGCGTCTGTCGGATTGTGTAACCAGATGTACCGACATGGGCACGCATCCTGCGGGGAGCGGAGCCATGACGCTGCGAATCAGCACCGCCCTGGGAGTCGTCGCCGGCCTCGTGCTGTCGCTTTCGGTCGCCCTGATCGTCGTAATCGCCGGCAACGGTGCCAATAACCCCGGCATGGTGCAGGTTTCGGGCGAATCGGCGGCCGGCGGGGCGAGCGCGCCGCTTTCGCGCCCCTCTCCGGTGCACAGCTCCTTCGACGGCCTGGACGTGGACGGGGATGGCAAGCTTTCGCTCGCCGAGGCGGCGGGTTATGGAGACATCGTCACGCGCTTCCATCGCCTCGACCGCAACAAGGACGGCAAGCTGACCAAGGCCGAATTCGACCGGCTGGCGAAGCTGCCGCCGCCGAAGCAGCGGACGAAAGCTAGGCTGCGGCTTCGCGAAGACGCTGCGGCAGCTCTTGCCGCTGCGCGTGAAGAGCGATGATCGCCTTCACCGGCAGGTGATCGGAGGCGAGCTCGGCTAGCGGCGTGCGGTGCGCCTTGAGCGCGAGCAGCGCATGGCGTGGCCGCACCCACACGCGGTCGAGCGCGACCACCGGCCAGCGCGACGGGAACGAGCGTTCTGCCGGGCAACGCCCAAAGAGCGCATTCATCCAGCGCAACGGCCGCCCGAGCGGCAGCCACTCGTTGATGTCGCCGAGCACGATCACGCGCTCGGAATTGGGAGTGGCGCGAATCATTTCCAAGATCTTCTTCACCTGGTAGCGGCGCTCGGCCGGCCACAGTCCCAGGTGGGTGACGATGACGCGTACGGTCTCGCCGTTCACTTCGAGATCGACGTCGAGAGCATTGCGCGGCTCGCGCCGCGAGTAGGTGAAGCCCAGTCGCCGGACATCGAGCACTTTGCGGCGGGTCAGGAGCGCGTTGCCGAAGGGGCCGTCGTGGCGCGCGAGGGTCAGGCCGGGGATGGCCTGCATGCCGACCTTCTGGGCGATGTAGTCGAGCCGGTAGTCGACCTCCTGCAGGCCGATCGTGTCGCAGCCCAGCTCCTCGATCACCCGAACGATGCGCTGCGCGTCCTTCTTGCCGTCGGTGCCGCGGCAGGCATGGACGTTGTACGACGCGATCCGCAGGCATTCCGGACCGAGCTGCGCATCGAGCGCGCGCCAGTTAGCGAGGCTGCTGCCCGGCCTCGGCATGCTCCGCTATCCGTCGCCCCATGCGCGTGAACCAGCGCTTGACCGCCCAGGCGCCGCCCGCGAGCAGGGCGAGCGCGCCGCCGACCAGCCACCAGTTCACCCGGCCACTGCCGGTGATCACGGTCTCGATCGCGTCGCCGAACACCGTGGTCGTCAGGGTGCCGGGCATCAAACCGATCGCGGTGCCGACGATGACGTGCCAGAGCTTCATGCGGATCGCGCCCGCCACGATGCTCTCGACGGCGAACGGCGCGAGCGGCACCAGGCGCAGCAGCGTCATCGCGACCAGGCCGTGCTTCTTCAGCACCTCGATCATGCGGTCGAGCTTGGCGCCCGCCAGGCGCCGCACGGTGTCGCGGCGCATGTGGCGGCCCATCTTCCACGTCACCGCGGCGGAAGCGCAGATTCCGGCCAGGCTGTAGAAGAAGCCCCAGACCGGCCCGAAGGCGATCACCGCGGCGAGGGTGATCAGCGGGCGCGGGAACATCACCATGCAGGCGGGGGTGAACGAGGCCATCAGCAGCCACGGCGCCCACCATTGCTCGCCGAAGGCCTTGGCCCAGGCGAGGGCGGCTTGCGGTGTCGCCACTTCGCGCAGCGGCGTCAGGCGCCAGATCGCCATCAGAGCGACGACGGATGCGACCACCCCCGCCAGGCTTCCCCAGGAGGGACGCTCGGACAGGCGCGTCTCGACGACGTGGCGCTCCGCGAGCAGCTGCTCGAGCGCGACCGGCTCCTCGGGATCGGCGACCGAAGCCATGGTGAGCACGGTCTCGGAATACTCCGGCACGTCTTGCAGCTGCCGCAGCGTGCGCTCCTGGTCGCCGAACGCAGCGATGGCGCCGTGCACGCTACCCGCGCGCTCGATCTCCTCGCGCACCCGTTCCGGCTGAGCGCCCAGGTGCTCGGCGAGCAGGCGCTCGCGGAATTCGCGGATCGTGCCGGCAACCTGTTCGTCGCCGCGCGCCTCGATCGCGAGGTCGCATTCGCTGTCGAACGCCATCGAGCGGCTGGCGAGGTTGGACGAGCCGATGCGCACGATCGCGTCGTCGATGATCATCAGCTTGGAATGGATGTCGAGGCAGCAGCCTTCCGCCAGCCGCGGAATGTGCGGGTAATACACGCGGAAGTGGCCGTAGCGGTCGGCCGCGCGCAGGCGCTGGATCAGCTTGGTGCGCAGCACGTGCATGGTGGCCTCCTCGAGCCAGCCGTGGCTGAGGAGCCGCAGCACCAGCACGATCTCCGGGCCGTCGGGCTCGGCCAGGCGCTTCTCCAGCGCGGCGGCGATGCGCGGCGCGGTGAAATACTGGTTCTCGATGTAGATCGTGCGGCGCGCCGCGGCGATCATGTCGAGGTAGAGCTTCTCCACCTCGCGCACCGCGGGCAGCTCGCCGCGCGGCGGCAGGGTGCGCGCGATGCCGACGTCGACGCGCGCAAGCTGCGGCTCGAGCTGCTCCGGCCAGGGATCGGAATCGGCCGCCACCGGCTTCAGCCGCTGGCCGGTGGCGAGGCGCCAGCGCTCGCGCGCGAGCTCTCCGAGCTGGCGCGCGGCCTCGCCGTCGACCGCCATCATGGTGTCGTGGAACGGCGGGTAGGGTTTCTCGTCCGCCAGGCGGCGCGGCTCGTCCGGCGCGTGGTCGCCGCAATCCCAGCGGCGCAAGGTCAGGTCGATACCGCCGCAAAAGGCGATGGCATCGTCGATCACCACGATCTTCTGGTGGTGGCTGGCGCCGACCGGGCAGGCGTCGTCGTAGCGCAGATGCACGCGGCGCGGCGGAGACCAGTTGCCGAGGCCGTAGGTCGGAGGAAACTCGCGGTCGGTGCCGAACACCATCGGGTAGTCCCAGTTCAGCACGTTGACATGCAGGCCGCGCCGGCGCTTGACCAGGTAGGTCAGGAACTCGCCGAGCAATACCGGCGGGCCGTCCTTCGGCACTGGGTCGAAATGCAGGCGCGTCTGACTGTTGAAATCCCATGCGAGCACGATGATCGAGCGCTGCGCCCGCAGCGCGGCGTAATAGAACGCCTCGAAGTAATCCTTGGCGTCGACGATGAGCGCGGCACGCTCGGCGTGCGCGATCGCCCAGCAGTTGTAGCCCAGCCGCAGCAGGCTTTTCTGCGCGGGCCGCGGCGAAGCCTTCTCGCCGGGTTTCTCCTTGGCTACCAGCTCCACGCGCGCGTGCCGACGCAGCCGCCCATCGAGGTAAAGCACGCTTCCCATCTCGCCGGCGGGATCAGTTGCGTGCCGGGCGCGCCGTGGCCGGCACGCGTTCGGGACCGCCGCCTTGCAACGAGCCGGCGCCTGGCGCCAGGATGGGAGTGGTCGCGATCGGGCTGTTGCTGGTATTCACCGTCGGGCTCGCACTGGTGTTGAACACCGGGCTCGCGCCGACCACCGGCGCCGGGCTGCGACTGGTTGCGCCGGGTGCGATCAGGCTGTCGCTCGTCTGGCGCGGCGCGGCCAGCGTGGTGGTCGCGGTGGCGGCCGTCGGCGTGGTCTGCACGTTTACCGCGCTGGTGACCGAGGGTGCGGTCGTGGCCGCGGTCGCGCCGGCACCGGCTTGCTGCTGGATCTGCGCAGCGCGGCTCGGCGCGCTGGTCGTAGCCTGCGCGTTGGCGAGTCCGCCGACCTGGGTGCCGCCGAGCGGCGTCGGCACCAGGCCGCCCATCAGAGTAAAGCCGATCTGCTCGGCGGTCGGCGTGCCGATGCCGAGGCCGATGAGCTGCTGCCGCGCGGCTTCCAGGATCTGCGCGATCTGCGCCGGCGAGCCGAGCGGGGTCGGCGTGAACGTCACGGTCTGCGAGAAGCCGTTCGACAGCGTGGTGCTGAGCTGTACCGGCGTGCCGTTGGCAAGGCCGTTGACCAGGTTCCGGAAGTTCGCGTCCGAGCCGGCGAAGGCAGTGAGTTGCGGCGCGAGGCGCTGCACCGCGAGCGGGGCAGGGACGGTGGAAGCGGTTTCGGTTTGTGCCATTGCCCCATGACAGGCTATGGCGAGTGCGGCGACAAGAATCGGGCGGGCGGGCATGGAACAGCTCCTTTCGGAGCGCTTCATGCACTTTCCGTGCCGGAACTAGAGACGAGCGCGAACCCGCGCCAGCACTCTTTCCGCGGTGCGCGGCATGTGCTGGCGCAGCCAGAACATCATTGCCTGGCCCTGCGGCATCTCCGTGGCGGGGCGATCCTGCGTCGAAAGTGCATGCAGCATGCCGTGGAGCTGCGGCTCGAGCACTTCGCGCACCGCGGAGCTCACCGCGTCATTGAAGAGCTGGGCGTCGCCGGCGGTAAGAAGATGCGTGTGCTGGCCGCACACGGCCTGCAACGCACCCTCGTAGTCGCGTCCGTCCAGACTATCGAGCGGACACGCGCACAGCACCGAAACCGACTGCGTGTCCTCGAGCGTGTTCCAGAAGCGCTCGATCAGGCCGGCAGCCTGGCGCCGGCCGCTGGTCCACAGCTCATCGGTGAGGCCGCCGAACACGCGCAGCACCGGGTAGCGCATGCGCATCAGCGCGAAAATGCCCGCGATCGACTCGTTGAAGGGCCGGCGCTCCGGCACGCCGTGGTTCATGCAGCTCGAAAGCACGACCCTGGTGCCGAACAGGCGCAGCTGCCCGCGCAATACGGCATTGTGCGTGTCGACACCGGCGCCGCGCAGCCGCTCCATCGTCGCCTGCCAGCGCGCCGGGCTGCCCAGGAACACCACGCCCTGGCCGAGCGCGAGCCCGGCACCGGCGAAGCGCGCGAGCGCCGCGGCCAGGTCTTCTTCTTCCTGGTAAAGCTGGACGCCGTGATCCCGCATACCGCCACGATAGGCGCGCCGATTCTCAGGCGATGTCGCGCGCCCCGCAACTCGCTGTCGCCGGGAATCGACAGCGCCTAGGCGCGGCGCCGATACAGGATCATCAGCCAGCCGCCGAGCATGCCGCCGAGGTGGGCGAAATGCGCCACGCCCGCCGCGGTGCCGGTCACGCCGAGGAACAGCTCCAGCACTGCGAAGGCCGCGACGAATACGCGTGCGGGCAGCGGAATCGGCGGAAACAGCAGCAGCACCCGGCGGTGCGGGAAATAAATGCCGAAGGCGAGCAGCAGGCCGTAGATGCCTCCCGAGGCGCCGACCATCGGGACCGCCGCACCGCCCATGAAGGAAGTCACCACCAGATGGCAGATCGCGGCGCTCACCACGCAGCCGAAGTAGTAGGCGGCATAGAAGCGCGAGCCGAACAGCCGCTCGATCTCCGAGCCGAACATGTACAGGCCGAGCATGTTGAACAGGATGTGCGTCAGGCCGCCGTGCAGGAACGCGTAGGTGACGAGCTGCCACGGCTCGAAATTCGAGCTGAAGCCCCCCGGCGGCCAGAGCGCGAAAGCATCGAGGCGCGCCATGCCGCTCGCCTCGAGCAGGAACACGGCGATGTTCGCGGCCAGCAACCCTTGCGTGACCGGCATCACGCGGGCTTAGCGTCCTTCTTTCAACGCGGCGCGCACCCGGTCCGGATAGTCGCTGATGATGCCGTCGACCTTGAGCCCGAGAACGTGGCGAATGGCGTCGGGCTCGTTCACCGTCCAGGTCACGATGCGCAGTCCCAGCGCCCGGGCCTGGGCAACCTTGGCGGCGTCCAGATCGCGGAAGTCGGGCGACCACGTGCGCGCGCCCGCCTCGCGCACTTTGGCGGGGTCCGAGCGATTGCCCTCGGTGAGATAGGCGGTGGCGATCTCCGGCGCCTCTCTTTCCACCACCTTGACGATGCGGAAGTCGAATGACTGGATCGTGCTGCGCTTCTCCATGCCGGCCTTGCGCACTTCCGCGATCAGCGCGCGCCCGAATGGCTCCGGCGGCAGTGTCTCCTCGGGGGCGTTGGGCACCAGCTTGGCTTCGATGTTGAAGCGCACTTTCCCGTCCCGGGTCATCGCGAACAGGTCCGCCAGCCGCGGGATGCGCGTGCCGTCGACCGGCTTCTGGTGCGGGAAGCGCGCCGCGTACTCCGATCCGGGACGAATTCTCCCTACGTCGTAGCGCTGCAGTTCCGAAAAAATCACATGGTGAATCAGCGGCGCGGGTGCCGTAACCCACTTGCCGTCGGGGCCGCGCGCCACGTCGGGATTGAGCCGCCGGTCATGATGGATCACCACCACGCCGTCGCGCGTCACGCCCACGTCCATCTCGAGCGTGTCGACCCCCATCTCGATCGCGAGCGCAAAGCTCGGCAGCGTGTTTTCCGGGGCGTGGCCGCGGGTCCCCCGGTGTCCCTGGAGATCGAATGCCATTGCGGATTGGGAAGCTAGCGCGATCAGAAGAAAAAGCCTATTCAACTTTCGCACCGGACTCGCGCACGATGCGCTCGAGGACCGGCGCCTCGGCCTTGATCTCGGCGTCGAACGCCTCGGGCGAGGCCGAAGGCGTCGCATCCATGCCCTGCAGCGCGATCTTGTCCTTCACCTCCTGCTTGGCAAGGCCCGCCACGGCGGCCTGGTAGAGCCTGCGCACCACCGGCGCGGGCGTGCCGGCGGGCACGTAGAGGCCGAACCAGAAGGTCGATTCGTAGCCCGGCAAGCCGGCGGCTTCGGCGCCGGGGATGCCGGGGATGGCGGGGGATGCTTCGGGCTTGGACACGGCGAGCGCGCGCACTCGCCCGGCGCGGATGAAGCCCATCACGGTCGGCGCGGTCGAGAACATGACATTGGTGTCGCCGGCAATCAGGGATTGCACCGCGGGCCCGCCGCCCTTGTACTGCACGGCGGTGAATTTCACGCCCGCCACCGATTCGAAGATCGCGTACGCGAGATGCGGCGCAGAGCCGTAACCGGCGGAGGCGACGAACAGCTTGCCGGGATTCGCCTTCGCGTAATCGATCAGCTCCTTCAGGTTCGTCGCCGGCACGCTGCCGTTGACGCAGATCACCGTCGGGCCGGTGGCGATTCTCGTGAGCGGGATGAA
>Ga0307497_10000190_pt1 | contig 13413 bp, 9 predicted proteins | sample 10_S_MG_FD_201366 | JGI IMG/M metagenome (GOLD analysis project Ga0307497, IMG submission 201366) | Soil microbial communities from Populus trichocarpa stands in riparian zone in the Pacific Northwest, United States - 10_S | ecosystem: Environmental > Terrestrial > Soil > Riparian zone > Trees...
GACCAGCACCCCCGGCAGCAGGGTCACCGCTCCCATTCCGCTCTCGGGCCGCAGCTCGCGGCAGCGCGCGAGCACTGCGCCCAATCCTTCCGCCGAGGCGAGCAGCGTGCCGCAGACCGTCGCTCCCCCAAGCCCTGCCGGTGAGTCGAGAAGCGGGCCGCTGCCTTCGATCGCCCCGCGCTCGAACCTCAGGAGCGTGTCGTCCCGCCACAGCCGTGTCTGCGGCCTGCACTCTCCGTGTGTGAAGCGCTCGCCCGATCCGCTGCGGCCCAGGCACAGGATATCCCAGCCGATGTAGCGCGCCGTCCCGGCGAGCCGCAGCTCGGTGCGCATGCCGGCGAGCGCTCCATCGAATACGATCGTTTCCTGCGGAAGCCATTCGACGCAGGCACCGTCGCCGACCGCTATCGTTAGGCTCTGGCTTGCCCAGGGGCCGGCGCTGCGGTACCACTTGGCTGCGCCCGGCGTGGTCAGGAGCGCGTGCGCGCGGTCCGCAGCGCGCACCGCGATCTCCAGCTCGTCGCCGCCGGCGATCCCGCCCGGCGGATGCAGGACGATCGCGTGGCATACGCCGTCGCCTTCCGGGTAGAGTGGCTTCTGCACCGCGAGCGGGCCGTCGTGGCGGCGCGAACTGAGCACGGTGCGGGCACCGCGGCGCTCGAACCCCAGGTGAAGCTCGGCGCGCCATTCGCGCAGGTGGACCGCCTCGGCGGGATGCATGGCCCGATCATACCGCCAGCAAACCGCGCACGCCTTCGCGGTCCATGTCCGGTCCGCGGCCGCGCGCGATGATCTCCCCGCGCTCCATGACGAGATACTGGTCGGCAAGCGTCCGGGCAAAGTCGTAGTACTGCTCGACCAGGAGGATCGCCATGTCCCCGGTCTGGGCTAGGGCGCGGATCGCCCGCTCGATATCCTTGATGATCGAAGGCTGGATGCCCTCGGTGGGCTCGTCGAGGACGAGCAGCTTCGGATTCATCGCGAGCGCGCGGCCGATCGCGAGCTGCTGTTGCTGGCCTCCGGAGAGGTCGCCGCCGCGCCGGCCCAGCATTTGCTTCAGCACCGGGAACATCTCGAATACGCGCTCGGGCACCGTGGCGCCGCGCGGCCGCGTGGCGAGGCCCATCGCCAGGTTCTCCTCCACCGAAAGGCGGCCGAAGATCTCGCGGCCCTGCGGGACGTAGCCGATGCCGGCGCGCGCCCGCTCGTCCGGCTTGGCGTGGGTGAGGTCGCGATCGCCGAACTTTACGGTGCCAGCGGCGGCGGGCACCAGTCCCATGAGCGTCTTCAGCAGCGTGGTCTTGCCGACGCCGTTGCGGCCGAGGAGCGCCGTCACCTTTCCCCCGGACAATTCGAACGACAGGTCGCGCAGGATGTGGCTGCCGCCGTAGTACTGGTTGAGGTTTGAGACGGAAAGCATCAGCGCCCCAGGTAGACCTCGACGACGCGAGGATCGCTCTGCACCTGCTGCATCGGTCCCTCGGCGAGCACTCTGCCTTCGTGCAGCACCGTGACCTTGCGCGCGATCTTCTCGACGAAGGCCATGTCGTGCTCGACCACGACGAGCGAGTGCTTCCCCGCAAGCGACAGGAAGAGCTCGGCGGTGCGCTCGGTCTCGTCGTCGCTCATCCCCGCAACCGGCTCGTCCAGCAGCAGCAACTGCGGTTCCTGCATCAGCAGCATGCCGATCTCGAGCCACTGCTTCTGGCCGTGCGATAGCAGCCCGGCGAGGCGCGAGGCGTCTGTGGCGAGCCGGATGCGCTCGAGCATCTCGGCGATGCGGTCGCGTTCTTCCGAAGACAGCGACGCGAACAGGGTGCGGCGCACGCGCTTGTCGGCCTTCATCGACAGCTCGAGGTTCTCGAAAACCGTGTGGTGCTCGAAGATGGTCGGCTTCTGGAACTTGCGCCCGATGCCGGCCTGCGCGATCTGGGCTTCCGAGAGTCGCGAGAGGTCTATGGTCTGTCCGAAGAACGCGCTGCCCGCGTCGGGCCGCGTCTTGCCGGTGATTACGTCCATCATCGTGGTCTTGCCTGCGCCGTTGGGACCGATCACGCAGCGCAGCTCGCCGGCGTCGATGTTGAGCGACAGCTTGTTTAGCGCCTTGAAGCCGTCGAAGCTCACGGTGATGTCGTCGAGGTAGAGGACCGTGCCGTGCGTGAGGTCGAGCCCTGCCGTCGCGATGCGGCCAATGCCCGCGCCGCCTTCGCTCGCCATGATCGCCGGGGCGCTCATACCGGCTTGCGCCGCGCCGTGAGGCGGTTCCACAGGCCCACCACGCCCTGCGGCAGGAATAGGGTCACGAGGATGAAGAGCAGGCCGAGGAAGTACAGCCAGAACTCCGGGAACATCTGCGTGAGGAAACTCTTCGCTCCGTTTACGATCCCCGCGCCGGCGATGGCGCCGACGAGCGTGCCGCGACCGCCGACCGCCACCCAGATCGCGATCTCGATCGAGTTGGCCGGAGACATCTCGCCGGGGTTGATGATGCCGACCTGCGGGACGTACAGGGCGCCGGCGATTCCGCAGAGGACAGCCGACAGCGTCCAGATGAACAGCTTGTAATGCGCCGTGTCGTAGCCGCAGAACATGACCCGCTGCTCGGCGTCGCGAATAGCCGCGAGCACGCGCCCGAACTTAGAGGTGACGATGAAGCGCGCGAGCAGCAGTGCCGCGATGAGGACCAGCCCGGTAGTCGCGAACAGCGCCATGCGGGTGCCCGGCGTGGTGATCGGGATACCGAGAATGCGCTTGAAATCGGTGAAACCGTTGTTGCCGCCGAAGCCGGTGGCGTTGCGGAAGAAGAGCAGCATCGCCGCGTACGTGAGCGCCTGCGTGATGATGGAGAAGTACACTCCTTTCACGCGCGAGCGGAACGCGAAGTAGCCGAACACGAAGGCGAGCAGGCCCGGCACCAGCACCACCAGCAGCGCACACCACCAGAACTGGTCTGAGTTCCACCACTGCCAGGGGAATTCCTTCCAGTCGAGGAATACCATGAAGTCGGGCATGTTCACGCGGTACTGGCCGTCGGCGCCGATCTGCCGCATCAGGTACATGCCGAACGCGTAGCCGCCGAGCGCGAAGAACAGGCCGTGTCCGAGCGACAGGATCCCCGCGTAGCCCCAAATCAGGTCCATCGCGAGCGCGACGATCGCGTAGCACATGATCTTGCCGACGAGCGTGACCCAGTAGGCCGAGACGTGAAACGGACTCGACGCCGGCACCGCGAGGTTCAGGAGCGGAAACACGACGAACAGCACGAAGGCGGCCGCGGCGAGGACCGCCCAGCCGCGGGTGCCGTACAGCCGCGACATGAGGGACGTGATCGGGCCCATCTCAGGCTTCCATCGAGCGGCCCTTCAGGGCGAACAGCCCCTGCGGGCGCTTCTGGATGAAGATGACGATGAACACCAGTACCGCGATCTTGGCGAGTACCGCGCCCTGCCAGGACTCGAGCAGCTTGTTGGCGAATCCGAGGCCGAGCGCCGCGTACACCGTGCCGGCGAGCTGCCCCACGCCTCCCAGTACCACCACCATGAAGGAGTCGACGATGTAGGACTGGCCGAGATCAGGGCCGACGTTGCCGATCTGCGAGAGCGCGCAGCCCGCCAGGCCCGCGATCCCCGATCCCAGGCCGAAGGCCCAGGTATCGACGCGCGCGGTGGGCACGCCCACGCAGGCCGCCATGGCGCGGTTCTGCGTGACGCCGCGAACGAACAGGCCCAGCCGCGTGCGCGTGAGCAGCAGCCACATCCCGGCGAGCACGGCGCCCGCGAAGAAGACGATGACGATGCGGCTCCAGGGCAGCACCACGTTGGCGAGCACCTCGACGCCGCCGGACATCCACACCGGGTTCTCAACCTGCACGTTCGCGGCACCGAAGACGGTGCGCACTCCCTGGATGAGCATCAGGCTGATGCCCCAGGTGGCGAGCAGGGTCTCGAGCGGCCGGCCGTAGAGCCAGCGGATCACGGTTCGCTCGAGCGCCATGCCGACCAGCGCGGAGGCGACGAAAGCCGCGGGCGCGGCGCAAGCGAGGTACCAGTCAAAGGCGCCGGGCGCGTGCGAGCGGAACAGGTTCTGCACCATGTAGGTCGCATAGGCGCCGATCATGATCAGCTCGCCGTGCGCCATGTTGATCACGCCCATCAGGCCGTAGGTGATCGCGAGCCCGAGGGCTGCGAGCAGCAGGATGCTTCCCAGGCTCACCCCGGCGAAAGCGAGGCCGAGGCGCTCGCCCCAGGCGAGCCGCCCCTCGACCGCGCGCAGGCTCTGTTCCGCCGTGACGCGCGTCTCGTCATCCACGCCGTCGTCCTTTTTCGCGAGCAGCGACAGCAGCAGGGTCTTGTTGTTCGGGTTCCCGGACTGCCCCAGCGTCCGCACCGCCGCGAGCCGGACTGCGGCGTCGTCGCTCTTGACTTCGATCGAAGCCGCGATCTGCTCGAGCAGCCGCTTGACCTTCGGATCGGTCTCTCGTCCGAGCGCCTTTTTCACCAGTGGAAGCACCGCGGCGTCGGCGCCGTCCTCGAGCGCACCCGCCGCCTTGAGGCGAGTGGCGCGGTCGGGCGAGACGAGCTTCAGAGCTCCGAGCGCGGAATCGATCTCTCGCCTCAGGCGGTTGTTGAGGACGATATCTTCGCGGTCCTCGGGCAGCGGCCGGACACGCTCGCCGCTGACCACGTCGCGGCCTTCGTCGCCGGCGACGATGAGCACGCGCTTGCCCGCCGCCTGCACCGAACCGTCGGCGAGCGCCTGCAGCAGTGGTAGCGCCTGTTCGTCCCCCGAGGCGACCAACGCGGCGATCGCCGCGACCTTTTCGTCGCTCTCGCCGAAGGCGAGCTTCTCGACGACGGCGGCGTCGATCGCTGCGGCCGGTCGCGAGAGCGCGGCGAGGGTGAGCAGGGCGATCGCGGATAATCGGCGCATTACGGTCTCCCAAAACGGCGGCGGCGCTTTCGCGCCGCCGTCGCGTCGCTGTCGAATCACGCTACTTCTTGGCGGTCAGCTCGGGTTCATCCTTTTTCTTGTCGTTGCCTGCGATGAACGGGCTCCAGGGCTGCGCCTTGATCGGGCCTTTCGTCTGCCACACGATGTTGAACTGGCCGTCGGCCTTGACCTCGCCGATGAATACCGCCTTGTGCAAGTGATGGTTCTTCGGATCCATCGAGGACGTGATGCCCGAGGGCGCCTTGAACGTCTGGCCCGCCATGGCGGCGATCACCTTGTCGACGTCGGTGGTCTTCGCCTTCTCCACCGCCTGCTTCCACATGTGGATGCCGATCCACGCCGCCTCCATCGGATCGTTGGTGAGCGGCTTGTCGGCGTTAGGGAGCTTCTTCTTCTTGGCGTAGGCCGCCCATTCCTTCTTCCAGGCGTCGTTCACCGGGTTTTTCTGCGACATGAAGTAGTTCCAGGCCGCGAGGTGGCCGACGAGCGGCTTGGTGTCGACGCCGCGCAGCTCCTCCTCGCCGACCGAGAACGCGACCACCGGGACGTCGGTCGCCTTCAGGCCCTGGTTCCCGAGCTCCTTGTAGAAAGGCACGTTCGAATCGCCGTTGATGGTCGAGACCACTGCGGTCTTGCCGCCGGCAGCGAACTTCTTGATGTCGGCGACGATCGTCTGGTAGTCGGAGTGGCCGAACGGCGTGTACTTCTCGTCGATGTCCTTGTCGTCCACGCCCTTGGAGTGCAGGAAGGCACGCAGGATCTTGTTGGTCGTGCGCGGATAGACGTAGTCGGTGCCGAGCAGCACCCAGCGCTTGGCGCCGCCGCCGTCCTTGCTCATGAGGTACTCGACAGCGGGTATTGCCTGCTGGTTGGGGGCGGCACCGGTGTAGAAGACGTTCTTGGAAAGCTCCTCGCCCTCGTACTGCACCGGGTAGAACAGCAGCCCGTTCAGCTCCTCGAACACCGGCAGCACCGACTTGCGCGACACCGACGTCCAGCAGCCGAATACCACCGCGACCTTGTCCTGGGTGAGGAGCTGGCGCGCCTTCTCCGCGAACAGCGGCCAGTTGGAGGCCGGGTCGACCACGACCGGCTCGAGTTTCTTGCCCAGCACGCCGCCCTTGGCGTTGATCTCCTCGACCGCCATCAGCGTCACGTCCTTGAGCACCGTCTCGCTGATCGCCATGGTTCCGGACAGCGAGTGCAGGACGCCGACCTTGATCGTCCCTTGAGCGAGCGCGGAGCCCGCCGGCAGCACGAGGTACGCGATTGCCGCAGCACCAATCAGAGACAGCGACCGGTTGAATACGCTTCTAAGTCTGGGCATGGAAACTCCTCCGAGGGATTGAGTTTTGGCGGATCTTGTTTTCTCGCGTCTTCGGTGTGAAGCTTGCGCACGTTCCATGCCATGCGCTTGCCGGGCCGCGAAAGGCGGAAAAAACCGTCCTCTATTAGCTCCTTACGAGATTTCCCGGGTCCAAGTCGCCGCGTTCGGCCGATCCCTGCGAGAAAGAATCCCGTCGCGTATTGGTGCAGGCGGGCCTGTCCCCGCTCCCTGGTGGTGCAACATGATGCAACGTGGCTTCGCTTCTACCGGGAGCTGCCGCGAGCCTGGATATCGTCCGCCACGGTAAACGCGGCGTCGCGCGTTGAACACGCACGCGAATTCTCCTCGGGTCGGTGTGCTGGACCGCCGTCTGCGCTGCTGGGCAGCTGCGTCTCAGCATCGAGGACACCCGGCTCTCCGACGTTCCTGGCGCACGATTGCGGTGCGGGTCGTGCCCGACAGCGGCTCCCTGCGACGTCACCTGAGGTATATTCGCGGTCTCACGCACGGAGGAAAGCACGATGAGAATGCTGCATCGGCGGCAACTGATATTCGCTGCCGTTCTAGGCGCCGCGCTCGCGCAGCCCGCAGTGGCCCAGGAGCCGATCAAGATCGGCGAGTTGAACAGCTACAAGGTGTTCGCCGCGTTCCTCGAGCCCTACAAGAAGGGCTGGGAGCTCGCGCAGGAGGAGGTCAACGCCGGCGGCGGGGTGCTGGGGCGCAGGATCGAGATCGTCTCGCGCGACGACAACGGCAACCCCGGCGACGCGGTGCGCGTGGCCGAGGAACTGCTCGCGCGCGAGAAAGTGAGCTTCATCATGGGGACCTTCGCCTCCAACGTCGGCCTGGCCGTGTCCGACCTCGCAAAGCAGCGCAAGGTGCTGTTCCTCGCCGCCGAGCCGCTCACCGACAAGATCGTGTGGGAGAACGGCAACCGCTACACCTTCCGCCTGCGCCCCTCGACCTACATGCAGACCGCGATGCTGATCCCCGATGCGGTAAAGCTGAAGAAGAAGCGCTGGGCGATCGTGTATCCCAACTACGAGTACGGCCAGGCGGCGACGCAGGCGTTCAAGGCGCTGCTCGCGAAGGCTCAGCCCGGTGTCGAGTTCGTCGAGCAGGCGACGCCGCTGGGCAAGCTCGACGCCGGTCCGGTCGTGCAGGCGCTCGCCGACGCGAAGCCCGACGCAATTTTCTCCGCGCTCTTCGCCGGCGACCTCGCGCGCTTCGTGCGCGAGGGCAACACACGCGGGCTGTTCAAGGGACGAGAGGTGCTGAATTTGCTCGGCGGCGAGCCCGAGTACCTCGATCCGCTGAAGGACGAGGCGCCGGAAGGCTGGTACGTCACCGGCTATCCCTGGTACGCGATCGAGACGCCCGAGCACACGCGGTTCCTCGACGCCTACCGCAAGCGCTGGGGCGACTACCCGCGCGCCGGATCGGTCGTCGGCTACACCGCGGTCATGACGGCCGCGGCGGCGATCAGGAAGGCCGGCAGCACCGACAGTGAAAAGCTCGTCGAGGCGATGAAGGGCCTGCGTGTCGACACGCCCTTCGGCGCAGTCGTGTTTCGCGCGCTCGACCACCAGTCGACCATGGGGGCCTATGTCGGCCGCACCGCAGTGAAGGATGGGAAGGGCATGATGACCTCGTGGAAGTACGCGAACGGGGCGGAATACCTGCCGCTCGATGCCGAGGTGAAGAAGCTCCGCCCCGCGGAGTAGCATGTCCTCGGTTGCGATCCAGTTCCTGAACGGGCTGGCGAGCGCCTCCACGCTGTTCCTGGTGGCGGCGGGGTTGTCGCTGATTTTCGGCGTGACGCGCATCGTGAACTTCGCCCACGGCGCGCTGTACATGCTGGGGATCTACACCGCCTACAGCTTCATCGGCGCGCTCGGAACCACGGCGTTCGGCTTCTGGGGCGGCGTGATCGCCGCAGCGATCTCGGTCGGCGTCCTCGGCGCCGCCGCCGAGATCGCGATCCTGCGGCGCCTCTACCGCGCACCCGAGCTGCTGCAGCTGCTCGCGACCTTCGCGCTCACGCTGGTGATCAAGGACGGCGTGCTCGCGTTCTGGGGAGCGGAGGACCTGCTCGGACCGCGCGCACCTGGATTGAGCGGCGCAGTCGAGATCCTGGGATCGCCTTTCCCGGAATACGACCTCGCGCTGATCGCGATCGGCCCGGCGGTGATGGGAGCGCTTTGGCTCCTGCTGCACCGCACGCGCTGGGGCAGGTTAATCCGCGCCGCGACCCAGGACCGCGACATGGTCGCCGCGCTGGGCGTCAACCAGAAATGGCTGTTCACCGGGGTGTTCGCGCTCGGCGCTGCGCTCGCCGGGCTCGCCGGCGCGCTCGAGATCCCGCGCGAGCCGGCGCAGCTCTCGCTCGACATCGGTGCGATCTCCGATGCCTTCGTGGTGGTCGTGGTCGGAGGGATGGGAAGCATCCCGGGCGCTTTTCTCGCCGCCCTCCTGATCGGCGAGATCAAGGCGCTGTGCGTCGCGGCCGGGCTGTCGAAGCTCACGCTCGTCGTCGAGTTCGTCGTGATGGCCGCTGTGCTCGTGTTCCGGTCCCGCGGCCTCTTGGGGAGGCCGTGGGAGGTCTCGCGCGCCGAGCAGCCCGAGCCGCCGCTTCGACTTCCGGGCCGGGCAGTGAACATCGCCACGGTCCTCGCGCTCGTCGCGCTCGCCGCGCTGCCGCTGTACACCACCGGGTACGCGCTCGTGCTCGCGATCGACATCTTCGTGTTCGCGCTCTTCGCCGCGAGCCTGCACTTCATCATGGGCCCTGGTGGCATGACGTCCTTCGGCCACGCGGCTTACCTGGGCCTGGGCGCGTATGCTGCGGGCCTGCTCGTGAAGAAAGCCGGATGGCCGATGGAGGCGGCGCTCGCGCTGGCGCCCCTCGCCGCGGTTACGGGCGCTGCGGTCTTCGGCTGGTTCTGCGTCCGCCTCTCGGGCGTCTACCTCGCGATGCTGACGCTCGCCGTGGCGCAGATCGTCTGGTCGCTTGCGTATCAGTGGGACGCGCTCACCGGCGGCTCGAACGGCATCGTGGGAGTGTGGCCCTCCGCGTGGCTCGCCTCGCGGCCCGCGTTCTACCTCCTCGCGCTCGCCGTCTGCACGGGAAGCATCGCACTCATGCGCCGGGCGATATTCTCGCCCTTCGGCTACGCGCTGCGCGGGGGGCGCGACTCGCCCCTTCGCGCCGAGGCGATCGGCATCGACGTGCGGCGCGTGCAATGGACCGCGTTCGCCGGGGCCGGGGCCTTCGCCGGGATCGCCGGAGGTCTGTACGCTTTCTCGAAGGGCAGCATTTCGCCCGACTCGACGCTCGCGGTGTCGCGCTCGGTCGACGCGCTCGTCATGGTCCTGCTCGGCGGGGTGCAGGCGCTCACCGGGCCGCTCCTCGGCGCCGCGGCCTTCACCTGGCTGCAGGACGCGATTGCGCGCAACACCGACTACTGGCGCGCAATCCTCGGCGTGGCGATCCTCGCGATCGTGCTCGCCTTCCCTCAGGGCATCGCAGGGGCGCTGCGCGCGCGGTTCGGCGCGAGGGAGGAAACGTGATCCTCGATGCCGTGAATCTCGCCAAGTCCTTCGGTGCAGTCGAGGCGGTCCGGGGCGTGAGCTTCGGCGTCGCAGCCGGAGAGATGGTCGCGATGATCGGGCCGAACGGTGCGGGGAAGACCACCTGCTTCAACATGGTGAACGGGCAGCTCGCCGCGGACGCGGGGAGCGTCAAGCTGGATGGCCGCGAGATCGCGGGGCTAGGGTCCCGCGAGATCAGCCGCCTCGGCGTCGGCCGCACCTTCCAGATCACCGCGACCTTCGGCTCGATGACGGTGCGCGAGAACATGCAGACCGCACTGCTTGCACATCGGCGCCGGCTCGGGATGTGGTGGGCGCGCGCAGCGGACCTTTACCGCGACGACGCCGACAGGCTGCTCGAGCGCGTCGCGATGCTCGGGCAGGCCGAGCGCGCCTGCGCTGTGCTCGCCTATGGAGACCTGAAGCGCGTCGAGCTCGCCGTGGCGCTCGCAGGCGAGCCGCTGCTGCTCCTCATGGACGAGCCGACCGCGGGCATGGCCGCGCCCGAGCGCAGGGAGCTGATGGCGCTCGTCGCGGATCTGGCGCGAGAGCGCTCGATCGCGGTGCTGTTCACCGAGCACGACATGGACACGGTGTTCGCGCACGCCGACCGGATCGTGGTGCTGCACCGCGGCCGCGTGATCGCGAGCGGGGCGCCCGCCGAAGTGCGCGCGCACCCCGAGGTGCGCGAGGTCTACCTCGGTTCGGGAGGGGCGTGATGCTCTCGGTGCGGAACCTCGATACCTACTACGGCCGGGCGCATGTCCTCAGCGATGTGGCGCTCGATGTCGCGGCGGGCGAGGTGGCGGCGCTCCTCGGTCGCAACGGCGCGGGCAAGTCGACCACGCTGAAGAGCATTGTCGGCTGGGTGCCGCCGCGAAGCGGCGAGATCGTATTCGACGGACGGCGCATCGAGCGTCTGCCGATGTGGCGCATTGCGCGCTCGGGTCTCGGCTACGTACCCGAGGACCGCCGCGTCTTCACCGACCTTTCCGTGACGGAGAATCTGGACGCGGGGCGGCAGCACGGCGGTTGGAGCGTTGACAGGGTGTTCGCGCTTTTTCCCAACCTGGCCGAAGCGCGAGACCGGCCCGCAGGCAGGATCTCGGGCGGCGAGCAGCAGATGCTCGCGATCGGGCGCTGCCTGATGGGCAATCCGTCGTGCATTCTCCTGGACGAGCCCTCCGAGGGCCTCGCGCCCGTGATCGTCGATCAGCTGGCCGCGGCGATCCGCGACCTGAAATCCTCCGGCGTCGCCATCCTCCTCTCCGAGCAGAACTGGCGCTTTGCTTCCGCCGTCGCCGACCGTGCCTACGTCATCGAGGCGGGGCGGATCCGTTACTCCGCAGCGATGCGCGAGCTTGCGGCCGACGAGGGCGCGCGGGCGCGCTATCTGGCAGTGTAGGCTGAGTTACGACGCAGGTCTCGAAGGATCGGTGCGGTAACGTACCTGGCATGTGATCTGCTTGTTGTTATAGCATAGGGATTCGGGCCAGGGAGGGACCGGGAGGTTGCGGGAGATATTCTCACCGCAAGCTGTCGACCTTTCCGCGCACTCGTCGGAGCGTCGTAATACCGTCTGGTCTTTTGTCTCGCTCGGAAAGGACGGCCTGGCTTGATCAGGGTTCAGTCGCTCAAGAGCACCATCATCGTCCACCTCGCGGCAATTCTCTTGCCCTTGGTGACGCTGTTCGTCTTCGAGAGCATGGAGGATGCACGGCGCACCTCCGATGTGGAGAGGCACTTCCGCCTGCATGGCCTCGCGCTCGAGGCGAAGGAACGCTACAGCGCATTCGGCAACGGTGCTGCGGACGCGGTCGACACATCCGAACTCAGCGTGCAGGCCCTGGCCGCTTTGCTCGACGCCCGGAACCGGACGGCGGAGCTGGCGCGGGAGACGCGCATCCCCGAGCTCGACCAGGTCGCCCGCGAGCTCGGCGCGATCGCCGAGGACTTGGCTCGAGACCGCAGGCTGCCTTCCCTTCTGGCTCTGCGAGAGCGGATCGTGGCTCAGCGCGAGCCGATCAAGCGGGCCCAGGCGGACCAGGAGGCCAGGCTGAACGAGTCCATCCGGCAGTCCATTCTGGATTCCGAGCGCGAGAGGAGCTGGATGGTCGGCGTCCTGATGCTCGTGCTGGCCGTAACGGTGTGGTTCGTGTTCCGTATGATCCGCTACCTCTCCCGGCCGCTCAGCCTGGCGGTGTCGGTCGCGGACCGGATCGCCGAGGGGCGTCCGGTCGCTGAAAGCGAGCTCGATGTGCCGTTCGACGTCGGCAACCTGGTGCGCTCGCTCGGCCAGATGCACCGCAGCATCAATCGCTACCGCAATGAGGTGTCCGAGTACCACGGCGGGCTCGAAAAGAAGATCAGCGAGCTCGCCGAAAGCCAGGCAAGCCTCGCCGAAGCGCAACGGCTGGCGAGAATCGGAAACTGGCACTGGGACACGACCGAGCCTCTCGCGCATTGGTCCGACGAGATGTATCGAATCCTTGGGATGGGTCCGGGGGCGTGCGCTCCCCACATCGACAACTTCCTCGGGCTGCTCGTTCCTGAGGATCGCGACGCATTGCGCACGATAGTCGACGCCCTCCGGGCGAATCCCGGCTCGCACTCGTTCGAGTGCCGCATCAGAATACCCGAGGGCGAAGAGCGCATCCTGAGCGGCAAGATTTCCTCGCAGGCCGCCGAGGGGAAGGTCGTGCGCTTGCACGGGACGATCCAGGACGTCACTGAGCGGAAGCGGGCGGAGCAGGAGATCCGTCGGCTCGCGCATTTCGACAGCCTGACCGGGCTGGCCAACCGGAAGTTCTTCGGTGACCGCCTCGAGCGTACCGTCATGCGGGCGCGACGCAGCGGCGAACGCATCGCCGTCATGTTCGTCGACCTCGACCGTTTCAAGAGGATCAACGACAGCCTGGGCCACGCCGCGGGCGACATCCTGCTGAACGAGGTTGCACGGCGACTTAGCCTGTGCGTGCGTGCGGGCGACTACTTTGCCAGAGACGACCACGAATCCGTTGGGGCCAACGAGGCGGCCAAGGCCAAGATCGCCCGTCTGGGCGGCGATGAATTCACGGTTTTGCTCGACGCGATCGGCCATCCGCAAGACGCGGCCAAGGTCGCCCGGCGGATTCTCAAGGAGATTTCGGGTCCGTTCAACCTCGAGGGCAGGGAGCTCGTAGTCACCGCGAGCATAGGAATCTCCGTGTTTCCGGACGATGCAGGCGACGCGCACGCCCTGCTGAAGAATGCAGACGCGGCGATGTACCGGTCGAAGGAGCTGGGCAGGAATACCTACCAGTTCTCTGCCAAGGAAATGAATACCGAGATTTTCGAAAAACTGACCATGGAGGGCGAGCTCAGGCGCGCGCTGGAGCACGGCCAGTTCGAGCTCCACTATCAACCGAAATTCGACCTGCGCAACGGGCGGGTAGTCGGCCTGGAGGCTCTGGTGCGCTGGCAGCACCCCAAGCGGGGGCTGTTGTCGCCGGTCGACTTCATCCCGCTCGCCGAGGAGATCGGCCTGATCGTCCAGATCGGTGAGA
>Ga0307497_10000191_pt1 | contig 13409 bp, 14 predicted proteins | sample 10_S_MG_FD_201366 | JGI IMG/M metagenome (GOLD analysis project Ga0307497, IMG submission 201366) | Soil microbial communities from Populus trichocarpa stands in riparian zone in the Pacific Northwest, United States - 10_S | ecosystem: Environmental > Terrestrial > Soil > Riparian zone > Trees...
CTTGTCATTACTCACGCTGCGCGCACCCGGCCCTGCCATGGCCGGAAAGCGAGCAATTACTTGAAGTTATAGCAATAACTGATTGTCGTCAATCGGCTTTTTGTAAGAAGCCGATTTGAACTCGCTCGCCGCCAGCTAGAGGCCGAGGGAACGCTGAGTGCTGAGGGTGTGCACTTGGAGGGTCATGCGGACTTCCGGGTACTTCTCGACCTGCAGCTCGACCGGGCCCCAAAGCAGGCGCGCCGGCATCTTTTCCATGTCCGTCAGATACTGGGTGAGGTCGATATAGCTGCCGCGTAGCGTCATTTCCAGGCCGTGGCGGTAAAGATCGCCGCCGCCTTGCACTGGGGCGCCGGGCAGGGTGCGCAGCGATTCGAGCCTGACCGCCCGTCCCGAACCGAGCAGGCTGCGCAGCAGCTCGGGCAACCGGCTCGGCGCGACGATTGTCTCTTTACGGCTGGCGAGGGCCTTCTCCAGCTCGGCGAGGCGCTTTTCGAGCTCGACCACCGCGAGCTGCTCGGGGTCCTTGGCGGTCTGCTGCTGGTCCTTGAGCAAGCTCTCGATCTGGGCACGCACCGCGGCGAGCTGGCTCTGGTCGCGATTACTGCGGTCGATGAGCGACCTCTGCCGCATGAGCAGCGGCTCGATCAACGCGACGTGCGCGAACACCACCACGACCAGGCTGGCGGTCGCGAATAGCATCGCGCGCTGGCGCAGGCTCATTTCGTCGATGCGCGCGGCAAGGCGTTGCCAATGGCGCTTCATCATTTGGCCCTTGGCGGCTCGGCGCCGGACGACAGCGTGAACTCGACGAACGCCGGCGCCGGCGGCTTTCCGGCAGCGGGTGCCTGCGGCACCGGGCGGTTCAGCTCCAGCAGCGCGAAGGATTGCGCGCGCAGCACCTGATCTGCGCGCAGGCGCTGGAGGTACGTCGGTACTAGCTCCGCGCGCATGGCCCGGCCGGAAAGCGACAGCTCGCCGCTCCCCGCGGCGAAATCGACCCGCGTGAGCCAGACGCCATCGACCGAGACGCGCGCGAGCGCGCGTAGCGTGCCGGAATACCCTTCGCTGCGCCCGAAGGCGCCGGCCTTGAGCGCTTCGAGCGTCTGCGACTGGCTGGCAAGCGTTTGCTCCAGCATCTTCTTGCGATCGGCGAGCAGCTTAAAGCGCTCGGCAGACGACTCGCGTGTGCCGTACAGCTTGACGCGCTCGAGCTCGCTCTTCAGGCGCTGGCCCGATTCCGCCACCCGCAGCTCGAGCAGCGAGCTCTGCGCAGCGACGTAGTAGTAGAACAGCGCGACGACAACCACGATCAGCCCAAGGCCCTGCACCATGGTGGTCGCCGAGAAGATCTTGCTCTGCTTGCGGAAGATCGGGCTGTAGAGGTTGATCTGCTGGCTCATAGCGCCTTCTTTTCCACGCGCAATCCGGCGCCGATCAGCTTCAGCCAGCGTGCCTGCTGCTCGGTGCTCCAGCCGCGGGCCTCGGCCGGCAGGCGAACCACCTGACTGAGCTCGAGTCCTTCCACCGGCAGGTAGAGATTGGCCGCGAGATGCGCGCGCAGCGCGGCGTCCGCGCCGAACGGGCCGATGATCATCCGTCCAAGGGAAAAGAACGGGTAGCTGCGCTCGCAGTAGTCGAGCGAGCGCTGGGTCTCCATCAGCACGCGATCGAACAGGCGGACGCGTTCCTCGCCCTGCGCATCCGAGAGATCCGGCGCGGTGACGTCCAGCCGCCGCGAAAGGTAGAGCTCACCGTTGTAGCTGACCGTCATCAGGCCGCCCTGCGCATCGAACGTAAGCGCCACCACGCCGCGCTGGTCGGCTTCGAGGCGCACCGCGACGTTGCGCTGGGCGGTATCGGGGATGTCGATCACCGCCAGCGGTATTCCGCCGGCGTTGAAGCGGTCGAGCGTCGCGCGGATGGTCTCGTTGCGCGCCGCCACGGTGTACATGTAGTGGGTGCGCTGGGCCGCGCCCGCCGGCACCGGCACGTCGAGCACATCGATGGCAGCGTCGTCGACGTGGTAGTCGAGCATGTCCTTGATCCGCCAGCGCACCGCGGATTTCAGCTCCTCGGGCTTCACTGCCGGCGCCTCGACCAGCAGGATGTTGTATTCCTGCGGCTTGAGCAGCGTGGTGCAGCGAAAGCGCTTGGCGCCGAACTCGCGCGCCACGCGCTCGAGCGACTTCGGCTCGGCGGGATTCCACGGGCGCTCCTCCGCGAACCTGACCGCAGGTTGCCCACCCTCGGGCACGACGTGGGTGAGGGTCACGCTGGCGTCGCCGAGCTCCACCGCGAGCCAGCCGGGCGCCGTGCCACGTTGCATCAGCCGTTGGAGCATGCCCGCCATTATGGGCACGGCGCGGTCGAGCAGTCGCGCCACATCCGGACGTGCGCCGCACCCATCGCCGTGGTGTTGGTTGCCTCGATGTGATCGAGGTACATCTCGCGCCGTCCGCCCTGCTGCAGGCGAAGCATGTACATGAAGGTAGTGATGGTCCGCGTGCCCGCGCCGCCGATGTTGAAGGTGAGCGAGCCCTTCGTCGGATACCCGGCCTGATAGCCGGTCTGGCAGGGGGCGAACGTCGATAGCACCCCGGCGTCGGGACACGCCACCGCCTGAGTCACCGTGTTGTTGGAGCTGAAGGTGCCCGTCGAAGTCGTCGCCGCCGAGTCGATGGTGCGAAAGCACACCGTGCCCTCGTTACCGCCGGCGCCGGCGCAGATGTCCGCCGGGCCGACGTCGGCGCCGCCGCCCGCGCAGCCCGCGTTCGCACCGCGATCATTGATGCGATAGTGGAACGTCACTGTGGTCACAGTGCCGCCGGTCACGGTGAAATTGACGTTGGCTACTCCCTGGGCGCGGGACTCGTAGTTGTTGGTGAGAGGTTTGATCACGTACGCCGAGCGGCTGCACGCCGCGCCGATGACGTCCGGACCACCATTGTTGGCGTAGCCGGTTTGACCCGCGGGCTGGGTCAGCGTCCAGCTCGAGGGCGCGCCGGCAGTCAGCGGATTGTTGAAAGCCGGGTTGAACACCGGGAATGGATTTCCGGTAATTCCGCCGAGGAGGTTGCGATCGATGATGGCGTGAACGGTGCGCGACACGTTGCGCGCCAGCACCGTGCCGGTTACCGGCACACGGCACTGGGTGACTGGCAGGGTCGCGCCGGCGAAGTCGGTAGGAAGGCCGGCGCCGATCACGATGCGGTTGGTGCCGTTGCCAAGGCCGATCGTGGTCAGGTCGTTGATAGTTTCGATTCCGAGCGCAGCGCAGCCCGTGCCGGTGGCGAAGCGCTTGAGCGCGCGTTCGATCCCGGACTCGGCGAGGAACATCGCCTGCATGCCGTCGGCGTTCGCGTCGCTGCCATACACGTCGCCGCCCGCCTGGCTGGCGACGACAATTACGGCGAACGCCGCCACTGTCATCAGCAGGAGAACCACGATCAGCAGGCCCGCGCCGCGCTGTCGAATTCTCATTGCGGGTTCTTCACGTCGACGCGCACGCGCGCGCTGAACAAGTTGGTGCCCTCGCTGAGCGTCATGCTGATCTGCACGAACGCGATCGAGGCGGCGCTCGCCGCCACGGTGGTCGCGTTCTGCTGGAAGTAGGCGAGCGAGAACGAGCCGAGCTGGTCGGTCAACATGCCGCTGAGCGACGAGTAGGCCAGGTTGAGCTGGTTGCCGGCGGCGCCGATGATCACCTGGGTGCCGTCGGTCTTGAAGAACGCCATGCTGGAGGCCGTCATCGAAGTGACATCGACGAAGGTGGCGTCGGTCGTCCGGCGGCGAACCTCGCGCAGCTCGCGCGACATGCGCTCGATGGCGTAGCGCATCTTCGCCTGGGTCAGCGTCGCGCTCTGTTCGCGGTCATAGGAGCGCAGCGCGTTAAAAAGCACCGGTCCGACGAACGCGGCAAGGATGCCGAGGATCACGATCACCATCACCAGCTCGATCAGGGAGAAGCCTTCGACGCGGCGCATGGCGGCTTAGTAGTTGACCACCATGAAGTCGAGCGCGACCAGGTCGCGCCCGGCGCGCGTCACCAGGATCTCGACACGCTTGCACGCCCAGCCGGCGCTGCACAGGGCGCCGCCCGCCGCCATGGTGCTGACATTGACCACGCGGGTAAACGCCGGGTCGATCGCCGGCAGCGTATTGCAGATGGTCGAGGGGCTGGCCACCGGGACCACTGCGGCATACGAGCCGGGATGCCGCGCGAGCCCGACCACGTGCGCGGCGCATTCCTGCGCGATCTGCGTCGCCGTCAGCAGGTCGACGTTGAGGCGCTGCGAACGGGAGATGTACATGAACGCCGAGCCGATGGCGACCGCCGCGATCGCTACCACGACGATCACCATTATCAGCTCGATGAGCGTAAACCCGCGTCGCGGCGTCATTGCGCGGTGACGAATCCGGTGACCGGCGCGACCACCACGGTGCGTGCCGTGCTCGCGCCGGTGATCGTGAAGGTCGCGTTTGCGTTAATGAACGCAGCGCCATTCTTCGGCCGGCCGAGGGCATCGAGGTCGAGGCTGAAACCGGGGCCGCCGAGCGTCAGTCCGGGTTCCAGGTTGACGAGGTAGGCCTGGCCGGTCGCCGGGTTGACGACCGGGCTGACGTTACAGGGCGCCGCGCCGGCAGTCACGCAGCTGATCGAGTAGTTACCCGCAGCGGTAGTGATGCGCAACGGCTGATTCCAGGTGATCGCGAGCATCTGCACGCTGCGCAGATCGTTGCGCAGCCGCTCGGCCTGCTGCATGGCGAGCGCCTCCTTCGGCTGAAAGGTGCGCGCGGCGAAAAACACCATGATCGCCGCGATCACGACCACCACGACGATTTCCATCAGCGAGAAGCCTGCGAAAATCCGCGGCACAAAAAAACGGGGCGCGGCCAGAGGCGGCGCCCCGTCTTGTTTCACGCACTTGCCGATCAGGTTGACGAATAGACGCCCTGGCCGACACCCGCAGCGATCGACGTGCAGGTGGTCAGGCTGCCGACAGCATCCACCAGCGTTACGTTGACCTTGCCTTGCGCGATGATGCCGTTGGTACACGTCGAGCCCGGTAGCTCCGCTGCAACCTGGGTTCCCGTCGGCGCCGCCGTAGTCGAGCGGTGGCGCGCGGCGGCGATCGCTACCGCGCTGCCGGCAGAAGACACGCCGGCACTCTTGGTTGCGTCCTGCGCGTCCTGCGTCAGGTTGAGGTAACGCGGCACTGCCACCGCCGCAAGAATCCCCAGGATGACTATGACCATCACCAGCTCAATCAGCGTGAAGCCTTCTTCTTGCCTTCTCATGCTGCCCCCTTCCCTTTTTTATCCAAACCTCCGGCCGCAGCCGAAGGGCTTACGCGGACGAAACGCGCGGCCGCAGCCGCGTGCCTTACCCAGCGTGGCGGCCAGTCTGACGCGGCGAATGCAGGCTTGTCAAGCACTTAGCCCGACTAATGCGAGTTCTTTGCAAAGTTCTGTACTAGCGGATGAGCGTGCTGAGGGTCACCAGCACGTACACGCTGCCCAGGGTGAGCAGCCCGCCGACAAGTCTTGGCCGGCTGCGCGCGAAGTCGTCCGGCTGGTAGCGCATGACGTCCAGCGACCTGGTCGACACGCGGGGGCTGTAATAGCGGTCTGCCCAGACTTCCATGCCCTTCAGCAAGCTGGGACGGAAGATGAGGACGGCCGATGCCAGCAGCGCGGCCACGTTGCCGGCAATCAGGAAGATCTTCGTCCCCTCGACGATCAGCGCGAGGAGCGCAGGGTTGCCCGCGCCGCGCAGCGCGCGCACCAAGGCGCTGGTGTGGAAGCCGAACACCAGCATATCGAGCGTGTAGAGCGAGGCAGCAAAGACCACTGCGCCCACCACGCGGTGCCAGCGGTAGAGGGGCCGCTTGATGTCGATCGGCCGATCGAGCGAGCGCGCGGCCTTGCGCGTGGAGTACCACCGGTTCAGCCGGTTGTTCCAGTGCATTACGCGCTCGCTGTTGACGAGCAGCAGGACGCCGACGACCAGCCCGAGCGCAGCGCCGCCGAGCAGCAATACGTACAGCACCGGCCCCAGCGTCTGGACCAGGAGTTCGATGATGGCTTTCATTTTTCTCGTCTCCCTTCTTGTTTCCAGTAAAACGGCTCGAGCGCGACCAGCTTCAGGCCGTGCACCGGATCGCGCCCCGGGTCGAAGCGCCCGTTGCGGTCCAGATCATCGTAGTCCGGCTCCACTGCGAGCCGCAGCCGCGGAGGTCCCGGGAGCGCGGTGATGAACTGTTGCGGAAAGCGCACCACGTAGACCAGCGCCCGGTCGCGCATGTCGAAGTACCAAGTGCCCGGCTCGAACACCGCGGGGTCAGGACCGTAGAACTCGCCGGCGTAGCCATCGGGCTTCTCCGCCAGGTAGCTCATCGGGTTGCCGCCGCGCGCGCCATCCATGCGCCTGAGCTCCCCGCGCGCCGCGGCGCCGGCGAATTCGATGTAGAGCGCGCTGCGCAGCGCGCCGATCACGGTCTGCACCGCGGTGCGCTCGGCCTCGAAGCGCAACACGAGCAGCTTGTCGATTGCCACCACCAGCAGCACGCTGACGATGACGATGACGATGAGCAGCTCGAGGAGCGAAAAGCCGCGTCCCTCACCGCGCACCCTCATCTGGCAGCCTCATCGCGCACCACTTCCCCCGCGTGCCACGGTGGCGAGGTCCCACATCGGCAGGAACACGCCGAGCGCCAGGATCAGGACCAGCACGCCCATGAACACCAGCAGGATCGGCTCCAGCTTTGCCGTGAGGCCCTCGACCTCGATGGTGACCTCGCGCTCGTACATGTCGGCGATCTCCGACATGAGCTCGTCGATCTCGCCGGTCTCTTCGCCCACTGCCACCATCTGCAGCACCACCGGGCTGAACACGCCGGCGGCCACCGCGGTGCGCAGGATGCTCTCGCCGCGCTCGATGCCGTCGCGCATCTGCAGGATGCGCGCCTCGAGGTACGCGTTGTCCACCACGCTCGCCACCACGGCCAGCGCCTGCACGATCGGCACGCCGCTCTTGCCCGAGAGCGCGAAGCTGCGCGAGAAGCGCGCGAGCGTCGCCTTGTGGATGAGCTCGCCGACCACCGGCAGGCGCAGCTTGAGGCGGTCCCAGAGGTAGCGCCCGGCCGGTGAGCCCACCCAGACACGCCAGCCCACCACCAGGGCGATCAGCCCAACGATCAGCAGCGGCCAGAAGCGCACGAAGAAGTCCGAGGTGCCGATCAGGATGCGCGTCATCAGCGGCAGCTCGCTCTTGAAGCTGGCGAAGATCTTGCCGAACGCCGGCACGACGAAGATATTGACCACGAACATCGCCACCACTAGCGCGATCACCACGATCATCGGGTAGCGCAGCGCGGCCTTGATGTCCTCGCGCATCTTCTTCTCGAACGCGAAGAACTCGTAAAGGTGCAGAAACACCTCGTCCAGCCGGCCGGTGAGCTCGCCGACGCGCACCAGGCTCACCATGAAGTTGGTGAAGACTTTCGGGTGCTGGCGCATGCCGGCCGACAGCTCGCGCCCCGCCTCCAGGTTCGCGCGCACGTCGCCGAGCGCGGCGCGCAGCGTCGGGTTCTCGCAAGAGTCCTGCAACCCCGCGAGCCCGCGCACGATGGGCACGCCCGACTTGAGCAGGGTGTGCATCTGGCGCGAAAACAGCATCAGGTCGGAGAGCTCGACGCGCGGCTCGCCGAAGCGCATCTGCAGCAGGCCGCCACCCGCGCCCGCCGTCGCGCCGCCGCCCGACTCGGCCTGGGTCTCGTTGATGTGCACCGGCGTGATACCGGTGTTGAACAGCTGATCGGCGACGGCGCCGCTACTCGCGCCTTCGATAACGCCCTTCACCAGTTCGCCGCGCGCGTTACGCCCCTGGTAGGCGAATTGGGGCACCCTACTCCTCGGTCTGGCTGATGCGCATGACCTCGTTCAGCGTAGTGCGGCCGGCCGCGGCGATCGCCGCCGCGTGCTGCACGAATGTGGCGCCGGCGAGCTGCTCGTGCGCCAGGCGCAGGAATCCCGGCACGTCATCCCGGGTGATGCCGCCGATCATCGCCGGCGTCATCTCGAGCATCTCGTAGACGCCGACCCGGCCGCGATAGCCGCTGCCGTTGCAGTGCGCGCAGCCGCGCCCGCGCTTGAAGGCATGGGTGGCGCCGCGCCACTCGGTTTCGATGAACTTCTGCTCCTGGGGTGTGGGCGCGTGGTCCTGCGCGCAGCTCTCGCAGATCACGCGCACCAGGCGCTGCGCGATCACCGCTTGCAGCGCGGTGGCGACCATGTAGCGCGGCACGCCCATGTCGAGCAGGCGCGTGGGCGCGCTTGCCGAGTCGCGCACGTGCAGCGTGGAGAACACCATGTGGCCGGTGAGCGCGGCGCGCAGCCCGATCTGCGCGGTCTCGGTATCGCGCATCTCGCCGATCAGGATCACGTCCGGGTCCTGCCGCAGGGAGGAGCGCAGCACGGAGGCGAACGTCAGGCCGATCTTCTCGTTCACCTGCACCTGGTTCAGGCCGCGCACGCGGTATTCGACCGGGTCCTCGACGGTGATGATCTTGCGCTCGGGGGTGTTGAGCGCGTTCAACGCGGCGTACAGCGTGGTGGTCTTGCCGCTGCCGGTCGGTCCGGTCACCAGCACGGTGCCGCTCACCCGGCTGAAGAGCGCATTGAAGCGCTCGAGCATGCCGGCCGGCATGCCGAGGTGCTCGAGGGCGAGCAGGCCGCTGTTGCGGTTGAGCAGGCGCATCACCACCGACTCCCCGTACTGCGTCGGCATGGTGGAGATGCGCACGTCAACCGGCTGCTGGCGCACGGCGACGTTGAAGCGCCCGTCCTGCGGATGGCGCTTCTCGGAGATGTCGAGGCCGGACATGAGCTTCAGGCGCAGGGCGAGCGCCGAGGCGATGCGCAGGTCGGTTTCGTTCTGGCTTTGCAGGTGGCCGTCGATGCGGAAGCGGATCTGCAGGCGGTTCTCCTGCGGCTCGATGTGGATGTCGGAGGCGCCCACCTGGGTGGCGTCCTCGAACAGTGACTGCAGCAGCTTCACCACCGGCGCGTCCTCCGCGCCGAGGCCGGCGCCGAGCGCGCCGAAGTCGATGAGGTTGTCGCCCCCCATGTCGTGCTCGAGCTCTTTGGCATGGCCGCTGATCTCGTCGGTGCGGCGGTAGACCTGGTCGAGCGCGAGCAGCACCTCGCCCTCAGCCACTACCGCGGCCTCCACATCCTTCTTCAGGATGCGCGTCAGCTCGTCGAAGGCGAACAGATCCGTCGGATCGGCCATGCCGACCAGCATGGTGTTGCCTCGGTCTTCGAGCGCGAGCGCGCGGAAGCGGCGCGCCGCGGCCTCGGGCAGCTTAAGCACCACCGCGCGGCTGAAGTTGAACAGCTTGAGGTTGACGAACTGCAAACTGAGCTGGCGCGCGAGCGCCTGCGCCACGGTCTCCTCGGGGATGAAGCCAAGGTCCACCAGCACGCGGCCGACGCGGCGCCCGGAGCGCTTCTGTTCCTCGAGCGCGAGGCGCAGCTGCTCCTGCGAGATCGCTTTCTGCGAAACCAGAATGTCCCCAAGCCGCGCCCGCTGGGGCCGGCCCGAGGCTCGCACGCCTGGATTGATCGCCATTTGCGCGGCCAAGTTAGCCTGTTTCTGTTTCCCTTACAACTTACAATCCCTCGCGGTGGCTCTCGAACTGGTCCTGCGCGCGCGCCATTGTCTTTCGCTCGATCGCCTCGCGGAAGCCGAAGCGCTGGCGCGCGAAGCCGCCGCCACGCCGGCGAGCACAGCCGACGCGCTGCACATTCTCGGCGCCACGCACCGGCGCGCAGGGCGCCTCGAAGCCGCCGAAGCGGCGCTGCGCCAGGCCATCAAGCGCGACGGCGCGGCCGCCGCGTTCCACAACGATCTCGGCAACGTGCTGCAGGATCGCGGCCGGCTGAAAGACGCGATAACCGCGTACCGGCGCGCGCTGCGCCTGTATCCGGCGTTCGCCGAAGCCTGGAACGATCTCGGCACGGCGCGCTATGCCAACGGCGAGCTCGAAGCGGCCGTGGACTGCTATGAGCGCACGTTGCGCCTGCGCGCCGACCACGTCGTGGCGTACGCCAACCTCGGTGCGGTGTATCGCAAGCTCGGCCTGCTGAGCGCTGCGCGCCGCGCGCTGCAGCGCGAGCTATGGCACCGCCTGCGGCTGGGGCTGCGAGCGCTGTGGCCGCGCGAGGCCGGGCTCAGGCTGGATAGCGCGTCGCACCTCGCCGGCCTCGCCGAGGCACAGCTGCGCGTCGGCAATGCGCGCCATGCAACGGAGATCGCGCAGCGCGCGCTCGAGCTCGACCCCGGCAACGCCGACACCTTGCGCGTCCTCGGAGCCGCACTGCTACGGCAAGGTCGCAGTGCGGATGCGCTGGGAGTGATGCGGCAGGCCCTCGACCTGCGAGCGCTCGACGCCGGCCTGCATCTCCAGCATGCGCGCGCCCTGGCGTCGCTGGAGCGTTTCGACGAAGCGATGCGCGCATATGAGGAGGCATGCCGGCTGCAGCCCGCGGCGGGCGCGCTGGTCGAGCTCGCGCAACTGAAACTGCAGCGCGGCGAGGCGGCGGCCGCCGAAGCGCTGCTGCGCCAGGCGCAGCGGGAGACGCCGCTCGACGCAAGCGTGCAGGCCACACTCGGCGATGCGTGCCAGCGGCAGAACCGGCCCCAGGAGGCGGAGGCCGCGTACCGCCGGGCCCTCGAGCTCGACACCGGGCATTTCGGCGCGCAAGTGCGCTTGAGCGAGCTGCTGCGCGAGACCGGGCGGCTCGACGAAGCCGAGGCCGCGGCGCGGCGCACGCTCGAGCTCGACGACGAGGCGGCGGCGAGCCACCTCACTCTGGGGATGGCCCAGCGCGCGAAAGGACGCATGGAGCACGCCATGCGTGCGTTCCGCCGCGCAATCGAGCTCGACCCGGGCGCGACGCAGGCCAGGCAGCAGCTCGCGTTGGCGCTGCGCGAGGAAGACCGGGTGGAGGAAGCCGAGACCGAGCTGCGCGCCGCGCTGCGGCTGCGGCCGAAGAGCCCGAGCCTGCTCGCCGACCACGGCATGGTGCTCGCCGACCTGATGCGCTACGACGAGGCGCTCGCCTGCTTCGACCGCGCGCTCGAGCACGCGCCGCAGTCGGTGCTGGCGATCAATCGCAAGGCGCTGGTGGTCGACCATCTCGGCGACCGCGCGCAGGGTCTCGCGCTGCTGCAGGAGGCGGCGCGTCTCGCGCCGATGGACGGCCACGCCCGCTACAACATCGGCCTGCACCACCTGAAATATGGCGAGTTCGCGCCGGGCTGGGACGGCTACGAAAGCCGCCGCAGCTTCGACAGCTTCGTCGGCAAGCACCGCCGCTTCCCGCTGCCGGAATGGGATGGCGGCCCGCTCGCGGGCCGCACCCTGCTGGTCCAGCCCGAGCAGGGCCTCGGCGACGAGATCATGTTCGGCTCCTGCGTCCCCGAGGTCGCGACCAGGGCGCGGCACGTGGTCCTCGAGTGCGACGCCAAGCTCGAGGCGATCTTCCGCCGCTCGTTTCCGCAATGCACGGTGGTGTCGCGCCAGCGCACGCTCGCCAACGACTGGGTGCAGCGCCTGGAGCCGCGGCCCGACCTGCAGATCTCGGCGGGCTCGCTCGCCTGCCGCTTCCGGCGCTCCCCGGAGCAGTTTCCGCAGCATCGGGGATTCCTCAAAGCCGATGCCGAGCGCGTCGCGGCGTGGCGCACGCGGCTCGCGGCGCTCGGGCCGGGGCGCAAGATCGGGCTTTCATGGCAAGGGGGCGTGGGCTTCACCGGCCGCAAGCGGCGCTCGCTCACGCTCGAGCAGCTGCTGCCGATCCTGCGCCTGCCCGGCTTCCGCTTCGTCAACCTGCAATACACCGACGTGCAGGACGAGATGCGCAGCCTGGAATCACGCCACGGCCTCAAGGTGCACCATTGGCAGGAGGCGATCGACGATTACGATCAGACCGCGGCACTGGTCGCCGCGCTCGACGGCGTGCTCACGGTCTGCACGGCAATCGTGCACCTCACCGGCGCGCTCGGCCGGCCGGCGCTGGTCATGGTGCCCTTCGGGGCCGACTGGCGTTATGGTGCCAGCGGCGAGCGCATGATCTGGTATCCGTCGGTGCACCTGCTGCGGCAGCAGCGCCTTGGCGACTGGAGCGCGGTGTTCGAAGAGGTGTCGCGCCGCCTGCGCGCCGAATCATGAGCACGGCGGGTATCGAGTATCTCTTTCTCACCGCGGGCTCGCTCATCACCCTCGGGGGGCGCGTCACCGCTTTCGGCGCTTCGGTTCGCCTGGGGAGCCTTGCGCCGACCTACGCGCTGAACCGCCTGGGCTATAACGCGCGCACCTTCAGCATCAGCGCCGACTCCGCCGGCGCGGAGGGCGCGGCGGCAAGCGCAAAGCGCGTGGTGTTCGGCGAGATGTTTCCGACGCAGGGCGGCTGGGCCGGCACCGCCGCGCTGTACCGGCGCATGCTCGAGCGGATTAGCGAGCCGCGCGAGCGCGTCGTTTTCAGCATCGCCGACGATCACTTCGACGATCCGCATTTCCGCGATTTCTACAGCGCGGCGCTGCCGCAATGCCGCGCGGTCACCACTGTCTCCGAGCGCCTCGCGCAGACGCTGCGCCAGCTTACTTCGCGGCCGGTGCACATCGCGCCCGAGCCGACCGAAGGCGAGCGCGGCGCGCCGCAGGCTTTCGTCGCGCGCAAGCCGCCGGCGCCGCTCGCCTGGCTCGCGCGGCGGATCGGGTTGTCGAACGATCTGTGGCGCGTGCGCCTGCTCTGGTTCGGTTATCTGGCGAACCTGCCGCCGCTGCTCGAGCTGCTGCCGCCACTGGAGACGCTCGCGCGTCGCCACCCCCTGATGCTCACGCTCGTCACCAGCCCGCTCGACGAAATCAATACCCTGCTGACGCCGGCACGAACGCAGGAACGCGCCGACCTGCGTTTGCAGTTCCTCCCCTGGAGCCCACTGATCATGGACAGCGTCATCGCGGCGAATGACATGGTGCTGATCCCGAGCGCCTACCGCGACCCGGTGAAGCAAGCCAAAAGCCCTAACCGGCTGGTGGCCGGGCTGCACGGCGGGCGCTTCGTGGTCGCGCATCCGTTACCCGCCTATGCGCCTTACGCGGCCTTCAGCTGGGTGGGCGAAGACCTGTGCGAGGGCGTGGACTGGGCGATCCGCCATCCACGCGACGTGGTTGAGCGCATCGCGCGCGGGCAGGCGTACGTCGACCAGAAGCATTCCGCGGAAGCGGTCGCGCGCTTCTGGCTCGACGTGCTCGATTCGGCCCACTAATCTCGCGTCCATGGGCGACGTCAACCAGCGGCTGTTCCTTTCGCGGGCGCTGCCGCGTGCCGACGGGCCAGTG
>Ga0307497_10000192_pt1 | contig 13323 bp, 16 predicted proteins | sample 10_S_MG_FD_201366 | JGI IMG/M metagenome (GOLD analysis project Ga0307497, IMG submission 201366) | Soil microbial communities from Populus trichocarpa stands in riparian zone in the Pacific Northwest, United States - 10_S | ecosystem: Environmental > Terrestrial > Soil > Riparian zone > Trees...
GCGCCTGGGCCGCAAGTCTCGTGGCGATGTCCGTGCCGAACTCGCGCCTGAAGCCTTTCCAGAAGGAAATCGACGCGGGCAAGATCCTGCTGATGATAGACGTCCCGCCCTCGCGCATCGAAGAGATCCAAGATCTGGTCCGCCGCCGCCATCCGGAAGCGGCCGACCACGGCATCGAGCCGACCCTGCCGGCGTTTCCTTAGGCTTCGATTCGTCGCGGCCGGAACTGCGACACGTCGTCGTAATAATCTTCGAGCTCGTTGGCCGGCTCCCACCCGGGAATGCCGAGGATGGGGAGCGGCGACAGGCTGTGCGTCGAGGCGAGAGCGTGCGCGCTGCAGAAGTACGTCGCTGCAAGTGAGTCGAGCCGGGCGAGTCGGCGCTCGGTCGGCGCTTCGAGCTGCGCCGGCTCGAGATCGAGGATCAACGCTTTGGCCGTGACGCCCCTGTGCGGCGCAAGCGCCTTCTCGTAGATCGCGTGGCCGAACACGTGGAAGCGCATCGAGCGGCGAACCTCGGCGCGGCGCGCCCAGAACAGCTCCTTCCATCTGAAATCCCGCAGCAGCGCCGACAGCCGAGTGTCGGCCGAGCCGACCAGCACCCCGCCCTCGTCGAACAAGGTCAGTACGTCGCGGGCTGTGCCTCGCAGGGGCTCGCCGCGGCGCACGACGATTTCGTCGCGGTGGCGCCGATTGATGACGGCCTTGGTCTCCGGGAACGCGAGCCAGACGAGCGCGTTGAACAGGTCGTGCCAGCTTCCAGGCCGCGTCGGCACCTCGCCCGTCTCGAAGATGCGGGTCTCGTAGCGGGCGGCAGGCTGGGCAACCGGTGGCGGCGGCACAAAGCGGATCGGCGCACCGCCTCCGCTCGCCGCGCGAGCAGCCAGCGCGTTGAGGTCGTCGTGCTCGGGATAGCGCCCCGAGGGCAGACGCGAAAGCAGGGGACGCAGGCTTTCGAACATCGGCGCGTCCAGCGCCGCTTTCCAGGACCGGCCGCTCATTCCCCCGCGAGCCGCCAGCCGACGGTCTCGCCCGCACGCAACGGCACCACGCTGCCTGTGCCGAACGGATAGTCGCCGGGCACGGTCCAGGCTTCCTTGCGCAGGGTGATCGAGCCGGCGTTGCGCGGGAGCCTGTAGAAATCCGGGCCGTGGAAGCTCGCGAAGGCCTCGAGCTTGTCCAGCGCTCCAGCCTGTTCGAACGCCTCGGCGTAGAGTTCGATCGCGGCGGGCGCAGAAAAGATTCCAGCGTGCCCGCAGTGGCTTTCCTTCTCGGATCGCGCGTGCGGCGCGCTGTCGGTGCCAAGAAAGAATTTCGGATTGCCGCTCGTCGCCGCGCGCAGCAGCGCCTCGCGGTGCTCTTCCCGCTTGAGAACAGGGAGGCAGTAATAGTGCGGCCTGAAGCCGCCCGTGAAGAGTGCACCGCGGTTGTAGAGCAGGTGATGGGCGGTGATGGTCGCGGCAAGCCGCGGGCCGCCAGCGAGCACGAAGTCCACCGCCTCGCGCGTGCTCGCATGCTCGACCACAACGCGCAGGGCGGGGTAGCGCGCGACGATATCGGCGAGAACGGTCTCGAGAAACACCCGCTCACGATCGAACAGATCCACGCCGGGCGCAGTGACTTCCCCGTGCACCAGCAGAGGCAGATCGTGCTCCTGCATGGCCTCGAGCGCGGGCCTCACGCGCTCGATCCGCGTCACGCCCGAGTCCGAGTTGGTCGTCGCGCCCGCCGGGTAGTACTTCACGCCGTGGACGAAGCCCGAGCGCTTGGCGCGTGCGATCTCCTCGGCGCTGGTGTTGTCGGTCAGGTACAGCGTCATCAGCGGCTCGAAGCGGGAGCCTCGCGGCAGCACTTCGAGAATGCGCGCGCGGTAGGCGGCTGCGCGAGACGTGTCGGTGACCGGAAGCCTCAGGTTCGGCATCACAATGGCGCGGGCGAAAGTCCGCGTGCTATGAGCGAGCACGCTCGCCATCTCGGCGCCGTCGCGCAAGTGCAGGTGCCAGTCGTCTGGGCGGACGATCGTGAGCGTCTGCATCGGTTTTCAGTTCCGCCGCGACAGAGCCAGCGCACGCTCGTAGACGGCGTTCCTCTTGGCCCCCGTCAGCTTGCAGACGAGCTTCACGGCGCGCGCGAGCGGCATCTCTTCCAGCAGCGCCGAGAGCATCGGCTCCCAGTCCGTGCCCGGGTCCTCAGCGGGTACGGCTTCGGCGATCAGCACGAACTCGCCGCGCTGCCGATCGGCGCTGTCGCGCAGCCACCCCGCCGCGTCGCGCAAGAGGCAGCGGTGGATCTGCTCGAACATCTTGGTCAGTTCCCGCGCCAGGATCAGCCCGCGATCCGGTCCGAGCACCGCGGCGAGATCCTCCACCGACTCGACGATGCGGTGGGGCGCCTCGTAGAACACGAGCGCGTACGGCAGGGACCTCAGCTCGGCGAGAGCCTTGCGCCGCGCGGCCGGCCTGGCGGGCAGAAACCCGAAGAAAAGAAACGGCCCGTCCTTCAAGCCCGCCGCGGAGAGTGCCGTCACGGCGGCGTTCGGCCCTGGCACGGGAACGACCCGGAACCCGGCCTCGCGCGCCCGGGCCACTACCAGGGCGCCCGGATCGGAGATACCCGGCGTGCCGGCGTCGCTCACCAGGGCGACGGTCCTGCCCTGCTCGAGCTCGCGCAGGATGCGCTCCGCGGACGCCCGCTCGTTGTGCTCGTGCACCGCGATCAGCTTTCCTTTCAGGTGATGATGCTCAAGAAGGCGCGCCGTCACCCGCGTGTCCTCCGCGGCGATCGCGTCGGCGCGGGCGAGGGAGTCGAGAGCGCGCGGGCTGATGTCCTGGAGGTTCCCAATGGGCGTCGCCACCACATATAATTGACCCGTCCCGCCCGGGCTCCCGCCATGCGGGTTCCCGCCATGCCTTCCGGTCACTGCGCCCAAATCTGTTTCGCCCTGTCGGCGTTGTTGACGCCGGCATTGTGCGCGGCCGTCGACGATCCGGCAAGCCGACCACCGACTGAGCCGCCTTTCATCGGCCTGCTCCTTCCCTTCAACGCGCCCGAGTTCGCACGGACTGCGGAAGCGGTTAGACTGGGTTGCCAGGCGGCGCTCGCGGTCTCGGAGAAGCGCCCGCCTCTCCAGGTCGTCCGAACCGACGCACAGGCGTCGAGCATCATCTCCGAGTATGAAGCCGCGGTACAGCGCGGAGCCGCCGTGATGGTCGGGCCGCTCACGCGCTCCGGGGTCACTGCGCTCGCCACCGCGGGGCACATCACCGTCGTCACGATCGCTCTCAACGTCGCCGACGGCGATCAGCCGCTGCCACCCAAGCTCTACACTTTCGGGCTTTCAGCGGAGAACGAGGCTCGCGCGGTGGCACGGACCGCGTTCGCACGGGGCTTGCGCGAAAGCGTCATCGTGGAGGCCTCGAGCGTGCTCGCCAAGCGCGTCGCGCGCGCCTTTGCCGACGAGTGGTTCGCGCTGGGAGGAAAGATCAGCGACGTCAGGGAATTCGGACCGCGCGGAGATCTGGTCGACATGCGACGGGGGCTTGGGGATTCCCAGGCGCAGCTCATCTTCCTCGCCGCGGAAGCCGAGCAGGCGCGTACCGTGCGCCCCTACCTCAACAACCAGATCCCGGTGTTCGCGACCTCGCAAATCAACGACGGCAAGGGCGATCCCCTGGTCAACGGCGACCTCAACGGCATCCGCTTCGTCGACATGCCCTGGCTGGTACAACCCGATCACGCGGCGGTCATGGTCTATCCACACCTCGAGGGCCTCTCCACCGAGCTGCAGCGGTTCTACGCGCTTGGCATCGACTCCTGCCGGATCGCCGGTCAGCTGCTTGCCGGACAGCAGACCATCAACCTGGACGGTGTAACCGGCAAGATCTCCTATCGCGGCGGGAGCTCGCTCCAGCGCGAGCCGGTCCAGGCGGTGTTCCGGGACGGTGTCGGCGTGCCCCTGGAAAATCCCAGATGAACTCCGGCGACCGGGCCGAGCGCATCGCCGCCGCGTATCTGCAGGACCAGGGCCTGGCAGTGATCGAGAGCCGCTACCGCTGCCGCTGGGGGGAGATCGACCTCATTCTGAGGGACCGGGACACGCTGGTCTTCGCCGAGGTCCGGCTGCGCCGGTCGAAGACCTTCGGCGGCGCTGCGGCGAGCGTGGACCGCCGCAAACAGGAGCGGCTCATTGCAACGGCGCGCCACTACCTCGCCGGAAAACGCGAGGCCGCGTGCCGTTTCGACGTCGTGCTTCTCGAACGAATCGATCCTCCGCGCATCGAATGGATACGCGACGCATTCTCAGCGTGAGGACTCGCGGTAGAATCGCTCTCGCATGACGCCCGCCGCACCCCGCTCCGCCGAGGACCACGTGGACCTGCTTTCGCGAATCCGGCGCCATTTCGACGACAGCGCCCAACTCAAGCTGAAGGCTCACGAGATTCTCGCAGAACCCATCGCGCACGCCGTCGAGATCATGGTGAAGGCGCTGCTCGCCAACGGCAAGATTCTGGCCTGCGGAAACGGCGGGTCGGCCGCCGACGCGCAGCACTTTTCCGCGGAGCTGCTGAACCGCTTCGAGCGCGAGCGACCCGGATTGGCGGCGATCTCGCTGACGACCGACACCTCGACTCTGACCTCGATCGCGAACGACTACGAATACGAGCAGGTCTTCTCCAAGCAGGTGAGCGCCCTCGGTCAGCCCGGCGACGTGCTCTTCGCTATCTCCACCAGCGGGAACTCGAAGAACGTGACGCGGGCGCTCGCGGCCGCTCACGAGCGCGAAATGCGCGTAGTCGCCCTTACCGGACGCGGTGGCGGCGAGATGGGCAAGCTGCTCGCTCCGGAAGACGTTCACATCTGCGTCCCGCATTCGCAGACTGCGCGCATCCAGGAAGTGCACCTGCTGACGCTGCACTGCCTGTGCGACGGCATCGACTGCATGCTGCTGGGGGCGGAATGAGGCGGTGGGTCGCGCTGCTGCTGGTGGCTTCCACCGCTGCGCTCCAGGGCTGCGTCGAGGCCCTGATCGTCGGCGGCGTCGCGGCAGGGGTCATGATGGCCGCCGACCGCCGCACGGCCGAGGTCATGTTCAACGACCAGGGCATCGAGTTCAGCGCGGGCAGCAAGATCGACGAGGCGCTCAAGGGACAGGGGCACGTGAACGTCACGAGCTACAACTACACGCTGCTGCTGACGGGGGAGGTTCCCACCGCGCAGGCGAAAGCGGACGCGGAGAAGGCCGCGAGCGAGGTCCCCCGGGTGAAGACCTTGGTCAATGAGTTGCAGATCGCGGGAACGAGCTCGGGCGCGTCGCGCAGCAACGACGCCTACATCACCAGCAAGGTCAAGAGCAGCTTCCTGGGAAACGGCAAGTTCAAGCCCACCGACGTCAAGGTCGTGACCGAAGCCGGCGTCGTATACCTGCTCGGCCTGGTGACGCGTGAAGAAGCGGACGCGGCGACCGAGGTCGCTCGCGGCACGGGCGGTGTGCAGAAGGTCGTGAGAGTCTTCGAGTACATCACGCTGCCAGCCAAGAAGCCCGAGGGCTCCCAGCAGCGCTAGCGCCCGCCGGCCAACATCCGCTCGATCTCACCGACCAGCTTGCGATCGCCGGGCTCCACCGCGCTGCCGAACGAAAGCACGCTGCTTCCGCTGCGGTCGATCAGGTACTTGTGGAAGTTCCAGTGCGGTCTCTCGCCGGTCTTTTTCGCAAGCGAGGCGTAGAACGGGTTGGCGTTGCTCTCCGATACACCCGATTTCGCGAACATCGGGAAGCTCACGCCGTAGTTGACTTCGCAGAACTTCGCGATGTCCCCGTTGCTTCCCGGCTCCTGTGCGCCGAAATCGTTCGCCGGGAAGCCCAGGACGACGAGTCCCTTGTCGCGGTAGCGGCGGTACAGCGCCTCCAGGCCCTGGTACTGCGGCGTATATCCGCATTCGCTGGCCGTGTTCACGACAAGCAGCACCTTTCCCTCGAACTGGCACAGGGGCGTGGGCTGATCGGTCAGGCTCGGAAACGTGTAGCCGAGCAGGACCGGGCACGCGGCCACGGCTGGCGCGCAGACGAGAAGACCAAGCAGGAGAGCGAACAGACGGCGCACGCCGGAACGTTACCGCCGGCGGGCTGCGCTGTCAAAGTCATCGGGTAAGATAGGAGATCCCATGGAGCCCAGGTTCGAAGCCAAGATCTGTCCGCCGCAGCAGCTCGCGGCGCGCGTCGCCTCCTGCCCGCGGCCCTTGGTGTTTACCAACGGAGTGTTCGACATCCTTCATCGCGGGCACGCCACCTACCTCGCCGAGGCGCGGGCGCTTGGCGCGACGTTGCTGGTGGCGGTGAACAGCGACGCGTCGGCGAGGCGCCTAGGCAAGGGGGCCGACCGCCCCGTCAATCGACTTGCCGACCGCGCCGCTCTCGTCGCCGCGCTCGAATCGGTCGGACTCGTCACTTGGTTCGATGAGGACACGCCTCTCGAGCTGATCCGCGCGTGCCAGCCCGACGTGCTGGTGAAGGGCGGCGACTGGAAACCCGACGCGATCGTCGGAGCGGCGGAGGTGCGCGCCCGGGGCGGCAGAGTTCACTCGATCCCGTTCCGGCACCAGCTGTCGACGACCGCGCTGCTCGAGAAAATCCGGAGCGGCTGACCCGGTATTATTTCGCGGCGCGCTTCTCCTCGGCGGGGCAGTCCCTGAGCTCGGTTCCCGCGTAGCTTTGCCGCAGCTCGTCCAACTTCGCCGCCAGCGCGTCGGGCACCTCTCTCACCGAGAAGTAGACCTTCTGCACGGAGGTCTCCTTGGGTCCGACGCGCGCAGTGCGTACGCCCTTCTTGCGCAGGTCAGCGAGCCGCGCGTTGGCCGCTTCCTCGGTCTTGAATACGCCAAGCGAGATCGCGAACCTGAGCTTGGGATCTTCCTGGACGATGAAGAAGTCCTCGACGCCCAGCTTGCGGAGCTCGGCGGCCTTGTTATTTGCGGCCTGGCGATTGCGCAGCGGAGGCATGAACACCCAGTAGCTCGCGATCTCCTCCGCCCGACGCTGGCCGAGCCTGCTTCCCAGCCCGAGCGGCTCGAGCGCCTTCTGCACCTGCGCCACGTCGCCGGGGTTGAACCCGCCGAGCTCGAGGCAGGCGGCGACCAGCGCCTTGGGCGGAGGCTTGGGGTGCTCGGCAGCCTGTTTGGCGCGCTCTGCGGCGAGCTTCGCGACCTGCTCGGGGCTCAGCAGCCGTATTTCGTGCGGATTCAGCTGCTGCTCCATGAGCTGGGGCTCGTCGGAGGCCCGGCCTGCCCCGAGATAGGCCCAGGCGAAGAAGGCGAGATTGACCAGCAGGAGAAGGAAGAAGAAGATTCTCACGGCGTCCTCACTCCGACGATTCCCTCGCGATCAGGACCAGGCCCTCGAGAACGAGATTGTCCACGAGACGTACGGGAATGCCGAGGCTGGGCGCGATCCGCCCGGCGGCGCCCCCGGCGAGGACACAGGCCGCCCCTGGCTGCATGGCCGCAAAAGCGCGCTCGATCGCCCCTGCCTGCGCGAGCAGGCAGCCTGACTCGATGGCGTCCGCCGTGCTGCGGGGGACGTTCGAAAAGCGCCCCTTGGCGAGCGGAAGGCCCGCGGTGCTCTGCGCGAGGGATCGTTTCATGAGTTCAAGCCCGGGAAGGATCAAGCCGCCGGCGAACGTGCCGTCGCTCTTCAGCACGTCGATTGTGGTTGCGGTGCCCGCGACCACGACCAGGCAGGCTCCGCGAACCATCGACCAGGCGGCGAGCAGCGCGGCCCAGCGGTCGGCGCCCAGCTGCGCGGGCTTGCCGTACCCGTTGGTCACGCCGCACTCGCTCCGCTTGGCCTTCGCCCAGACCACCCTTCCTCTCCGGGAGAGGACGCGCTCGAGCCGCTTGCCCACGGACGCCCCCGCGACGTTGGCCACGACGATTCTCGCCGCGGACGGAACATTCTTCCAGGCGCCCTTCAGCCTTTCGATTCCGGAAAGCGGTACCGTCCCGCTCCTCAGCCAGCCTCTTCCGTCGTGCAGGCCCCATTTCAGCCGCGAGTTCCCGCAGTCGATTGCGAGGATCATCCCAGCCTCAGCGAGAGCTCGCCGCTGTGGAAGCGCTCAACTCCGCGCTCGGACGCGAGCTCGAGCGCGCCGTCCTCGGCGATGCCGATCGCCTCGCCCTCCGCGAGACGGCGACCGGTGCTAAGGAGAACCACTTGTCTGCCTTGCCAGGCGTGGCGTCGCAACCAGCGCTGCCTGAACGGCGCGAACCCCTCGAGCGAAAACAGCTCGAGCGCGGGCGCGATGGACGCGAGCAGACCCGCCAGCACGGCGGTGCGCGGCGGCGCTCCCGACCCTTCCGACGCGAGATCGGTAACGGCCCCGGGGACGCGCTCGCGGGCGGCCGTGGAAAGGCGCACATTGACGCCCACCCCGACGACTGCCGAGACGGGGCCGGAAGCATCGCCGGTGGTCTCGATCAGCATCCCGCCGAGCTTGCGCCCTCCGCAAAGGAGGTCGTTCGGCCACTTCAGCGCGACCTCGCGCGCGCCCAGCTCTTCGAGCGCCTCTGCGGCGGCGACCGCGACCGCGGGGCTCAGGCCCGCGAGCGCGGCGGCGCCCGTGGAGAATCGCCAGAGCACGGAGAACGTCACGCTGCCCCCCAGCGCCGAGACCCAGGTGTTTCCCCGCCGGCCGCGGCCGGCTGACTGGTGCTCGCAGGCAAGCACGGTACCGTGCGCGGCCCCCGCCTTCGCGCGCTCGGCGAGCGCTGTGTTGGTCGACGCACATTCATCGAGCAGCTCCACGCGCAGCGCCGAAGCGGACTGCCTCAGGCGCTCCGCGAGCAGGCTCGGGTCGTAGAGATCCATGCGCTCCTCGAGCCGGCAGCCGTCTGCGGCGCACGCAACCCGCACGCCCAGGGTCTCGAGGTCGCGCGCAAGCTCGCCGACTTCCGCCGGGGAGAGCCCCAGCGTCAGGCCGATCGTCTCTCGGGAGTGGACCGCGCCGTCGGCCAGGATGCGGAGCAGCGAAAAGCGGGCGGTGCCCATGGACGGAAACCAGGAAAGGACCGGGCGCAATACTAGCATCGCGATAGCGCGGTCGCGTGGCGCAGGGACGCAAGGAGATCCTCGTGAAAAAGTCACGCGGCAGAGCGAGCCCGAATCCGGGTTCGTTAGATTGTGCACACGCCATCCGCGAATTTGTCCGCGGAAAATGCCCGCTGCCTTGCCCCCCCGCCGACCCAGATGATATGATGCCGTCATAGTTGATTTCACAGCGCGCGGCGGGCAATCCAGCCGCGCGCTTTCAAGTTGCCCGCCGGCCCAGCAAACGGCGGCTAAACGGGGGAAACCCTCCCTTCCCCCGTTTTTTTTCGCCCGCGTTTTCCCGCTCTCCGCCCTGTCATAATGCGCCCACCCGCGAGGCGAGCCGAACGCATGCACCGACCCTGGCCCTATCCAAGGATCATCGGACACCGCGGTGGCGGCGCGCTCGCTCCGGAGAACACTCTCGCGGGCTTCCGCAAAGCCGCAGCGATGGGATTCGGCGGCGTCGAGTTCGACGTCATGCTGTCCTTCGACAAGGTCCCGCTGCTGATTCACGACGAGACCCTCGACCGCACCACGAACGGTCGCGGCGACGTGTCCGCAAAGACCTACGCCGAGATCGCCGCGCTCGACGCCGGCGCTTGGTTCGGTCCGCAGTACCGCGGCGAGCGCGTGCCCCGCTTCGAAGACGCGGGCAGGCTTTGCTCGGAACTCGGCCTCTGGACGAACGTCGAGATCAAGCCCGCAACCGGATTCGAGCGCGAGACGGCCGCGAAAGCGTGCGAGATCGTCGGGAGGCTGTGGGCGGGCGCGGCGCGACGACCCCTGGTTTCGTCTTTTCAGAGGGACTGCCTCGAAGTGGCGCGCGACGCGGCGCCTGATTTCGAGCGCGGCTATCTCACCGACCGCATCGAGCCCGGCTGGCACGACGCGGCCCGGGGGATCGGCTGCGTTTCGGTGCACTGCAATCATGCGCACCTGAGCAAAGAGCAGGCGGGCGCGGTGAAGCGCGCCGGTTATTGGCTGCTGTGCTACACCGTCAACGAGCCGCCCCTTGCGCGGCGCCTGTTCGAGTGGGGCGCGGACGCGATCTTCACCGACCGCCTGGACCTGATCGCGCCTGACTTCGCCTGACGGTGCGCGCCTACTCTTGATGGAATTCCGCTGGGGCTAAAAGGGCAACTCGGCCCCGGGCCGGGCGGCGAGCAGAACGCGCCGGAAGTCGGCCTTGATCCGCGCGAGACCCTTCGGGTCGTCGGCCTCGAAGCGCAGCACCACCACTGGCGTCGTGTTCGATGCGCGCGCCAGCCCGAAACCGTCGGGATATTCCACCCGCAGGCCGTCGAGCTTGATCACCTCGGTCGCGCCCGGAAACGTGGCGCTTTCCTGCAGCAGGGCGATCAGCCGGTGCGGCTCGCCCTCGGCGAGCTTCAGGTGCAGCTCGGGCGTGCTGACCGAGTCAGGGAGCGAGGTCAGCGCGGCGGTCGCGTCGGAGGTCTTGCTCAGGATCTCCAGCAGGCGCGCGCCCGCGTATTGCGCGTCGTCGAATCCGTACCAGCGCTCGACGAAAAACGTGTGGCCGCTCATCTCCCCGGCGAGCGCCGCGCCGCGCTCGCGCATCCTCGCCTTGATCAGCGAATGGCCTGTCTTCCACAGGCTGGGGACGCCGCCGTGCTTGCGTATCCACGGGCCGAGATTGCGCGTGCTTTTGACGTCGTAGATGATCTCAGCGCCGGGCTGGCGCGACAGCACGTCCTTGGCGAACAGCATCAGCTGCCGGTCGGGGAAGATGATGTCCCCCTTCGCCGTCACTACTCCCAGTCGGTCGCCGTCCCCGTCGAAGGCGATGCCGACCTCGGCGCGCGTCTTCTTCACGAGCGCGATGAGCTCCTGCAGGTTCTCGGGGTGCGAGGGATCAGGATGGTGGTTGGGAAAGCGGCCGTCGACCTCGCAGTAAAGCTCGACGACCTCGCAGCCCAGGCGCCGATAGAGGTCGCCCGCCGTGGCGCCGGCGACCCCGTTGCCGCAGTCCACGGCGATCTTCATGGGCCGCGCTAGGTGCACGTCCGAGACGATGCGCTTCAGGTAGGACTCGCGGATGTCGACGCGGCGGTGCCGCCCCGCGCCGTTCGCCAGCCTGCCCGACGCAATCCGCTCGCGCAGCGCCTGGACGCTATCGCCGGCAAGCGTCGTTCCGGCGAGCACCATCTTCAGCCCGTTGTACTCGGGCGGGTTGTGGCTGCCCGTGACCGCAACCGCGCTGCCGCACCCGAGCTCGTGCGCGGCGAAGTAGGCGACCGGAGTCGCGAACATGCCGATCTCGGCGACGTCGACCCCGCTGGCGCGGATTCCTTCCATGAGCGCGCCCGCGAGCTCGGGGCCGGAGAGCCGCCCGTCGCGCCCGATCGCGATCTCCGCCTTGCCGCCCCCGCCGATGCGCTCGAGCAGCTCGCTGCCCAGTGCCTGCCCGATAGCGCGCACGCCTTCCGCAGTAAGCGATTTGCCCACCACGCCGCGTATGTCGTAGGCCTTGAATATTTCCTGAGGGGGTACGTTCATTCGGAGAACCTGTCGCTGCGGGATTATCCCATCGTTTCGTCAAAGAACCCCGTGACCCTGCGCGGCATCCAGTCGATGTCGCCGGGAAACGGGCCGCTCACGAAGGCGGCGTGGCCGCCCTCTTCCGGGAACTCGAGCCGCACGGCGCCCGACACCCGCGACCGGTCTGGCAGGGCCGCCTCGGGAAGAAACGGGTCGTTGCGGGCGTTCAGGAGCAGCGTGGGCACGAGGATTCGCCCGAGCACGGGCTTCGAGCTCGCGCGCGTCCAGTAGTCGTCGGTGTCGCGGAATCCGTGCAGGGGCGCGGTGACCACGTCGTCGAACGCCCGCAGGGTTCGCGCGCGACGCATCGCACTCGCGTCGAACAGGCCCGGGAAGCGTGCGAGCTTTTCCTCGGCTTTTTTTCGCATCGTCGCGAGGAACGCGTGCGTATACACGAGATTGAAGCCGCGGCCGAGCGCATCGCCCGCAGCCATGAGGTCGACGGGCGCGGACACCGCTGCCGCTGCCTTGAGGACCTGCCGGGCACCGGCGTCCTCGCCGAGCCACTTGAGCAGGGCGTTGCCGCCGAGGGATACGCCCGCGGCGAACAACGGCGCGCCCCGCGACTCGACCCTCATGCGCCGGAGGATCCAGCTTATCTCGTCGGCGTCACCGGAGTGATATGCGCGAGGTAGCCTGTTCGGCTCACCTGAGCAGCCGCGAAAATGCGCCACTGCGCCCCGCCAGCCGCGCCGCGCGAGCTCGCGGGCGAGCGCGCAGGCATAGTGGCTGCCCGATCCCCCTTCCAGGCCGTGGAACAGCACGACCAGTGGCGCCTCGGATGCCCCGGGAAGGCGATCGATGTCGATGAAGTCGCCGTCGGGCGTCTCCCAGCGTTCCCTTCTCCAGCCGATCTTCGCGTGGGCGAACGCAACGCCGTACAGGGTCTGGGCGTGCCCGCTGGGCAGCCACCACGGCGCTCGGTACGGTGTGCTCGCGCTCAATGAAGGATTTTCGGGGAATCGGCCGGCGCGCGCGCCTCCGGCGGCGTCGGCGACCCGTGGTGCAGGATCATTCTCCAGCCCTTGCCGGTGCGAAGGTACACGTTGGTGGCGGCGACGGCTCCGCGGGGGCGCACCTCGCCCTCCATCGTGATGTTCTCGTGCACGCTGTGGATCGCGAGCATCATGCCGGAGAGCACGACCTGGTTGGAGAGCTGGACCTTCAGCCGCTGGCCCGAGCCCAGAATCTGCGCCCAGCTGCTGCGCACCGCCTCGAACCCCGCGAGCCTCGGGCCCCCGGGGTGCACGCACACGATCTCCTCGTCCTCGGCCCACACCTCCATCATGGCCTCGAGGTCGGCTGTCTCGAGCGCTTCGTAGAAAGCGGCCTCCGCGTCCTGCGGCGTCGGAAAGGTGCTCTTCTTCACGGGTGCGGCTCCGGAGCCGCGTAGGGTAGCGGAAAGGCGCGCCAGCGCCAAGGCGCCCGCTCTAGCGCGCCGGCCGCTCGAACCCTATCGCCGTTTCACACCAGAGGGCGACGCGCAGCAGCCGGGGATCGTCGCGGGCGGGTCCCGCGAGCTGGACCCCGAAAGGCAGTCCGCCTTCGGACAGGCCGGTGGGCAGCGTGACCGCGGGAAAGCCGATCAGCGTCCAGAGCGTGCAGAAGCTCGGATCGCCGGTGATGTCGAGACGCGCCGGTGCAGCGCCGGGAGCGGGCAGCGAGACGATCGCGTCGCAGTCC
>Ga0307497_10000193_pt1 | contig 13299 bp, 13 predicted proteins | sample 10_S_MG_FD_201366 | JGI IMG/M metagenome (GOLD analysis project Ga0307497, IMG submission 201366) | Soil microbial communities from Populus trichocarpa stands in riparian zone in the Pacific Northwest, United States - 10_S | ecosystem: Environmental > Terrestrial > Soil > Riparian zone > Trees...
CGGCCATCGTCTGGCTACCGAAGTGGCAGGTGCCCGCGCCGCACGCGGGGGTGGTGAGCACGGCTTCGCGGAACTCCGCGCGCGCCATCGCGCTCGCGATCCGCCGGTTGAGCCGCATGGCCTCGCGCTCCTGCGGGTCCCACCACGACCACTCCCAGATCACTTGCAGTCGATCGGCGGTCGTGCCCGAGGTCGCGAGCAGCGTGACCTGCTCGTCCTGCATCGCGGTGCGCAGGTCCTGGTCCGCTCGTAGCAGCGACTTCGGGAAGCCCTTGCGGAGCTCGCGCTTGCCGACGGCCGGGAGTGCGGCGAGCCAGCGGCCGACCGTGGCCGGATCCGCCGGCGGTGCCGGGCGATCGCGGTAGAGCGGCACCTCGGCGACCATCCGCCGCGTCTCCTCGCTCACGCGCCGCCAGTGTGCCGCCGAGTACGTCATTCCGCCGCCTCGAGCTTCTTCTCGACCTTCGCTTTTCTGTTAGGCAACGCCGCGAACACGGTTACTGCATCGCCGCGCGCTTGCATCGCCCCGTCGCCGTCGATCACGAGCGCGGCGCCGCTCGGCACGCCATACGCGCGGGCCTTCTTGCCGAGCTCGCGAGCGCGGACCGCGGCGAACGACTGCGTCTCTTGCCAGCGGTCGCCTTCGCCGTGTGTGTCGAGCGAGCACGGCGCGATGCCGAGACACCCGTAGGTCTCGGCCTCGTCGTCGCCCGCGCCGTCGCGCGGCCAACGGATCCAGCGCTCGCCGAGCATGATCGCGCCGGCCGACATCCCGACGAATACGACGCCGCGCTTCGCGGCCGCGTGCAGGTCGGCGACGAGGTCGGCGGCGCGCAGTGCGTGGATGCCGGCTTCCACGTCGCCGCCGCCGACGAATACGAGGTCGGCGTCGTCGAGCGCCGCTCGCGCGCCGCGCGCGGCCTTCTTCTTGCCTGCCGCGAGCTTCGGCCAGACCACCTTGCGGATGCCGGCGCCCTGCAAGAGCCCCGACAGCGCCGTGCCGAAGCCGCGGTCGTCGCCGCTCGCGGCGCCGATATAGAGCGCGACCGGCCTGTCCTTGCCCGTGAGCCGCACCGCGTCGGCGAGGTACGGCTTGGTGCCGAAGTGACGGCTGCCGAACTTGCCGGCGATCAGGGTGGTGGGTTTGCGCTTGCTCAAGAGACGTCGCCTCCTTGTGCGATCAACGCGGCGGCGCAGCCGTTGCTATGATCGGAAACGATTGTACGCCGGAGATCGGACGCGGAGAGAAACATGACAACCGGGACAGCGCACACCGTGGCCGTGCTCGGCACCGGCGACATGGGCAGCGCCGTCGGCGCCGCGCTCGTGCGCGCGGGTTACCGCGTCGTGACCGATCTTTCGCAACGCAGCGCGCACTCGCGCGCGCTCGCCGCGCGCGCGCGCGTCGTCGACGTGGGCTCGCTCGCGGCCGTCGTGAAAGAGGCCGAGCTCGTGCTGTCGATCGTGCCGCCCGCCTCCGCGCTCGCGTGCGCGGCGGACGTCGCGGCCGCGCTGCGCGCGACCGGTGCGCGGCCCGCGTTCGCGGACTGCAACGCGGTCGCGCCCGCGACGGTCGGCGCGATCGCGGGGCTCTTCGAAGGCACGGGCGCGCCGTTTATCGACGCCGGAATAGTCGGCCGCGGCCCGCGGCCGGGTGGGGAGCGCACGCGCTTCTACGTGAGCGGCGCCGCGCGCGGCGCGTTGCTCGCGCTCGACGTCCGCGAGATCTTGCTGATCGACCTCGGCGAGCAGATCGGCGCGGCGTCCGCGCTCAAGATGGCCTATGCCGCGCTCAACAAGGGCACCGACGCGCTGCACGCGGCCGTATTGCTCGCCGCGCTTCGGCTCGGGGTGCTCGAGCCGCTGCTCGCCGAATTCGAGTCGAGCCAGGCCGAGGCGCTCGCGCGGATGAAGGCGCGCACGCCGTTCCTCGCCGCGACCGCCGCGCGCTTCACGGGCGAGATGGCCGAGATCGCTCGAACCTTCGCCGCCGTCGACGTCACGCCCGACTTCCATCGCGGCGCCGAGTGGCTCTATGCGTTGCTCGCGACGACGCCGCTCGCGGCCGAGACGCGCGCTGCGCTGCCGCGCGAGCGCGCGCTCGAGGACGCGCTCGTGGTGTTCAACGCCGGGCTCGACAAGGCGAGCGCGGCCGGCGCGTCGGCCACATCCGGCTCCGCGGCGGCGAACGGCGGAGTGAACGGCGGCTCGCGGCGCGACTTGCGATGAGCGGGCGTCGCAAGCCGGCTCGCGGGACGGCGCGCAACGAGGTGCCGTACGAGCGCCTCACGCCCGACGTGATCACCACCGCGGTCGAGCGCGTCGGTTTCGAGGCGACCGGCAGCATCCTCGGGCTCGCGAGCTACGAGAACCGCGTGTACCAGATCGGCGTGAGCGACGGCTTCGTCGTGGCGAAGTTCTATCGCCCCGGCCGCTGGAGCAATAACGCGATCCTCGAGGAGCACGAGTTCGCGCTCGAGCTCAGCGGCCAGGAGATCCCGGTCGTCGCGCCGCTCGTGCACGACGGCGAGACGCTGCACGAGCTCGACGGTTACCGTTACGCGGTCTACGAGCGGCGTGGTGGCCGCTGGCCGGAGCTCGGCACGGTCGAGGATCGGATCTGGATGGGCCGGTTCCTCGGCCGGCTGCACGCGGTCGGTGCCGTGCGCCGCTTTCGGCATCGCCAGACGCTGTCGCGCGAGGAGCTTGGCCGCAAGTCGGTCGCCGAGCTGCTCGCGAGCGATTGGATCCCGCCGCACTTGCGCGACAGCTACGAGAGCACGACGGCGCATCTGCTCGAGCAGATCGACGCCGCGTTCGACGAGGTCGGCGCGTATCGCGCGCTGCGGATCCACGGCGACTGCCACCGCAACAACGTGCTCTGGACCGAGGACGGCCCGCACTTCGTCGACCTCGACGACTGCGTGAACGGGCCCGCGGTGCAGGACCTGTGGCTCTTCCTCGCGGGCACGCGCGACGAGATGTCTGCACAGCTCGGGGACCTGCTCGAGGGCTACGGGCAGTTCCGCGAGTTCGACTTCAACGAGCTGCGCCTGATCGAGGCGCTACGCGCGCTGCGACTCATGCATTACACGGCGTGGATCACGCGTCGCTGGCACGACCCCGCGTTCCCGCGCGCGTTCCCGTGGCTCGGCGAAGCGCGCTACTGGGAGCAGCACGTGCAATCACTGCTCGAGCAGCGCGCCGCGCTCGACGAGCCGCCGCTCGCGGTCACGGTCTGAGCCAAGGACTACCGGGGCGGTAGCTGGGACGGGCTCACTCCAGGGCTCGGCGGCGCGACGGCGCCCTGATCCCGCAGACGGCGTAGCCCGTCCTGCGTGTCCTCGTGCGCGTGGCCCTCGAAGCTCGCCCATTCTTCGGGCGTCGCGCAGACCCGCTTCGGTATTTTCGAGCCGAGCACGTCCATGTTTCGACAGATCTTCTTCGGTGTCGCGGGCGGCGCGAGCACCAGCGCAGCCGCGCCGCTCGGGGCCGTCGGCGAGGCAGACGCGGGCGCCGCGCTCGCGGCCTTCTCCGCGGGCGCGGGCGACGTCACGGGATTCGCGGGCATCCGCGCAAGCGAGTCCGAAGTTGGGGCGGGATCGTCGGCCAACGACGCGCGCGCCAGCCACAGCGCGCCGAGCGCGAGGCCGAGACACAGGGTAGGGGATCGCATGTCGAGGACCTCCCTCCGATAGGAAGGTCGGAGCCTACCCGAGGTTTGGCGCCCCGAAAAGTCTCCTCGGCGGGAGGCGCGCGACGTCGAGCCCGCGCGCCCCTCCCCGTGCTCGCGATTGGCATCGACGACGCCTTGCATTTTGTGAAAACCGAACTCGGAGCATGCAGAAACGCGTTTTGCACCACGCCGCTAGGCCCTCTCCGGAACGCCGGATTCGTACAGGCACGGTTCATGCACGTTTTGCGATGTTAGGGGTGACAGGAGGTCGCCTGATGACGTCCATTGAGGCAGCGTTGCTGTCATCGCTGCTGCTCGTCGCGGGCTGGGCGTCCGACGCGCAGGCCGTGGACGCGCGCGCGTCCGCGGTGAAGACGCCGCCGCACGCGGAAGCCGACGGGGGCAACCCGCCGTTCTACGAAGTGTTCGGCAAGCGCTACCGCGTGCAGGCGTCGAGCGACGGCTACCGCGAGCGCGGTATCGCGTCCTGGTACGGCCATCCCTTTGACGGCCGCCCGACCTCGAGCGGCGAGATGTACGACATGAACGAGATGACCGCGGCCCACACGACGCTGCCGATTCCGACCTGGGTCGAGGTCACGAACTTGGCGAACGGCAAGCGCATCGTCGTCAAAGTAAACGATCGTGGACCGTTCGTCGGGAGGCGGCTGATCGACCTGTCCTACGCCGCGGCAACGGCGCTCGACATGGTCCAGAACGGGACGGCGCGCGTCGAAGTCCGCGCACTGCCTGGGCCGCCGTCCGAGACGACCGCGGGCCGTCGGGACAAACGAGACGAACCTGTACTTTCGGCGCGCGAGCGCAGCCAGGCTGCGGAGCCGCTCCGCCCGCCGCCGGCGGAGTCGGAGAGACTGTTCGCGGAAGCCGGCAGGTTCAAGAAGCGCGAGGACGCGGTGGAGCTCGTCCACACCCTCAAGGCCGAAGGCTTCGTGAACGCGTTCGTCGTGACGGAGGACCGGCGTCGCAGGTCGTTGCATCGGGTGCGGATCGGGCCGCTGCACGATCAGGCGGAAGTCGAAAGCATGTCCGACCGGCTGCGCGAGCTCGGCGCCAGGCGCGCGCACAGCGTCGCGATGAGTTAGCGCCTCGGATAGGGCGTGCCGTCCTTGTGCTCGAAGACGTCCTTGCGCGAGTCGATCTGCATGTCGATATCGGGGTAGCTGCAGAAATCGTCGGCGGACCGAGTGCCGACCTCGAGCAAGACCGCCGTCGTTTTCGACTTGTTGATCAAGTGATGGCCGTTGGGCACGCCCTTTGGGAAGGCCGCGCAATCGCCCGTGCGCAATGTCTCCTCGCCGGCGTCGGTCACGAGCGCGACTTCGCCCGACAGCACGTAGACGAACTCGTCTTCCTTCGTGTGCCAGTGACGTTGGCTCGACCAGTTGCCGGGCGGAAGCTCGAGGAGGTTCACTCCGAAATCGCCGAGCCCGCCCGCATCGCCGAGCCGCCTGCGGATGCGGTCCTTGGCGACCTCGTGAAAGGGTGCGGGGTACATCGAACCCTTCGATACCGGGGCTTTGTTCAAATCGATTTTCGACATGCTGGCCTCCTCGCCCCGCAAGCGTAGAACGGAACGCCTGCGAGATGTATCGGCCTAAGCGCGGCGCTGGGTCTGCTTCGGCGGTTTGGAGTCGTTTGGCTCCGCCTCGCGGTCGCCGGTCTGGCCGAGCCGGTTCGACCAGGACAACGCTTCGATCTGCAGCCGCGGCAGCTCCGCTGTCGTGCACGGATCGCCATCGGCGAGCAGCGCCGCGACCTCGGCGTCGTCCGTCCGCTCGAGCGCCTCGACGATCCGCAGCAGCCGGCCGAGCCGACCGTTGCGCTGCACGAGCGCGCCGCGCACTTCATCCGGCAGATGCAGCTGGCCGATGACCTCGGTCATCGGCATCTCGAGCAGCGTGTCGAGCAGCGACAGGATTCCGGTCATGAACGCCTGGTCGTGCAAGTGGCCGTCGCGCGAGCTCTTCTCGGCCAGCAGCTCCATGAGCTTCCCGCGGCTCGCGGCCATCTGCAGCAGCGGGCTCGGGAAATCGGTCGCCGTCTGATTCGCGAACAAGAGCACCTGGAGCCAGCGCTGTAGCTGCCGGCGGCCGAGGATCTGCACCGCATGCGACAGCGATTGGATCGGCGCGCGCAAGCCCATGCCGACCGAGTTCACGAGGCGCATGAGCTTGTAGCTCAGATCGGGTGCTTGCTTGAACGTGTCCTCGATCTCGGCCGTGTCCGTCTTCTCGTCGAGCGCTTGCTCGAGTAACCGCAGCAGCACCCGCTTGGACGGATCCGTGCGCCGGCCCTTCATCACCACGGGACGAGCGAAGAAATAGCCTTGGAACAGATCGAAGCCGAGCTCGCGGCAACGATCGGCTCGAGCCCGCGTGTCGACTTTCTCGGCGAGCAACTTAACGCGTCCCGCGGAGCGCGCCTTGAGCACGAGCTCTTCCAGCTCGTCGGCCGGCGTCGCGAGCACGTCGATCTTCACCACGTCGATGATCGCCAGGAGCGGCGCGTGCAGGTCGTCGAGCTGCACGATGTCGTCGAGCGCGAACGAGAAGCCGCGCGAGCGCAGGTCGCGGCAGCGTTCGAGCACGGTTTGAGTCACATCGAGCCCCTCGAGCAGCTCGATCACCGTGCGCTCGGGCGGCAGGAGCTCGACGACGTCGGACATCAGGAGCTCGCTGTCGAAGTTGATGAAGCCGCGGCACTCGCCGAGGACGGCCGCGATGCCGAGCTCGCTGAACGCGTGGTTGATCACGTTCGCGGTCGCCATTCGGTTGTCGTCGATCCGTGCGGCGTTGCCCGGGTCGGAGCGAAAGAGCAGCTCGTAGCCGACCGTTGCGGCCATCGTGTCCAGGATTGGCTGGCGGCCCAGCCAGAATGCGGTTTTCGTGAGCACGCCGCATGGTGGGCCGTCGCCCAACCCGTAACTATGAACCGGCGCACAAGATCGCGACTTTAGGGCCTTCCCCGGTGCTCGGCAGTACGACAGGGGTCGCGGATGCCGCCCCGTCGCAAGCCCGACCCGGACGCCGGTTCAGCGTCGGTATTGCCGCGCGACGTTCCGGGCGCCGAGAATGTGCCGACCCGACAGCCGAGGCGCCATGCCATACCTCGTCGTATCGATCTTGCTCCCGTTGATCGCTGTCGTGCACGCGATCCGTACGGGCCGCAACATGCTGTGGATCTATCTGATCGTGTTCGTGCCGATCGTCGGTCCGCTCGCCTACTTCGTCGTGGAAGTCCTGCCGTCGTTTGGTCAAAGCCGGACCGCGCGTCGCGCGCTCCAGAAGGCTCGCGCCAAAATCGATCCGAACCGCGGCCTTCGCGAGGGCGCGCTCGACTACGAGCGAAGCCAGAACGTCGAGACCGCGAGTCGACTTGCCGACGAGCTCACGAAGGCCGGACGCTTCGACGACGCGATCCGCATCTGCACCGAGGCGCGTCAGGGCGTCTTCGAGGACGACCCGAAGATCTTACTCGCGCTCGCCGGCGCGCAGTTCGCGGCCGCCGGTTACGCGGACGCGATCGCGACGCTCGACTACCTGCGCGCGAAACACCCCGGCTTGCGCATCGCGGACGGACATCTGCTTTACGCGCGCGCGCTCGAGGAGAGCGGCGCGACGCAGAGGGCGCTCGAGGAATACGGAGCGCTCGCGCGGTATTACGCCGGCGCGGAGGCGCGCGTGCGGCAAGCACTCCTTTATAAGAGGCTCGGCGAGACCGCCAAGGCCTCGGAGCTCTTCGCCGCGATCCTCAAGGACGCGCGTCTGGCGCCGCAGCATTTCCGCCGGAGCCAGGCCGAGTGGATCGCCGTCGCCGAGCGCGAGAAGTAGCGGGTGTGAGCGAGTCCGCGCGCCGCGCCCGCCCGGCGTATGATCGCGTGAGCTCGCTCGCGTTGACTGAACCGACGCACGTGAATCGAAGGGGACGACGATGGCGCACGACCTCCTGCTCGGTAAGAACTTCACCCCGCCCGACGTCAAAGCGAAAGTCACCGGCCGCGCGAAGTACGCGGAAGACTTCCGCGTCGACGGCATGGTGTTCTGCAAGCTGCTCACGAGCCCGTATCCGCACGCGCGCGTGACGGGCATCGACCCGAGCGCCGCGCTCGCGATGCCCGGCGTGCACGGCGTGCTCACGGCCGACGACGTGCCGAGCTTCCCTCCGCCGCAGGATCCGATCCTCACGAACGAGCCGCTCTACGTGGGCCAGCCGATCCTCGCGGTCGCCGCCGATACGGAGGAGCTCGCGGCGGAGGCGCTCGAGCGGATCAAGGTCACCTACGAAGAGCTGCCGTTCTGCGTCGATCCGCTCGCGAGCCTGTTCCCCGGCGGCGCCGAGGCGCGCACGAACGGCAACGTCGCGAATCCCGGCGTCGACTTGAAGAGCTTCAAATGGTCAGCGAAGGATTTCGCGAACGCCGCCGACGGCCAGCTGCCGACCGGTGCGGCGACCACGGAGTGGTCGTTCGGCGACGTCGACGCGGGGCTGAAGAGCGCCAAGCTCGTGCTCGACGAGTCGTTCGTGACCGCGGGCCTGTCTCATCATTCGCTCGAGCCGCGCACGGCGCTCGCGTATTGGCAGAACGGCAAGTGCGTCGTGCACGCGTCGTCGCAGAGCCAGAGCTTTCCGGTGCCCGGGGTCGCGCGGCTCATCGGCATCGAGCCGCAAGACCTCGCGTTCGTCGCGGAGTTCTGCGGCGGCGGGTTCGGCTCCAAGGGCGGCGCGTACCCGATCGTCGCGGTGCCCGCGCACTTCGCGAAGAAGATCAACCGGCCCGTGATGATGCGGATCAGCCGCCACGAGGAATACTATGTCGGCTCCGCGCGCGCGGGCTTCCAAGGCCGGATCAAGATCGGCTTCCGCGCGGATGGTCGCGTGACCGCGATCGATCTCTTCATCGTGCAGGAGAACGGGCCGAACACGGGCTTCAACGACTGGCTCTCGGCGGCGGACGCCGTGTCGCTCGTCTACCAGCCGCCCGCGATGCGCTTCCGCGGCGTGCCGGTGCTCACCAACACGCCGCCGCGCGGGCCGCAGCGGGGTCCGGGCCAAAATCAGATCGCGGCCGCGATCGAGCCGCTGATCGACAAGGCCGCGCGCCAGCTCGGCGTCGACCGCGTCGCGATTCGCAAGATCAACGCGCCCGACGACTCGGCGAAGCTCGGCGCGATGCAAGGCGGCGTCACGAGCGCGCATCTCAAGGACGCGCTCGAGCGCGGTGCCGAGCGCTTCGGCTGGACGAGCCGGCTCGCGCGCAGCGGCAAGAAGACGGGCTCGAAGGTGACCGGTATAGGCGTCGGCAGCGCGTTCCATCCCGCCGGCGGCAACGGCTTCGACGGGCTCGTCCGGCTCGCGACGGACGGCAAGCTCTACATCCACACGGGCGTCGGCAACCTCGGTACCTACTCGCACACGGTGACCTCGCGCGTCGCGGCCGAGGTGCTCAAGATGAATTGGGACAACTGCGTCGTCGTGCGCGGCGACAGCCGCCTCCATCTGCCGTGGAACAACGGCCAATTCGGCAGCAACACGTCGTTCACGATGACGCGCACGAACTTCGCGGCGGCGACCGATGCGGTCGCGAAGCTCAAGGAGATCGCGGCGCAGGATCTCGGCGGCGCGCCGGAGGACTACGAGATCGGCAACGAGACGGTCTACTCACGCTCGGATCCGCAGAAGAAGCTCACCTACGCGGCGGCCGCGCAGCGCGCGATCGACCTCGGCGGCAAGTTCGACGGCCACGCGGTCGCCGACAATTTGAACGCGATGACGAAGGCGTCCGCCGCCGGCGTGGCGGGCACGGGGCTCATCGGCGTCGCGAAGGACTCGCTGCCGCGCACGGGCACGGTGCCCGCGCTCGCGGCCGGGTTCATCGAGATCGAGCTCGACCTCGAGACCGGCAAGTTCGCGATCGTCGACTACCTCGGCGTCGCGGACTGCGGCACGGTGCTCCATCCGCAGGGCCTCGCGACTCAGACGAAGAGCGGCGCCGTGATGGGCATCGGGCTCGCGACTCTCGAGCGGCACATCTTCGACCCGCAGAACGGTCTGCCGGGCACCGTCGGGCTGCTCCAGGCCAGGCCGCCGTCCTATCTCGACGTGCCCGCCACGATGGCGACGGACGCGGTCGGAGTCGCGGACCCGCAGAATCCGGTCGGCGCGAAGGGGATCGGCGAGCCGGTTCAAGGTTGCGCCGCCGCGGCGTTGCTGTGCGCCATTTCGGACGCGCTCGGCGGGCACTATTTCAACCGCACGCCCGTGGTCACCGACATGATCGTGAACGCCGCGGCCGGGCGGGCGCAGTCGCACAAGCCGCTGCAGGTCAACACGGCGTGATCGAGACGGTTGAGAGGCGTGGGGTTTTAACCTAGCATTCGGGCATTCGGGCCGACTTGGGCTTAAGCACGGGGAGACGTCATGGCGGATGACAACGACGGTCGCGGCTATCCAGAGCCCCGCTTCGACATTCCAACCTCACGGGCCACTTCGCGACGACAGTTCATCAAGGGCGTGATCGCCTCGAGCGCGGCCGTGTCGAGCGCCGGTTACCTGTTCACGCTCGCGGGCTGCTCGCGCGAGCAAGGTGCCGCGCGCGGCATCGAGCGAATGCTCATGCTCAAGGTCAACGGCCAGGTCCGTCCGGTCGATGTGCTGCCGAACGAGACGCTCGCGATGACGCTGCGCTACAAGCTCGGCCTCACCGGCACGAAGCTCGGCTGCGATCGCGGCGAGTGCGGCGCGTGCTCGGTGATGATTGACGACGTCGTGCACTACTCGTGCTCGACGCTCACGCACGCCGTGCGCGACCGCGCGATCACGACGATCGAGGGTCTCGAAGGCCCGAACGGCGAGCTGCATCCCGTGCAGCAGGCGATGATCGACGAGCTCGGCCCGCAGTGCGGCTTCTGCACGCCGGGCCAGATCGTTTCGGCCGTCGCGCTGCTCAAGGCGAATCCGAAGCCGACGCGCGACGAGGCGCGGCACGCGCTGGCGGGCAACCTATGTCGATGCGGCGCATACGATCATTACTTGAACGCCGTGATGCGCGCCGCGGGCTCCGGTGAGAACGTGAGCCGGGCCTAGCGGCGGTTTCGAGCAACACAGCGTAAGGAGCTTTGGCGATGTCCAGAGACATGATGGCGGCGTTCGAGCTGTATCAGCCCGACTCGATCAAGGGCGCGGTCGACCTGCTCGGTAAGTTCGGCAAGGACGGCTGGGCCGTCGCGGGCGGCAACGACAGCCTCGACTGGTTCAAGGACCGGATCAAGCGGCCGAAGTACGTGGTCGACTTGTCGGGGATAGGCGATCTCAAGGGCATTCGCGAAACGTCTGATGGCGGGGTGGAAATTGGGGCGTTGACTACGCTCACGGAAGTTGAGCGTAGTCCCCTCATTCAACAAAAATACAAGCTGCTCGCCGACGCGGCTCGCCGCGTCGCGAGCCCGCAAATTCGTAACTCGGGCACGCTCGGCGGCAACGTCTGTCAGGACACGCGCTGCTGGTACTACCGCTACGGAGTGAACTGCTATCGCGCGGGCGGCAATCGCTGCTACGCCGACACCCCCGAGGGTCAAAACCGCGAGCACTGTCTCTGGGGCGCGGACCGCTGCATCGCGGTGAGCCCGTCGGACACGGCGCCCGCGCTCGTGGCGCTCGACGCGAAGATGGTGATCCTCGGTCCGAAGGGTGAGCGCGTCGTGCCGGCCGAGGAGTTCTTCATCGGCCCGAACGTCGATATCACCCGGATGACCGTGCTCGAGAAGGGTGACGTGCTCACGGCGATCCGGCTGCCCGCCGAGTGGTCGGGCGCGCGCTTCTATTTCGAGAAGGTCGCCGACCGGCAGACGTGGGACTTCCCGCTGGTGAACATCGCGGCCGCGATGATCGTGAGCGGCAGCGCGGGCAGCGAGAAGATCGACAAGATCCGGATCGCGGCCGGCGCGGTGCAATGCGTGCCACGGCGGTTGACCGCGGTCGAGCAGGTGGTCACGGGCCAGGGGAAGACCGCCGACACGGCGGCGCTCGCGGGGCGCAGCGCGGTGAACGGAGCCACGCCGCGCAACTTCAACCACTTCAAGATCCCGTTGCTGCAGAACCTCGTCACGCGCGCGATCCGCGACGCGTAGCCGAGCGCCGGCGCAGCACGATCCTGCCGAGCACGGCGCTGCCGTTCGTGGAGCTGTTTCGGATCAGCCGCGACGCGTATGGCCGCGAGGTCCTGCAAGGTCTCTCGTGGGATCTGATCTGGGTGTTCGTCGGCGCCGGCGTCGCGCTGATCGTTTGCCATGCGCTCTATCGCTCCTTCCTCGCGCCGAAGCGGCGATGACCCAGCCGTGACCGAGTCCTCGGCAGCCATGGCCCGCAGGTCGGGCGCGCCCGCGAGAGTCGTCCGCCATGCGCTCGCGGACCGGGTGTTTCACTGGCTCACGGCCGCGGCCGTGCTCACGCTGCTCGGCACGGCTTTTCTGCCGATCCTCGGTTTCAAGTTCGATTGGGTGATGGCGCACTGGATCGCGGGGCTCGTGCTGATCGCCGCCGTGTTGTTCCACGTCGTGCGCGCGCTGATCTGGCAGAACTGGCGTACGGTGATGATCTACGGCGCGGATGCGCGCGAGCTCGTCGCGGTCGTCCGCGCAACGCTGCGTCGCGGCGGCCGCGCGCCCGAGAAGCCCGGCAAGTACTCGTTCGCGCAGAAGCTCGTGCACTTGCTCGTCACGCTCGTCGTGCTCGGGGCTGCCGCGACCGGCGCGCTGATGCTCGCGCACGTGGAGACGCCGTGGTGGCGGCCGAATCCGTATTTGCTCCGCGATGCGACTTGGGGCTTCGTTTACGTCGTGCACGACCTCGCTGCACTCACGCTGATCACGATGGTGATCGTGCACGTCTATTTCGCTCTGCGGCCCGAGAAGCTGCTGTTCACGCGCGCGATGATCCGCGGCTGGATCACGCGCGCCGAGTACGAGGAGCACCATGATCCGAAGCGATGGCAGGTAGACCGATGACTCAGAACGGTTCGCGCGCGCAGCTCGACGAACGCATCGAGGCGATCGAAGGCGGGTACGAGTTCATGCTCGCGTACGCGGCCCAGGGCCGCGACACGGACAAGGGCGCGGCCGCGGGCCGCAACGTGCGCGACTACCTCGAGCGCATGAGCGCCGCGCTCGACGGGCTCGGTGCGGTGATCGGCGCGTGCGCCGCGAGCGTCGATCCATCGCTCGCGACGCAAGCCGCGGCATTCTTCGCGGCCGTCGACGCCGACGCGCGGGTCGCGCACGCGGCGGTGCGGCTCGTGCTCGCGCGGCCCGACATCGGCTCGCAGCTGATCGACAATCTGAACGCGTCGATCCATCTACGCGCGCTGCTCACCGATCTGTTCGTCGTCGACGAAGCGCTGAAGCCCGGCAAGAGCAGCGCGTAGGCTTGCGAGCCCGGGAACGATCCGTTTATGCTGCCGCGAATCTTCTTGCGCGGCGCAACGCCGGAATAAAGGTCCAACGATGAAACAACATTTCGCCAAGGTCGCATTGCTCGTCTGTTCGTTCCTCGCGCTGTCGGCTTGCGGCCAGCAAGGCTCATCCGCCGGTAAGGCCGCGGCTCCGGCC